>Ga0308162_1001005_pt1 | contig 25081 bp, 38 predicted proteins | sample PhySR2_FD_201370 | JGI IMG/M metagenome (GOLD analysis project Ga0308162, IMG submission 201370) | Phyllosphere microbial communities from UC Gill Tract Community Farm, Albany, California, United States - DLSLS.R2 | ecosystem: Host-associated > Plants > Phyllosphere > Unclassified | place: USA... | reverse complement strand
TGTCAGTCTTCCGCGTGCGCTAGCCGCATTCACCACAACGAAAAGGACACTTACTCCACGTCTCTAAAGCGTTCGAAAACACCCGCTTTGCAAATGCCCTTATCGTTGTGAAAAAGGGCGGTTAAACCAAAACATTCTGAGTAACCGCCAACACAGCAATTCCGCATTCTTAAAACGCTGGCCCACGAACTACGCTATCAACATCACACGGCACACTCACAACACCTGTATCACCACAGCAGATCACATCGGCATCCGGGAAAAGGCGTAGAAAGGTAACCAAGTTCTTTACCGATGTGTTCGACATGTTCTTAATCATCTTCATTTCCGCCTCTTCAGAGAGAGCTAAATACCAAATAGTAAGAGGCGATTAACACTGCAACCCCTTTGTTGGATTTAATGTAGGATAACCAACAATAGTATGTCAAGTTTCTTTGTAGGAAACCCTACATTTAAGGCAAAAAAAAACCGGATTGGTATCCGGCTTGGTTTTTATGATGGAGGAATTAGAATTCCATGATGACTTGTTTTACCACTCCGACGATCCGGCAGTTCCCATCACATTCAATGGTTTTGTAATTTGGATTGAGAGGAACAAGGTAGCGGTGAGGGAAGTCCTCAACAAACTTTTTCAGGGTAGCTTCTGACCCGCCATCAATATGAGCAACAACAATTTTCCCATTGATTACGGCAACATCATGAATTTCAGGCTCAACGATGACAATCGAATCTTCAGGAATGGTTGGATTACCGTGTGGATTCGTCATTGAGTCGCCACGAACCCTCAGTGCAAACGCCTTATCAGAGACCGATGCAGTCGTGTAGAGCCACATGATTGCCTCATCGCGGGTTAACCCAGGGTCAGTAGCTGTCCAAGCGCCAGCCTGTACCCATGAAATTAAAGGCACCTCTTTTGCACTGACTTGAACAGGTCTTAGCAATGGGCTTGATATGGATTCTCCTTTCCCACTAACCAACCAGGTAGGATCGCATTTAAGCGCGTCCGCGAGTGCCTGAAGGTTAGCCCCGTTTGGCTGGTAATCGTCCTTCTCCCAGCCTGTAACAGTCACGCGATTAACACCGGCCTTTTCTGCCAGTGCTTGTTGCGTGAGATTAAGTTCTTTCCGCTTAAGGCGGATGCGTTCACCCATATTCATCATGTAGGCGATCCTACCAAAATCGTAGGTAAGAATCTTGACATTCATATGTTGGATATCCTACATTGTGTGTCACGCCAACCCATTAAAGGAATTGCTCTCATGAGGAAGCAGGACGTTATTAAATTTTTCGGAGGGGTATGTAAAACCGCAGCAGTTTTGGGAATTAAACATCCGTCAGTTTCTGAGTGGCCGGAAGTTATTCCTGAGGGTCGTGCATACCAGATCGAAAAAATCACCAAAGGCAAACTGCGCTTCGATGCGTCGTTGTACCAAAAAGATACAGGCCAAACGGCCTGACTGTAACTACCGAAGGGAAAGAGAAATGGTAGACACAATCAACACAGCAATTCGACTGATGTGCAAAGCACATAAAGCGGGTCGTTTAGGTATGGCTGATGACTTAGGCATGACCATCGATCAGTTTCACAACCACATGTATCGCAAGTGTGGCAGTCGCTTCTTCACTCTGGATGAACTCATGAAGATGGAAGAGTTATCCGGCACGGCATGCCTTGCAGACTTCTTTGCAACACGTCACGGAAAGTTGCTGGTGGATGTATCAGCAGTGAAAGAGGTGGATAAGGTCGATTTGTACGACATCGAGATGAAAGCGAGCGCAGCAGCTGGTGAGTTAGCCATAGCGAAGATTGCCGCAGCGTCTGACGGTGTGATCGACAACCATGAGCGTAAAACCCTGTCCGCGCTATTCCACAAAAAGATGCGCCACCAGATTCACGGCTTCCTTGGTTTCATGGCGCTGTATGGCGTCGGCGTCGCCGAGCATTCAGTGGATATGTTCGTAGCTAATGGAAGGAAAATTGATGCTTCAGGTATGCAAATCGAAGTGCAGGACATTTGAAATGAAAGGTTTTTTGAGTCCAAAAAAAGTGACACCCGCAGGATTGCAGTCCCCGGGTGTCTGTCGCGACTTTATCAACGTGTGTGGAGAATCAATCGCATGTCCATTGTAAGCCAAAAAATAACGGTTGAGCAATTCCGTTGCCGCTTTATTGCTGGCGTCCCTGTGTATGAGCAAATCATACCGACCGCTGGCGAACCTAACAACTACCAGCCAACTACACGCTTGGTAGTTGAGTCTGCCTGGAAAAACTTCTACGGCCGTCCGGCTCAGTCAGGGGTGATTTGATGGAAAACGAAATCATCAAGCCTTGGGTTGAGCGCTATAAGGACCCGCGCGGCGTCGTTGTGGAAACAGTAGGCGTAGACGTTGTAAATCATCGCGTGATTTACACGCGCCCTAACTACCCGCATCAGTGCATGCAGCCACGCGTTCTGTTCAGTCAGAAGTTCAGGAAGGTGGCGCCATGAGTTTATTGCTGAAGGTTAAACCTCTGGTCATTAGCCCAGCACTGGCGCAGCGCATTGGGCTGAATGAGGCCATTGTGCTGCAACAAATTTGCTACTGGCTGGAGGACACCACTTCAGGTGTTGATCACGATGGCAAACGCTGGATTTACAACACCATTGAAGACTGGAATGAGCAGTTCCCTTGGTGGTCGTCAGATACCGTTAAACGTGCTCTGACCTCACTTAAGAAAAGTGGGTTGATCTACGTTGAACAGTTAAAAAAGACGCAGCATGACCGCACGAATTTTTATGCGATTAACCACGCAAACCCACTGCTGACCGATGAGGGCAATTTGCACTCTTCGAAGGATGCAAGTTGCACTCATCGAAAAGGGCAAGCTCCACTAATCGATAAGGGCAACATGCCCTCATCCATCAGGGCAAATTGCCCTCGTCTTACAGAGAATACAACAGAGATTACTACAGAGATTACAGCAACCCCTTCTTGTCAGGTTGCGCCGCAACCAGACGATGAGTGGTCAATGGTTAATCGTTCCCGAGAAGTTTTGCGCCACCTGAACAAAATTACCGGCGCTAAGCACACAGAGGCTCAGTCGTCGATGGGGCACATCAAGTCCCGGCTGAAAGACGCTTTTACGGTGGAAGAGCTTTGCCTGGTGGTGGATTACAAACACGCTCATTGGGAAGGCACCGAGGAATATCAGTACATGCGGCCCAAGACGCTTTTCATCCCCGGCAATCTGCCTGGCTATCTCCAGTCAGCTACCAAGTGGGATAAGGCGGGTCGCCCACCACGCTCCGAGTGGAATGCCCTGAAGCGCAACATGCAGAGGGATATCACAGTGATTCCGCAACCTGACAGCACAGTGCCTCACGGCTTTCGCGGCGCATAAGGGGATAGAGCGATGATTAACCACGAATCAAAAATTCTTGAACTGATTACCCGCAATGGTCCGCTGAAGGTTCGCGAACTCTGCAAGCTAACCGGGCTGCATGAGACATCGGTGAAGCGCTTTATCAAACCGTTGTTCACCAAAGGACTGCTAAAGCGTGCCAGCGACTGGAGCTACTCGATCAACACCGCCCCGTTACCGGTTGAGAGCGAGAAATACAGCCACAAAGCTAAGCAGGCCGCCGAACTGGAAAGCAAAGGGTTCTGGCTGCGTGCCGCTCAGGTATGGCGTGAGGCGATGCTGGTGGCTCGATTTGATGCATCACGCAACGAAGCCAAAGAGAACTGCGACCGCTGCGCCGTGAAGGGTTCGCTCAACTGTGGCAGCTACGGTGGACTTGATACAGGTCGTATCGGTGAAAGCTTCCTGAGTGAGGTTCGCCAATGAAAGCGCACCTGAAGAGCCACTATCAACGCAATGAAATTTTCTACCAGGCCATCCGCACCGCAGCGGTGATGATTGTCGCCCTGATTATTGTCCTGACATGGGAGTTGACCACAGCATGAGTACTTTAGCGCGCATTTACGACGATAAGAAAAACAGCGACACCGACATCACCACCCGCAAAACCTACCTGCTGGGCGTTGATGAACTCTATGTCGAAACTAATTACAACATTCGTGATATTGACCAGACCCATATCGAGGAATTCCGCGACGCCTTTATCGCTGGTGAGCATGTGCCTCCGCTGGCTGTTAAGGTTACGGAGAAGGGCATCAAGATTATCGACGGCCATCATCGGTACTACGGTGCGAAGCTGGCGCAGGAAGCAGGCTATACGCTTCGCCTTGAGTGTAAGGACTTCGTGGGTAGTGAAGCTGACAGCGTGGCGTTCATGGTCACCAGTAGTCAGGGCCGCGCCCTTTTGCCTCTGGAACGTGCCGCAGCCTATCAGCGCCTCGTGAATCAGGGATTAGAGCCAGGTGAGATTGCCGCCAAGGTAAAACGTTCGATCACCGATGTAGAACAGCACCTCCAACTGCTGACCGTTGGCGAGCCGCTGATTGAGATGGTGAAGTCTGGAGAAGTGGCAGCGACAACAGCAGTAGCCCTGCAGCGTGAGCATGGTGTGAAAGCATCATCGGTAGCGCAGGAGCAGATGCAGAAGGCGAAAGCGGCTGGCAAGAAGAAGCTGACCCGCTCAGCAGCCATCGTATCACCGATAAAACTGCGTGAAAAAATCCGTGCAGAACACGCGGCATGGTCACAGGAAACATTTGGCGACGTTGGACCGGTAGGACCCTTGAAGCACTTGGCAAAAGAAGCGATGGAAGCAGCCGAAGCGCCCGATGACCTGTCCGAATGGGCTGACCTTCAGTTTCTGCTGTGGGATGCCATGCGCCGCGCCGGTATCACTGAGGAAGAGCTCAATGCCGCTATGGAACTGAAGCTCAGCGTCAACAAGGCTCGCAACTGGCCCGAACCTAAAGACGGTGAACCGCGTGAGCACCTGAAGGCTGATAGCGAGGAAGCCATTCAGTCTGAAAAAGATTATGGCGATGATCTGCCACTGCTGAAGCACGAAATCCTTGAACAAAGCGGTGTTGAGGTGTGGGCCTGCGTTATTGCCGCGTTCAAAATGAAAGCTGAGTACACCTATAGCGAATCCAAGTGGGCGCACACCTGGGCGGCAGACTCCGTAGAGAACCCTACCTGCGTGACAGTGCCGGCAGAGACAATTGCCAGTGCAGTGCGCCTTATCAGGCAGCACCAGGACGAACAGGCGATCAAAAAGTGGCTATCAGAGCAGCATGATGACCCTGAACTGGTGACAGAGCAACTGAACCGCTTCACTGGCACGCTCACTGACTTGCGACAGGATCATCCGTGTACTGTTCAGGATTTCATAAAGCTGGTGGAGCAGGTAAACCGGGATTGCTGGTCCAACTACCGCATGCTGCGTCAGGCTATTCGTGATGAGGCAATTTTGGGTGTTCAGCTCTAATTTCTAAAGTGACATAAATTCAGCATCGGCACTGCGTAATGTCTAAAAGTCTGATAGACAGTTTTAGCTAAAATAGCACCCATGGGTACTTCTTTATGTAACATGTTTATTTAAGTGTTTTTATTACTGAGTAAGTAGTAGGTTTTGGTTGGAATTTCATTTTTAACTAATCATTCAAAGCCGGTTTTTACCGGCTTTGAATGGTATATTACGATTGTTGTCCCGACTTTAAAGTGGGTAAATTTATTATTCCATCTCTTTTTTTGCTAGCTCTTCCCACTCGTCAATTGAATGATTATAAGGGAATACTTCTTTAACAATGAAAGGTATGTAGCTTTCCTCGGCATTATGATGTATTTCGCTGCTAATGTTACTTGAAATGCCGAATTTTACGTCCGGGTCGTTTTCTGAGAAGTTTATATAGAAAGGCTGTTGGCTTAAAGCGAGCCTAATCCTGTCTGCCTGCTCTGGTGGGAGTGTCTTGAGCAGTTTTTTAAATGTCTTTTTATTGAAGTCCAAAGAAATAGCCATATCAACATCACCGGGTATGGTTGATGTGCAGGTGTATGATCGCTCACTCAATCGACTGATAAATTTAGTGTTTATGGCTGGCGCAGTAAAAAGCCCACCTTTCACGAAACCCATTTTACGCATATAAATACCAAAGTCAGGTGCATAATTAATAAGTTGTGGGTTGGCCTTGATTTCAGGGTTTAAAATCCTAAATAACTTATCCCAGTTGCTATCAATATCTTTTAATGAAAACTTAAGCAACGGATTCAATTCCCGGATACTGTATAAAACAAATTCCTTACCATTGCATAATGCATACATTTCCGCTCTGATTTCAGGATGTATAGCATAACTATAAGCTTGCTCAACGTGTACGCTTTTACTTATTTTCTCAATAGGGGATTTTGCATCAAGAATCCAATATGGACGAGCATCAGAAAGAAAAACATAATCCGGTACTATTGAAATCTTTCTTGGCTGTGAACCTATTGAAACAAAAGGATGTGAAAGTGTTTTGCTCCTGATTACACGGCTATCCCCTGATGCTTTATAACCAAGTGCTTTAATAATTGGTAAAATCAACTCCTCTCTAACTGAATCCTCTTTAAATTCATCAGAGTCAAGCAGGTCAAAATCAAAATCATCAAACATATTAATTCCTTTTTATTTGTTAGGTGTGTGATTTTCAATGCGATTAGTAAATTTATCTTGCATAAATTAGATTATTGTTTTTAGTGGGGGTAACACTTTAATGTTTAATATCGCAAAATACAATCTTAATTGGGTTTGCCCAGCTGAATGCAGCTCGTATCATGGAAAGTAGCCCTAAAGGATTTCTTTTACAAGACCATAATTAGTTTTACCCATTGTTAATGATAATCTCCGTCTTGGTGAGATGTTCTTGCATGGTTCGCCCTGTTTAGTCATTGTTCTCTTATATAGTTACTGGACCTTACATTTGTGGCCTGTAGCAGTTGTCCTTCAAAAGTAAGCATTTGACTAAGACCAGGTCGTGAAATTAATTATTTTATCGTTATGATGTGAATGTTGGGAAGCGTATGCAGACGCTACTAACAAAGGTAGGTCCCGTTCATTTGCAGATGATGGGGCGGGACCATGATCAAACAGTGTGTGGAGAAGAAAGCATGAGTCAGCTTTTAGTGATTGATGGGGTTTCCGTTCGTCAGGACAACTCCGGCCGTTATTGCCTTAACGATCTTCATCGGGCAGCAGGCGGCGAACGTAGGCATGAGCCATCCTTGTGGCGTAACCTTCAACAGACCAATGAACTCGTTCAGCTTCTGAGCGATACAGGAATTCCTGTATCGGTAATTAAGGGCGGAATGAACCAAGGCACGTTCGTATGCAAAGAGCTGGTCTACTCATATGCGATGTGGATCAGCGCCGAATTCAGTTTAAAAGTAATCCGCACGTACGATTCTCTGGCATCAAAGCCCCCCGTAGTTTCAATGCCAGAAAAAGTGCAGGCCAGCATCATCCTGCTTGAATCAGCCTCCCGAATGCTGAACTTTTCAAATTCCTCAAAGCTTGGCGCATATCAGAAGATTCAACAGCATTACGGTATCCCTAACATGATGCCTGCGTATGCTATTGATGCACCTATTGACGCACAAGACGGGTCAAGCCGTCCCACGCTCTCACTGAGTGCACTTCTTAAGGCCAACAGTATTCGAATGAATGCGAGCCAGGCCTATCGTCAGCTTGTGAAGCTGGGGATCGTTGAACATAAAAGTAGATCCAGCCGGTCAGGCACCGATGGTGTGAAGCTATTTTGGTCACTGACGGCTAAAGGCTGCATGTACGGTAAAAACATCACCAGCCCGGCTAATCCGCGTGAAACCCAGCCTCATTTCTTCGAATCAAAATTTGCCGAGCTTCTCCGCCTGCTCGACACCGTGCATTGAGGTGACTGTGAGAGCATTACTTACGCCAGAGGTAGCACCTCGCACTGGGATTGTATTGCTGAAGCCAGGACCAGACCTGTTGAAGCTGTTTAAGGGCAGGGTGGTGATCAGCACACCGACAATGGATATGGAAGACCTGCCATCAGGGCGGCTGAATGACGGCACGCAGCCGTTACTTGATGAGCCCTCACTGATTCCCTTCTTCAGTCACGAGCGCGTGATAAAGGCCGCTGGTGGACCGAATGCGCTGGCATCCTTCGTCCAGTCTTTCGGCTGCTGCCAGTGGGACCAGCCCGAAGCATGGCATCACCATGAGTTCACAGTGTCAGAAATCGAAAACGGCCTGGTGTCCCTTTGCTACAGCCACGATAATGAGTTCAGAGAAAACGGCGTACCCGGCAGCCTGGAGAATATCGCCAAAGGCAATACAGCGCTCTGGATCATCAGAGCGGCATGCAATCAGATGGCGCTGAGCGGTGACCACCAGCTGACGTTGCCAGAGCTGTGCTGGTGGGCCTCACTGAATGACCTGATTGAATTGATACCGGAGGCACCAGCACGGCGCGTTTTGCGCATGCCGAAGGAAGCCATACAGGCTGGCGAACTCAAAGAGTCGCGGATCGTTCCTTTGCGACCAGCTCGCGAAGTTATTCAGGACGCCGCTCAGGTCGTTAAAAAGATAATCAGCTTACGTACCGACCCGGAATCACCAGAATCATTCATGAAGCGCCCCAAGCGTAAGCGCTGGGAGAGTGAGAAATACACACTGTGGGTTAAGTCGCAGAGCTGCGCATGTTGCGGCATTCAGGCGGACGATCCTCATCACATCATCGGACATGGACAGGGAGGAATGGGAACAAAGGCCCATGATTTATTCGTGATACCGCTTTGCAGGGCGCATCACGACGAGTTACACCGTGACCCAAAACTTTTTGAGTCGAATTATGGCAGTCAGGTTGAGCTGCTATTCAGGTTCTTGGATTTCGCGATTGCAGTTGGCGTTATCGGGACAGATAAAAAATAAAGTGTGTGGAGAGGATTAAATATGCGTGACATTCAACTGGTTTTAGAGCGCTGGGGTGGCTGGGCTGCTAGCGAAGGAACACAGGTTAGCTGGAATCCGACCAGCCCGATGTTTATTACACTGCTGCTTAAGAGCATCAGCAGCCGACCTTCCTGTTGTGACAATGACGGAATGATTATTGATACCGCAGTAGGCATGCTGAAAAAAGTTGGCCGCCTTGATGAGCTGGATTTAATTATGGCGCACTACCGTTATGACGTGTCCAAATCAACACTGGCCCGCTGGCTAAAATGTTCGGAAGGCAAAGTGCGGCAAAAGCTGATGATCGCTGAGACGTTTATTGATGCCTGCATACTGATGACAGACACCCCGCTTGAGATGGATGAAGCGACTAAGAAGACTATTTTTAAAAAATCCGCTTAATCTTCTTTTCGTTACGAATTTCTCTATGTAATCTGTTAAGAGTGGTAACAACGCATCGCTTCTTAAATTCAAAACCTCGCCAAATGGCGGGGTTTTTTCATTTCCACACAATACCAAAGGCACTGGCCGCAGCCGTTTAATCCGTTCTGCAGTGGACTGCAATCCTGTAGCGCCTTTCATATTGTGATATTCACAGCTGAATAAACCCTGTTGCCGACGGGCAAGGCTATTACCGCTATCGCGTCAGGGTTCCTACACAAAGAGGTCGCCACAGAGCGGCTTTTTTTCGTTTTTGCGCACACCAATCAGTCTCCACACACACTTTTGACACCGTGGTGTTGCGCATCTTTCTTATGACTACCGACAGCACCGCCCGTAATCACGGAGGTGATATGAGTATCGATATGAGCAAACTGGCATCAGGCGCGGCATACGGCGCATCTGCCGGGACAATTGCTAATGGTCTGCTGACTAGGCTGAGTCCCGATGAATGGAGTGCTGTAGGCGTGCTGGCCGGTATTCTGGTCGCGCTGTTCACGCTCGGCATCAACTGGTACTACAAACGCAAGGCAACGTTGGCCCAAATCAAGGCTCTTCAGCGCTGGCCCACTGCACCAGACATCAACGAGGATTAACCCATGGCTATGTCAAACAGCCTGCGCAATAAGCTGATTGCGGTCGCGGGGGGCGGAGCCATGGCTATCGCTACGGTATTCCTCGGCGGTAAAGATGGTGTAGAGGGCAGGGCTTACGAACCTTACAAGGATGTTGCTGGTGTCTGGACTGTCTGTGATGGACACACGGGCACCGGCATCATCAAAGGCAAAAAGTATACCGACCGCGAATGTGACCGGTTCTTGTGGAACGATCTGCAGCCGGTCAAGAAGTCTGTAGACAGCCTGGTCAAAGTCCCACTTGGAGAATACCAGCGTGCTGCGCTTTACAGCTTCACTTACAACGTTGGCTCTGGAGCGTTCTCCAAATCGTCACTGCTGAAGAAACTAAATTCTGGCGATGTGGATGGTGCGTGCGAAGAGCTGCGCCGCTGGATTTATGCAGGCGGTCAGAAATGGCGCGGTCTGATGAACAGACGCGACATGGAGCGCTCAATGTGTCTGGCGGAGAGTGCTAATGACCTTAAAGGCTAAAGTGCTTGCTGCGCTCATCCTGCTGGTTCTGCTGCTGTTAGCCACCTCGGTAGCGTTCGCGCTCTATTACCGTGACAATGCCATTGACTACAAGACGCAGCGTGACACGGCAAGCAGCAGTCTTAAGCTGGCAAATGACACCATCAACGATATGCAGACGCGCCAGCGTGATGTGGCCGCGCTGGATGAGAAATACACAAAGGAGTTAGCCAATGCTAAAGCCACTATCGATCAACTGCATGATGATGTTGCTACTGGCAAGCGTCGGCTGCAGCTTAACGCCACCTGTGCGAAGCAATCAGCCTCCGGCACCGCCAGCATGGATGATGCAGCCAGCGCCCGACTTACTGACACCGCTCAGCGGGATTATTTCACCCTCAGAGAGCGAATCGAAGTTGCCGGAAAGCAAATAGCCGGATTGCAGCAATACATCAACGAGCAGTGCCTGAGGTAGCGATGGCAATATTTTTCGGCAGGGTTAATAAGAGTGAATGGGAGCATACCGGCCTGTTTGCCAACATCGTTCCAGTTTACTTACGCAACATGGAATCAGGCGAACCTGATGTGTGCGCTGCTAATGGCGTGCCTGAATGGTTCTTTGACCTGATCACGCTACTGGCCTGTTACATGCCACTGCCATATGAAGGCTTCATGTTCACGCATGTAAAGCCAATCGAACCAGTTATGAAAGGTAAAGAGTAAAAAAAAGGCCCGTGCAGGGCCATTCAAAGAGGAACACTACTTATTTTTGTCCCTTGAATATTAAAAGCATCCATTTTCATTGCAAGCGTAAGCGGTAACTTAACTGAGAGGATGAGCATGAGCGAAGCAAAACCGCAGGACGGCAGCACCGTTAAGGGCTATCGGACTCTCTCATATGGCGAAATCGGCAAGATGAATCAATTCAAAGAGCTGAGCCGCCAATTCATTGCGCTGTTGCAACAGCATGGTTTGGATATGGGGACTGACCCAAGTCTGCAGAACTCGCCAGAATATTGGGACGCGCATGAGTGGTTGCGAGAAGCACACAAAGATATGCAGCGGGCCTGTATGGCAGCATGTCGTGCTGTAGCCCGTCCAGATTCAGATTGCTGAGTTCATCATAAGGCGCTTTTGCGAGTGCGCCTGATGATGGTAAGAGTTAGCCGATAATCTCAGTATTACTTACGGCCTTCTCTAACACCTACGACAAGCGATCTTGCAATACTTTGCGCTTTAGACTGAATTACTCCTAAATCATTTTTATCTGAAAGCACTGGCTCATGTATGGGATTTAAACTTACCTCTTTGACATAAGTTTGAATTTGTTCGTCAGTAGCACTTCTTAGTAAAGATGTGATGATGGTTTTAAGAGCTGCAACTTCGGACTGAAGTTCTTGTATTTCATTTTCTCGACTCATTTCAACTCCTGTTTTTTTGCTGATGGACTCATATCTGATTATATCACGGCAAAAATTATGGTGGAGAATGGTGCCGCGTCACTAAAAAGATGAATTCTCCTTCACTAGGATTAATCCTAAGGTTAATGTGTTGTCTCGAATAGCTAAAGGAGGCTTCATGTTAGATAATTATTTTGGTACACAAGGAAGCACAACCGAGCATAAGCAAAGACTTTTGGCAGTTCAGGCTGCTCTTGAGATCATTAAGGCATCCGTTAGCTCATCGTCAGGCCAAGCAAAAGATTTAAAGCTCCGGTATGACATTGACAATTCTGTAGCTGGTATTGAACCACTTGCCGACGCAATACAGAAAGCCTTAGAAAACTAAATAAGCCGCCTCCGGGCGGTTTTTTATTGGGGTGAATATGGACGTTATGATAAATGGTGTGCGCTATGCGCCGGTCATGGAACAGGCCTCAAGTATCGGCATCGCCATCAGCACCCATAACCGCCATGACGTTTTATCCAGCACTCTTGAGCATCAGTTAAAGTTTCTGCCAGCCGGTGCGCTGTTGGTCGTTATTGATGACGGCTCATCCAAGCCAGTGACAGCACCTGTAGGCGTCAGGGTCATCCGGCATGAAACCTCCCACGGTATCGTGGCCGCTAAGAACGCCAGCCTTGAAGCACTGATTGACGCCGGTTGTGAGCACCTTTTCCTGTGGGATGACGACGCGCACCCTATAGCTGGTGGCTGGGAACAGCCCTACATCGAATCTCCTGAGCCGCATCTGGCTTACCAGTTTCAGGACTTCGCCACCGGGCAGAAGCTTAACGATATAGCGGTACTCTACCGGGATGATAAGCACGTCGCCTACACCGGCCAGCGCGGCGTGATGCTGTATTACCACCGCAGCGCGATTGAGAAGGTAGGCGGTTTCGATCCCATCTACCAGCGCGGTATGTATGAACACTCAGATTTAGCGCTGCGCATCCACAATGCCGGGTTAACCAGCTGGGCGTTCGCTGATATTGTCGGGTCTGAAAAGCTCATTTACTCGCTGGATGAGCATCAGGCCGTAGAACGTTCGGTACCAAAGCCTGACCGTGAAGCTCAGGTTAAGCGCAACGTCACGATTCACAACGAACGGCGGAATAGAGGTTACACCGGCTACGCTGAGTATCGGCAGCAGCATAACGTGGTGATTACCACACTACTGACCAGCCAGCCTGACCCCCAGCGCGGCACCAGAATGAAGGCTTCACCTGACCTGCTGGCTAAATGGGCGGCTTCGGTAAAAGGTGGTGACGCGATAGTACTGGCCGATGAGCTGAAGAACTCACCTGCAGGTGCGTCGCTGGTAGTCGTTCCTGATGTGAAGATGAATGTCTACTTCCGGCGCTGGCTACATATCTGGCAACACCTTCGCGATCACCCTGAATATCAATTCGTATGGTGCACTGATGGCACTGACGTTGAGATGCTGCGCGAACCGTGGCAAGGGATGCAAACGGGGAATATTTACGCTGGCTCCGAACCTAAAACCTATGCAGACGCATGGGCTAAGCAGCATCATCCGGAAGGTATCTACCAGGCGTTTCTCACTGAACACCGGAATGATGTGATGCTGAATGCCGGTCTGCTGGGTGGCAGTCGTAATGATGTGATGGCTATCGCTCATGGCATTGTCCGGCTTTATTACCACATCGAATCTCTGCGCTTCTGGAATCAGGAAGTAAAGGCAGCAGCTGTTGGAGACATGATTGCCTTTGGCATTGTGGTTCATCGCTTCATTGACAGGCTGGTGACCGGCCCCGTCGTGCATACGGTATTTAAGTCAGGCGGCCTCGGTATGGAGTTCGCTTGGTGGAGGCACAAATAAGACTGATTCAAGAGAAAAAATTTTTGTCAGCAGATTTTCGAAAGCAGGTTTACACAATTTTCGAAAAGGAAGTTTTTTCTTAAAAAGGCCAATTCTCAAAAAAAGATTTGCTTTGATAACGTAGGTTGATTAAATTTCGCTAAGCTATCATGTGTTTCAAGATAAATCGTAAAATTTAGTCAATCCTTTAGCCGTAGAGGTTCTGGATGTTAACCAGCCAAATTTGACTTAGTTGATAACTATAAGTTTTAGATGAATCATAAGCCAAATTAAACTTTTGATTGATATTAAGAAAATTCCGAAGTACCATCATCAAAAAAATTTTGAGGTGGGTGAAATGGCAGAGGAAGCAAAAGACCCTGGCTGGGTTAAGGATTTGTCACATGAGACTTTTCAAGCATGTTTAGCGTTTTATGACAAAAACCCTGTAATCGGATCTATCGGATTTCTGCTACTATTAAGCTCGGTACCGTTAATTATAGTCTTGCGTTATATGACCAAAATGAAGCGGGTTGACAATCAACTGATTGTTGACAAGTATCGCCTTGAGTTAGAGGCAAGTGCCAAAAAGATGAAGAGGAAATCCAGTAAAGCGGCTGTACGTGCTGCTTCTACAACCACAACTGCTGGGGGATAAATCATATGGAAATTACTTTACCTATCGTTATCGTGAGTTTGTTGTTCTACCAAGCCTATCTGTATGGAAAAGCCGTTTACATGCGCAGAATGGTAATGATGAAGCGAGTAACGATGTTTTTGGAAAGAACCGATGCATCGGATCAGCTTAAAATGCTCGCAGCAACTGCCTTCGTCGATTCATTGTCTTTAAAGTTGCCATTCCAGCTGGTTAGTTTTCGCAAGAAAAGACAAGATAATGACCCCGGTGCCAAACGTGCTGAGAGAAGAGCTAAAGAAAATCTTAGAAAGGACAGAAGTTCCTTGCATGCTAGACAAGAGTTAGACTCATTGATTGAAATGATGTTTACAATAAACCTTTCTTTCAATAAGCCACTTGTGATTTTGGCTTCTCTACCACACTTTAGGGTTGAGCGCAAGCCAGTTCCAAAAGATTTTTATGCCGAGTCATTTCAGCATGGGCATATGAAAATCAAAGAAATGTGTTAAGTAAAACATCTCGCCATTTTTGATGGTTTGAGAACACAATTTTTAAAGGTCGCCTAGGCGGCCTTTTTTTTGGCTTTGAAAAGGTCAACTATGGTCGATATCAAATTTGTAATTGTTGGCCATCATTCGCGAAGGGCGCAGGCTGAGCAACTGGCACAGCAGTTGAACGCTTATTTGCTGATTGATGAGGATCAGCATGGTGCAAACTGGAATCATCGCCGTGCTATTGAGTGGGCCAGCGAGCAGCAATGCCGAGTAGTGATATTGGAAGATGATGCCATGCTGGTTGATGGATTCATTGAAAAGGTTTCTGCCTGGCTCATTCGGTTCCCCAATGAACTGCTGTCTTTTTATCTTGGTACCGGCAGGCCACCCCAGTATCAGCTTGAGATAGCGACAAAGTTTATTGATGCAGACAGGCATCAGACTGATTACATAACCATCAACCGGTTAGTTCATGGCGTCTGCTACAGCGTGCCGCTGCACAAGCTACAGCAAGTGATCAGTCGCTGGAATAAATGGTCACCGGCTGACTATGCAGTTGGTGATGCATGTGGTGGCTCGGTAATCTATCCATGTTACTCGCTGGTGGATCATCTGGATAGCAATACTGTCGAAAGACACCCTGACAACACACCGCGTACAGAGCGCCGCAGAGCATGGCGGCTGGACTTAAAGGAGCATCATGGCACGACTCGCAACGCTTAAGCCCCGGCTCTCAGTTGACCGAACGCAACGCGTGAGAACTGCAACCGTCGCTGAGACGCGAATCACTGGCTGGAAGCTGCAGGCACGGCGTAAGAGACTATGGTCTGCCAATCCATGCTGTGCGATGTGTGGACGCCTGACTGAGTATCCTCACGGCTTCGAGCTGGACCATAAGGTTGCACTGCATCAGGGTGGTGAAGACATCGATGCCAACTGTCAAATTCTTTGCTGTGGTGCTGATGGGTGCCACCGCAGGAAGACCAATGACGACATAAAGGGCAATTGATAACAATTATCATTACGCCTAAGTGATAGTTGCTTTTGCAATCACTTGAATGTGAATGATATTGATTATCACTTGAGGGCGGGGGGAGTCCGAAAGTTTCAGGGCTGTCCTCTACGAAACCTCGCCCCCTCTCACGCACAGAAAATATCCCCTTTTGGAGGGTGTAAACATGTTAACAGCCCAGAAGCGAAAATTCGCGCTGGCGCTGATTTCCGGTATGTCGAAAAAAGATGCGGCTATAAAGGCTGGGTATTCCGCAAACTCCGCACGCTCCAAGGGTTCGCAGCTTGCTAAAGACCCGGAAGTCATCGCTTTTATAAGCCGCAAAAAGAATGAAAAAGTCGAAGTCGACGATGTGCCAACGCAGGGAAAAAAAGTTAATACCCCAGCGGTAAACATGCCATCACAACCTGAGCCCGATCCGGTGCCGGAAATTGTTCGGGCGGCTGGTGAATATGATGACCCGCTTGAGTTTCTGAAGTCGGTTATGAATGACCGATGCGAAGATATTGATACCCGAAAAGATGCCGCAAAGGCGATGCTTCCCTATCTGCACAGCAAAAAAGGTGAGGGCGGCAAGAAGGATGCGAAGCAGGCTGCTGCTAAGGCGGTTGCCAGCAAGTTCATGGGCATGGCTCCGCCGCAGCTGATAGTGAATAACGGGAGATAGAGATGCCTGAGTGGTCCACCGCATGCGCTGACTGGGCCAGCAGGCTCATTAACCGCGAGTCCATCATCCCGCCGCCAATATTCAGGGATTCTGGCGAGCATGCACTGTCCATCTTCAAAGAGCTCAGGGTAACTGACCTGCCTGGCAAGCCTACATTTGGCGAGTGTTCAGAGCAGTGGGTATTTGATTTTGTGCTGGCAATATTTGGCGGCTATGACCAGCAGACCGGCAATCAGATGATCCGTGAGTATGGTCTTCTCATCAGTAAAAAGAATACAAAATCCACCATCGCAGCCGGAATTATGCTGACGGCGCTGATTATCTGCTGGCGTGCTGATGAAGAGCATCTGATTCTGGCACCGACAAAAGAGGTTGCCGATAACTGCTTTAAACCTGCTGCCAGTATGGTGCGTGAGGATGAAGAGCTTTCGGCGCTTTTTCACGTACAGGATCACATCCGCACCATAACTCACCGCGTCAATCGCAACAGCCTGAAGGTTGTGGCCGCTGACAGCGATACGGTGTCGGGTAAAAAGGCCGGTCGGATTCTGGTGGAAGAGCTGTGGCTTTTTGGTAAAAACGCCAAAGCGGATGCGATGTTTATTGAGGCGCTGGGCGGTCAGGTGTCGCGTAATGAAGGGTGGGTGATTTACCTGACCACGCAGAGCGATGAGCCGCCTGCAGGCGTGTTTAAAAAGAAACTGGATTACTGGCGCAATGTCCGCGACGGAATCATTAAGGATGGTAAAACGCTCGGTATTCTTTATGAGTTTCCCCCTGAAATGGTGGAAAACGAAGGTTTCCGCAATCCCGATAACTTTTACATCACGAACCCGAACATGGGCCGCTCGGTCAGTAAAGAGTGGCTGGATGATGAGTATCTTAAGCGGTCGCAGGAAGATGAAGGCAGCCTGAGAAAGTTTCTTGCCAAGCATCTGAACGTTGAGATCGGCATGAATCTCCGTAATGACCGATGGGCCGGTGCGGAATTCTGGGAAACTCAGTCCGATCCCTCTGTGACATTTAAACAGATTTTAACCCGGTGCGAAGTTATCACTGTCGGCATTGACGGCGGTGGTCTGGATGACCTTCTCGGCCTTTCCGTGGCCGGTCGCGATAAGAAAAGCCGTGACTGGCTGACCTGGTCTCATGCGTGGTGCCATGAAAAGATGCTGGAGCGCCGGAAAAGCGAAGAAAGCAAACTGCGTGATTTTGAAAAGCAGGGCGATCTGACCATTGTGAAACGGGTGGGTGAGGATGCGGATGAAGTTGCGATGTATGTATCGCAGATTTATGAAGCCGGGCTGCTGGATAAGGTTGGCATGGACCCCGCGGGGATCGGCGTTCTGCTCGACACGCTGATTGATGCAGGTATACCGCAGGATTCCGTTGTGGGCGTCAGCCAGGGGTGGAGGCTGGGCGGCGCATGTAAGACTACTGAGCGCAAGCTGGCAGAGGGTGCCTTAAAGCACGCGCCACAGCCCCTGATGAACTGGTGTGTTGGTAATGCAAAAGTGGTTATCAGTGGTAATGCGCCGCTGGTAACGAAGGGGGCCAGTGGCACAGGTAAAATCGACCCGCTGATGGCGCTGTTTAATGCCATTTACCTGATGGCGCTGAATCCGGCAGCTACCAAAAAAGAATACAGCGTGTTTTTCATATAGAAATTCCGCTTTCAACGACCCGCTATGGCGGGTTTTTTCGTTTCTGGAGAAAGGGAAATGAAGAATCAGCACGCCGTTAGCCTTCTGAAGGTGAAGGCGGTCAACGAGGATACGCGGGAGATCACCGGTATCGCGACAACACCATCACCTGATCGGTATGGCGACATCGTGATGCCCGAGGGCGCAAAGTTTCAGCTTCCTATCCCGCTGCTCTGGCAGCATGACCATCAGTCTCCAATCGGTCAAGTGACCAGCGCAAAGGTTACCGCCGAGGGTATCGAAATAAAAGCCACGCTGGCCAAGGCGGACTCACCCAGCCAGCTCGCGGCGCGACTGGAAGAGGCCTGGCAGAGCATCCGACTCGGCCTCGTTAAGGGATTATCGATTGGGTTTCGCCCGATTGAATACGCCTATATCGATGAAGGCGGAATCCGATTCACAAACTGGGAGTGGTACGAGCTTTCAGTGGTAACAGTGCCGGCCAATGCCGAAGGCACTATTCAGACCGTTAAATCTATCGACGAGAGACTGCGTGCCGCGTCAGGCAAACCGCATATCGTGTCGAAAATCATCAAATCCGCTGGCGATACAGCACCTAAACCCGTTCAAATTAAAGGAAATTCAATGAATATTGCAGAGCTTATCAAAAGCTATGAGGCTAAACGTGCATCGCTGGCGGGCGCAATGGAATCCATTATGACCAAAGCCGCCGATGAAGGCCGGACGCTGGATGCTCAAGAAGATGAGCAGTACGAACAGCATTCTTCAGAAATCAAATCGGTAGATGTACACCTTTCACGCCTTCGCGACATGGAGGCTACCAAAGCTGCCACGGCCACGCCGGTTGTAAAAACGGCCAATGGCACCGTTGTGAATACTGCTGCGGTTCATGCCCCTGGCGTGATCCGTGTAGAGAAAAAGCTGGAGAAAGGTATCGGTTTTGCGCGTTTCGCAAAATGCCTGGCAGCTGCAGGTGGCAGCCGCAGCGATGCGCTTGAAATCGCAAAAGCGCAGTATCAGGACGACGCCAAGCTGCATCACGTAATTAAAGCAGCTGTGGGCGCAGGTTCAACGACTGATCCAAAATGGGCTGGCAGCCTGGTCGAATACCAGGAGTATGCTCAGGACTTCATTGAGTTTCTGCGTCCGCAGACGCTGATTGGTCGCTTCGGTCAGGGCAACATTCCTGCTCTGCGTAGCGTGCCATTTAACGTGCGCATCCCTGCACAGACTTCAGGTGGATCGGCGAGCTGGGTTGGTCAGGGCAAAGCCAAGCCGCTGACAAAATTCGACTTCGAATCAATTACCTTCGGTTTTGCCAAAGTGGCAGCAATCGCGGTTCTGACAGATGAGCTGATCCGCTTCTCTAACCCGGCCGCTGACGCCCTGGTGCGTAATGCGCTGGCGGAAGCGGTTATTGCGCGTCTGGACACTGACTTTATCGATCCGGCCAAAGCTGAAGTTTCTAACGTTTCACCGGCATCAATCACCAACGGAATTGCTGGCATCCAGTCTACCGGTAATCCTGACGATGACGCCGCAGCGGCGTTTGCAACCTTCGTGACCGCCAGCCTTCAGCCAACCGGTGCAGTCTGGCTGATGTCCAGCACTACGGCGCTGTCTCTGTCTATGCGTAAAAATGCGCTGGGTCAGAAAGAGTATCCCGATATGAGTATGCTTGGCGGTACGTTCCAGGGTCTGCCGGTTATTGTTTCTCAGTACGTTGGCAATCAGCTGGTTCTGGTCAACGCGCCTGATATCTACCTGGCTGATGATGGCGGCGTGGCTGTGGACATGTCCCGCGAAGCATCGCTTGAAATGGAAAGCGCACCAAGCGGTGACAGCCTGACGCCGACGCCGGTTGAGATGGTTTCCATGTTCCAGACCAACAGCGTGGCAATCCGCGCCGAACGCTGGATCAACTGGAAGCGTCGTCGTACCGCGGCGGTAGCAGTGATTACCGGTGTCAACTACAGCGCTAACGCTGGTAGCTAAGGAGATGCGGGGAGAAATCCCCGCTCTTTTCTCTATGAAACAGGTCCGTTATCTGAAAAGCACCCACGATGCGCATGCGGGGGAAAAACGCTTTCTGCGTGACGATCATGCAGAGGTTCTTCGCTTAACCGGCTTTGTCGAGTTCATCGATATTGTTGAAAAGCAGTCAAAGGGCCAGAAAAAGAAATAGTGCCGGGAGAAGCAGCCAATGTTCGGTTTCCGTAAAAAGCCTCAACAGGAGAAGGCGCTTCAGGCTGCGAATGGCGGCGGATGGCGCAGAATTTTTGAGTCATTTACCGGCGCGTGGCAGAGAAACGTCGAAGTAGACTCAACGACCGTGCTGGCATATCACGCCGTTTTTTCCTGTATCTCACTTATCTCCGCAGACATTGCCAAAATGCCACTTCAGCTGAAAAAGAAGCTGAGCAGCGGCATATGGGGAGATCACAGCGATGACAGAATTTCTCCGCTACTGAAAAAGCCAAACAGTTTTCAGACGCGCATGCAGTTCTTTGAGTGTTGGATGAGCTCAAAACTTTCAGACGGCAATACTTATGTACTGAAACTTCGTGATGAAAAAGGAAACGTTAAGCAGCTGCGCGTGCTCGATTACAATAAAGTGACGCCATACGTTACAGACGATGGTGAGATCTTTTATCAGGTCCGGCCTGATAATGTCCATGGCCTTGAACAGCAGGTTATGGTTCCAGCCCGCGAGATGATTCACGACCGGTTCAACTGCTTTTTCCATCCACTGTGCGGGCTTTCACCGATTTATGCCTGCGGTCTCACCGCAATGCAGGGTGATGCCATCCTGACCAATTCTGCCAATCATTTCAAAAATGGTGGCAAACCCGGAGGTGTAATTACCGTGCCGGGTGCGGTTGATCAGGACAAAGCGCGGGAGATAAAACAGAGCTGGGATGAAGGCTATTCCGGTGCTAACGCAGGTAAGACAGGTTTACTCGCTGATGGCGCTTCATTTGCAGCTATTGCAATGACAGCTGTTGATGCGCAGATGGTTGAGCAACTGAAGCTGACTGCCGAAATTATCTGCTCAACATTCCACGTTCCGATTTACAAGGTCAACACCGCCTCTACGCCTTCTTATAACAACATCGAGGCTCTTGATCAGGGCTATTACTCACAGTGCCTTCAGACACACATTGAGGGGATTGAGCTTCTGCTTGATGAAGCTTTCGATCTGGATGCGCAGACCGGTGTTGAGTTTGACCTCAATACGCTAATCCGGATGGACACTGAAGGCCGCTATAAGACTTACAGTGAAGGTATAGGTGCCGGTTTCCTTACGCCTAATCAGGCGCGCAAAAGTGAAAACATGCCGCCTGTTGAAGGTGGAGACACGCCATACCTACAGCAGCAGAACTATGCACTGTCAGCCCTGGCTAAAAGGGATGCCAGCGACGATCCGTTTGGTACTCAATCCAAATCTGAAGCGGCTACCACGCCGCTGCCAACTGTTGACGATGAAAGCAGCAAGGCTCTTACAGAGCAGGAGCATTTCATGGTCAAAGCAATGCTGAAAGGACTGCTTACCCATGAATGAACGTGACATGTCACTGCTGAAAGCAGTCAGTGAGGCAGTGAAAGAGCAACTGTCAGCAATTCACACGCGCTATGAAACTGCGTTGTCGCAACAGTCTGATGAAATCACCAGGCTCAGAGCTCTAATGGAAAAGAGCGAGCAGTCAGCACCGGATGAACAGGCGATTGCCGCTTCGGTGCTTGCGCAGATTACTATCCCTGCTGCACCAGTGCTGCCGGATATCGCGCAGATGGTGAAAGATGCGGTGGCTGAAATTCCGGTCCCGGATTCGCCTGTCCTGCCCGATATTGAAAGCATGGTTCAGCGGGCTGTCTCCGCCATCAAGGTTCCGCAGCCCGAACCACTGCCGGATATCGCGCAGATGGTGAAAGATGCCGTTGCGGAAATGCCGAAGCCGGACGATGGTGAGCCTGGGGAAAATGGTAAAGACGCGCTGCAGCTTGAAATACTGCCGTTGATTAATCCTGAGAAGGCATATGCCCGCGGTACTTATGCCATCCATCAGGGCGGGCTGTGGCGTTCTTATCAGAAAACCACGGGCATGAAAGGCTGGGAATGCCTGGTCGATGGGATCAGCGATATCGACATTACTCAGCGCGATGAGCGTAATTTCACTGTCACCGCAATTAAGTCCAGCGGTGAGAAAACAGAGAAAACATTCAGCGTGCCGGTGATGATCTATCGCGACATCTTCAAGGATGGAGAGAAGTATTTTCCGGGTGACAGTGTTACCTGGGGCGGTTCGGTCTGGTACTGCAATGAGGCAACTGGTGATAAGCCGGGTGAAGATGGCTCAAAAGGCTGGAAGCTGGCCGTCAAACGCGGTCGTGATGCGAGGGCTAAGTGATGCTGGAATTTGTGACGCTCAGCGAGGCCAAAGAGCATCTGCGAATTGATACGGATGACGGTGATTCCGATCTTCAGCTAAAAATCTACTCTGCAAGTGCAGCCGTACTGGATTATATCCAGGGGAGCCGGGACCGTGTTATCGGGACAGATGGCAAAGTCATTGAGTCCGCACCAGAACTACAGCGGGTAAAACAGGCAACGCTGATTTTAGTCGGCATCCTTGACCGCGTCCGTGGCGGCGAGGAAGAGAGCCTGTATAAGCAGGGTGAGTTGCCTTATTCGGTGTCATGCCTCATCTATTCCCTCCGTAAACCAACCATCATCTGAGCGCAGGAGCATATATGGCATGTAGTGGCTGTCAGGCGCGCCGTGACTGGATAAAGAAATGGACCCGAATTGCCTATGAACGAGCAACAGGTAAGCGAACTGCTGAAAGCGATGGCAGCTCAGATAAAAGCGATGACCGACCAGACAGCGGCAATAAGCCGCCTGGCTGAGTCAAACGAGTCTTTAGCCGCGGTGCTTTATCAGTCTTTTGCGGATGAGGTGCAGGATGATATGCCGGTTGCCACGTATCTCAGCGGAAAGCCAAAGGGGTAGATTATGCAGGCAGGCAAATTGCGCCATCGCGTCTCTCTTCAGAAGCCGGTTAAAACTCAGAACCCCATGACCGGAGCAACCGTCAACTCCTGGCAGGAAATTACAAGGCTGTGGGCTGACGTTGTACCTCTTTCAGCGCGGGAGTTTATTGCGGCGCAGGCTACACAGGCCGAGGTGACAACTCGAGTAACGATCCGTTTCCGCAGCGATATCACCTCAAAACACCGTATCGTACACGGGGATAAAATATTCAACATTGAAGGCGTGCTGCCTGACCCGGCAAGCGGACGTGATTACCTGACACTGCCGTGTTCGGAGGGCGTCAACAATGGCTGATGGCGTTGAATTTTCCCTGACAGGTCTGGATGCGCTGCTGGGCAGGCTTGAATCTGTCAGCGACGATCTGAAAAAAAAGGGCGGGCGTGCTGCATTACGCAAAGCAGGAAATGTCATTGTGGACAGGGCGAAAGCCAATGCCCGTCGCGTGGATGACATACATACCGGCCGGAGCATCGCCGACAATATAGCTCAGAGATGGAATGGCCGCGTATTCAGGCGAACCGGCGATTTAGCCTTTCGGATTGGCGTCCTTCATGGTGCGGTACTGAAAAATCACCCTGACAAAGCTGTTAACGCGCCCACTCCTCACTGGCGACTGCTGGAGTTCGGTACGGAGAAAATGCGGGCTCAGCCCATTATGCGGCCTGCAGCCGATACCGGCACAGACATGATTATCAGTACTTTTATTAATGAATATGACAGGGCGCTGGATCGTGCGATTACCCGGGCCAAAAAGAAGGGGGCATCGTCATGATTGCGCCAATTTTCCCGGTGTGCGCCGCCAGCCCTGTCGTAAATGCATTATTGGGTGGTGATCGTCTGCGCCTTTATCCCTTCGGACTTCAGGATGATGATGTCACTTATCCCTATGCAGTGTGGCAAAACATCAGCGGCGAGCCTGAGAACTACCTTGGTCAGCGTCCTGATGCTGATGCGTTCTCGCTGCAGGTGGATGTTTATGCTGATACACCTGACGATGCCATTGCTGTGGCTGCTGCGCTGCGCGATGCCATTGAGCCTCACGCGCACATCACGCGGTGGGGCGATCAGACCCGCGACAGTGAAACGAAACGCTACCGCTACTCATTCGATGTGGACTGGATAGTCCTTCGCTAATCACTTCACCAACTAACCAACCGGCTGATGCCGGTTTTTTTACGTCCGGAGATAACCATGTCTGTACTGACGCAGGGCACGCAGCTCTACGTGTTTGCAAATAACACGGTGAGTGAAATCGAATGCATTACCGCATTCAACCCGGGCAGCAGCCCGGCAGATCAGATTGAAGATACCTGTCTGAGCGAGAAAAGTACGCGTACCTATAAAAAGGGGCTGCGTACTCCTGCTCAGGCGTCGGCAACGCTTAATGCTGACCCCAAAAACGCCAGTCACCTGATGCTGAGTAATCTGGCAGAAACCTCGGACCAGACCGATCTGGTATTCGCTATCGGCTGGTCTGATGGCGATTCTGCGCCAACCGTGGCTGCTGCAAATGCTGCAAACGCGGTTGACGGCCTTATCCTTCCTGATGATCGCACCTGGTATGTGTTCAAAGGCTACGTTGCTGACTTCCCGTTTGATTTTCAGGCGAACACGGTGGTTCAGACCACAGCAACAATTCAGCGCTCCGGCGCGGGCGCATGGATTCCAAAAGCTGAATCAGGCTCTTAATTAACCGGGGCTCCGGCCCCAAACATAGCAGGATAAGCATGAAACTTACGCTTGAAGCACTGAAATCCTCCGGTGCCTTTACCGGGCGTCCGGTCGAAAAAGAAATCAGCTGGAAACAGGGCGAAAAAGACTTTACCGCGACCGTATATGTGCGCCCGATGGGCTATCACACCGCCACGTCTGATGTACTGGCAATGGGCGGCA
>Ga0308162_1001000_pt1 | contig 25206 bp, 24 predicted proteins | sample PhySR2_FD_201370 | JGI IMG/M metagenome (GOLD analysis project Ga0308162, IMG submission 201370) | Phyllosphere microbial communities from UC Gill Tract Community Farm, Albany, California, United States - DLSLS.R2 | ecosystem: Host-associated > Plants > Phyllosphere > Unclassified | place: USA... | reverse complement strand
AGTAGTTCAGGTAGGCGTTTTCCGTGAATTCATGTAGCGCGAGGCGCTCTGCCATATCGCTCATTACGTGTGATTCCTCAACTCAGAAACCGATGGGTTTCAGGCAATATTGCCGCAGATACTACCTTATCTGACGAGTTGAGTCACAAAGAAAAAGGGCCGGGTGAGGGTGTGAGACCCCGCTGTTATCGGCACGTTTTATTGCTCTCTAATTAAATAAGCTTTCCATTAACACGTCATTATTTTTCAGTGATAACCATTTACTGTGATAAATAGCAGATTAATTATTTCAACAAGCCACTACATTTGTTGCTGGAAAAAATTACGCTCAAGGAAAAGAGATGAGCCCTATTATTTATTTAACCCTTGAGGGCAATATTCAGGGACAGATTTCCGCTGGCTGTGGGTCAGTGGCCTCTATCGGCAATCTCTACCAGCTGGGGCACGAGGACGAGATTCAGGTGTTGAGCCTGAAGCAGACAGCGCGCGACTCACGGGGCTGCACGAGCCATCACAGTCTGGATTTTTGCAAACGCCTGGATAAAAGCTCGCCGCTGCTTAGCAACGCCATTAATAATAATGAATACCTTAAACTTACGTTTGATATCTATCGCATAAATAAATTTGGCCGGCTGGAGAGGTTTTATCTTATCGAACTTCGCGGCGCTACGCTGCAATCCATCCATCAGACGTTTACGGCCAATCATCCAGACTATGAATATATATCGGTGCGCTACGATTATATTCTTTGCCGTCATCTGATCGCCCAAACCGAATTCGATTACCTGCTCACGCCGGACAATTTCAACCGTCTTTTTCCGGTCGTGCAGAAAACGCTGCTTTCACCGGAGCCACCGCCGCGTAAGGTGACGCTGGTACTGGGCGTATTTTTCGACGGCACGGGCAACAACGCTGTGAACACGCAAAACATGTTAAAGACCCTCACGGCGCAGCACTATGATATTGATAACTCCGACGCTGAAAGCATACTTGCCAGAAATACGTCAGAGAAAATGGGGATCAGCGGCATAGGGGCGGGCAGCTACCTTGGATACTATACGAATATTCATTGGTTGAACGAATTATACGAGCAAAAATTCTCACCAGATGGCAGATACATTCAAGGTGCGATTTATATCGAAGGAATCGGCACTCGGGCAGGCGAACCCGATGACCCGATTGGGCTGGGGCTAGGCACCGCAGAAACGGGGATTATTGCCAAAACGGACGACGCGGTGGCGCAGCTGGCTAAAACGATAGATGCCACCTTAGCTTCACTGAAGGGGAGGTTTGTCGTCGATAATCTGCTGTTTGATATCTTCGGTTTCAGCAGGGGCGCAGCGGCGGCCCGGCACTTTGCAAACCGTGTTCAGACAAACGATCACAGCATTCAGGATGCCATAACGACAGGTATGCGAAAATTTACCTATCGCGGCACGCCGACCGGTAACACCCGCTTTCTCGGCATTATGGACACCGTAGCCGCAGTCGGCACGGTGGCGAACGGCCTCAACCCGCATAGCGCCGATACGGGCAGCGTCAATATCGCACTGCATCCCGGCGTCGCGCAGAAGGTGTTTCACATCACCGCCGGACACGAATGCCGCTATAACTTTGCCCTCAACAGCGTCGCCCCCGCCTGGCCGGAACTGGAACTTCCCGGCGCCCATTCTGATATCGGCGGCGGTTATCTGCCACAGCTTCGCGAGGATCTCTACCTTACCCGCCCTCAGGTTGAAACGCTGCCCCTAAGCAAACCCGGAACAGCGTCCCGCGTCTACCAGCAGGCCCTGGCGCAGCTCGAGGAGCTGGCGCACACGCCGGCCATTATGTCCATCACTCATTCTCATACCTTCTCTCCCGAAGTCTGGGAGGACGATTATGCGCCTGCCGATCGCTACAGCCAGCCGCAGAAACGTACCTTTGCGGCCCTGACGCTACGCCATCGCACCGTGAGATATGACTGGGCGAAGGTGGTGTTACGGGTGATGGTCGATGCGGCGACAGAAGCGGGGGCGGTATTTATGGATATGGAGAAGATGATTGAGCATCGCATGCCGGAAGAACTAAAACCGTTTTGTGAACGCGCGCGGAGAATGGGGAAAGCGGTTCGTCAGCATACGACGCCGTCCGGTTTTGCACCCGAAGAGGTAGACATGATCGCAAGCAACTATATCCACTGCTCAGCGCACTGGAACGCGGTGCAACTCAATCTGTCCGGCGAATTACAGGGCGGCGCTTCCGCTTCTGAAACGGTCAGCTTTGTGAACAGGCCGGACACCAACTGGAGGAGAACGATTTACGCTATGGACGGAAAAAAACGATGAAACTACGCAACCTGTTTGCCGTTGTTCTGCTGCTGACAACCGCTGGCTGCGGCCCCCAAAAAACCTACCCGTTGCAGTCCAGGCAGGCCGCCAGCGGCGACTGGACACTGCCCTACGGCGAATGGAGCTTTTCCTTCATTACGCCAAAGGATTTGATCGCTGAAACTACCCATGCCCGGGTCATCGATACGGATGGTTATCTTTATACCTTTAACACGCTCGATCAAACTTCTCCCGATCCCGATTCGGTTGATAAATGGACAGATGTAACATTTGGCGGCAGCGTCCATTTCAACAAAGTCAAAAAACCGCCGCAGTACATCGTCTTCTGCTGGGATTCCTATGCCGATCAGAAAACCTACCAGACCAGCGCTATGTTCGGGCCGGAAACCTGGCAAAGAATGAAAACGCCTGCCGACCATATCTGGAGTAATGGTGATTTAGTCTGGTATGACAGAATGGTGTTTGGCCTGTCACCCGGCGGAAAAGTCAAAATCTGGTTTTCAGATGTTGCCGGGCACCCCAGCATCCCCGTTAAGCCCAGAACGCTGGTGACCCGCTCCGGCAAGGATCTGACTCTCTGCAAAGACTTCGAGACCCCCGGTGAAAACTACATTCAGTCTATTGAGGAGATCGGCAAAGGCAGAATCTACCCCTACGGAAACTGGGATTAACAGGGATAAAAAATGAAGATAAAAGACAGCCTTATTCTCGCTGTGATAGTCGCCCTCGCTGGCTGTGCGACGCAAAAAACCTACCCGTTGCAGTCGAAGCAGGCCGCGAACGGCGACTGGACCCTGCCCTACGGCGAATGGAGCTTTTCCTTTGTCACGCCAAAGGATTTGATGGCTGATACCCGTCATGTGCGGATAATCGATACGGATGGTTATCTCTATACCTTTAACACGCTCGATCAGACTTCTCAAAGTCCAGATTCTACAGAGAAATGGTCTTCGGCCGTGCATGGCGGAGGAGTATATTTCAACAAAGTCAAAAAACCGCCGCAGTACATCGTCTTCTGCTGGGATTCCTATGCCGATCACAAAACCTACCAGACCAGCACTATGTTCGGGCCGGAAACCTGGCAAAGAATGAAAACGCCTGCCGACCATACACGTCCTTCGGGAGCTCCTGTCTGGTATGACAGAATGGTGTTTGGCCTGTCACCCGGCGGAAAGGTCAAAATCTGGTTTTCGGATGTTGCGGACGCCCCAGCATCCCCGTTAAGCCCAGAACGCTGGTGACCCGCTCTGGCAAGGATCTGACTCTCTGCAAAGACTTCGAGACCCCCGTTGAAAACTACATTCAGTCTATTGAGGAGATCGGCAAAGGCAGAATCTACCCCTACGGAAACTGGGATTAACACACATAAAAAATGCCGTTCGTTGACAGAGCGGCATTTTTTTCACGTCAATCAGGCATTATTTGTTCAGCTTGATAACCTGCTTCACGTCGATTTCAAACTCGTTCCAGTCTTTATCGATTTTACCCTGGAGTTCGACTTTATCCTGGGGCGTCACCGTCACGCCGTTCCAGCGCTTGTGGTCGATCTCCACCACTACCGTGCCGCTTTCATCGCGGAAGGTGTAACGGTCATCGGACAGGCGCTCGGTAATGTTCCCGCGCAGCTTCACCCAGGCATCATCCTTCAGGTCTTTCACTTTAGCCGCGGTGGTGAGGTTGGCGTTGTTATCGACAAAGCCACCCTGCTGGGTTTGCGTCTGGTTCTGTGTCGCAGATGGGCCAGAGAAGCCACCCTGTGCAGCAAAGACAGGGGCCGTGGTCATCATCATGATGGCAGCAATTGCAGCGAATTTTTTCATCTTTATCTCTCCCTTTAATGTCGTTTCACAATCCATTAAACAGGGTAAACCTTAACAACTTCTTAAGGGGAAAATTTATTTATTTTTACTGTACAGCAGGCGCTTGCAGAAGGTTTACTGACGGCATCAAGGAGGAAATATGCGCATTTTACTGGTAGAAGACGACAGGCTCATCGGCGACGGCATCAAAGCGGGCTTAAGCAAAATGGGCTTTAACGTGGACTGGTTTACCGACGGTAAAACCGGGCAGGCGGCCCTGTACACCGCGCCGTATGATGCCGTGGTGCTGGACCTGACGCTGCCAGAAATCGACGGGCTTGAGATCCTGCGCGCCTGGCGCGAAAGCGGTAAGAGCGAACCGGTGCTGATCCTGACCGCGCGGGATGCGCTGAATCAGCGCGTCGAAGGGTTACGCCTGGGGGCGGATGATTACCTGTGTAAGCCGTTCGCGCTGATTGAAGTGGCGGCCCGCCTTGAAGCGCTGGTGCGCCGCAGCCACGGGCAGGCGCGCAGCGAGCTGCGTCACGGCAAGGTCATGCTCGATCCGGCAAGCCTTGTCGCCACGCTGGAGGGCGAAACGCTGGTGCTCAAACCCAAAGAGTTCGCCCTGCTGGAGCTGCTGATGCGCAACGCGGGCCGCGTGCTGCCGCGCAAGGCCATCGAGGAGAAACTCTACAACTGGGATGATGACGTCTCCAGCAACGCCGTCGAAGTCCACGTTCATCATTTACGCCGCAAGCTCGGCAGCGAATTTATCCGCACCGTGCACGGCATCGGTTATACCCTGGGTGACGCATGAAACTGACCCAACGCCTGAGCCTGAAGCTGCGCCTGACGCTCCTCTTTTTGCTGCTGTCCCTGGCGGCCTGGTTTGCCGCAAGCGTGGTGGCCTGGCACCAGACGACCGACAAGCTCGATAAGCTGTTCGATACCCAGCAGATGCTGTTTGCCAAACGGCTGCTGACGATGGACGTGGACGAACTCCGCGCCCCGGAACGCATGCGCGAGGTACCGAAAAAAGCCAAACACGGCCATCTGGACGACGATGCGCTGGCCTTCGCAATCTTCACCGCCGACGGCAGCATGGTGCTTAACGACGGCGAAAACGGGCGCGACATACCTTACCTCTACCGCCGGGACGGGTTTGATGACGGTCGGTTGCAGGATGACAACGACGAATGGCGTTTCCTGTGGCTGACTTCTCCGGACGGGAAATACCGCGTGGTGGTTGGCCAGGAGTGGGAGTACCGACAGGATATGGCGCTGGACGTGGTCAGCTCGCAGCTGACGCCGTGGCTAGTGGCGCTGCCCGTCATGCTTTTGTTGCTGATTGTTCTGCTGAGCCGGGAACTGAAACCGCTGAAAAATCTGGCGCGGACCCTGCGCTCGCGCTCGCCGGATGCGACCGATACGCTGCCCACCCACGGCGTGCCGACGGAGGTTCGCCCGCTGCTTGATGCGCTTAACCATCTTTTCGCCCGTACGCAGGAGATGATGGCCCGCGAGCGCCGCTTCACCTCGGATGCCGCCCATGAGTTGCGCAGCCCGCTGGCCGCGCTGAAGGTGCAAACCGACGTGGCGCAGCTTTCCTTTGACGATCCCGGGGCGCAGTCTAAAGCGCTGGGGCAGCTGCATGCGGGCATCGACCGCGCCTCCCGGCTGGTGGACCAGCTTCTCACCCTGTCGCGCCTGGATTCACTGGATAATCTTAATGACGTCGAACCCGTGATGATGGCCGATTTGCTGCAATCCGCGGTGCTGGATATCTGGCATCCGGCGCAGCAGGCGGGCATTGATATTCGGCTCAACGTCAACGCGCCCGAGGTGATGCGTCACGGACAGCCGCTACTGCTGAGCCTTCTGGCGCGTAACCTGCTGGACAACGCCGTTCGTTACAGCCCCCGCGGCAGCGTGGTGGACGTGACGCTGAATACCCAAAGCTTTACCGTGCGCGACAACGGCCCGGGCATTTCATCCGATGCGCTGGCGCGTCTCGGCGAGCGCTTTTATCGTCCACCGGGCCAGGACGCCACCGGCAGCGGTCTGGGGTTGTCTATCGTCAAGCGTATCGCGACGTTACATGGGATGAGCGTCTCGCTGGGCAATGCGCCGGAAGGGGGCTTTGAGGTGACCGTCAGCTGGTAGCCATTATTGCGCTGAGCGCAAAAGACTTTGCACATTCTGCTTATTTTTCCGCTCCGTCCTCGCGCGTAGAATACCCGGTATACTCTCAGCATCGAGGACAAATAATGAGCAACATTCTGATTATCAACGGCGCGAAAGAATTTGCGCACTCTAAAGGCCAGCTCAATGACACCCTGACCGAGGTCGCGGATGGTTTCCTGCGCGACGCCGGACATGATGTTAAGGTCGTGCGCGCGGACAGCGATTACGACGTTAAAGCCGAAGTGCAGAACTTCCTGTGGGCCGACGTGGTTATCTGGCAGATGCCGGGCTGGTGGATGGGCGCACCGTGGACCGTGAAAAAATACATGGACGATGTGTTTACCGAAGGTCACGGTTCACTGTATGCCAGCGACGGCCGCACCCGCTCAGACGCGTCTAAAAAATACGGTTCCGGCGGCCTGATTCAGGGCAAGAAATACATGCTCTCCCTGACCTGGAATGCCCCGCTAGAAGCGTTCACTGAGCAAGATCAGTTCTTCGAAGGCGTGGGCGTAGACGGCGCGTATCTGCCGTTCCACAAGGCGAATCAGTTCCTGGGTATGGAGCCGCTGCCGACCTTTATCGTCAACGACGTAATTAAAATGCCGGACGTCCCGCGCTATATCGCAGAATATCGCAAGCATCTCGCGGAAATTTTTGCTTAACTGGTAGCCTGGAATTAGAAGGAGTTAATTATGCTTACCGTTATTGCTGAAATCCGTACGCGTCCTGGCCAACATCACCGCCAGGCGGTACTGGATGAGTTCGCGAAGATCATCCCGACCGTACTGAAAGAAGAAGGCTGCCACGGCTACGCGCCGATGGTGGACGCCGCCACCAGCGCAAGCTTTCAGGCGACCGCGCCAGACTCAATCATCATGGTTGAGCAGTGGGAAACCGTCGCGCACCTTGAAGCGCATTTGCAGACTCCGCACATGAAAGCGTGGAGTGAGGCGGTAAAAGGTGACGTGCTGGATACCCATATCCGTATTCTGGAGCAAGGGGTTTAAGTTCCGTGAAATTTGCCGGGTGGCACTGCGTTTACCCGGCCTACAAAACCTGACTCGTAGGCCCGGTAAGCGCTAGCGCCACCGGGCTTTTTGTATCATCTTAATACTCAACTGCTATGCTTATTCTGACTTCATTGTTAACAGGAGGATGGAATGGGTCTTTTTAACTTCGTGAAAGAAGCAGGCGAAAAGCTGTGGGATAACCTGACCGATCATAAAGGTCAGAGCGACAAAGTCACCGAGCACCTGAAAAAGCTGAATATTCCTGGCGCGGATAACGTCCAGGTCACCGTTACCGACGGCAAGGCCAGCGTGACGGGCGACGGGCTGACGCAGGAGCAGAAAGAAAAAATCCAGGTCGCCGTCGGCAACATCGCGGGCGTCAGCGAAGTGGAGAACAATATCACCGCGACAGATGCCAAAGATGAAGCCACCTACTATACGGTGAAATCCGGCGATACCCTGAGCGCAATCTCTAAAACCGTGTACGGCGATGCCAACCAGTACAATAAGATTTTTGAGGCTAACCGCCCAATGCTCTCCAGCCCGGATAAGATCTATCCCGGTCAGACGCTGCGTATTCCGAAAGCGTGATCCCTCTGTCGGGGGTTACCCCCCGACTGTTTTTACCAGTACAGTTTCCAGCTCTGCGTAAAACGCACCAGTGCCTCAACGTAGAAGTAATCGCCCCAGCTCGCGCACTCATCCACGCCTTTATTGCTCGCCAGGTGATACACCGAGTGCTTAAGCAGCCCGTTGCCCTTCTCTTCTTTGCCCATCAGATAGTGCTTTGTCAGCGAGGACATAATCCCTTTCGCCCATTCGAGGTAACGTTCGCGATCCGGATCTGTGACCGGCAGATGTTTCACCAGCTCCAGCAGTCCACACACCGCAATTGCCGCCGAGGAAGAGTCACGCAGTGCGTCGGTGCCCACCAGCGCCAGATCCCAGTGGCAGACGTAGTCTTCCGGCAGGCGATTGAGGAAGTAGTTCGCCAGCCGTTTTGACAGGGCGATCATCGTTTCGTCGCCGGTATAGATATAGCTCAGCAGGAAACCGTAAATGCCCCAAGCCTGCCCGCGCGACCAGCAGGAGTCGTCGGCGTAGCCCTGCTGGGTGTTGCCGTAGCGCGGTGCGCCGGTTGCCACATCCATATAGTAGGTGTGGAAGGTGGAGGCATCGTCACGAATGAGGTATGTCGCGGCCTGCATGACGTGCGCTTTTGCGGCGTCGGCAAAGCGCGGATCGCCCGTCTGCTCCGTTGCCCAGTAGAGCAGCGGCAGGTTCATGTTGCAGTCGATGATCATCCGCCCGGCCTGCTCCGGATCGGAGAGATCGCCCCACGCCTGGATGATTTTCGCCTTCTCGTGGAAGCGTTCAAGCAGGGCTTCCGCCGCCAGCAGCGAGAAGCCGCGCGCCTCGCGGCTTCCGGTCAGCCGCCACGCGGCTACGCAGGAGAGCGTGTAGAGGAAGCCTAAATCGTGGGTGTTGGTGTCGTTGCGCCCGGCGATGCGCAGGCCAAACGAGCGCACGTGTTTTTCCGCCATCGCGCGGAATTTTTCCTCGCCGCTCATCTCCCATGCCAGCCACAGCTGCCCGGTCCAGAAGCTGGTGGTCCACTCCACGTTGTCAGTCAGCGGATAAAAACCGTTCTGGCAGGTTTCCGCCGGGAATTTGTCGCCGAACTCCGTTAAATGACGGCTAATCAGGTCAAGAACGTGGCTGCGCGCCGAATTCAGTTCATCGCTGAATGCGCGGGAGTCAACGGGCGCAGCGATAACAGGCAGACGTTCTTCTTTGATACGACTTAACATATTTCGGTTCCTTCTTTGACGGCGTAATTTATCGTGTTGACGTTTCTGCTACGTTCAGCGCACGAGCCCCGCGCCATTTGCTCTGACAGGCGGATAACGTAAAAGCAGAAATAAGGGTAAAGGTCAGCGCCGTTGCGCCCATGATGATATAGGTGTGCTCAAAGCCAATACGGTCATACATATAGCCGGCAGGGGAAGAGACCACCACGTTGCCAACGTAGAGCATCGCCTGATAGCCGAGTAAATACATGGTGGCATTGACGCGCTTGTCGAAATGCTCGGCGATATATTTAAATACCGACACCAGCAGGAGACAAATTTCCAGACCGTATAGCGGCTTAAGCACTGAAATTAACAAGTGTGAATCACACATGCCGGAAATAATCAGACGCGCCCCAACCACCAGCCCGACAATTAACAGCCCGCGTTTGGCGCCAATAAAGTTCACAAACAGCGGGACCACCATATACATGACAAATTCCATGCCCGACTGTACGGTCCCGAGATAGCCGAATACGGCGTTGCCCTCATGAATATCATCGAAGAAGGTGACGAAATAGCGCGAGAATTGCTGCTCGGCGATAAACATCATCCACGCCACGCCCGCCACGTACAGGCAGAAGGCCCAGAATTTGCGGTTACGCAGCAGGGCGTAAACGTCAGACGGGGCTATTTTCTCTTTCGTCAGCACCTCGCCTGCGTGAGCGGAGTTAGTGTTCACTTTCAGGCTCAGAAGGACAATCAGCATCACCACCGACGCCACGCTGCCGAGAATAAAGTTATACGCCGGTGAGAGGTTGAACAGCAGGCCGGAGAAAGATGACGCCACCGCCCAGCCGAGCGATCCCCACATACGGATCTGCCCGAACTCCATGCCATTCAAACGGCTAAAGCGGTCGGAATAGGATTCACACGCCGCCACGCCCGCGTACCAGGCAAAGCTTAAATAGAGCGCGCCGATAATAATCCCCAGCAGGGTATTAGACATTAACAACGGCTGGTAAACATAAATAAAGAATGGCGCCATCAGGGCCGACATGATCACCACAAAATAGAGCAGATATTTGCTCATGCCGATCTTATCGAGAATATAGCCGTAGATCGGCTTGAGAATAACGGAGAATATCCCGTTCACCGCAAAGACGGTTCCAATCACCGATCCGCTCAGGTTGGCTTTCTGACCGAGCCAGATCGCCAGCAGACCAATACTGGCAGACCAGGTAAAGAAATAGAGAAAGATAAAGCTGCTGATTTTGTAATATTCAGTTCTGTTGGTTGTCGATGTGCTTTTCATATCATCCTCGCCGGGGTGTAGGGCCAGATTTTTATAATGTGAACGACAGCTTACGTTCGCTTCCGGGTTCGCTAATCACGACCTGGTTATGGGTTATATTCAGCTGCGGCGTCGCCGCAGCGGGCTGTTTTCCGCCAGCCAGAACGGCGCAACAGAGCCAGCTTTCCCCTTGCGGGAGGTCAGCTTTTAACAGCGGAATGGAGGCACACTCCGCAAACATAATGCTGCTGTTCGGCGGCGTGACGATGCTGTCTGGCTGGCGATGAATGATCGGCGAAAGATCGACAATGACGCTGCTGCCGTTTTCAGCCAACAGATAACAACCGCGTTCGCGCACCTGGTGGGCGGTTTTCATCACCGCAAAGCCGCCCTCGACGGTTTGCAGAGTGCGCGCGCTGTTGATACGGTGCAGGCGCAGGTGCCACTCCCCGAACGGGATCTGCCAGGTCGCAATCTGCACGTCGCGCCACGGCGACCAGCGCGAGAAAATGTAATTTTCATCCACCCGAACCTCTTCGCACTCGCGACGACCGCGGAAATAGTCATCTCCGTCCGCCAGCAGCAGCATGGAATCGCAGGCGGCATGCTTCAGGCCAAAACGCCCGCGCTCAAGGGTGAATCCGAAGCGGCTGGAGTAGGCAAATTTGGTGTATTTCGCTTCGGTGTTGACGTAGTTGTTCAGCTCCAGCTGACCGGCGGTGAGCATGACGACGTGCTGAGAATCTTTCGAATGCATCAGGATCTGCTGCGCATGCGGAATCACATGTTTTTCAGCAAGCGCGGGCAGCGGTTGTTCTTCCGCCTGCCAGAACGGGTGTGCTTCCGGCAGCGCCAGGATCAGATAGGTTTTCAGCGCCCAGTACGGTGAACCGGGGGAGTTGTAATCCTCGCACATCGCCAGGTTCGGATACGCAAACCCCAGGGTAAGAATACCGTCGCGATCGACAATCGACTGCTGCTGCCACCAGCGCAGATGCCGCAGCACAATGCCCTTCACGATGCCCGGGGTGAAGACGTCCAGCTGAGAAAAGGCCACCGCGCTCCAGAAGGCGACCATAGCAAAACGGTAGGTCAGGCTGCGGCCAAACGGCACCGAGGCGCCATCGGCGGCGGACCAGTAGATAAAGTCTTCCGCGAACAGACGCGAGCGCTCGCGCAGCACCTTCGCCCTCGCCTCGTCTTCACTCAAGGTGGCGTAAATCAGGCCGTAGAAATGGAAAGCCATGGAGATGTAGTAATCTTTCGGGCGGCCGGGACCGTCGGAATACCAGCCGTCGCCGAGGTAGTAGGCGTCCATCAGCGCAAAGCGGTGGTCAATGGCGGCCCGATCGTACGGCAGGCCGGCGCGCTTAAAGCCGAGCTGGACCATAATGGCAAAATAGTTCCAGTTGCTGTCCGGCATCTGCGCATCGGTGATTTGGTTGAGCCACGCGTGCAGGTTCATCACCTCGCGCCCGGTAAAGTGCGCGGTGAGTTTATCCCCCAGCAGAGCGAGCCCCAGACCGTAGGCCGCCATCTCCACCAGACGCTGATCGTACGGGCCGGTTTCACCCCAGTAGCCGCTGCTTTGCGGGTCGGTACCAAGCTTAATGGCAGTAAGGTACTTCTCGCTGAACGGCGTGCTTTCGCCAGATGCCATCAGCGGAAACAGCCCCCAGAGCGCGCGAGAAAGTCCCTCCATCTGCGCAATATCCGCTGTGTAATGGGCGCAGGTGTCGCCCAGCGGGAATCGTGAACGGTTCGCCGGAAATTGCGTGTCCAGCGCCTGTAAAAGTGCATTCAACGACGCCACTACCTCCTGGCGTGAAGACAACGGATTTGATTTTTCTTTGTTTGCCGCCCACATCGGTTCGCCCTCGTAATCAACTGCGGCAAAGCATAGTGAATCCGCAAGGGGCAGAAATGTTAGCCATGTCACAGGCATGAACGATGAATAAACCTCCAGTTGAGAAAATTTAAAAAGGTGGTTTATAAAGACGATCAGACGGGAAAAAGTTGAGTTTTATTGCACTATGCGCGACACGCCGACATCCGACCTTCTGGAACTGATCGCCCTGAACGATACCGTGGCCTCGTTCAGCCGCCTGTTTGCCAATACGGTGCGCTACCATCACTGGCATCAGTGTCTGGAGATCCTCTATGTGGAAGAGGGCTTTGGCGTGGCGATTGTCGATAATCGTCACTACACCATGCGCCCCGGACGACTGTTTTTCTTCCCGCCTTTTACGCTGCACAAGGTCATGGTGGACGAACAGGCGGAGGCAATTTACCGCCGCACCATTATTCATCTCGACCAGCACGCGGTGCTGAAGATCCTGCGGGATTTTCCCCAGACCCGGCAGCGCCTGGAGCGGCTGTCACGCCGTGGCGGCGAAGCGTGGGTCGCCGATTTAGCCCACTGTCACCACCATATCCACCATCTGTTTAGCTGCTATAAACCGCCGATGCACGGCGAGAGCATCGCCAGCCTGCTGATCGGCCTGTTCGCGATGCTCCCCGACGATCGCGACGGTGAGCCGGGCAACAGCCAGGGGATCGCCAGCCAGGTAATGTTCTGGCTCGACGAGCATTATCAGGAGAAATTTCGTCTGGATGCGCTGGCCGAAGAGCTGGGTAAATCACGCAGTTACGTATCGCGAAGATTCCATGCGGAAACGGGCGAAAAAATTCACGACTACCTGAACACGCTAAGGTTGCGTAAGGCGTGCGAGTGTTTACTCCACACGGATTCGAGCGTGCGTGACATTGCCGCACAGGCGGGATTTTCCGACGTGACGTGGTTTATCAGCGCATTTAAAAAGGGGATTGGCGAGACGCCGTTGCAGTACAGGAAGAACCATCGTGCGGTTTGACGCCCTCACCCCCGCCCTCTCCCACGGGGAGAGGGGGAAGATCAACCGCTCTTCTTCCCCGGCTTTAATCCGCGGTGTAACTCGTTGATGCGCTTCATCGACTTGATGGTGCGCTGCGGCTCGGTGGAGGCGACGGACAGAATAATCATCTCCAGGCACAACAGCACCGTGCCGTGCAGCGGGATTTTGCCCTTCTCGCCGCCGCGCGGGACGTGGATCACTACGCTTGCCTCTTTGCTAAAGCGCGAGTCCGTGGCGTTGGTCAGCAAAATGGTGGGAATACCCAGGCGCTTCGCTTCGCGCAGCGTGGTCTGCCCCTCCCGGTGCGCGGATTTTTGCGCCATCATTACCAGCACGTCACCGCGCTGTAGGGCAATCAGCTGTTCGGCGAGGCCAATACCGGTGCGGTTGAGCGGGATCGCAGGTAGGCCTATACGGCTAAACAGTCGCGAGGTGTACTCGGCCAGAATGCCGGATGCGCCAATGCCAAAAATAGCGACCTGTCTCGCCTGCGCCAGCAGCGACACGGCCTGCGCCATCGCGTAGCGGTTGCCCGGTTCGGACAACACCGCGCAGGTGTGCTGATGGCCTTCCAGCACAAAATCGATGCTCGCGTCGACGTCGCTGGTAAGCGTGTTTACCGTGGTGGACATCTTCTCGCTGGAGGTGACCACCGGGCCAAACCACTGCTCCAGGGTCTGCTTGAGATCCCGCAGCCCGCCAAACCCAAGCGCCTGAATGGCACGCACCACGGTGGCGTCCGAGGTGTGTAGCACAGCGGCAATCTCCATTGCCGTCTGCTCCATAACCGCTTCACGATTTTCATTGATATAGCTCGCCACCTGCAGCAGACGCGGCGTCAGCTGGTGCGCCCGCGAGCGGAGGCGGTCGCCGTAGACATCAATTTTTCGGATCATCGTGCGGCCTCCGGCAGCGGACGGCCCGCTATCTGCGACTGCACCTGCGCGGCCATCAGCCCCAGCGAGGCAAATGAATTTGAGATCGCTTCCTCGCGGGAGATGAGCACGTAATGCCCGGTTCGGCAGGCGTTGAGAAACTGACACCAGCCCGGCATCACCGCATCCATCGCCGCCAGCTCGTCCTGCGGTTTTCCGCCAGTGTCCCCGCGCCAGGTGGCAAAGACAAAATCAGCATCCAGCTCCGGCAGGCGCTCGGCGCTGACGTCGATGCGCCCGCCCTCCGGGATGCTCTCAATCAGCGGCGGGAACCTGAACCCTGCGTCGCGCAGCACGCGCCCAAGCGAGTGGTAGCTGTGCATGGCGTTGATTTTGCCCTGATTGGCCTGAATCACCGAGACGGTCAGTTTGCTCGTATCGATGGTCGCCTTTAGCGCCTCGATCTGCTCCTGATAGCGACGCTCCAGAATCTTCAGCCGCGCCTCTGTCCCGGTAAGCTGCGCCAGCTTGCGGTAGATCTCCGGCGCACCGCCGTCGAGGTGATCGATACTCACCGTCGGGGCAATTTTTTCCAGCTGTTCGACCGGCGTGTTGCGGGTCGGCTCGGTGATGATAAGATCCGGCTTCGCCGCAGCGATGGCTTCAATATCGATATCCGCGGTGCCGATGAATGTGATGTCGGAATTATCAAAATCGATGCCCGTCAGCATACCGCTGGAACGCAGAAAATGGCTGCCGTCCGGTCGGGTGCGGCCATGGCTGGCAACCGGCGGTACGCCAAGCTCGATCAGCGGAATGGTGATATCCAGGTCGTGCAGGGACACAATCCGCTTCGGGTTAACCGGCACCACCACGTTGCGGTTCAGGTCGTCAGTAAACGTCTGCGTTGGCTCTGCGGCTCCTACAGCAAAACCCACCAGCACCAGCATTGCAAAAAATACGCGCATTTTTATCCCCTAAAATCGATCCCGACGCTGCCAGAGCAGCAGCAGGAAAAACGGTCCGCCAATCAGTGAAATGACAATTCCCGCCGGCAGCTGCAACGGGAGAAATGCCAGCCGCCCGACGTTATCCGCCAGCAGCACCAGCAGCGCGCCCAGTACGGCACTTCCCGTCAGCAGTGCCGTTTGCCCTCCGCGCAGCAGCAGGCACGCCATGTGCGGGGCAATCAGCCCGACAAAGCCGATACTCCCCACGCAGGAGACGCAGGCCGCGGTGAGCACCACGGGGGCAAACACGCGCAGCAGAGCGAGGCGTGAAGTCCGCACGCCCAGCCCCGTCGCAGTGTGGTTGCCGAGCAAGGCTACGTCTGCGGCGCGTGCGGTAAAGAGCAGCAGCGCAAACGCCGGCACTGTCCAGGCAGCAGCGATGCTGACCAGCGTCCAGCTTGCCGCATGCAGGCTCCCCGCCAGCCACAGCATCGCCGTCTGGACGTCGCGCACGTCGGCGGTCGTCATAAAGACCCCCATCGCGGCGGCAAACGCCCATGACACGCCGATGCCGATCAGGATGAATCGCGGGCGCGAGATATCACGCGCCAGCGCCACTACCAGCAGCGCGGTCAGCAGCCCACCGGCCATGCCGATAAGTGGACGCCAGTACGGCCCCAATCCCGGAAACTGAAAAATCAGCAGCAGCACCGCCGCGCTACAGCCCTCTTTCACGCCGATAAGACCGGGGTCAGCAAGGCCGTTGCGGGTAATGGACTGCATGGCCGCCCCCGCCATGCCGAGCATCGCGCCGCACAGCACCGCCATCAGCAGGCGCGGCAGGCGGATATCCATCACAATGTAATGCGCATCCGCCGTCAGACGTTCAGGATAAAACAGCGCACGTCCGATGGCGGAAGCAGGAATGGGCAGCGAACCGTGCGTCAGGCCAAAACTTAGCAGCAGGAGAGCGGCAAGCGATAATACGGCCAGATACAGCAGCGCCCTCGGGCGAACCAGCGCCGAGAAGGAGAAAAATCGTACTGCCCTCAATCCAGCCCGGTTCATTTGAACATCCTTGACGCCATAAGGATAAAGACCGGCGCGCCGACCAGCGCAGTCATCACGCCTGTTGCCAGCTCATACGGCGTAAATAGCGTACGGGCGGCGATATCAGCCATCAGCAGAACCAGCGCCCCGCAGAGGGCTGAAAGCGGCACCATCACGCGCAGGTCCACCGATACCAGACGGCGAATCAGCTGCGGCACCACGAGTCCGATAAACCCGATCGGTCCGGCAACTGAAACCGCCGCGCCGCACAGCAGGGCGATGGCCAGCAGCGCGAGCAGGCGCGTTTTCAGCAGCGACACGCCAAGCCCCTGCGCCATTCTCTCGCCCAGCGCCAGCATGTTCAGCGACGGCGACAGCCAGAGCGCCAGCGCAAAACCCACGGCAGCGGCCCCCGCGGCGCTAGCGATCGTCTCGCCGATGACTCCCGCCACATCCCCCGCAAGCCAGGTCCGCATGGCCAGCAGCGTCTGTTCATCCAGAATCAACACCGTGGCGGTTATCGATGAGGCAAATGCCGACATTGCCACGCCGCACAGCGTGACCTTCATCGGCGTGAGACCGGTACGCCCGGATGAGGAGAACGTTAGCACCAGCAAAAAGAGCGCGGCGGCGCCAGCTGCGGCTATCAGAGGGCGGCCAAACGGCAGCGACAGCCCGAGGGCACTCGTCAGCACCACCGCCAGCGCCGCCCCTGCATTCAGCCCCAGGATATGCGGCTCGCCGAGCGGGTTGCGGATCACTGATTGCAGCAGCACGCCCGCGACGCCGAGCGCCGCGCCCGTCACCAGGGCGGCGCATAGCCGCATCAAGCGCAGCCTGACGATCACGCTATGCTCAAAATTGCGCGGGTCGAAGTGGAAAAATGCGTCTACTACCGTCCGGGGGGCGATAACGCGCGCCCCGATGCTCAGGTGCGCAATCGCGCCTGCCAGAAGCAGCAGCGTAAAGAGAATAAAGGCCACAGATGTGCGCATCATGGTTTGTCGTCAGCCTGACGGAACGGCATAAAGAACGGCTTGCCGGTCAGCGGGTTAACCGACATATGCACGTCGACGTCAAACACCGCTTTGATCAGCTCCGGCGTGCAGGCGTCGCCCTCATGCAGTACCCCCTCAACCTTTCCCTGACGTAAAAAGACCAGCGAATCACCGTAATTCACGGCGAAGTTGAGATCGTGCAGAACCACCACCACGGTGCGCCCGTGCCGGCGCGTCAGCGTGTGCAGCAGTTCGAGGATCTCCACCTGGTAGCGAAGATCGAGGTACGTCGTGGGTTCATCCAGCAGGATATAGGGCGTTTGCTGCGCCAGCACCATAGCGATCCAGCAGCGCTGGCGCTGGCCGCCGGACAGGCTTTCAACCAGATGATGGGCAAACTCTGCCGTTCCGGTCAGGCGTAACGCCTCTTCCACGGCCCGCTCGTCTTCCTCGCTCCACTGGCGCATCACGTTCTGCCAGGGGAAACGTCCGCGCGAGACCAGCTCAAATACGGTTAACCCTTCTGGAAGCAGCGGAGACTGCGGCAGGATCCCGAGCTGGCGGGCGACCGCTTTGGTTGGCTGCGAGTGGATGGCTTTGCCGTCCAGCACCGCGCTGCCGCCGAGCGGCTGAAGCAGCCGTGCGAGGGTACTTAACAGCGTCGATTTTCCGCAGCCGTTTGCGCCCACCAGAACAGTCATTTTCTGCTGGGGGATCGCAAGGGAGATATCATCAACGATGATTTTTTTCTGGTAACCCGCGGAGAGGTTCTCAAGAACCAGTCCCGGCTTTTTGATGTAGTGAGCCACGTGAACGCCAACGTAAGAAAAAAAACCAACAAATAAAAATAAAACTCATTCTCTTTTGTGAGTTTGCCGCCGCTCCATGTAGTAGTCAAGCGAAGATACACCCTGTAAAACTCAGGGATAATTGAGCATCACCGCACAAATTAAAATTCATTTTTATTAATTATTTTCAATACCTTAAACAAGAAATCGAAGCGTGTTAGCCAGAGAGAAACCTCTGTAGCGAAATTTTTATTTATTCCATTTACTACTACATGCCCTCATGCTTGAATGATTCTCAATTACAAGTCCGATGCCGTAGAGGCTAACGGACAGACCGTAAGGGCAATGACTCACACATTCTTCCGCGAGCATTTCATCGCAGGATATTTTGGGAAAACAGATGTAATGGCTAAGTTCACACCTTCATTCGCCGGGGTAAAAGGGCGCGCGCTCTTTTCACTCCTGTTCATGGCGCCTCTGGTGCACGCAGCAGCAAAAGACGGTGAGACGCTTACCGTCACTGCCGATCCTTACGCTTCCACCGACGCCACCAGCGGCTATCAGCCCCTGAACACCTCCACCGCCACGCTGACCAACATGCCGATGCTGGACATCCCGCAGGTGGTCAATACCGTCAGCGATAAAGTGCTGGAAGACCAAAACGCGACCACGCTAGACGAGGCGCTGTATAACGTCAGCAACGTGGTGCAGACCAACACCCTGGGCGGCACGCAGGATGCCTTCGTGCGCCGTGGCTTCGGCGCAAACCGCGATGGCTCGATCATGACCAACGGCCTGCGCACCGTGCTGCCGCGCAGCTTCAATGCCGCAACCGAGCGCGTGGAGGTGCTAAAAGGCCCGGCCTCGACCCTTTACGGTATTCTCGACCCCGGCGGCCTGATTAACGTGGTGACCAAACGCCCGGAGAAAACCTTCGGCGGCTCGATTTCTGCCACATCAACCAGCTTTGGCGGCGGTAGCGGACAGTTTGACGTCACCGGTCCAATTGAAGGTACGCGTCTGGCCTATCGCCTGACGGGGGAGTATCAGGACGAGGATTACTGGCGTAATTTCGGCACCGAACGCAGCACCTTTATCGCCCCGTCTTTGACCTGGTTCGGCGATGATGCCACCGTGACCGTGCTCTATTCGCATCGCGACTATAAAACGCCGTTCGATCGCGGAACGATCTTCGATCTCAACACCAAAAAGGCCGTCGACGTCGATCGCAAAACCCGCTTTGATGAGCCATTTAACGTGACCGACGGTCAGTCCGACCTCGCTCAGCTTAACGCGGAGTATCGGCTCAACAGCCAGTGGACCGCGAAGTTCGACTACAGCTACAGCCAGGATAAGTACAGCGATAACCAGGCTCGCGTGATGGCCTACGATTCAAAAACCGGCAACCTGACCCGCCGCGTGGATGCGACCCAGGGTTCGACCCAGCGTATGCACACAACGCGGGCAGATTTGCAGGGGAACGTGGACATCGCGGGCTTTTACAATGAGATACTGACCGGCGTGTCGTATGAAAATTACGATCTGCTGCGCACGGACATGATCCGTTGTAAGAACGTTAAGGATTTCAATATTTACAACCCGAGCTACGGCAGCCTCGGCAAGTGCACCACCGTCTCGGCAGCCGACAGCGATCAAACCATCAAGCAGGAGAGCTACTCCGCCTACGCGCAGGACGCGCTGTACCTGACCGATAAATGGATCGCCGTTGCCGGACTGCGCTACCAGTATTACACCCAGTACGCGGGCAAAGGCCGTCCGTTTAACGTCAACACCGACAGCCGCGACGACCAGTGGACGCCGAAGCTGGGCCTGGTATACAAGCTCACGCCGGCAGTCTCCCTGTTTGCCAACTATTCCCAGACGTTTATGCCGCAGTCGTCCATTGCGAGCTACATCGGCGACCTGCCGCCGGAAACGTCGAACGCGTATGAAATAGGCGCTAAATTCGACCTGTTCGACGGCATTACCGCCAACATCGCGCTGTTTGATATCCACAAGCGCAACGTGCTGTACACCGAAAGCGTCGGTGATGAAACCGTCGCCAAAACCGCGGGTCGCGTGCGCTCGCAGGGTGTCGAAGTGGATCTCGCCGGATCGCTGACCGAGAACACCAACATTATCGCCAGCTACGGCTATACCGATGCGAAGGTGCTGGAAGACCCGGACTACGCGGGCAAACCGCTGCCGAACGTACCGCGCCATACCGGCTCCCTGTTCCTGACGTACGATATTCACAATGCGTTTGCCGGGAATACGCTGACAATTGGCGGCGGCGGGCACGGCGTAAGCCGCCGCTCAGCGACTAACGGTGCGGATTATTATCTGCCGGGCTATTTCGTGGCGGATGCATTTGCGGCGTACAAAATGAAGCTGCAATATCCGGTGACGCTACAGGTGAACGTGAAGAATCTGTTCGATAAGACCTACTACACGTCGTCGATTGCGACCAACAACCTGGGCAACCAGATTGGCGACCCGCGTGAAGTGCAGTTTACGGTGAAGATGGAGTTTTGACGTAAAAAAGCCCGGTGGCGCTAACGCTTACCGGGCCTACGATCCTAACCCCCTCCCTGTGGGAGAGGGTTAGGGTGAGGGGACATCAGGCCTCAATATCCGCCATATCGCCTTTCTCCTGGAGCCAGTTACGTCGGTCTTCAGAACGTTTCTTGGCCAGCAGCATATCCATCACGGCGTTGGTTTGTTGTTCGTCTTCATCGCTGATGGTCAGCTGCACCAGACGGCGGGTGTTCGGATCCAGCGTGGTTTCACGCAGCTGCATCGGGTTCATCTCGCCCAGCCCTTTAAAGCGCTGAACGTTCGGTTTGCCCTTCTTGCGTTTGAGCTGCTCCAGCACGCCCGCTTTCTCTTCTTCCGTCAGCGCATAGTAGACTTCTTTGCCAAGGTCGATACGGTACAGCGGCGGCAGCGCCACGTGGACGTGACCGTTTTTCACCAGCGTGCGGAAGTGCTTCACGAACAGCGCACAGAGCAGCGTGGCGATGTGCAGACCATCGGAGTCCGCATCCGCGAGGATACAGATCTTGCCGTAGCGCAGCTGGCTCAGATCGTCGCTGTCCGGATCGATGCCGATCGCCACGGAGATGTCGTGTACTTCCTGCGAGGCCAGCACTTCATCAGACGAGACCTCCCAGGTGTTGAGGATCTTACCCTTGAGCGGCATGATCGCCTGATATTCACGATCGCGCGCCTGCTTGGCCGATCCGCCTGCCGAGTCCCCTTCCACCAGGAACAGCTCGGTGCGGTTGAGATCCTGGGCGGTACAGTCCGCCAGCTTGCCCGGCAGCGCGGGGCCGCTGGTCAGCTTTTTACGCACCACTTTCTTCGCCGCGCGCAGGCGACGCTGGGCGCTGGAGATAGCCATTTCAGCCAGCATTTCTGCGGCCTGAACGTTCTGGTTCAGCCACAGGGTAAACGCATCTTTCACCACGCCGGAGACGAACGCCGCACACTGGCGTGACGACAGGCGCTCTTTAGTCTGACCGGCAAACTGCGGATCCTGCATCTTCACGGAGAGCACGTAGGCGCAGCGGTCCCAGATATCTTCTGCGGAAAGCTTCACGCCGCGCGGCAGAATGTTGCGGTATTCGCAGAACTCGCGCATCGCATCCAGCAGCCCCTGACGCAGGCCGTTGACGTGCGTCCCGCCGAGCAGCGTTGGGATCAGGTTGACGTAGCTTTCCGTCAGCAGCTCACCGCCTTCCGGCAGCCACAGCAGCGCCCAGTCCACCGCTTCGGTGTCACCTTCGAAATTCCCGACGAACGGTTTTTCCGGCAGGGTCGGCAGGCCGTTAACCGCTTCGCACAGGTAGTCGTTCAGACCCTTTTCGTAGCGCCAGCTCTGTTCGGTGTTGTTTACGTGATCTTTAAAGGTGATTTCCACGCCCGGGCACAGCACCGCTTTGGCTTTCAGCAGGTGCGTCAGGCGAGAAACGGAAAAGCGTGGGCTGTCGAAGAAGCTTTCGTCAGGCCAGAAATGGACGCTGGTGCCGGTGTTGCGTTTACCGCACGTCCCGACGACCTGCAAATCCTGCACTTTTTCGCCGTTTTCAAACGCGATGTTATACACCTGGCCATCGCGACGAACGTTCACTTCCACGCGCTTTGACAGGGCGTTAACCACGGAGATCCCCACGCCGTGCAAGCCGCCGGAGAACTGGTAGTTTTTGTTGGAGAACTTACCGCCCGCGTGCAGACGACAGAGGATCAGCTCAACGGCGGGAACACCCTCTTCCGGGTGGATATCTACCGGCATGCCGCGGCCGTCGTCGATAACTTCCAGCGACTGATCGGCGTGCAGGATAACGTCCACGCGTCTGGCATGGCCTGCCAGCGCTTCGTCCACACTGTTATCAATTACTTCCTGGCCCAGGTGGTTTGGGCGCGTCGTATCGGTGTACATCCCCGGGCGGCGGCGAACCGGCTCAAGCCCGGTGAGTACCTCAATGGCATCAGCGTTATAGGTTTGCGTCATGATTTAAGCTAGCAATTCGCATTGATTGTCAGTGGCTGTGCAGTCCAAGAAAATCGACAATCTGGGTGAAATGATCTTCAAAGCCCGTGAAAGCATGGTTACCGCCCTCTTCTACAGTCTGGCGGCAGGATGCGTAATACGCCACTGCCTGGCGGTAATCCAGCACTTCATCTCCCGTCTGTTGCAGCAGCCAGATAAGATCGGGCGCTTCAAGCGGGTCGACCTGCATAACTTTGAGATCGTAAATATGGCGTGACTCTAGCACATATTGTTGGCCGGTGTAGGGGTTCTCGTTTTCGCCAAGAAAGTCCCTTAACAGCTCAAATGGCCGGACCGCCGGGTTGACGACGACAGCGGGTAACATAAAGCACTGCGACAGCCAGGTGGCGTAGTAGCCGCCGAGCGACGACCCGACAACGCCAAACGATTCGCCGCCGTGTTCAAGCACGATCGATTCCAGCATCTCTGCCGCATCCGCCGGATAAGGGGGCAACTGCGGAATAATCATCTCCACGTGGGGATGATTCGCGCTCAGCCACTGGCGAAGCTGCGTCGCTTTCGCCGATCGCGGTGAGCTGTTAAACCCATGCAGATAGAGAAGCGTCGACATCAATAGCCTTCCGAAGCGGTATCCGGGCGGAATTGAGCCCCGGTCAGACGGCAAACTTCGGTGGTCAGCGAGCCATCGGCATGCAGCTCCAGCCAGCGCCAGCCCGGTGCGATGGTATCCAGCGTAAAGTTGGCGCAGTGCGGCTTAAACTGCACGCAGGTAGAGGGCGTCGCGAGCAGGCGGCGACCATTCCAGTCGAGATCCTGTTCCTGGTGAATGTGCCCGCACAGCAAATTTTTCACGCGCGGAAATTTCGCCAGTACGCCGTCCAGCGCCGCAGAGTTGCGTAAGCTGTGCTGATCGAGCCAGCTACAGCCCGCCGGCAGCGGGTGATGATGCAGCAACAGCAGCGTATTGCGATTCGGTTCGGCGGCCAGTTTTGTCTCCAGCCAGTCAAGCTGATAGTCGCTCAACTCACCGTGGGGAACGCCAAACACCTGACTGTCGAGGAGCAGAATTTGCCACTGGTCCCCCGCAAAGACACATTTTGCCGGTGAAATCCCCGCATCCTGAAGCGAACTGTACATAGCGGGTTGAAAATCGTGATTGCCCGGTAGCCAGACGCAAGGCACGCTAAAGCTCGCAATCCCTTCAGCAAAGTGCTGATAGGCTGCGGAGGATTGATCCTGCGCCAGATCGCCCGTCGCGACGATCAGATCGCATGGCCGCTTTTCAGCATGGATCGCGTCAAGAACCGCCTGATAACTCTCCCAGGTGTTCACGCCCAGAAGCGTCTCATGCTTTTCGGCAAAAAGGTGGGTGTCGGTGATTTGTAATATCCTGACTGGCGCCCCACCAGCAACAGTCAGGTTCAACAGGCTTTCCAAATGGTGTCCTTAGGTAGGTTTATGACGCTAACAAACCGGAATCGCCATTGCTCCATGTGCTAAACAATATCTTAGCCAGTCGGCTAAAAACTGGTTAATTTGATGCTTTTCGTCGCGTTGATGCAACTTTTTATTCGGGTAATCATACCGCGCTTTAAAGCGAAAGATCTGCTGGCTTGAACACACTTCAGCGACCATCGCGTCATGATAAAGACGTACCGTCATCGACGGCAGGCTCCAGTAGCTGATGCTCGGCGCCGTTTGCTCAATCTCCACCAGCGTAGTGTAGCGCGTTGATTCTGTTATCGTTAACCGATACTGCGCGTTGCTCACCTGATAGCTCACCGTTTCGCCGGGCGCGTCGTTTCGCGGCAGCAGGCGGCGCAGCTGGGCGAAATTGGTTTCGCACAGGCGCATCATTTCTGGGAAGTCAGGTGTATAACGCTTCATTTTTTCCACTCGTGTCGTAATGTCTGATAATGCAGCTGTAGCCATTGCAGGGCGATGACAGACGCTGCGTTGTCGATTTTCCCCTCTTCTACCCACTGGTAAGCCTGCTCCCGACTCACCACATGAACCCGAATATCTTCGTTTTCATCTGCCAGACCGTGGATCCCTTCCGCTGTCCTGGCGTCCACTTCGCCCACCATAATAGATGAACGTTCCGTTGTCCCACCCGGGCTTGCCAGGTAGCTCAACACCGGCTTCGTCCGGCCAACCACCAGGCCCGCCTCTTCCAGCGCCTCGCGACGCGCGACGTCTTCGACCGACTCACCTTCTTCGATCATCCCGGCCACCATCTCCAGCAACCACGGCGTTTCGCTGGTATCATAAGCCGCAATACGCACCTGCTCGACCAGCACAACTTCATCACGCACTGGGTCATAGGGTAGCAACACAGCCGCATGCCCGCGCTCAAAAATTTCGCGTTTGATTTCACCGCTCATCTCACCGTTAAACAGACGATGCCTGAAACGGTAAAGTTCCATTGAAAAAAAACCGCTATAAAGCGTTTCTCGTGCAATAATTTCTACATCGTTTTTGGCGAAGGTGACAGGCACGTTTTCTGGTTTTTGCATCGGTCGAGTCCTGGTAGCAATGGTGATGAAATTGTGAATTTCAAGGCTGTTTGGCTGCCGTTTGTATGGCTATATGGTAGATTGGAGCAAATTACCGCCAGATGGCACGTTACGCCAACCTTTTGGTGTGGATGATTCTGTTAGAATCGGCAATTATTTTTAATTAGATCAGCGCTAATACTGCTTCACAACAAGGAATGCAAATGAAG
>Ga0308162_1000992_pt1 | contig 25382 bp, 25 predicted proteins | sample PhySR2_FD_201370 | JGI IMG/M metagenome (GOLD analysis project Ga0308162, IMG submission 201370) | Phyllosphere microbial communities from UC Gill Tract Community Farm, Albany, California, United States - DLSLS.R2 | ecosystem: Host-associated > Plants > Phyllosphere > Unclassified | place: USA... | reverse complement strand
TCCACATTCATCGCTGGATTACCAGACGCCAGCTGAATTTGCAGCGGACTGGCGAAACGGGAAATATGAAGAAAAACCAACCGACATTACTAACTGAAGGTTGTATCTAATCTTGGGGGCAGGTCAGTGGATTTAAAGAAGCGTGTTATCCATCTGTCAGATGAACAGACTAAGAATGGAGAGGGGCGTGATGTTCCTCTCTCTTCTAACGCTGTAACGCTCTTACAGGAATTATGTGAAGGAAGGGAGGCTAATAGCAGGCTGTTTACGCTCACTCCCTATGCTGTTACACAAGCCTTTAGAAGGGCTGCAAGGCTCAGCTATGTTCATGGCGTGTGCTTTCATTCACTTAGGCATACAGCTATCACCAGATATGCTGAGAAGGGGCTGAATACAATACAGCTTCAATGTATCTCAGGGCATAAGAGCATTAGCATGTTAGCCAGATACAGCCACATTAAGGCAAGTAGTGTGGCTGATTTGATGGGATAATTTCTGATGATGGGGCTTTTGCCCCATTATTCTCTGACTAATTTTAAACTCATCATAGTGTTTTTACCTAGAGGAGTTAAACTGAATTTATCTCCATTTACCTCTGTTAATCCTAACGCTACGAATTGAAGATTAATGACTTGGAAATCATTATCGTCAATATATGTATGATAAGCGGTACGCCGGTAAAATGAATTGATAAACTCATTCATTTTGGTTTTTAGGGTGACTTCATTAGTTCCCTTGAAAATTATTGGCGAAAGGAATGAAAATATCTCAGAAAAGCTTTTTGTTAATGAAACATACTGAACACTTGACTCCATAATATTGACTGATGTTAAGCGGTAGTTAATAGTGAATTCTTTATCAAGACCAGCAATATTTTCTGGTAAGTCATATTGGGTTTTTGATTTCTTTTCCTCGATTTCTTTCCTTAATCTATCATTTTCTTTTTGTAGCTCAATCATTGAGCGTAAATCTGATTCGTTGCTAAGCTTGTCGGCTCTCACCCACCCAACAGCAGGGTATGTTTTTATCGTCTTACTCATGCTCAGGGACACTAAGCCGGGAATATCTTTAACTGTTGACCACGTTTTTCTCAACCTGCCGGTTGAAGCCTTATCGATGAATTTAAGGAGCTTATCTCTTGCCTCCTCGTTCCGCTCTGATTTTGCAAGAGGTAGTGTCTCAGGATTCTCATGGACTAAAACAACCACTTTAAGTCCTTTAGATACAGCGTAGTCAAATTCTTTCTCTGTGTAACTTAGCCCATCATCCGCTACAGTCCCGTATCTGCCACCTACTATTAAAAGATAATAATCACAATCATCAATCACCCTTTTGATAAACTCCCATTGCTGTTCATCAATCGCTGGGAAAAGTTCCATGCCAGCAGGGATGCAATCCATTTCCATTAAAGTTTGTATGACAGCACTTCGTTCTTGTTCTAAATCAGTGAAAGTTGAGCTAACAAATACCTGATATCTTTTATCCATAAGATTCTCCAGAGGGTGCAGCAGAGGTAAGCAGGCATCATAGGATAAATCTGTATAGTGTGTGAACTACTAAGTGTAGTAAAATTAACAACTGAATAAATAGTTCACTTATAACGCTCTCAAAGGCATTCTGACGGTCTTTTATCTAAAGTAATACATAGCCCTATCTTTTATCCTATCTCTTCTCCTGATGCGTTACAGGCGTTCTGCGGGCATATGTACCTCTCACCTCAGAGTGTAAGTAGAAATGCTATCATCAATAGTTAGCCTCCCTTTAACGCACCCTTGCAGGTGCAGGCTCTTTTATAAACCCCCCTCTAAATTTCTTTCATTTTAAATCATGGTGTTAGCGTTATAGATAAAGAAAATCCGTTACTTTTTCTCGGTTCCCCACACAATACTATTATGAAGACATTATTTTTATGGTGTCTGTATGTTACTTTTTCTGAGAAATGGGATATTAGATAAGGAGTAAGTCAATTTTTGACAATCGTTTTTCTGATTCTGCGATATAGTATATATAGACCATGTTATTTTAATGCTTCCATGTCAGGATTTCTTAAAAAAGGACACAATACTAAGAGGGAAGGTAATAAACTTAATCTTCTACTATTTACTAACCCTAATCGTAGATAGAAAGGAAGCAACGCACTCAGGCCGTGCAGGCCAAAAGAACGCAGGAAGCTATCTCAGCCTCCCGGCTTCGCTATGCTCCTGACAAAGCCCTATCTGTTATGAACGAAGTGAAGCTAGCCCATTGCTAGCTGAATGAGTTCCCAGCGTAACGCCGTAGGCATTCTGTTGACCTTCCCCACATGGGCAGGCTCCGCAGGAAATGCCCATGACATGCATCAGATTATAGATAGATAAGAGAGTTATAGAATCTCTTAATAACTACCTCGCTATTAGATTTTAATAACTACCGCCGAAATAAACTACCCTTTCAAGGATAACAATAACAATGAAAATTGAATGGATTAAAGTAGATGGCATGATGATTGCCATTGATAAAGCAACAGGTGAAATCCTGAATGAATCACTGAACACTCTCCCTGCTGACTATGACGTCAGCAAGGCTGTGGTAGATGTTCTGGAAGATATGTTTGGTGACTCTGTAATAACTACCTCGCTATTAGATAAACCCAAGACAGGGCCTAAACCTAAGCAAGTTTCTAATCCGTATGCCTCTTTCTTCTCTAACGTTCAATACAGAGAGGACACAGGTAGTAGCAACATGATTGATGTGCTGGATGATTTGGTTTATTCAGCAAGCACAGCCAGTACAGGTAATACCCGTATTCCTGTTAAACAGCTTGTGCATGTAATGCGCTCTGAAGAGCTTTCAACGAAAGGGGTGCAGGAAACTCTAGGTAAGCGGCGCATCATCAAAGGGGAGAAAGCACCTGATAAACGCTATTGTCAGCAAATTCTTGAAGCTGCTGACCACCTGATTAAACGCATTGATATGCATCAGGAGCGTGGCACGCTTAACCTGAATGATTCCTCAGCCTTTCAGTTTAACGCTGACAGCGTAGCGTATGAACGATCTCAGGGAGCCATCAATGCGCTGCTTTGCCCTGTTGAATTTACAGAAGGAGATAAGCGAACGATAAGGGCTTTAGCAAAGACTGGAAACATACAGGCTATTAATGACTATCTACAGCGTGTAACTGAGCAGTCAGGGCGTATGATGCAACGCATCTTAGGCGAACCACTGAGTGAAGATTCAAAAGAGGCTTATGACCAATTGGACGCAGAGTTTCCTTATGAGCCTTATGAAACTGATAGCAAGTATGTAATGCGTAAAAAGGTATTGCCTGTAATTCCTGTTGTTAATCCTGAGAAGCATAATTCTCAGAAATGGATTTATGAAATAAAGAGATATGTGGAATAGAGAAGTCCCGCTATGGATTGCACTCCTGCTAACGTCATTATTAATTAAATTAATCATGCTAATTAGCCATCTCATGATGTATGGCTATCCATAATTAAAACAATAAAAGGTATACACATGTACGAAGATATCCGTAAGAACAAGACAGCCATCTTTGATGAGAAAGTGAAGCCAGTGTTTGAAGAGTTAGTGAAATACGGCTATGGCTACACAGCATTAGCTAATGCGTTAAACACTCGTGGCGTGTTAAGCCGGTGGGGAACTCACTGGACTGTTGATTCTGTTAAGAAGACGCTTAAACGTTTAGAAATGAAAACTCTCTAGCACAGCCTGATAATCATAATAAGAAGAGGCAATACAAATGGCCCGATATTCTAAAGCAGCCCGTGATGCGTTTAACGCTGAACGTGCAAGACATGCAGCCTATTGGACTGAGCATGTAGAACATTCTTTCCGTAACGCTTTTAGCTGGACTGAGCATATTAAGAATAATAAATACCGTCGCTCTCCTTCTCCAGCCAATATCACTAATTAAGGAAATACTATGACCAGCTTATTTGATAATACTCCATCATTGTTTGATACCCCTCAGACTTCTCCAGACGCATCAGGTGCAGATGTAGAAACATTCATGCAGCAATTGATGCAGGAAACAGGCTGTTCAGCAGAAGAGGCCGGAGAGGCTTATTTTCGACAGGTAGCTAAGCAGAAGGAGCAGGAAATAGCTCTCCCTGAAGGCTCCTATTTCTCAATGAACACCGCTCAACGTGCTGAGTACATGAAGCGCCTCCGTGCTAACGCTGTAGCTAACACCTACATTCCTCCCCAGTTGAAAGAACTGGAGCAGAGTGATGTTAATGTGGCTAATGCTCAGGCCCAGTTCATGCAGAACATGCGCTCTAAAGCTACAAACACCAATCAGGCTGCTATCGATTTCTTCCGCAGTTATGGCAAGAAGTAATAAGTATTCATTGAGATAGGAGGTGAAAGGGAATGTACAAATACTTTGATATGGGAAGCAGACAACAAGCATCTAACATGCGTAATCGCTCCCATGCTAAAGCACGTCTGGAGGAATGTTATTCGGAAGAGGGGCAGGGGGACTGTAAAGGATTTAACGCCCATAACGGCGCTATGACATTCGCATACAAGGGGCTTGTTATAGATAAGCGTAACTCTGTCTATCGGGTGCGGGATGTAAAGCTGGAGGGGTTCCCTGTTCATCTTGTGTCAGGAGTGTTCAATGATGCTCGCTATCTGCGTAACACTATTGATGTGGGGCTTGCCGAATCCTCTTCAGAGAAGCTGGAATGCCTCAGACAACGCAACAGGAATGTAAAGTGCGGAGGGTGTAACACCCCTTTCCTGTTTCGTAGAGATGCTCTCATTCCTCATCTTGAGGGATACATCGTATCTTGCCCGTTTTGTTATCACGAAGAGTGGGAAGATCGCTTAGAGTGGGCTACAGACGAGAGTTTTTATTAGATAAATAGAAGTGGCAATAATCCTCCTACGCATTTCCTCCCCACTATCCTCATGCAGCCCCAATACTTCCATGTTTCCCCTTCCTAAACGGGCAGTGATGCCTTGCCTATTGGATGCCCCCTTACCGGGGCTTCTGCTTTCCCGTCTGTATACCCCTATACTCATCCCCTGAAACATCATAATTTTTGTGAGAAATTTACAAGGTGCAGTTCGTATAGTAGCAACCCCCGGTAGCCCCCCTTTGTACTCCCTGTAGCTTCTTTTCCAGAAAACCAGCCAGCATCCCATCTCTCCCTCTCACACAACATTCCATCCCCTCAGGTTCCCTGATATGTGTCTTAGATAGACAGGGGTAGGGACATAACAATCAATCAGTTATCCCTATGCGTTCACAATGCGTCATGTGTAATGCGTTATAGCGTGCATGAAATGCGTCAAAGAGAGAGGCACGTAGCGCAGCCTGGTAGCAGCGTAGCGAAAGCAACGTCAGTTGCTGGAGCGTAGGAATAGAGCACAGCGATATTCCGTACTGTCATGGGAAGGAAAAGGGAAATGTGTACACAAAGGGGGATTGCACATGTGCAGAAAAGACCATAAAGTAAAAGGGCTAACCTTTCGATTAACCCTTTGACCTGTCAGAGTAATTTGGTCGGCACGAGAGGATTTGAACCTCCGACCCCGGACACCCCATGACCGTGCGCTACCAGGCTGCGCTACGTGCCGAACTCTGGAGGATTAGTCTACTGGTTATCACCATTAATGCAAGATACCTGCAAACTATTTGCCTGATAATTAATCAGTTAGCGATAAACCGCTTCTCCTCGGTGAGTACCTGCAACAGCAGCGCCAGTTCTGGCTTGTGATCTTTCAGCGCGTTGCCCTGCGCATCATAAGCGCGATAGCTGCCGTTGTTGTTGAGTACCAGCGTCACCTGCGGCGTGGTAATGACCAGTTTATTCTCTTCACTGCTGGCGACCCAGTCATGGCGACGACGCGCTGCAAACAGATCTTCACCCTGCGAGTAATTCACCGGATTGGTGCGCACATGCAGCAGGCGCTGCATCAGCGTCGCCATCACATCCTGATGATCAGAAAGGCGATCAACAGTCTGCGCGGGGGTATCAGGCCAGTGAATCACTAACGGCACCTGCAATGTCTGGCGGTTTCCGGCACTGTCAGGATTGCCGTCCAGCGCCAGACCACGCTGCGCGGTGATCACCACGACGGTGTTCTTCAGTAAATCACGCGCCTGCAGGCTGTTAAGTACCGCCTGAATCTGTTCATCAACAGCCGGAGCCTGACGCAGGTAGCTGCGCTGACGGGCTTTAGCACTGTCGCCGGTCACATCAGGGCCGTTCAGGGCAATCCATGAGAACCAGGGTGCCTGTGAACCGTTCTGTTTCTCCAGCCAGTTCTGCCATTGCGCCACCGTGCTGGCGTTGGGCTGACTGTTGGTCGCAGGCAGTGAATAATCGGTCAGTAGTGCCTGCCGGTAGAGCGGTGGATTAAAGCCTTCGGAGGAGAACAGGCCAAACTGATAACCCTGGGTACTCAATGCACCCAGCAGCGCAGACGGCGTCCGGGAGGCCAGAATTCCGTTCATATAGCTGGAGGAGATACCGTAGAACAGGCCAAATAAGCCTTTCTCCGGCGTATCACCCGCGCTGTAGTGCTGCGTGAAACGCACGTTTTCGCTGGCGAACTGATTGAGTTGCGGTAGCGCTTTGGCCAGCGTAGCGTTGTTCAGACCATCAACCGTCAGCACCAGCAGATTGTTACGCGTGCCGGCATCACGGAACGTAATATCGCTCAGCGGATACTCCACCGCCACCGCTTCCGGGTCGCCTTGCTGAATCAGCCGACGCTGATACTCCTGCGCATCGAGCAAGCCGTGACGTTCCAGGAAGCGGCGGGCGGTCATCGGATAGGAGAGGGGCAGATTGGCACGCTGCATGGTAATCGGGCGATAGAAGTTGGCATCAGCCCAGATATACATCAGGTGGCTGGCAAAGAAGGCGCTGATAAACAGGGCGGCGACAGGCTTGCCAAATGAACGGCGATTCAGGCTGCGTAGCTTTTGCCAGCTCCAGGTCGCAAACAGCATCTCGACCAGGAAAATCAGCGGCACGCTGATAAACATCAGCTGCCAGTCGCGCGCCATCTCGCTCTGATCGGGGTTAATGACCAGCTCCCACACCACCGGATTCAGGTGCAGGTGGAAACGGCTGAATACCGCACTGTCGACCATCACCAGCGTCAGCCCGGCGGTAGCGACCACCGCGGACAACACCCGCATCAGCCGTTGCGACATCACCACAAAGGTCAGCGGGAAGATAATCAGCAGATAGGCGGCAAACACGACAAAACTGAAATGACCAACCCAGCTGGTATAGGCGTAGATACGCCCCGCCAGCGAAGAAGGCCAGTCGGCGACCAACAGGTAGCGACTGCCTAAAATCAGCGCGAATAAGATATTAAACAGAGCAAACCAGTGCCCCCAACTGATCATCTGGGAGACTTTTTCGCGGTAGCGCTGCCGGTTGGTTACCATATTATGAAGTCAAATCAGCCAATTAATGGGCGTTGTCGTCGCGCACAGATGCCTGAAGGGCATCGGCGAAAGATCGTGCCAGTGAACGACGTTGCGCCGGAGCGACATCGCTGTTAATTAAGTTGGTCACCATATTTCCCAGTACCATCAGGGAGAGATCGGTGGGGGCTTTGTCCTTGTGCAGGATTTGGGCCATTTCCGCGAGGAGTTGTTCCACGCGTTCGTCACTGTAGCGTGATGATTGTGCCATATCGTCGTCTAAGCTCATTTCAAAAGGCGATATATTACCGGAAGAGCGCACTTTTTACCGCAATTTTATCGAAAGCACCGCGTTCGCTTTCAGCATGGAGTTGAAAGCCGATGCTGGCGGTGTTTGAATACGCGCCTGTGCTAAAAGGAGAGTCTACCATGAGTCTGGATATCGACCAGATTGCCCTGCATCAGTTAATTAAACGCGATGAAAACCAGCTTGAACTGGCGCTGCGCGATTCGCTGCTGCCTGCCACCAACACGGTCAACGCGATGGTGGAGGAGTTACACCGGGTTTATAGCGCAAAAAGCAAAGCCTATGGCCTGTTCAACACTGAGAGTGAACTGGCAGAAGCGCTGCGTAATTGCCGTAAGGGCAACGATGATTTTCTCGCTTTTAGCCGTGCCGCGACCGGTCGTCTGCGCGACGAGCTGGCAAAATATCCGTTTGCGGAAGGCGGCGTGGTGCTGTTTATTCACTATCGCTATCTGGCGGTGGAGTACCTGCTGATTGCGGTGCTGAACAGCCAGTCCAGCATGCGCGTCAATGAGCAGCTGGATATCAGCAGCACGCATTATCTCGATATTAATCATGCGGACATCGTGGCGCGTATCGACTTAACCGAATGGGAAACCAACCCGGAATCGACCCGTTACCTGACTTTCCTGCGCGGCCGCGTTGGTCGTAAGGTCGCTGACTTCTTTATGGACTTCCTCGGTGCCGAAGTGGGATTAGACACTAAGGCGCAGAACCGCGGTCTGTTGCAGGCGGTCGATGACTACTGCAATGAATCGGAACTGGATAAGCAGGAGCGGCAGAACTATCGCCAGCAGGTCTACAGCTACTGCAATGAGCAGTTACAGGCGGGCGAGGAGATTGCGCTGGAAGATCTGTCGAGCGAACTGCCTCCGCTGGGCGAAAAAACCTTCCAGGCCTTTACCCAGGAGCAGGGCTATGAGCTGGAAGAGAGTTTTCCTGCGGATCGCAGCACGCTGCGCCAGCTGACAAAGTTTGCCGGAAGCGGCGGGGGACTGACCCTGAATTTCGATGCGATGTTGCTGGGCGAACGCATTTTCTGGGATCCGGCCACGGACACCCTGACGATTAAGGGCACACCGCCTAATCTGCGCGATCAGCTTCAGCGCCGTACCAGCAGCAAATAAAAAAGCCGGGCTTAGCCCGGCTTTCATTTCCTGCCCGCAACGATAATCTTCACCTGGCAGCGACAAAATAAAAGGGCCGGTTTTTCAACCGGCCCTTTTACTTTTCAACATAATTCGCGATTAAGCGCGAACGAAGTCGATGTGGAACAGTTTTGGCTTGAACGGGTGACGCTGAACAGCCTGAACTTTCACTTTAGTTTCTTTGCCGTCAACTGACAGGGTCAGCACTTCGTCGTAGAAACCTGGCTTAGCTTGCAGGTTCATTACGGAGTCGTGATCCAGGTCGATGGCAACAGCCGCTTCAGAACCACCGTAGATGATGGCCGGGAAACGGTTTGCTGTACGCAGGCGGCGGCTCGCACCCTTACCCTGCTCTTTACGTTCTACTGCATTGATAGTGAGCATTAATATCTCTCTTTATTTAATCCTGCTACAGGCGACCCAGTAACAGGCAGGTTATTCAATCCCGCTGATGCACATGCAAAAGCGGGCGGCAGTATAGCCGTTATGCCGGGTGGTAGCAAACGATATACCCGCCCGCCGGGTTCCGGATTGCCTGTGTCGTCCATTAACGCAGCTCATTGGCGCGGCGATAACGACCCTGATAATCGAACATTTTCTCGCGGATTTGCCAGAACTGGCCTTTGGCGCGCGCCACGACAAAGTCAGGATGACGCAGCAATGGCTGCAACGCCAGCACGTCAGCGGCGGTCTGCCAGCCCAGCGGTACGCCGGGCGCGCGCTGATGCGGGCGCATAAAGAGCTGTTCAAACGCCTTACGCTGGGCGGGTGTCTGCAGACGAAACCGTTCGCTGACGCTGGTACCTTCCTCATCAAAATAGGTTGCCTTCAGCCATTCACCTTTGGCGTCGCGGCCCTGTTCCAGCGTCATGCCGCCACAGCGCAGCACCAGCGCATCCTTCAGTTTCAGGGCAGCTTTAAGCATATCGTCCGGGTCGACCAGAATTTTGTCGCACTGATGACAGCGCCGGGCGGCAATATCATTCTCTGCGCCGCAGTCGGGGCAACTTTTAAAGCGGAAGCGGAAATCACACTGTTCGCGCTCGCCCTCATCATCTTCCAGCACGCCCTGACAGCGTCGGCCAAAATGCTCAATCACCATGCCATCAGCGGTCGCCTTGCCCCAGAAGGTATTGGCGAAACCGCAGGCGGGACAGAAAACCTGAACCGGCTGATTGTCGCTGGCCCCTTTAGGCGCGCCGACTTCGGGCGTAAAGAGGTCATGCGGATTACCGGCGTAATCGAGGATCAGACAGTCGGTTTTACCGGGCGAGAGCCGCAGCCCGCGGCCGACGATCTGCTGATAGAGGCTGACCGACTCTGTCGGGCGCAGGATCGCAATCAGATCCACGTGCGGGGCATCAAACCCGGTGGTCAGCACCGCCACGTTCACCAGGAATTTCAGCTGCTGCGCTTTAAACGCCAGAATCAGGGTATCACGCTCTCGGGGGGGCGTCTCAGCGGAGACCAGCGCGCTGTTTTCAGGCAGCAGCTGCAGAATTTCACGCGCATGTTCCACCGTTGAGGCGAAAATCATCACCCCTAGCCGATCTTCGGCGAACGCCACAATCTGACGGATGATATGGGGCGTCACGCGCTGCTGCTGTTTCAGTTCGCGATTCAGATCGGCTTCGCTGAACAGGCCATTAGACTGTGCTGTCAGGCGGCTGAAATCATACTGCACTACTGGCATATCCAGCCGCTCCGGCGGCACCAGAAACTGATGCTTGATCATATAGCGCAGCGGCAGTTCATAGATACAGTCGCGGAACAGCGACTTTTCGTCGCCACGCACCATGCCGTGATAGTGGAACTGATAAATCCAGCCTTTACCCAGACGGAAGGGCGTGGCGGTCAGGCCGAGTAAACGGAGCTGAGGATTGTGCTGACGCAGATGATTGAAGATCTGCTGATACTGGCTCTCTTTGTCATCGCCGATGCGGTGACACTCGTCGACGATCACCAGCGAGAAGGCGCTGTCGAACAGGTCGAGGTTGCGCGCCACCGACTGTACGCTGCCAAACACCACTTTGCGCTGGCTCTCTTTGCGCTGCAGTCCGGCGGCAAAGATATCCGCCTCCAGCCCGTAGGCCTGATATTTACTGTGGTTCTGCGCCACCAGCTCTTTGACGTGCGCCAGCACCAGCACCCGGCCACGCGCCAGCCGTGCCAGCTCGGCAATCACCAGACTTTTTCCGGCACCGGTTGGCAGCACAATGACGGCAGGCTCCTGATGGCGACGGAAATGCGCCACGGTGGCATTCACCGCATCCTGTTGATAGGGACGTAAGGTAAAAGACATGTTGCTCACTTTTATAAAACTGGTGGTAATTATGCCATGAAAGGGCGGTAAACGCGCTGTCAGGCTGGCGCGGATCACGTTATACTTCCCGCACATTTTCAACGGTTAACCAGGCCGTTTCAGATTCCCTCCGCAGTAACAGGCAAAACGAATTCATGCGACTCGACAAATTCATCTCTCAGCAACTGGAAATCAGCCGCGCTATCGCTCATCGCGAGATCCGTGGCCAGCGTGTCACCGTCAACGGTGAAGTGGTGCGCGATACCGCGTTTAAACTGCTGCCCGATCACGAAGTCGCCTACGACGGCAACGTGCTGCAGATGCTCACCGGCCCACGCTACTTTATGCTGAACAAACCGCAGGGCTACGTCTGCTCAACCGACGATCCCGATCATCCGACTATCCTCTATTTCATCGAAGAGCCAATGTCATTCAAACTGCACGCGGCAGGGCGTCTTGATATTGACACCACCGGGCTGGTGCTGCTGACAGATGATGGCCAGTGGTCACACCGCATTACTTCGCCACGTCATCACTGCGAGAAAACCTATCGCGTCACCCTGGAATCGCCGCTCGGTGACGACACGGCCGCGCAGTTTACCGCGGGCGTGCAGCTCCACAATGAGAAGAGCCTGACGAAACCGGCACAGCTGGAGGTGATTACCCCCACAGACGTGCGGCTGACCCTGAGCGAAGGCCGTTATCACCAGGTGAAACGGATGTTTGCCGCCGTCGGTAACCGGGTCATTGAGCTGCATCGCGAACGTATCGGTGACATTGCGCTGGACGACGATCTGGAACCGGGCGAATACCGGGCGCTGACGGAAGACGAGATCGCCAGCATCGGTCTGCCAAAAGAGCTGAAGGCAAAATAACCGGGCGGGCCAGGCGGCTCGTACCTGATTCATTCGTGCAGGAGAGGGTGTGCGTAAGGAAAAGAATTCACCAACAGGACTGGTGGTTATCCTTGGTTTGTTAGCCATGCTGATGCCATTGTCGATCGACATGTATCTGCCTGCGATGCCCCAGATAGCAAGAGAATTTGGCGTTTCAGCCGGTAGCGTGCAGATGTCGCTCAACCTCTATATTCTTGGCTTCGCGATTGGCCAGCTTATTTATGGGCCACTGGCAGACAGCTATGGGCGCAAGCCAGTGATTGCACTCGGGACTCTGATCTTTGCCTGTGCCGCCGCGGCCTGTGCGCTGTCGCAGAGTATCGACCAGCTGATTCTGATGCGCTTCCTTCACGGGCTGTCGGCTGCCGCAGCCAGTGTGGTGATCAATGCCTTGATGCGTGACAGTTACTCGAAAGAGGACTTCTCCCGCATGATGTCCTTTGTGATGCTGATTACCACCATTGCGCCGCTGCTGGCTCCGATCATCGGCGGCTGGCTGCTGGTGCTCTGGAGCTGGCACGCTATCTTTTGGGCGCTCGCGGGTGCGGCACTGGTGACGACCGTGTTGGTGACCACGCAGATCCGCGAAACCCTGAAGCCGGAGCAGCGACAGCGGTTTCACCTGCGCACTACGCTGGGTAATTTCGTGACGCTGTTCCGCCACAAGCGGGCGTTCAGTTACATGCTGGCGAGCGGCTTCTCCTTTGCCGGACTCTTTACCTTTCTCAATGCCGGTCCCTTTGTCTACATCGAGCTTAATCACGTCTCACCGCAAAACTTTGGCTACTATTTTGGCCTCAACGTGGTGTTTCTGTTTCTGCTGACGCTGATTAACAGCCGCGCCGTACGCCGCTTTGGTCCGGTGGCGATGTTCCGTCTGGGCCTGCTGATACAATTCTGCATGGGGATCTGGCTGCTGATTGTCAGCGCCTTCAGCCTCGGCTTCCTGCCGCTGGTGATGGGGATCGCGCTGTTTATCGGTTGCGTGTCGATGGTCTCATCGAATGCGATGGCGGTGATTCTGGATGAGTTTCCCCACATGGCGGGTACGGCCTCGTCCCTGGCGGGTACGCTGCGTTTTGGCGTTGGTGCTTTTGTGGGGGCGTTGCTGTCGCTGGTAAGTTTTAACAGCGCCTGGCCGATGGTCGGTACTATCGCGCTCTGCGCAACAATCTCTCTGCTGCTCTTTTTCTACGCTTCACGTTCCCGCCCTGCGGCCCGTTAATCGGGCGCAGTGGTTTTCCCGCCTTTATCCGCAGTGATGCACATCTCGCCGGTTTTGTTTCTTTATTGTGAAAACTTTTAGTTAAAAAAGTAACCACAATGCAGCTAAAATGATTGTTAACGTCGTGTGAACGCGGTACATATAGGCTGAAGTGCGATGTAAGTCGCAAAAATGCGCTTCTGCAATCCGCCTAGACGGGCCTGCCATCCCTGTCCTGACTCTGCGGGGATCAACCCGTTTTCAGCCGGGAAGGTCGGTGTTGCGACATAAACTCATCCGGGAGAGTAACCTATGCTGCAACTTTCAATTGTGCATCGTCTGCCACAGCGTTTTCGCTGGGCCAGCGATCACCATAGTGCCATTGAATCCGATGACACGACACTGGATGAGCAGGAGTTCGTGGCGCTGCGACTGATCAGCCATGACGGCATTCCGGCATGGGAGATTCTGCAGCAGCTGAAAGAGGTGCTGGCGGATATTCAGGTCGACTGCAAAGTGGCCGAATGTGAAGGGCAGCCCTGCCTGTTTATTCAGCGTCGCGACGAAAGCGCCACTAACTGCTGCCTGAAAAATCAGGGCGTGGCGATTGCGGAAACCTTTATCGCAGGCTGAGTTGCGCCGACTGCAGCAGCTGGCGAGTATAAACAGTTGTCGGTGACGCAAACAACGTTTCACACTCTCCCTGTTCAACCACCTCCCCCTGACGCAGCACGATAAGCTGATGACACAGGGCGCGAACCACATCCAGGTCGTGACTGATAAACAGATAGCTGAGCTGACGCTGCTGCTGTAAGCGGCGTAATAGTGTCAGAATCTGCTTCTGCACCGTGCGATCCAGCGATGAGGTGGGTTCATCCAGTATCAGCAGCTCTGGCTCCAGAATCAGTGCCCGCGCGATAGCAATCCGCTGTCGCTGACCGCCAGAGAATTCGGCCGGATAACGATGGCGACTTTCTGCTTCAAGCCCGACTTCCTCCATCACCGCAATCACGCGCTGCGCCTGCTGCGCACTGTTGAGTTCAGGCTGATGCACCGCCAGACCTTCAGCAATAATCTGCTGCACCGTCATACGCGGATTGAGAGAAGAATTCGGGTCCTGAAACACTACCTGAATGCGCTGACGCAGTGGCAGAAGTTGCCGGCGCGACAGCTGATGCAGCGGCTGGCCGTCAAACCAGATTTCGCCACGTGAGGCAATCAGCCGCAACAGCGCCAGGCCGGTGGTGCTTTTACCCGACCCGGACTCGCCCACCAGACCCAGACTTTCGCCACGCCGCAGGCTGAAACTTAGTCCGGACAGTACCTGCTTTTCACTGGCCTGCCGCCGGAACAGTCCGCGCCGCTGCGCAAAACTGACCTGAAGCTGCCCGACCCGAAGAATGACAGGCGCATCTGCAGGGAGCGGTAGCGCTTTTCCTTCCGGCTCGGCAGCCAGCAACTGCTGGCTGTAAGGATGTTGCGGCTGGTTCAGCAGAATCTGGCAGCGATTCTGTTCCACGATGTGACCCTGACGCATCACGCTGACGTTATCCGCCAGCTGACGCACGATATTCAGGTTATGGGTGATAAACAGCATGCCCATATTCAGCTCCCGCTGCAGTTCACGCAGCAGCGCCAGAATCTGCGCCTGCACCGTCACATCCAGTGCAGTGGTTGGCTCATCGGCAATCAGCAACTGCGGCTCAGTCAGCAGCGCCATAGCGATCATCACTCGCTGGCGTTCCCCGCCGGAAAGCTGGTGGGGGAAATCGTTGAGCCGGGCGGCAGGCTGACGGATACCGACCCGATCGAGCACGCTGATAATCTCACCGCGTGCCGCCTGACGACGCAGCCCGCGATGCAGCGACAGCACTTCATACAGCTGCTTCTCTACGGTGTGTAGCGGATTCAACGATACCATCGGCTCCTGAAAAATCATCGCAATCTGGTTGCCACGAATAGCACGCAGACGCTGTTCGCGGGCACGCAGCAGATCTTCACCGTTAAACAGAATCTCTCCGCGGGGATAAACCACCGCTGCCTCATGCAGCAGTCGCATTACCGACAGCGCCGTGACGCTTTTGCCGGAACCCGACTCGCCCACCAGCGCCAGCGTTTCGCCCGCGTCGATGTGCAGTGAAACGTCATCCACGACCTGACGAAGCTGCTCGCCCTGACGAAAGGCGACCGAGAGATGATTGATGGCAAGCAGTGGCGTCGTCATTCAGGCTCCTTTGCCCGGATCAAAGGCGTCGCGCACCGCTTCGCCAATAAAAATCAACAGCGAAAGCAGGATCGCCAGGGTGAAAAAGCCCGCCAGGCCCAGCCAGGGTGCCTGCAGATTATTTTTGCCCTGCAGCAGCAACTCACCCAGCGAGGGTGAACCCAGCGGCAGACCGAAACCGAGAAAGTCGAGGGAGGTGAGCGTGGTGATCGAACCGCACAAAATAAATGGCAGAAAGGTCAGGGTAGCCACCATCGCGTTAGGCAGCATGTGACGCAGCATGATCCGGGCATCGCTGACCCCCAGCGCCTGTGCTGCGCGGATGTAGTCAAAGTTTCGGGTACGCAAAAACTCGGCCCGGACCACGCTTACCAGGCTCATCCAGCCGAATGCGACGGTGACCAGCAGCAGCCACCAGAAACCGGGCTGAATGACGCTGGAAAGGAGGATCAGCAGAAACAACGACGGCATACCAGACCAGACTTCAATCATCCGCTGCCCAATCAGATCAATTCTGCCGCCGAAATAACCCTGCACCGCGCCAACCACAATTCCGATGACGCTGGAGATAAGTGTCAGCAGCACGCCGAACAGCAGGGAGATGCGCGTGCCATAGAGCAGCCGTGCCAGTACGTCGCCACCGTTGGCGTCTGTGCCGAGCCAGTTCTGCGCCGAGGGCGGAGAGGGGAACGGCACCTCGGTGGCAAAATTGATGGTGCTGTCGCTGAAGTGAACCGGAGCCCATAAGGCCCAGCCGTTCTGTGCGATGCGCTGCCGCAGCCAGGGATCCTGATAATCCGCCGCTGTCGCCAGTACGCCGCCATAGTCGGTTTCGCTGTAGTCAAACAGCAGCGGCACCATCCAGCGCTGCTGATAATGCACCAGCAGTGGCTTGTCATTGGCGATCAGTTCGGCACAGAGTGACAGCAGAAAAATAACCAGAAAGATCCACAGCGACCAGTAGCCGCGCCGGTTATGGCGAAAGCGCTGCCAGCGCTGTTGATTGAGTGGAGAGCGCGTCATGAGCGGCTCCCGAAATCGATGCGCGGATCGACCAGCGTATAAGTCAGATCGCTGAGAATATTCATCAGCAAACCGATCAGCGTGAAAATATAGAGCGTGCCAAACATCACCGGATAGTCACGTTGCAGCGTCGCGTCATAGCCGAGCAGGCCGAGTCCGTTGAGCGAGAACATCACTTCGATCAGCACCGAACTGGTAAAAAACATGCTGATAAACGTAGCGGGGAAGCTGGCGATGACCAGCAGCATCGCATTGCGAAACACATGGTGATAAAGAATTCGGCGTTCCGGCACCCCTTTGGCGCGCGCGGTGACGACATAGAGCTTGCGGATCTCATCCAGAAAGGCGTTTTTCGTCAGCATGGTCAGTGTGGCAAAGCCGCCAATCACCGTTGCCAGTACCGGCAGGGCGATATGCCAGAAGTAATCCAGTACTTTGCCATACCAGGGCAGCGTGTCGTGCTGCGCCGAGGTGAGCCCGCGCAGCGGGAACCAGTCAAGGTAGCTGCCACCGGCAAACAGTACGATCAGCATGATGCCGAACAGAAAAGCCGGAATGGAGTAGCCAATGATAATAAACGCGCTGCTCCAGACATCAAAGGCGCTGCCGTTGCGCACCGCTTTGCGGATCCCCAGTGGAATCGACACCAGATAGATGATCAGCGTGCTCCATAATCCCAGACTGATCGAGACCGGCAGGCTCTCCTTAATCAACCCGATTACCGAGGCGCTACGAAACAGGCTGTCGCCAAAGTCAAAACGCAGGTAGTTCCACAGCATCTCGCCGTAGCGCTGCCATAGCGGTTTATCGAAGCCGTAACGCTTTTTAATCTCCGCAATCACTTCGGGATCCAGCCCGCGCGCGCCACGGTACTGATTATCAGCAGGATTAATATGACTGATGCTGGCGCGTGAACTGGCGCTCTCCGCGCCGCTGCCGGGCAGGCCAGTTGTCTGACCAAACTCAGTATTTGCCAGCGCCTGGTCGACAGGTCCGCCGGGCGCGATTTGCACAATAAAGAAGTTGAGCGTGATGATCGCCCATAAGGTCGGGATAATCAGCAGCAATCTGCGCAGAAAGTATGCGGCCAACGGTCATCTCCTTAGCGTTTGCCGGCCGGCAGGCGTCCGGCTTTGTTAGTGTCGTACCACCAGTTTTCCAGCCCGGTGCTGTAGGCAGGCTTGCGGACAGGGTGAGAAAACTTATCCCAGTACGCCAGCCGCTGTTCAGCGTTGTACCACATCGGGATCATATACGCATTCCACAGCAGTACCCGATCCAGCGCCTGTGCCAGCGGCCGCAACGCGGCAGGGTCGCCCTGATGCGCGACAATCTGTTTCACAAAGTGATCGACGATAGGATCGTTGACCCGTGCGGTATTCCACGACGAGGTGATGTAGTCGGACTGCCAGAGGATCTGCAGACTGGAGGTCGGAATCGGCATCGCCCCGTAAACGGTGGCAATCATGTCATAGTCGCCTTCACGCCAGCGCCGCAGGTACTGTGAGCTGTCGATCTGCCGCAGGTTCAGCGTAATGCCAAGCCGCGCAAGGTTGTGCTGCAACGGTAATGCCCATTCGGTACTGGTGCCACCGCGCAGCAGCAGTTCGACCGTAAACGGCTGACCGGTTTTATTGTTAACCAGTCGGCGATTTTTGATCTGCCAGCCCGCCTGTTTCAGGAGCTCAAACGCGTTTAACAGACTGGCGCGATCATAGCCGCTGCCATCGGTTTTGTGTGGCAGGTAAGGCTGGCTGAACAGCGCAGGAGGCAGCTGCGCGCGCCAGGGTTCGAGCAGCGCCCGTTGCTGTGCATCCGGCACCCCGTGGGCAGCATACTCTGTATTCTGGAAATAGCTGCTGGCACGCAGCCAGGCACCGTAATAGAGCGCTTTATTCATCCACTCGAAATCGAACATTAGTGATAACGCCTGGCGCACCCGGCGATCGTGGAACAGCGGTTTTTCGTTGTTGAATGCCAGCCAGCGGGTATCGATAGCGGCTTCATTGGGCGTGGTTTCTTTTACAATGCTGCCATCGTCGAAATTGCGGCCACGATACTGGGTCGCCCATTTCTTCGCCGATGTCTCTTCACGCAGATCGTAGCCACCCGCTTTAAAGGCTTCGAACGCAACATTGTCATCCAGATAGTAGTCATAGCGCATGCGATCAAAATTAAAGCGTCCACGATTCACCGGCAGATCGACAGCCCAGTAATCTTTTACCCGGCTGAACTCAATAAACTGGCCCAGCTTCCAGCGCGTGATGCGAAAAGGCCCACTGGAAAGCGGCGGTGCGCTTAACGGCTCGTTAAACTTCTTATCGCGCCAGAACGACTCGGGGATAACCGGTAGCGTCAGTAATCCAAGCAGCAGATCTTTATCCGGTTTCTGTGCCTCGATGCGGACCGTGATATCGTCCAGCGCCCTGACGGTCACGCCACGATAGGCGACGCGGAACTGAGGCACGCCCTCGGTCATAAACTTCTGAAAAGTGAACGCTACGTCGCGGGCGGTGACTGGCGTGCCGTCATGAAACCGGGCGCGGGGATTCAGGCGGATCTCAATCCAGGTAAAATCGCTGGCGTAGCGTGCTGATTCAGCAATCAGCGGATAATAACTGCCCGGTTCATCGTCTGAGCTGGTGTAAAGCCCGTCATAAAGCGTGCCGGTGTTAATGCCCGGATTGCCGCGCGAGGCGTAACGGTTAAAGTTGTCATAAGTGCCCACTACCGCCATAGTGATGCTACCGCCTTTAGGCGCGCGGGGATCGGCGTAATCGTAATGGCTGAAGCCGGGCGGATATTTCGCTTCGCCCGCCTGGCTGAAGGCGAACGTTTGCAGGACCGTGGCCGCCAGCAGTGGGGCGCTGAACAGGCCGCACAGCAGCAGAAATCCTAAGCGAAAAAGCATGCTCTCTCCTGTTAAATATCCGGCGCGATTTGGGCCAGAGATTCTCAGGCGTTATGACGCCGGAAATAGTCTATCAGTGTTTCTGGTCGCAGCGGACGGCTGAAGATATAACCCTGCAGATGGGTTACACCTCGATGGATCAGCCAGGCGGCCTGTTCGCCGGTTTCTACCCCTTCCGCCACACTTTTCAGATTCAGCTTCTTCGCCAGTTGCAGCACGGTGTCCAGCACCGGCGAGGTCAGGGTTTCTGTGCCGATGCGCTGGACAAAGCCGCGATCGATTTTCAGGTAATCAAACGCATAACGTTCCAGATAGATCAGCGCACTGTGGCCGGTACCAAAATCATCAATAGCAATGTTGATATGCTGCTGATGCAGCCAGTCAAACAGTTCTCCGACGTTTTCATCTCGCACCATGGCGCGCTCGGTAATCTCAAACACGTAATTAAAGTGAGCCGCAGGCATGGTATCAAGCCAGCGCAGCACATCCTGCCGGAAACCGCTGTCAGCCAGATGCAACGCAGAGATGTTAAGGCTGAGGCAGGCATGACGGGGAATGGTATGACACAGTTGGTGAGCATCACGTGAAACCAGCTGAAACAGATGCCGGGTCAGAGGAATAATAAGGTTCTGCGACTCGGCATACTGAATAAACACATCGGGCGGGATCGGGCCTTCGGTCGGATGGGTCCAGCGCAGTAACGCTTCCATACCATAAGGCTGACCATCATGGGAAGTAACCAGCGGCTGATATTCAACATGAAACTCGCCGCGCTTCATGCCCCGAATCAGCTCTTTCCCCGGACGCTGATAAACAGATAACAGCAGCCAGCAGCCGCCGGAAACCAGCAGTGACAGCAGCAGGCTGCACAGCAGGATATTCTGATAATCACTGAACGCCAGAACCGAACCGAACAACACAAACTCCAGCGGATAGCCTGTCAGCGCCTGCTGATACAGCGGCGGCGGCAGACTTTTATTTTTCATCACGCCAGGCTGCCAGCTGGTTAAGGCACTCTTTTGCGCCATCAGCGCCATACCAGTAATTTCCGGATGCCCGGAGATCTGCAGCTGGTAGGGAGCCAGGCTGATATTCAGCGTCGCGAAGACACCTGACTGCTGACGGCCAGGATTTTTAATCCACAATCCCAGCGCCGGTTTATTTGGCTGAAGCGGCGTGCCTGACATGAGCTGCAGATCAATATCGCGTGAGGTATCACTATTGGGTGCGATAACATTAAGCGGCAGACTAAAACTGCCGGTGGCCGACGAGCAAAAGGCATTGCCATTGTTAACCAGCAGGATGGCGCGGAGATTACCGGCAAACGCGGCGCGCGAGGTCAGTTCACGATTAATGGTATGACAGGCAGTGTGGGTGAACGGAAGCAGAGGACTGAGGGTGCTGATGAGCAGACTGGAGAGTGTTTGCTGTAGTGCTGTTCGGCTGTTCTCCAGCAGTTGCTGGTGCTGTCGTTCGCGCTTCTGCCAGGTCTGGTGAAATGACAGGGCGGCAAACAGAAGAAAGAATACGCCACCGACCATCGCGCTACTCCATGCGATTCGGCGAGGATAGGTGGCATGGCGCCTTAGCGCCCCCGACAGTGGCATGAGGAACTTCCCCTGATCAAATTATTATTATGTTATTGCACACGACTGCTTCGGTTTAAGCGACCGAGAATATAACGAGAGTGTCCGAAATGTCTCGTTATTAATCTAAAATACAATGCTTTTATCTTATATAGCGGCTGGTGCTAAGAATAAGGCACGAAAAAAAACGCTGCGTAAGCAGCGTTTCATGTTCTCTGGCTGAGAGAAGATCGAAAGTGATAATCAGGTCGGGTTACGACTTAATACACGGCGTCCTTCACGGTAACGCTTTTTCCAGTAGTCATCATTGAGGCTGGAGATCATGACGCCACTGCTGGTGGAGGCATGAACAAAATTGTCGTTACCCAGATAAATACCCACATGACGGCCTGTTGAGCCGGCACGGAACATTACCAGATCGCCAGGACGCAGTTTACTGCGGGTAATCTCTTTACCGGTGTCCTGCTGCTCAGAGGTCGAGCGCGGTAATTCTAAGCCAAACTGATCGCGGAAGGTGCGTTGTACAAAGGCGGAACAATCGATTCCGCGTTTGGTATCGCCACCGAGGCGATAGCGCACACCTTTCCAGACGGCGTATTGTTCCATGATGCGCGACTTAACGTCGACGTTACGCACCATTTCTTCAAACTCATCCTGAGACGCCTGAAGTAAAAAACCATTGTGGTTGTTAACTTCATGATTCTCGTTATTCGCGTTTTGACTGCTATGGGTACTGCTACAAGCTGAGAGGAGTGTGGCCAGCGCCAGTGCGGGCACGATCCGCAAAATATATCTCAGTATTGGTTGAGACTTGACCATTATTCGGGTTTTCCTTCGATTTCCTTACGACAAAATTGTCGCCAGCCAGATGACAAAACAGGGAGATTAATAAGCGAAACAGCCTAAGACAAATCCTTAATTACTAAAATGTGTTAATGGACACATTTTTACGGTAAAAAATCCGAATTTTCTGCCGCTGTAGCCTCACTGCGACTGAGGTTAACTGATTACAGACGCCGTGGCGAGTGCTTTTAATCAATTTTATATAGGTTTTTTTGATGTGAAATCAAACCGTAACACCCTGACTACTTTAGCAACAATTGTGGTGAAATGATGATGAGAACAGGCAGCGAAAGGGGCGTCAATTCAGGGCATAGCTTCTGTTTTTAGCGTTTTCTTTATTGACAGAGAATATTGGTGACTGTTTAACCAGCCAGCAGGGTCATAACCTTTTCTTTTCGTCAATTTAATTAGCAGGCTAATAGTGGTGGGCTGTTTTTTATAAGCGCGGACGGTCAGGACCAGGCCGATTAAATCGTCCGCGCTTAACATTTACGTCACGGGCTTATATTTCCCCGGTAATTTGCGATAAAACCAGTTTACCAGCACGTCACTGGCTGGCGTTAATAGCCACCAGCTCAGACCCACTAATATCACTGACATTGAACCGACGGCAATATCGGTAAACCAGTGTGCACCCGCCATGACGCGCGGCAGTGAAAATATCACCACAATAGCCGTGGCAATTAAGAAGCGGCTAAAACCAAAATAACGCCAGATAAAGCAGGCGAAAATAATCAGCATCATACCGTGGTCGCCAGGGAAGCTGTCTTTCGAGGCATCTTTAGCGGGAATACCGGTGAGTTCGCTGACGCGATGCACATTCTCGAAGAACAGCGTCGGACTGGAGTGCTTCACCGGCAACAGGTGGCCCAGCTGATTAAGTACTACAGCGGTAAGCAGCATAGTGATACCGATAGCCAGCATCCGCCGCCGCGCGTGTGGCGTTTCACGTCGCCAGATCGACAGATAAAGCAGGCCCATTGCCAGCAATGACACCGCATCAAATCCACGAAAATTGGTGATAGCGACGATCAGTGCGAACAGCGGATGGCTCACCATCTGATTGTTGAAGCCATAGAATATAGATTTATCGACGCCGAACCAGAAGCCATGTTCTGGCGGCAGATACCATGACAGAAATAGCATCACGCCCAGTGCATTAAGCAGCAGGATAGTAATAAGGCGAGTTACGCGCATAGTTAAACTCATTATTATTAAAAATAACCGCCGACAATACCTCTGTCAGCGTAAACGGCACTTCAACAATGCCGATTGTAGTCGATTCCAGTCAGCCTGTTGAAAATGAATGATCTCAATGCGGCTATCGGATGGCGGTGAGGGGAGTGTTTCACTCTGCAGCTCATTTGCCTGACGATTGATACGCAGAGTGCCTTCTTTCGTGCGTATCACACCTTTAATGCGATCAACCGGTGCCTGGCGTACCCATTCCAGCAGCGCACTGCTGTCAAACCGCGTATCAGCATCAAAAATCCAGCCGCAGGCGCTGTAACCCTGACCGTGGTTCAGCGCCCGGCGCCAGCGCGCTTCGCCGTCCAGTCGTAACGCCGCGAGGCCGCTGGTCGGGTTAGACGGATGATGATGATGCGGCAGGGGAAGATCGCGTGGCTGATAAGGCGTATCAAGCAGGGAAAGGGGGATCTGACCAAATTCTGTCTGTATTAATGGACGCAGAGGCTGCATCTGCTGCTGCCAGTCAGCCAGGCGCTGACGGTCCTCCTCACCCCAGCAATCGCGCTTGTTGGCGATAATCATATCGGCAGCAGCGAGCTGATCGCGGAAGTTTTCATTGGCAAGGATGCGAGGATCGGACAGCTGACGGGCATCCAGCAGCGTCAGGGTCGCATTAAGTTGCAGCCACGCCTGATAAACCGGCGCACTTAACATCTGCAACACCTGACGCGGATGACCCAGGCCGGTTGGCTCAATCAGCAGCCGATCCGGCTTGCTCTTCAGCAAAATATTCAGCCCGACCTGCATCGGCAGGCCATTAACGCAACAGAGACAGCCGCCGGGGATCTCTTTCAGGGTGGCACCGCGATCGGCCAGCAGTGCACCGTCGATCCCAATCTCGCCAAACTCATTGACCAGCACCGCCCACTTCTCTTCGGGCGGTCTGGCTGCCAGCAGATGGCAGAGCAGCGTAGTTTTGCCGCTGCCCAGAAAACCGGTAATCAGATTAACGCGCGTCATGGGGCCTGCTCCTGCCTGAGAATAGCGTGGTAATGTAATACTATAACACTATCACGACTGGCAGCAGTTGAGTGGTTAGTCTGCACGGCCCATGTAGCGGCGTTCAGCAATATGAATGCGGATGCGATCACCGTTGCTGAGGTATTCCGGCACCTGGATAGAGAGACCCGTGCTCATACCGGCCGGTTTCGTTCGGGCGCTGGCGGAAGCGCCTTTAATGCCGGGTGAGGTATCCACGATTTCCATGTCTACGGTTTGTGGCAGTTCCAGCGCCAGCACCTGACCTTCCATCGTCAGTACGTGAATGCCTGGGATGCCGCCTTCAGGGATAAACAGGAGCTCTTCTTCAATCTGCTCCTGTTTAAAGGAGTAAGGGGTGTAATCCTCATCATCCATAAAGATGTATTCGTCACCATCTATATAAGAGAAGGTCACGCTGCGGCGGCTGAGCGAAATCGCATCAATAATCTCGTCGCCCTTGAAGCGCTCTTCGACTTTTAAACCGGTGCGGACATCGGTAAAGCGCATTTTATACAGGGTGGCGGCACCGCGTGCGCTGGGGCTCTGGACATCAATATCCTTAACCAGCAGCAGTTTACCGTTGTGCGTGACGGCCATCCCTTTTTTAATTTCGTTGGCTTTTGGCATTGCTATTCTCGCTATCTTGAGAGTGAAGTGCGCGCAACGTTACTCGCGCCGGTGAAAACTGGCAATATCGTGGATGCGAAATTTTGTGTCAGACCGCGGCTTTCATGGCAATTAGTGTGGTGGACTGCTATTGTCGCCGCGACTTTCTCTGCCGGAGCACAGCATGCAATGCCGTAGCCAGTGCGGTGCCTGTTGCACAGCACCTTCGATCTCCTCGCCGATTCCTGGCATGCCTGACGGCAAGCCCGCCAACACGCCCTGTGTTCAGCTTGATGACACACTTCGCTGCAAACTGTTTGGCTCACCCCTGCGTCCAGCCGTCTGCGCAGGTCTGCAACCTGCACACAGCATGTGCGGCGATTCGCGCCATCAGGCGATGACCTATCTGCTGCAACTCGAAGCAGATACCGCGCCCTGAGGCGCTGACGCTGCTGAACTTTCTGGTCCACTCATCTCTGGTTTACAGCAGCTGCGTCAGCCTGTTCACTTTTTATTCCCCTTAACCACCCCGAAATGTGCGTAACGTCAAAAATCTGTTACGCCATTTGCGCATTTTCTTGCCTCGGGAAAGTTGCTGTACCACAATCCCTGAAACGTTTCAGCGGTGACTGCGCCACCTGTTTTCAACAGCATGGCGTAAAAAAATCCCCACTGGCTGAAACGATTCAATCTCAGCAAGCGAG
>Ga0308162_1000990_pt1 | contig 25407 bp, 29 predicted proteins | sample PhySR2_FD_201370 | JGI IMG/M metagenome (GOLD analysis project Ga0308162, IMG submission 201370) | Phyllosphere microbial communities from UC Gill Tract Community Farm, Albany, California, United States - DLSLS.R2 | ecosystem: Host-associated > Plants > Phyllosphere > Unclassified | place: USA... | reverse complement strand
GAAAGATATGTATTTAACCGGCCTTTTTTCGGTGAATAAACCTTGCTATATGAGATTATTGGCGAGGTTTTATTTTTGCCTATATTGACCTTGATCAGGGCAAATGCTATTTTTGTTTTATAGTGGTGGAAGTATAAATGAAAACCACAGCAAAATTCTAAAAGCTCACTAAATAGTGGGCTTTTTTTATTTTAAAAAAACTTAACATTCAGGCATTACAAAAGATACTTTCACTTCCTCTAATTGGGCTAAATTATTAAGAGGTTTATATGCTTTTAAAACAAGCAGGTATTCCTTTATTAAGACTTGCTTCTGTCAACAAAGTCTAAGAGAGGTTCTTATGTCAGCCCAGTCAACTTATTATATCGGCGGTATGTATAACGGTCAGATGGTAGAGCCATCACATTTAGGCTCGGAAGAGATCCTCAAATTTATTGAAGAGTTTACGGCGCAAGACAAAGAAACACTGTTGTATAAAAGGGTTCAAATCAATAAAGATGGCACTATTAAGTCTTTTTACTTGCTGGAAGGCGCAGAGCCCTCAGAATATAAAGAGTTAATTTTTAATATCTGGTCAGATGTGCCAGTAGATGTGTATGGTATCTAAAATCAATGCAAATGGATTAGACATTGAAAACTATTATCAAAAATTATCAGCGCCTTGCTCAAGAAACCTATGTGAAGGTATATAGAGAATACGGGTTTAGTACTAATGGTTTAAAGGACTTAAATCTTTTACTCACCGAATTGAAATTTAAAACTAAAAGTAAAGAAATTAAGATTCCTCTTACTCGAAGCTATTTAAAAACGTTAAAACCTATAGAAAGATGGGGTATAGAAGCACGGATAGATTTCAGTGTAATACCTGATCGGGAGCTTACCCAAAGTTTTATTAATTGGTATGTAAACCTGATTGAAACTATATTTACACAAAAAGAAAAAACCTTTCCTCTAGCGGATGAAAAAGAGGAAGGCTATCAAGATATTGTGAACTACTTTAAAAGAAAGAACTCTTCAGTAAAAGCTAGATCTGATAACTTTTATAAAAAAGTGCATAAGAGAACACAACAGCTAAAAGCAGATTGATGATTCACTATTTACTAAATACCCACCGTGAAGTTCCAAAATATGAAAAAATTTATTGCTTCAGGATTTTTACTGACGGTTCTCTGTGCATGTTCAAATTATCAGTCAGATATTGATCACGTATCTGAACAAAAAACAGATAAACAAGCAGAAGATGCACTCCATGAGTGTTTGCCACTTCGGGCCAAAGAGCTTGTAGGGAGAACTGATTTAAGTGATCAGGAAATCAAAAAGATGACCAATTCAGAGATACTTCGCTATGCAAGAGTAGGTGAGGCTGTTACAGAAGATTATCGACCAAACCGGATTACAGTTATTAAGGCTTCAAATACCAACAAGATCATTGACGCTTCATGTGGTTAGAAAGAAAGAGGGCGAATTACTGTTTATCTGTATTGATCTTGATTAAAATGAGTTCTATTTGCATTGATTACAAAACAGTCTTTATCACTAGTATCTTTAACTAATTGTTTGAACTAATATTGCACTTAAATTTCGGGGATATATCTTCTTTGAGTCTTAAATCATTCTTTGGTTTAACTCAATTGCGTTACCTATTGCATTGTCAACAAAGCTGACTTGGATAAATGAAAATTTTATCTTTAGCGACCTTATATCACAAACTAAACACCTTGCAGCTATAAGTAATTACTTACAAAAATTTTAAACTGTTTTTACGTGGTTACTATTTACTTAGGTCAGGAGATTAATGTGGAAGATGTAAGACTGTTGTATGTAAGTAAGCTAAAAGATTGTGCCAACCCTATGAATGAGCTGTTCAACATTCTTACTGAAGCATTAAACTTTAATACGCCTCATAAGATTTATGGTGCTCTCTATTACGGCAATGGCTACTTTGTCCAATGCCTTGAAGGGGAGAGGAAAAAAGTTGAACATCTTTATTTTCAGAAGATTCTTAAAGATCCACGTCATGAAGAATGTGAAGTGCTGTTCTTAGAAAATATTGATGAACGAATGTTCTCCAAATGGCATATGAAATATGCGAGCTATCATAAAGATGTTATAAATTTCTTTATGGATAAGCATAAAGAGAGCTTTAATCCCTATTTGTTGACTAATGAAACTATTCCTGACTTTGTAGATTTATTATCTCGACAGCCCGACAGTTTTTATACCTTAAGCCATACTTGATTTATTCTGTTTCAATATTAAGTTAGCTTATTTAATTTTTTAAAAAGTTATTCAATTAATCTTGAAGATATATAAAATAAAGCCTGTCCCCGCAGGTTTTATTTTTATATATTGGATCAGAGAATAAGAACATGCTTGAAGAACTAGCAAATAAAAGAATATTAGTGAGTGAATACGATACATACTATTAACTCTATTATCCAAAAAAATTACTCAAGAAACTCGATATTTTGTCTATATTCAAATGACCCTTTTTACTTAAGGGTACTTTGGTAACCTACTTTAATTGTCTTTTCTCCCTGAAAGAAAGGCTCTTAAAGTTTTAATGAATTTGTATACACTTAGTTCTATACAAATCCTCATTAGCCTATCCTTAAGAGGATAGGTTTTTTTTATTCATAAGATTTTAGTTGAAGACAGATTTTTAGAAATTTGTTTATATTGTTTATTTAAAAATCTCTAATTTAATTTCAAGCTATGTTTAATAAATAAACAACATGAGATACATTAAGCACACCGTTATTGCTATTAAAACAACTACATATATTTGAATTTTAAATTATATTAATATTAATTCTATCACTTTCCTTCCGATAGAAGAGTGTGTGTAGTAGTGCCCCTTAACCTGCTTTTACCTCTATGAAAGCAGGTTTTTTTAACCCTTCATTATTAGTTTATTAGCTTTAAATATCCATCTACCGAAAGCTCATATCGCTCCCAGTATGAGCTTTTCTATTTAATGAGAGAGATTTTGAATATGAGTGATTCAGATATACTGAAAACATTACAGGTGTTAGAGAAAACACATGGTAATTCAAAAGAGGTTGTTTATAGCGCTCATCTCTCTGATGAATGCGTATATTTGTTTTCAGATATAGGATATGCCGGAAATAATCCTACTCCCAGGCATGAGTGGCGCATGAATAAGGCAGATCCTGATTTGGAAATAAAGTTAAAGAGTGCGGTTCAGCTTATTCTGGATGAAGCCCAAGTGGCTTAAGGATAATGGGTGAACTGAAAGTATGAAAGGAATTAACTTTATTATTGAAGATCTCATAAGCTCTAAACACCTTATGAGATCTTTTAAAATTTATTCTCATAACTACAGATCAAATCCTAGATTTTTTAAAATAACTTATGCAATCTATTTGATTAAATTAATTAAAATTACTTAGACATTTATACTATATTTATTTTGCTAGGGCTCTGATATAGCTAGGTGTTTGCCGAAAAATTAAGAAGTTTTTATCATGTCTAATTATAGAATTACTTATGAAAGATTAATCTCTAGTATCAATAATAAGCTGGAAGTAAATAAAAATACGGCTATAAGTTTTGAAGAGAAATATTCTGATATTGAGCCTGGAGTAGTAGAGAAACTGGAAATTTACTATGATGCTAAAGGGTATGAGTTTGACTGGCTAGAAGAAGATAACTTATTGGTGGTGCTTATAACATCTAAATAACTGAACAATAGTCTTAAGCTATTTTTGAGTGGTTCTTCTCTCATGGAGAAAAAGAAAGTAAGAGGTTTGCAAAATATTAACCAGATAACCAAAAATTATATTTATCGGATAGACTTCTCAGTCTCTTCCATTTAAAGAAGTTTTGATGTAAATATGCCAGTTCAAATTTGCAGAAAGCAAATTTTCTCCTGGTGAAGTAAATGAAAGAAAATTTAGGCGTAGTTGTTTTTTATGCACTGTGCATTCTTGGAATTATCCTTGAATTGGTGGGGTTTATGAATATAGATATAATGTTTCTGGTAATTGGGGCTGCATTTTTAATTAGTGCATTTCTCATAAAGTCAGAATTCAAACTATATGTCTCTTTCTGGAAAGAAATCGAATAGCGTTATTTAAGTTTGGTAAGAATAAAAAGCCGCATTGACTAAAGTTAGTGCGGTTTTTTATGAAATATGAGAGTGCTTAGGCGCTCTTTTTTTTGTTTGAATTAAACCCCCTTCAAGGGGTTTTTTGGAGTGAATATGAACACAGGAAGTGTTAGAAAGTCTGAGAATTCTAACTATCCTCAATGATTTGAAGTAGGCTTATAAGACTTAATCTGATATAGATATATTGCAAAATTACAATATAGTTGGAACTATGAAATTTAAATTTCTATTAGCGGGGTTGTTTCTTTCTTTTCAAGCACAAGCTGCTTCAGAGTTAGTTGAAAAAAACCAAGCATTAGCAGTTGTAAAGAATTATGCGAAAACAATTGCTTGTGAAAATACTTTTGAAAAGAACGAATTTTCTAAAATTTTAACAACTTCTAGGGATGCCTATATTATTGAGAAAGGCAATAGTGATTGGGAGCAAACTACTGTTTTAATTCTTTGGGGTGGAGACATTGGTTGTGCTGGTGGCTCTGGAAGTCAGCTATCAGTATTAACTGAATTAGCTAAGTTGCCAGGTAGAGATAACTATATAGTTATAAGTAATTATCCTTTTGGCGAAGATGTAGATAAGCATATTAATTATGGATTTATTAGTGAGTTTAAGCAGCTTAATGAAAATCTATTTAAAATCACTTCTGGGAAATTTGCAGATGATGATTCAAATGCGGGTCCCTCTCTACAAGATACTATTTTAGTTAAAAAGCAAGAAGGGATTGGATGGAAAGTAATTAGCTCCCGGTTATCTAAAATATACTAATCACTGAACTAAAAATAAACCTCCTCCGGGAGGTTTTTTAATGGGTGTAATTTATGAGTGAAGTTGGCTTTATGGTACCAGTAAGACCATTTCCCCCGGATTGGATCTTTCAACAGGGTACTCCAGATTTTTCGCCAGCCCCAGAGCTGTGGCAATGGATCAAGGCTGTATTTCTGAATCAGGAATCAGAACTGTTTAACCCAGATCATCAGCATTTAAGTTTCTTTAACTGGCCGAATATCGCTGTCATGTGGGCTAACGGCGGTTTTATGAAGCAGGGTCGTTTCGTAGTAGGCACGGCAGAAAAAATCATGATCAATGCGGGTGGATGGAAGAAAGCGCGGCAAGAGGAACAATACCATCAGTGGTTTAATGCAATACCTGATTATCTCATCACCATTGATGCAAGATACGCCAAACACACGGATGATATTTCCTTTTGTGCCCTAATCGAACATGAGCTTTATCATATTGCCCACAAGCTTAATGAATTTGGGATGCCTATCTATAACCGGGAAACAGGTATGCCCAAGCTCGAAATACGTGGACATGATGTAGAAGAGTTTACTGGTGTGGTTCGCCGTTATGGAGCGAATGAAAATGTTAAGAAAATGGTTGAGGCGGCAAATCAACGACCGGAACTTTCAAAAGCAGATGTGCATCATGCTTGTGGAACCTGTTATTTGAAAGTGGTTTAAATATTTTTTTGCCTATTTACTTAGATGTACTTAGATGGAATGGTGGAAATGGCACGTATCACTAAAAAGGTGAAACTATTCATCGTTAGGATGCTTGCTGAGTTTGAAACTCCCACACAAGCATCTAAAGAAGTTAAGAAAGTTTTCAATATCGATGTGACCCCGCAGCAATGTGAGGCTTACGATCCAACAAAGCGTATAGGGCAGGATCTAAGCCAGGAACTCAGGGATAAGTTTTTTGAATATCGTCGTAAGGCCAATGATGAGCTTGAAGCTATCCCCATAGCGAATAAACGTTACCGCCTCCAACTTTTACAGAACCTTGTTGAGACATTTCCCAATAACCCGGTATTTACTCCCAAATGGGCTGAGCAGGCTGCAAAAGAGATGGGCGGTTTGTATACCAATAAACAAGAGGTTGACCATACAAGTAAAGGGGAATCAATCAATAAACCTACAACTATTGAACTGGTGGCTCCTAATGTCAAAGGTACAGATTGAATTACCGCCTAAACTTATCCCGCTATTTAGCACCAGCAATATCCGTTACAGGTCTTCATGGGGTGGCCGTGGTTCAGGTAAGACCAGAAGCTTTGCACTGATGACGGCGATCAAAGGTTATATATATGCCGAGGCTGGTATGAGCGGGTTAATCTTAGGTGCGCGTGAGTTTATGAACTCATTAGCTGATTCATCTATGGAAGAAATAAAACAGGCGATTCGCTCAGTTCCTTTTTTAAAAAACTATTACGAGATGGGTGAGAACTTCATTCGTACTAAAAATAAAAGAGTGAGCTATGGATTCGCTGGTCTACGCCACAACCTGGACAGCATCAAGTCTAAAGCGCGTATTCTGCTGTGCTGGGTAGATGAGGCTGAAACCGTTTCTGAGATGGCATGGCGCAAGTTACTACCTACAGTACGTGAAGATAACTCTGAGGTGTGGATTACCTGGAACCCTGAACGACGTGATAGTGCGACCAGTAAGCGTTTTAGACATGAAGAAATTTATGATGACCTGACTGGTGAACTGATCGGTCTCGGTGTAGAGATGAACTATACCGATAACCCATGGTTTCCTGAGGTCCTTGAAATCGAGCGCCGCCGTGATCAGGCCACTCTGGATGATTCGACCTATCGCTGGATCTGGGAGGGAGAGTATCTGGAATTATCTGAAGCACAGATCTTTCGAAACAAGTTTGAAATTCAGGAATTTGAGCCTGATCCCTATAGCTGGGATGGACCATATCAGGGTCTGGATTTTGGCTTTGCTCATGATCCGCTGGCCGCGACACGTTCATGGATTCATGACGATTGCCTCTGGATTGAGTATGAGGCAGGCGCTGTAGGGCTAGAACTGGATGATACGGTAGAGTTCTTGTCAAAACTCATCCCTGATTTTGAAGATTATGCAATCTACGCCGATAACGCACGACCCGAGTCTATTAGCCATCTAAAACGAAACGGATTAAGCCGTATCAAGGCATGTGAAAAAGGAAAGGGTTCAGTCGAGGATGGTATTGCCTTTATCCAGTCATTCAAGCGGGTCTATATTCACCCTCGGTGTAAGGAAACCCTAAATGAGTTTAGAAACTACTCTTATAAAAAAGACCGGTTAACGGATGAGGTATTACCGATCATCATTGATGCCTATAACCACTACATCGATTCAATCCGTTATGCCCTGGAGAAAATATCTAAAGGGCGTAGAAGAGGAAAACCGAGCACTGGTGGCTCAAGAATATTTTGATAGGAAATTTTATGGCGAAGGCAAAAGAGGCGAAGGCTAAGAAAGCCAAGCCAAAATCAGCAGGTTTAATGACCAGTGTAGCTATAGAGAATCTTACTTTTGCAATGGGACGTGCTGCAGATTTAGATGAAGTTCTACGTCAAGCTGGACTTTCTCGGCAACGTCTTTCGATCTTAATGACTGATGATGAAATATCACAGGCAATGGAAACTCGACTTGATGCAGTTTTAAATGCGCCGTGGCGATTTGCAGAAGATCATGGTGAGCAAACTATTTTTTTAAAAGAGCTTTTCACCAAATGGCATTTTGAAATTGTATCGGGTGCATGGGAAGCGTGTCCCTACGGTTACTCAGTTTTGGAAGCTAACTATAAGATTGATGAGAATAGTCGGTTTACTCTTGCCGAGATTATGGTCAAGCCACTGGAATGGTTTGAGCCTAAAAATAATGGTGAACTGATCTTCCGTAAGCCCCAGTCCAGTGCTGAAGTAAATGTATTTAAAGCCTATCCGCTCAAGTTCTTTCTGACACGCCGTAAACCATCTTATAAGCAGCCTTATGGGGAAGCATTACTCACTAAGCTGTACTGGATCTGGTTCTTCAAAACTAACTCCACTAAATTTTGGGTAAAGTTCCTGGAGCGCTTTGGATCTCCCTTGCTTGTAGGGAAGGTAAAAGATGGTGAGCAATCAGATATTGATGCGATGACTACAGCCTTGCTGACAGCCCATGCACAATCGATCTTGTCTATTAATGCTGATGATGACGTAACTACAGTGGGAACTAACTTCTCTGGTGCAGGTGCTTCTGCATTTGAAGCTTTTGATAAGGTCATGGTACGCCGTGTGCAGAAAGTTGTTCTTGGCCAAACAATGACATCTGAGAATGACGGTGGTGGCAGTAAGGCGCTTGGAGTGGTGCACAATGAAGTCAGAATGGATAAACGTAATTCTGACTTACGCATGATTTCACCGACAGTCCAGGAACTGATTGATGCTCTTTGTATCCTCAATGGATTTGATAAGCATACGATCATTCTAGGCGGTGAACAGGACCTCAATGTCAAAGTGGTCGAGCGGGACTTGAAGCTTAAAGATCTAGGTGTGCAGTTTAATGACAAGTACATCATTGAAACCTACGGTATCAAGCCTGAGCATTTCAAGGTTGGGGTAGCTTCAGATATCACGCCAATACAGCAATTCAATGCATTACCGCATAAAGCCTTTAGCTTCGCAGCAAATGCCAGAAAACTTTCACCTGAACAGCAGGAAGTAGAAGAGCTGACTGATGCACAGCGCAATATCGAACTCTTAAGCAATGCCCAGGTAAATGAGCTCCTGCAGAAGAGTGAAACACCAGAAGAACTGGCCTTTCATCTGATACAGCTTATGCCTGAAGCCAATCAGTCGCAGTTCACGGCGAATCTGGAACGGGCTTTATATGCAGGTGATGTGCTGGGGTATATAACAGCAAGTGAGGGGAAATGAAGCCAGTCACATTCTTAGAGGCCTTACAGTTTGCCCGGTCTCGTAAAATCTTATTGCCTGATGAGTTTTACTCTCTGGATCTCAAGACACGACAACTGGCCACCACGGTCAGTTTTTTATCGAGCATAGAACAGATCCAGACTGTGATAGCCGCTGTAAACAAGGCTATTGCAGATGGCTCGACATTTGAGGACTTTAAGAAAGTGGTCGCTAAAAATGAAATCAAGCTAAGTGAGCCTTATCTCAAGAATGTTTTTAGGACCAATATTCAGACGGCGTATAGTCATGGACGCTGGCAACAGCAACAACGCAATAGAGACAAACGACCATACCTGATGTATTCAGCTATCGATGATAGCCGGGTCCGTCCAAGTCACCTGGCATTGAACCGGATTATTCGTCATATCGATGATCCGTTCTGGCTCATGTATTACCCGCCGTGGGGCTTCATGTGTCGCTGTACAGTGATTGCCTTAACCGAGAAGCAGGCATTGAAATATGGTATTACGCCAGATGATCAGCTACCGGAAGTGGCTGAGGAAATGGGGTGGAGTACTAGTCCAATGACCTATGGCGATCTATCTGGTCTGGTAGATCAGAAGATCCTGGATTCTGACATGGATAAAGCATTTTTGCTGAAGCAGAAAGAGGTCATCAAAGCCGAGTGGACGGCAAGTAAAAAGCTGGCCAGTTTGTTTGCTCCAATGGATGAGCAGAGCCGTGATCTATTTGAAACCATTGTTGAGACAGTTTTACCTTTAGATCCGGAAATACGTCCAAGTACAATTAAGACTTTCCTGGATTATGTACAGGGCAATGATTCAGCTCTTACGGCGCAGTTAAAGCAGCCCCCTGTCACTCTGGCTGAGGAAGTGCTTAAACGCTGGTTGAAGGAGGATTTAGGCAGGTTGCAGGCAGTAGCATCGAATAGTACAGCGACAGTGACCGGATCAGCTTCACTAGCCTACGCTGCATCATTGGAGGTAGGTAAGGTCATTACATTGGATGCGCCGTTACTGCTTGCAGGTTCTGCTTCAAATATTGTGATTCAGATTGAAAATGCTAAAGGTTTAGGCATTGATCTGGAAAAGTTAAATGCAGGGCAAGGCGTACTGTTTCCCTTAGGCATATCTTTTCAGGTGGTTTCAAGGCAAATAGTGAGTGACGAAATATTTTACATATTGAAAAGGATTTCTACCTAGTATATAGATTGTGTTCACTAAAATAATAGTTTACATGAGGTAGGAATGAAGTATTTTCTTTTTTTAATACAAGAGGGTACGGAGAATAAAGATACTCAAAACGATCTGAGTATTGTGGTTGAAAGCGATAGACCAGTTAATTTTTTATCTGATTTTATAGGTGGAAGAGCTACTCTAACAGAAGGTTATACTGGTTATATGACTGATTACTCTGTCCAAATCTGTGATTTTGACAGTTGTCGTCTACATTTATGTCCTGATGACAAAGATAAATACTTGGTTACAGTTAATCCTTGTTTTAAACGCCTACCTGATAACACTTTAGAAGCACTTCCTCTTCAGGCTAATCAATCATTAAACCTTAATTTTGGAAATGGAGGATTATCATTAAATTATAAAATTCGAAGTTTTAGGCAGGCACACGACTAAGCTGATTTCGTTTATATATCAACCTCACTCTCTGAACTAATCTCTAAAAACTACCAATATATATCATTGAATTGTAAACCTCTGTTCTCGAAACAGAGGTTTTTTTATGGAGCATGAAAAATGCCTGAACTAAATCAGGAGCATTTGCGCTGTCAGTTTACTGCCGTAAATGTTCCGATCACTACAGTGGAAGATGGTGAAACAAAGCGCCGAACATTTGAAGCAGAAGTATATAGCGGTGGTCGTATCGACAATCACTATTACTGGGGTCGCTCAGGTGTGGTGATTGACCTCCAAGGATTACAGCTAAAAGCTAAAACTGGTTTAGTTGAAGAACATTTTGGTGGTAAGCGTGTCGGTGTAGCCACTTCATATGAAATCAACCAAACCTTTAGGGCAAAAGGTCATTTTCTTAGCAATGCAAAAGCTAAAGAAATCGTGCAAGACATCGATGAGGAATATCCATTCCAAATGTCATGGTGGGCTGATCCAGAATCCATTGAAGAAATTGCACCAGGTAAAACAGTTGAAGTAAATGGGCAGCAATTTACTGGTCCATTGCATGTATTCCGAAATGTGCGAGTGCATGAAATCACAATTTGTGGGGTGGGTGCGGACACTCAAACCACTATTGAAGCCTTCTCAGGCAAAGCCAATTCAAACCCAACCAAAGAGGACACAGACGTGACCGAACTAGAAAAAGCACAACAGGCCAAACAGCAGGCAGAAAAGGAGCGTGATGATGCGCTAGAAGAGCTGAAACAGTTTAAAGCCCAGAAACGTGCTGATGAGATTGCAGCTTTAGAAACAGGGCTTAAAACACAATTCAGTGCTGAAGATAAAACTGCATATACCAATATGGATGATTCCGTCTTTGCCTTTACTGCAAAGCAGCTTCGGCAGTTTTCTACAGGTGGACAGCAGCCACCAGCTGGCCAGCAGCAACAACAAACACCAAGTGTAAATCCTGCGTTGAACTACCTGTTCAATCATCAGGCTACTGGTGGCCAAGGACAAGGCGGACAGAGTGGTAACCAGGAGCATCAATTCACAGCAGGTGCGAAAGCCTTCGCTGAACAAAACAAAGGGAAATAATTCATGCCTATTCACTATATTCCACCGGTATCACTTACCACACGTAAACTGGTACTCGACAATGAAAAGCTGCGCCGTGCCAATGGCAAGGTAACGGCCGGTACCGCCTACAATTACGGCGATCTACTGACATTATCTGATGACAATGTACTGACTCATGCTACAGATGAATCATCCTGGGATGTGATCTGTGGCCAGAACGTTACCGCAGCCGAAGCAACTATTAAAGCGGCTGAAGGGATAGAAATTCCAATGTACTACGGCGGCGTATTTAACGTTGAGGCCGTGTCTTTAAATGGGGCGTTGCTGGACAAGGCGAAATATGATGCTGTCCGCGCCAAAGCAACCAAAAACAAAATCGAACTTTCTAAGGTGTAATCAACATGCCACAGTCTTTTAATATTGACGGTACTCCGCTTGAACTTCTTGATGTGGGTGAGCTTGCTCTCATTCATAGCAATTACCGTCCGATGGATACATGGCTGCTAGATCGCCTGTTTCCAAACCGTCCACTGTTTACCCGGGATGATGTGCCACTAGCTGAGCTTTCTGCTGATCATGATCTGGCACCACTGGTATCACCGAATCAGCCAGGTAAGCCATTTGAAACTACTCAGTCTGCAAAAGTAACTCATGTTAAACCGGCATACTACAAACCTAAAAATCAGGTGACTGCTGCAGATACTTTTGAAATTGCCTTGTTAGAGCGTTTACGCACTGCGGGGATTATCTCTACCGGTAACCAGCAGCTCTCTGAACAGGAAAAGATGGTAATTGCTCAAATTGCTGTCATGAAACGCAACCATGATGCAATTGATAACTCGGTTCTAATGATGGCCATTGATCTTCTGAAAAATGGTAAATATCTGCTGCATTCCGATGATTATGAATACAACCTGGTTGATTATGAGCGTGATGCATCCCTAAATTATACGCCACTTGTGGCATGGGGACAGGCAGGTGCCAAGCCGGTGGATGATATCCGCCGTATGCTGGAACGTCAGCTCGAAGCAGATGGTGGTGAAGCAAAAATGGCGCTGATGTCCGGTCTGGTGTGGCAGGCCTTATGGAATGATGCAGATTTCAAAAAGGAATTTGTGACTCCGTATGCAGGGATCTCTGTACCAGTTGCACCAAGCTTCGGTGTAAGCCAGAAACCGACATTGAAAGGTACTTTTGATGGAGTGGAGTTCTGGGTTTACGATGCAACCTACCGTCATAAGGGTAAGGTGAACCGCTTCATTGAGAAAGATTATTTCAGTCTGATCTCGGATACCAATGGTTCAGTGGCCCATTGCAAGATTAAGAACATGACCGCTAATGGCGTGGCTCAGCAGTACTTTGACCGTCAATGGTATTGTGAAGATCCAAGCGGCATTATGCTGATGACTGAATCCGCTCCACTGGTCGTTCCTTCTAACAAAAACGGCGTTGTTGGTGGCCGTGGCTTCATTACTCTATAAGGAGGCTAAAATGCCGAAGTACACAGCAAAACAATCCATCGGGCATTTTATGCCAGGTGATGAAATCAAAGGGCATGAAGCTAAACAACTTCAAGCCCTTTTAGCATCTGGGGCTATTGAAGAATATCAGGAGCCGGAAGAGCCTAAAGCAGATGGTACCGCTGCACGTTTGGCTGAGCTTGAAAAGGCTAATACAGAGCTAACAGCAACAAATACTACTTTAACTGAAGCCAATCAGACAGCTGCTGCTGATAAAGCCAAGGCTGAGCAGGAAATTGCTGAACTTAAGGCAAAGGTGGCTGAGCTTGAAAAGGCCAAGCTAGCGTCTAAGTCTAAGGCTAGTGACAAGCCAGCTGAACAGGGTGCTGATACAGCCAAGTAAGGTGATCTATGTACGCAACAGAAGCAGACATGGTGAAGCGGTTTGCTGATGACATTGAAGAGTTAAAGCTGATGCATGCAGATGCAGCCGCTACTATCAATGAAGCACTTCAGGATGCGGCAGAAGAGATTAACGGCTATATCGGTGGCCGTTATCCTCTACCTCTTCCCAATGTGCCCAGTAATCTGAACCGTATGGCCTGTGATATTGCCCGTTACCGGCTTTATTACCAGCAACCCACTGAAGAAGTGCGTAACCGTTATAAGGATGCGATTAAATTTCTTGAACGGGTACAGGACGAGAAAGCACATCTACAGATCCAGACCGCAACCGATGAAATTGTAGATGATCAGCCTAAGGGCCGGCCTACCACAATGCCCATTGGAACCAGTTATATCGGTGGTGTTTTTGGTGATGAAACGCTAGACAAGATGCCTTCATTTAAATAAGGAGGAGGTATGGCTGGTGTTGTAATAAAGATCGATGCTGATGGTGAGTCAGCAGTAATGCAAGCACTCCATTGTCTTTCAGGTCTTGAAGAAACGCAACAGAGACTGTTCGATACGATTGGCCAAACAATAGTAAGCAATATCCGTAATAGATGGACGCAGGGCGAAGGACTTGAAGGGAAATGGCGTTTGTCTGGCCGAGTTAAACGTGAAGGCGGTACCACTTTGCGTAAGACTTCACGGTTGATGGATTCCATTACTCATAATGTGCTGCAGAGTGGAGTAGAAATTGGTACTGACCTGGTTTATGGCGCAATTCATCACTTTGGTGGTGAAATACGTCATGAAGCAAGAATGCGTCGTACCTATTTTCGTCAGGGACGTGATGGCACGGTAGGTAACAGATTTGTCCGTAAATCGCGTTCTAACTTCATGCAGGAATCTATGGGTAAGGCTTACATCATCAATATGCCAGCCCGTCCATTTTTGGGTTTGACCGAACAGGATGAGCAGGATGTATTAAATGATATCGTGGAGCATTTAACTGATGAGCGATAAAAACTTCTTTGCGGTGCGCGATGAAATTGCAGAGAAACTCAACGGGATTTCAGGTCTTAAAAAGATTTATACCCCGGCCAACTCTGCAAATGTTACAGAGCTATCACAGGTTACACCAAATGCTCAGGTCTATTACCGCCGTATCCGAAAGCTGGATGATGTTGCAAAGTCATCAATGAACATGCTGGCCCAGCAATGGGAAGTTACGGTGGTTGAGCGTCATGCTTCGGCACAGCTTAATGACGGCTCTGCAGTTCTGGATCGTGCTGGTGCACTGACGCAACAAGTCCTGGAATTATTATCAGGTTGGCAGCCTGCTTCAAGTGCACGACCTTTAAACCTGATTGCAGTTGAAGAGGACTACTCTCCAACATGCGTCTATATCACTTTGGTGTTTGAATCCAAAATGTTTATCTAGGAGCCAATCATGGCAGCAAAGCAATATGTAGCCCAACAACCATTAGGGCGTTTCAAAAAAGGGGATTTCGTGGGTGGACTCACCGATGCTGAAATCCGACAGCAATTAGATGCAGGTACGATCAAGGAGGTAGAAATAGAAAAGCCCTCTGAAGAGTCGAAACCAGCTGCAGCAAAAACTACAAAAGAGGTAAAAGCAGATGGGAAATAAACCAGATGTTATTTCGTTACAGGGTGAACTGTTCCTGGCTAAAATTATTAATGGTGCAGTATCAGGTATGTTTCCAGTAGGAAGTATGCCGGCCCTGCAGCTTCAAATTACTTCGGATTCAACCGATCACTATGAGTCAAAAACAGGTTTTCGTACGAAAGATGCAGTACTACGAAAGCAGACAGGAGTATCTGTAAACGGCACCCTGGAAGAGGTAACCAAGCAAAATCTTGCCATGGTGATGAGTGGTAAAGTTACTGAAGTATCTGCAAGCACTATCGCTGATCGCTCACTAGGTACTGTTGAAGCTGGGACTATGATTGATCTGGGTGAGCGTAATCTATCAGAAGTTAAGTTTAAAGATGGCGCTGATACAGATATTGATGCCAGTACCTATGTACTCGATTCGGCATTCGGTACAGTGATTTTTAATATTGCACCGACTGGTGACGTTAAGTGGTCAGGTAAAGCCGGAAAATTAACACGTACGGCGATTGCAAACGATATCGGCAATGAATACCGCTTCTTCTTTAAAGGTGTTGATACCTATAAAGGAGATAAGGTTGCCGTGACCTTATGGCGTGTGGAGTTTTCACCGGAAACAGAATTTGATCTGATCAATGAAGATTTCTCTAGTTACGATATTGAAGGTGAATGTCTGGCTGACATTACCAAGGTAAATGATGCTGAACTTAGCATGTTTGGCCATATTGATCGTTTTAATGTAGCAGCTTGATACTTAAAGCTGAGTAACTAAATCCAAAATACAGGCACAGGGGCGCATAAGCGTCTTTTTTTGTGCCTGTGTTTTTTATAGTGTTATATTGAATACTGTGAATAAAATGAGAAGCTCAGGTCATGTCCCATTCCAATTCCGAAAAAGCGAAAAAATTGAAAGCTGAGGCAGATGCAGATTTAAAGAAGTTTAACTCGAGTAAAGATCGCAGAGACTTGAGTGTGCATGAATACAAGACAATCAAAGCAGAACTAGAGCAACAAATTGCCCAGTTTATTTCTGATAGGAATAAGAGATTCAGAAAAAAAACAGGTGTAAATATCACCTCTATTCATGTAGATTTTCTGGTTCATACAAATGATCTGGAAACTAAGTGCACATTGGTTTCTAAAATCGAAATAGATACAGATTTATAGAGTTCTTTATTATTCAATATTTACAGACCGCCAATTGGCGGTTTTTTAATACCTGAGATTCCATCATGAATGATTTTTTTCTAGCAGCTAATCGCTCTATTACAGTGAATGATGTTGAAGTACACCAGATCCAGATGAAAGATTTTGACCAGTGGGCGGTACATGCCGAAAAGGTAAAAGGCTTTTTAAAGGGAAAAGATTATTCAGATGAAATTTTGACTGAACTTTTTAAGGCTCATTCAATTGAAGTGCTGGGTATGTGCAGGTTGGCCACTAAGCTTCCAGCAACCAGTTTGATCGATCTGGCTACAACATCCGAACAGCAATTTAAAGAAGTTTTATCAGTAGTACTACAGGTCAACGGCGCTTATTTTAAAGAAGATCAGCCTAAACGCCGTAATAAAAAGCAGGCAACAAAAGAGAATGATTCAACCTGGTTTGATTCGTTTCAATTGTTGATTAGCTCTGGCCATACTCACACCGAAATCATGAATATGACTTATGGTGCTTACAGTGAGTATTTAAAATCAGCCCAAAAAGATTACCGGAACAAGCTGGCGGCACTGACTAGTGTAGTGAGATCCGCTCAGCATGCATCTGCTAAAGAACTAAAGAAGTTTCTTGATGAGCTAAAAGAAGAAATAGTGTGAATTATGTAACATTTTCACATAATTAAATTTACCATTTCCGATTAGAATAGTCGGTATTATAAGAGTGCACTTGAGCTTAATCATGAAAAGAGTATTAACAGCGGAAAGTAGAGCAGCATATAAGAAATGGTTTAACTCATTCAGCAGTGACGAGCAGAGAGAGTTAGTGAATATGGGTGTGGCATGTGGTGCCGACTCAAAGTTTTTTAAGCATGAAATTTTAGATATCTTGAGTCATCTGGACAATGAAAAGCTTAAGAGCAATAAAGCTCTATTCAAGAAATTTGCTGAGAGATATATTTCTTTAGTCCCTGATCATATTCGCTCTCATGTGAACTGGACACTACTGGAAAACAGTCGTGATTATCGCTCCTGGTTTGCAAATAGACAGATGTTTGTTTTTAACTGTCTAGTTGTTAAAGATATTTATGAGCATAGCAAGGATAAGAATTCGAGCTACTTATTATGGGCCCCCGTCATTGATGACCATACTCCGGAAACTTGTAAAAGTTTCAGTAGCAAAGTATTTAATATTCTTGATAAGGAGTTCCAAGAACATGCTGTTGAGCATTGGAGCAGACCGCAAGAAGGCTGTAGATGCAGTTTGATATCGATTACTCATGCACAGGCAGAGAAATACCTGATAGATATGAACATGAGTGCATAGAATAAAGAGATATAAGTGAACACGGATGTTCTTTCACATTGCGATAATTTAGACCAGTCGGTTAAGATGCTCAAAAATATCTCAAAAAAAGGGCATGAGAATGAAAAAGTTAATTTTAGCAGTGGTATTGGGGATAGGTATTGCAACAAGTTTATACGCTTCAACTGATATTAGCTCAATTCGTGGCAGTACTGAGTTTGTAGAGATTGGAAACACTCAGGCTCGTATGGTAGATGTTCTGGGAAATCCAGAGTCTTCTTTCAAACATATTATTCATGACCGTAAGGGATGGCCTCATGCAGCTGTCAGCTATATTTATTCGGTAAATGGTCAGCGCTATACAATAGTTGTGGTTGATGGAAAGATTTATCGCATTATTTGGGAGCGCTGAGTATGGGTATTAAATACTGTAAATCTTGTAAAAAACCAATGAAAGCTGCTGATACGCATTGTCGAACTTGTGGCAACAAATATAAAACATCATATACTTTTTTAATCATAGTATTGTTTGTAGTAGTGGGAAGCCTAGCAGGATCAGCTTGGTGGTATTTCTCGAAAAAGAAGACAGAAGATGAAGCTAGACATGGGGCACTTGTTTCTACCTATGTGGAGTCTTTAGAAAAATTAGGTTTTTCTAGTGATGAGGCGAATACAATTGCTAATTTAAAATACTCAGAAGATAAACCTATTGGAAAGATTGGTTTTTCAGAATTAAAAGGGTATGCCGCCTCATTCAGTGATCAAAGGAGGCTCTCAAATAGTGTGATGAGAGTAGCATTAGCACAACCAATTGCCGAATTACAAAAAATAAAACGTGATACAGAGTCGAAAAAATATTCAGGGTGCTTAGAAGCAAGTAAGTTAATCTATGTAAGTTCTATGAATGCTACTAATGAGGCACTATTAACCTTTTTAGCTGATGGTGATAATAAGGAAGATGAAATCACATCTTTATTTACCAAAAGCATACTTCAAGAAAAAGAGGCAGAGAATGTGCTTGCTGAATGTGAAAAGATAAATGTTAATTAAAATATATATTTGTTCATAAAAAGCATCCTAGCATGCTTTATTAATATCTTCATCTAACCCACCATTCGGTGGGTTTTTTATTGCGAGTAAGAATATGGCTGGTAAAGAATTAACTTTTAAGCTTGTGATGGAAGCTGATACTAAAAATTATGTATCGAATATTAAGGAATCTGAAAGTGTCACTAAGGCCATTTATGCCGCAATAAAACAGGAATCTGAAAGACTAAAAGCTGCATCTGAACAAGCTGCTCAGGAAGTTGGAAAAATAGTTCCTGATGATTTACAGAAGAAAGCAGATCAGGCTAAAGGAAAACTGAGTGAAGTCTCTCAGGCGGCTGGTGAACTTGAAGGACGGGCTGTTCAGGCTGCCAGCAAGATTGATGGCTTGGGTAGTGAACTTCAAGATACAGCGAATAAGGCAAATAAGGCAGGCTTTGAAATCGGTGAAGCCATTCCAGGTGATGCGCTTCAACTTGCAGAAATGCTGGGTACCAAATTCTTTACAGCGGCCAAGGAGATTGAAGCTCTTGGTGACAAGTCAGTTATCAGTGCAGGTGAGTTACGTTCAATGTCGAGCACTGGTGAACAAGGTCTCAATGAGCTTAATTCAGCCCTAAAAGCTGCTCAGGCTGAATTGGTTCGGTTGCAAAGTACTGATGGCACCTTAAAAGATATTGAAATCGCCAAGCAGCGTGTTTTAAGTATTGAAGATGCCATTAAAGAAACATCCAGTGCTTTTAATTACTATCAGGACGTTGCTGTAAATGCCATGCGTGGCGTGGACAATGCCACACAGTCTTCGATTAATCAGTTGCAACGCTTTAGCTCGGTAGATCTTGGCCAAGTGGTAGGAGAGGCACAGACCGCTACCCGCGCAATTCAGTCAATGGGGGATGGAGCCAATCTCAGTACCAAAGAAATTGAGCGAATTGGCAGTATCGGCACTAGCAGTATTAATACGCTTGAAAGCGAGCTGCTGGCAGCTAAGAATGCTTTCTCCGCATTAGAACAAAGTAGTGAAGCTGTTACTCTTGATGAAATTAAGGCTGCAGGAGAAAAGGTCAAAGGTCTTGAACAGGCAGTTGATCTGACCAAATCAGCATTTGCAGATTTTGATATACAAGCATCCTCTGCAATGCGTAGTGTATCGACCTGTGCAGATAAGGCTGCAACCAGTGCAAAGCAGACCGGACATGAAATCTATGAAGCTCTAGGCATTAAACCGCCTACAGTAATTAATGATGCGATTACTGCACTTGAACGAAAGTTAGAGGACTTTAAAGCCAATAGTAAATTGCCGGCTGAAGAAGTTGAGCGAGTTACCAGAATTACCGAGCAACAGATTGAGAAACTCAAAAATGAGCTTCACGGTGTTGAACCGGCAGCTGAAAAAGCAAATTCAGGTGTTTCCAATCTTTCTAAAGGGATGGGCGTAGCCAAGTTTGCAGCGACTGCTCTTGCGGGAGCTATGGCCGCCGTTGGTATTGGTATCGGTGTCAGAGAAATTGCTCAGGCAGCGGATTCGTATACTACTCTTTCAGCACGAATCAATATTGCAACTAAAGAGGGCGGTAACTTTACTGCTGCAATGGCTGGTGTGCATCAAGTGGCACTTGCTACCAATTCAAGCTTAGAAGCTACAGCCAGTCTATTCACCAAAGTGAATGATGTTGGCAAACAGATGGGGATGACCCAACAGCAAAGTTTGGATTTGGTAAGAACCATCAATATGGCCATTCAAACCGGAGGTGGATCAGCACAGGCCAGTGAAGATGCTATTGTCCAGTTTACCCAGGCGCTGCAATCTGGAGTACTCCGTGGTGATGAGTTCAACTCAATCATGGAACAGGCCCCAGGAATTTCTAAAGCCCTGGCTCAATCCCTTGGTGTGACTACGGGTGAGTTACGCACCATGGCAGAAAACGGCGAGTTATCTGCTGAGCGCGTAATTAAGGCCTTACAGAAACAATCCGCTGCAATTGAAGCTGACTACAATAAATTCCCGACTACTATTAGCAATGCATTGCAGAAAATAGCAACACAATGGCAGATTCTTATTGGTGAGATGGATCAGGCTAATGGCACAAGTGCGGCCGTAGCGAATGCTCTATCAATAATTGCAGATAACCTTGGGATTCTAAAATTATTTTTCGATGATGTGGCTGAGGGAGTTGGATACTTTGCTTCTAAGTTCTCTGATATTGACCCCAGCATATTGAATGCTTTAAGAGATACACTTACTCAAGTTTATGAAAATATTAAGCAAAATATTAAGTATGTCATTGAGTTTAGTGAGACTGTATGGAGTGCCTTTACTAGCGCTCTGGATGCTGTATCGCCCTTATTCAATGCTCTATTAAATGGAGGGGAAGATGTAAGCGGTCTTACAACTCTTCTTAATGTCTTGCGAATGGCCATAGCAGGAATTACAGATGCAGGGCTTGGTCTCAATGTAGGGCTGAAAATTCTTTTATCTTCTATACAGTTCTTAGCTGGCGGTGTGTATAGCTTGGCTGCCGCAACATTAGAATATATACCCTTCATGGGAGATCTGGCAGAGGAAGCTGAAAAAACTTCAGATCGCATGTTTGCACAAGCAGAAAAAAATATGCGAGGTGCTATTAAGCTTAGTACAGAGCATAAATGGGCAGTAGTTGAGACTTACGAGGATATACAGAAAACTCAAAAGCAAAAAAATGAAGAAGCTATAGCTGACAATGCTCGTACTTTTGCAGAGTTAACTAAACAGAATATAGACTTGGTTCAAAAATCTAAAGAGTTAACAACAGAACGTGCTGCGCTCGATACACAGCTGAACCAAGCTAGAAAGGATGGGAACCAGTCAACAATTGATGCCATTATCCAGAAATCTGGCGAGTTAGAAAATCGAGAGAAGGAGCATGCCACCAGTAAAGCTAAGCTGGATAAAGACATGCTGGTTTCTGCCCAAGCTTATGCTGAAGCTGCCATTAAAGCTAATGGTGGGGTCATAGATGGCACCATGCAAGCTGACCTTATGACCAAGGGATATATTGTTACTGTTGGTGAGGCAGGCAAGGTTAGCGTGGCGGCTTGGGAGGGTGCTGCTCAGGCTGCAGATAATGCAGCCAAAAAGGAAGAAGCTGTCAAGCTGGCCAAAGAGAATCTACAAAAGGCAGATGAGGCATATCTGGCTTTTCAGAAACAGTCCGCCGTTGAACGTGCAGTTCTGGAACAACAGATCGCCGAGGCTAAACGCACGGGTGATTTAAGTGTATTGAAATCTGCACAAGATTCCCTTCGGGGTATTGACCAGAAGGAAACGGAACTCGCCAATAACCGCAATGTACGTGCTGCGGAACTGGATGCAGCTAATTCCGGATCTGGACAGGTTGCAGAAAATGCATATTCGAGAGCTTCTCTTGCAGCCAAGCAGCTTGGGGTAGATATCGATGTTGCGTTAAATCGAGTCTCTAAATCCTTTACTGAGCAGGGTAATAATGTCACTGATCTGAAAGGTAAGTTAGCTTCTGCAGGTATTACCGGTAAAGCGGCAGGAGATATAATTTATCAGTCTTGGTCGAACTGGTTACAGACGGCTAAAAGCCAAGCTGAAATTGATTACGCAAGGTCCAAGCTTGAAGAATTTGGTGATCAAGGCAAGGTTTCAACGGGCCAAGTCGAACAGGGCCTGATCGCTATCAAGATGCAGGCTTTAGAACTACCAGATGATATTGATCCGGTGACAGAGGCATTTAAACGGCTAGGCATTGAAACCAAGGAGAACTTAAAGCTTGCTGCTCAACAGGCTTTGATGGATTACATCACCGTCAGAGATAGCGGAAAGGCGACTGCTGAAGGTATCCAGAAAGCATATGAGAAAGCTGCTCAGTCTGCAGCAGCATCGGGTGATGCAGGTGTCATTGCTGCGACTAATGCTGCAAATGCAGGCCGCAATCTGGAAATCCAGATTGATGATAGCGGTCAGGCTGTAGTCAAAACCATGGATGACTGGGCTAAAGCCAATAATCGGGTAGAGAGCTCAGCCAGTGCCATTGGTGATGGCTACCGTGAAGCTGGCCGGGTGGCAAGAGAGGAGGCCAAGTCTTCTACTGAAGCCTGGTCAGAAGCTCTTACTGCCATGCAGGGCAAGCTTAAAGCCTCTAAAACTGGAGTCATGGCTAAAAACGGTTATTCAGTTGATGAGATTGAGCAGCAGCTGACTGAAATGGGATATAGCGGTAATGCCAGGCAAAAGGCTAAAGAGCTATTCGAGACGGCTCAACAGGGTCCAGGTGGTTATTACCGTTCAGCTTCTCATGAATATGCTGCGCGTTACGGTGTCTCTGCATACGACAACCAGAAACAGACCGGCAATTATATGTACATTGCCGAGCAGCTGGAAAAGCTGGAAGAGTATGCAGGCAAGTCGGGCAGTGTAGGTGCAAGCTCCAAAGCTAAAACAGTTGTGCCGGAGGTGAATATCAACAGCTTGGCTCCAGATGTGAGCTATCCTAAAACCAGCACTCCAACTGCTGAGCCTTCACGTACTGTCATCAACCAGATCTCTATTAATGGCCGCACAATTAATGTCCCTGTGGATGAGGCTAATCAGGGCAGTTTTAATGATTTCCTGACTGAACTGGAAAGGATAAAAAAGAGTAGCTAATGAAATTAATACGAGTGTTTACATCAGAAACCGTCCCGCTTGAGGACGGTTTTTTATGGTCTGATGAATTTGAATGGAAGCCCATCGAGCAAAAACAGAGTCGGGCTATTGATGGTTCTCTAATTATCCAGGAGGGCCGTAAAAAAGCAGGTCGTTCAATTGTGCTGCAACCGGCAGATAACACGATGGGCTGGATCAAACGCCGTGATTTACGCAAGGTTCAAGCCTGGTCTGCTTTATCTGAACAATTCATTCTGGCTTTTGAGTATCAGCACGACAGACGTGAATTTCATGTGATTTTTAACCATGAAGCCGGGGCTTTGGAAGCTGCTCCAGTGAAGGGAATTCCATCTGTATCTGACGATGACTATTACAACGTGACTTTACGTTTTATTGAAGTGGGGGAGCTATATAGTGGCAATTGAAACTAAAAATCTGGTGCTCTATAAGTCCGAGCGCCTGAGCGATACAGAAGATGGTGGCGGCAAGTACTCTGGCCAGATGATTGAAGATGGCCAGAGCAATAACCTGTTTAATGATGTGAGTGAGCTGGACCGCACCATGGGGGATGTGTCACTGCGTAAACTGTTTCCCGCCGTGACAACGAATGATACAGATTTGCTTATGGGCGCTACGGTCTTTATCTCGGAAAACCCGAAAGACCCCAATGTCTCGGCTTTGCTGTTTAGTACAAGGTCGTGGATTGATGAGCGCAAGTCCGCCCAAAACCGGATTGAAAACTATCTGGCCAAGGGTGGACAGGCAGCAGGGAGTCCCCTGGATACGCATTATGCCGGTATGAAAACCTTGCAGGTGGCGATGTTTCTGAGTGAAGTCGAAAGCTCGGTGGGTAGTACGCTGGTACTGGTCTCGAAAGAAGGCCAAGCACTACAGCATGAACAATATGTCCGCGTCACTAAAGTCGAGACCCGTATTGCCAGGATGATCATCGATGGTAAGGAGGTTGAATACAAGCTGGCCACTTACACTATCAATGATCCACTTGATCAGGATTATGTCGGGCTGTCTGCCCAGCAATGGTACAACGGCGACAAGTCTCAAACGATTTTACGGGATACCATCGTAGCCGATACCGGCAAGTATTATGCATCCAGCAATCTCAAGTCTGCTGCAAAAGTCGGTGAGTTTACCGTAAATGCAGAAAGTATCTTTGCCCAGCTGGTTCCATCTGCCCAGACTGAAACACCAATTGTGGATTTAAACGCAGCCGGAGAAAGTATGGTACTGGTACCGGGTAACACTGCTGCTATTACTGCAACTTACTCGACCACCATTGGTACCGCTCAGAATATGTATATCGGCTCATCTGTCATGCCATCGAGTGTCTCGTTTAACCTGTTTGGCCAGCAGATCACTGATCAGGGCGGACTGCTTAAAAACACTTCTGGTACCCAGGTTGGAACAATTGATTACCAGCGCGGGCTGATCCAGTGGACGCAAGCTGCAGGTGCAGGATCTGCAAACTTAAGCATGACCTTTAAGCCTGCTTCAGCACCCAACCAGTACTTCCAGTCTGAAACCCGGCCCGTCACTCAACAAAACCAGAGTGCCAACTGGACTGGTGTGCTGGTACCACCACCAGCCCCGGGTAGCTTGTCGGTTTCTTATATGTCACAGGGCAAGTTTTATGAACTGAAAGATGATGGTTCGGGGCGGTTGTCTGGCTCGAGTGCTTCGTTTGGTTCAGGCAATATCAATTATGAAACCGGTTCCTGGTCTATTACGACGGGGGCTTTACCGGATGTAAATACACCAATCCTGTTGCTGTGGGGTACACCGCTGGCTACGTTCATACGCTCAGGTCTTGCGGTTGAACCGGCAGCATTCGAGTTTGATTTGCAGCAGGCAGGAATAGCCTCAGGCAGCGTAACAGTGAAATGGTTACTGGAAGGCGAACAGAAAACTGCAACTACAAATACGCTGGGCCAGTTTAGTGGCGATGCCACCGGTACCTTTAACTATGCCAGCGGTCAAGGCCGGCTGGTACCGAATAAACTGCCGCAGAAAAATACGGTCTTTACCATCAACTATAGCTATGGCGTACCGCTTGATCAGACTGTTGAAAATGTCATGCCAGCTGATCAAAAGCTGAAATTTACCATTGGTTCCGGTGCTGCAATACAACCCAATAGTGTTGAGTTAAGTGTACCGGTTGCTGATCAAATCGGTTCAGTAATCGGTACGGTGGTTTTAACTGATATTCC
>Ga0308162_1000988_pt1 | contig 25427 bp, 30 predicted proteins | sample PhySR2_FD_201370 | JGI IMG/M metagenome (GOLD analysis project Ga0308162, IMG submission 201370) | Phyllosphere microbial communities from UC Gill Tract Community Farm, Albany, California, United States - DLSLS.R2 | ecosystem: Host-associated > Plants > Phyllosphere > Unclassified | place: USA... | reverse complement strand
TAATCACAAACACAAAAAAGCCCGCAAGGCTTTCACCTTGCGGGCTCTCAGGACTTCGATGATGGTTCTGGTAACCATCAACCAAGAATTTGGTGGGCTGGCGGGAGTTGAACACGGCTGAACTCTCCGTAATTAAATGAAATAAAAGCAGTATTTTTTGAAAAGGGTACGCGACTGTTCATGCGGCTCCTTTTGAGGGGTTATCTGCGAGGCGCAGCACTCTTTTAACCGTGTGACCGTCATACTCTTCCAGGTAGGCCCCATAGTGGCGGAACAGCATTTCCGGTCCTTTATGTCCCATCTGCGAAGCCAGCCAGAAAAGGTTTGCGCCCTGACTGATATGTCGGGTGGCGAACGTGTGCCGGGTCTGGTAGGGATTGCGGTACCGGATGCCTGCCTTCTTAATCGTAGGGACCCAGGCCTTTTTGCGTATGGCATCCGCACTCGCCCAGGGCTGCCCGGTTTTCGGATCTTCAAAAACAAACTCTCCCTTTTCAAAGGTGAACATTTTCTGACTGGCGAGTGCCGCGAGAGCATCACCGTTCAGATCCACTTTTCGCCTGCCGGCCCGGGTCTTGGTGGTCTTGATTATGCCAACCACGCTGGCGTTCCGGACGCTGGCCTGGCGCTTCTCTGCATCGATATCTTTCCACGACAGCGCACACAGCTCTGAACTCCGCAGCCCCGTGTTGATAGCAAACCGGAAAAGATTTTCCCATTGCTGATTACCGGCAGCATGAAGCAGGGCGCTGACTTCGTCGGGTGACAGGGGATCGACGACATACCGGCTCTCCTCCGGACGCTGGCTCCGGTAGCGGGACGCCTTGACCAGCGTGACCGGATTTACCGGAATGACACCATCGATTACCGCTTCATCCAGGGCTGAGCGCAGGAATGACAGCTGATTCCTGATGGTCTTTAGCACGGTGGTCTGCGCCTTGATCCAGTTTTTCAGTAACGCCGGCGTCAGCTCAGCCGCGCGCACCTCATGCAGATCCCGCAGCGCATCCATGCATTTTTTATAGCCACGGATTGTCGAGGGGGACAGGTTGCGGGTCTGACAGATGGCCAGATACTCACTCAGGTAGTGTTTAACCTGGCAGGCGTTACCGGTTTTACCAAACAGCCTGAGCTTGGACGATTTTGGAAAGTAATCGGCATAACTGAACGTCCCTCTTCCGATGTGGTTGTAGATCTCACCCAGCAACCTCTCCGCATATCTGATGTTCCTGGCATTTACCGTCAGGTGTGACAGCGGCTCCCTGCACTTCACACCTTTATAGGTAAAGGTAATGTTTATTGTCGTTTCATTCCGGTGCCGGCGGATGGTTACTCCCCGCGGTAGTCTGACGTCTGTCGTGCCCATTTACTGACCTCATTCAAATCAATCCAGCGTTCCTTAGCGCCGCTGACTTTCAGTACCTGAATACCCTCCCGCCAGAAACCCCGCTGCACGCGTTTGGTGATAGCATCCGGGGTTTCTCCGGTTTCCCTGCAGTAAAGAGAAATAGGAACGCACTGTAGATTCAGCATATTTACCTCTCAGAGTGAAACTGCCGTGGCAGTGGTGATTTATCAAAACGATACCCGGCACAGACCGGGCATCGGCATCAGTGGCTGGACAGCGCGAGCAGCATGGATAAGGATGCCGCGACGCAGAGCAGCCCTGTCATCAGCCCGGCCCCGATCGTTACGGAAACCATGAAGATGCAGCCGAACCGGCGAACGGATTTGAGCAGACCTGCATAAGATGTTTTCCTCATGAGTAACCTGCGGCACGCGGATGTTTTTTCCGGCCGGGTGAAGGAGAGCCGGTGCTGTCGTGCAGTACCAGATGAATGATGGAAAAGACCACAGCCAGCTGGATCAGCATCCCGATTACAGTCAGCAATACCAGCAGCGTGATGGCTAACAGACTGCAGTCCGTACTGCAAAGTTGTGCATAAGGTATCTCAGAGGCATTCATGTCATTTCTCCTTCTCAGGTTTGATCACGCCCCATTCGCGCCTGAGTGCGTTTTCACAGAGCGCGCAGCGTTCTTCCGCCCATTGCCTGTTGCTCTCACGCAGGGCCAGGCCGGCCGCTGTTTTCCATGCTGCTGCGGCAAATCCGTAAGCACCGGCATTTTCAGCCTCAGCAGCAATCCTGGCCAGCCGCATATAGGGCATGGGCTTCTGCAGGGAAATGGCTTTTTTCATTGCGCCATCCCCCGATTCATACAGACCGTGCCCTGACAGGAGGATACGGCGTTACGCCCGGCCAGACGCTCTGGCTGGTGGACGGGTTCATCAGCGTGGCACCGTGTGTAATTGCGCTGCGCCTGCAGGAAAGCCAGTTTCCAGATGAAATCCTGATAAACATCATCGGCACCGGCCTGTTCACAGCATGCTTTCACTTCCGGATCCTGCCGCCAGTGACGAAAGCCGGCAAGCTGTGGCGGAAAGCGCTGAATCAGCCGTGCGGTTTCGTCATCAATCCACTGCTCTTTTTTTATGGTGGCCAGCTCTTCCGCGCTGAGCTGATCCCGGCGGCGCTCCAGCTGGATATACGGCATCATGGCTTACCCTCCTGCAGAAGAATTTCAACTACGCGGTCCAGCCCTTTCTGCAGCAGCGGTGGCTGAGGCGGCAGGGCTGGCGGAGGCGAGGACGCGAAACTGGCTCCGGTCAGAATGTTATCCGGTGCAAACTCGATGGAGCGAACGGCGTCAAACGGGCGAGCAAAAGCGGCATCGCCCCTGATGTGTGACTGCATCATGGGAAATGGTCCTTTGAACAGTTGGGTTAAACGAATACGCTTAGTGAAAAGCCGGGCTGGCTGTCAGAAAGAGGTGTGGCCAGAAGGTAAAATGGAAATCTACCGGACAAGACCACAACCCGTTAAAGGGAGGTAGTTCAATACTCCTCCTCTTGTCTTGCGGCGTTCAGCGCGGCAAAGATACTCACCGGATCACCTGATATCAGTGTCCGGAGAATAATAATGCCGGTAGTTGTGACATCAGCTTCAGGGGCGGCTTCCAGTGCAGCTTCAACAACACGGATATGCTCAGAAAGGCATAAAATGAAGCTCTTGATGGTGAGTATCGAACGCACACCATTGGTGATGTAATCAATTTTCACAGTTACTCCTTAATCGCGCTGGCCCGTCCTCAGCAGAAGGCCAGTGATTAAATATGGATGATTGACTGCCTAAGCCAGCGGGGCGCTTAAGCGAAACGCTGGCCTTAAATCTGTTTGTCATAATCTGCGTGACTGAGCAACTCCCAATGCTGTCCGTTATCTCTGGAGAGGAGTCGCCATTGCGGGGTGACCCGAAGCGTGAGGTATCTGTCACGACAGGTTCGCCTCGCCCGGATTTGTCCGGCACGCCATGAATGGATAATCCTTTCGGCGCGCTGTTTGATCCTTACCGGAGCACGAGGTTTCGGCATGAGCACAACCTCATCTCAGCAGCACAGGCTGCCGCGAGTTTCTGAACAATAGGCACCGTTCGGTTCAGCGAACCGGGTATGCCGATGAACATGCTATTACGGGCAGGGATATTCATTTCTCGTCTCCGTTGAGGTATAAAAAAACCGCCACAGCGGGCGGTTATGGTTACGTTATGAGAGACACCGTTATGATTGGTTATCTTCTTCGGCCTCTGGATCTGCACAGCAACAGCAGCCTGAAGGCCGTAAATCAGGGTGAATGTCGACAATGGGCGTGAGGATGGAAGTCAGTAATTCATCCATTGAGCCCATTACGGCGCGCCGGTATGTTTCTCCTTCTTCTTTACTGATTTTTCCCTCCTTCTCACTCGCTTCGAACATATTTATTAATGAACACAGCTGATAAGCCACATTCAGCAGCGCTTCTGTGGCTTTTTCTGCAGTCTCACGATGTTGCATGGTGACCTCCGGGTCAGGTGAATATGCTGTCGGTTAAGGGCTGGCGGAACGGCTCCTTAAAGCTCGTGTTTGCCATTTTCATCAATGACGATGAGGCGCGTATTTCTGATGAAATCACTCATGTTCACGCCCACATCCTGCCAGTGAGCCAGCGCAAGCAGCACATCACGGCGGGACTGGCAGTGACAGGCATTGACATACGCCTGCACGTGAACAAGAGCGAGGCTGCGCATTTCTTTCTGGCTCAGCACACGCGAAGGTTTGTTTTTGTGCATGAATTCCTCCGGATTAGGGCGTAAAAAAACCGCCCACTGAGGCGGTTTTTTAATCAAGTCGGATTTTAGTCTGATTTTAAGTTTAGTAAGAAAGATAATCATAAAGGCATAATAGTCTGCGATAATTTGTTGTGTTTTTTTCGCTTACTTGGACAAGATATTCTTTCAAATCAGAAAGCGGGATGATGTCATCCCAGCAAAGATATATTATTATGTTCGTTATCTTATCAATTGATGTTTCAAAAGTTAAAATGTCGTTAATGTTATCATAACCGCATTTAGATACAGCCTTTACCCTTAACATTTGAGATAAGATTTTATCTAGTTGACGCTGCTTGTACTTTTCAATGCCGTCAATATTCCCACACAACGAGCTAAAAGCATAAACTGGGAAGTGCTCAGTTGTGGAAATCGTTTGTTTATTCAGTGTTTCAATTAATTGACTGTTTGCTTCTTCAATTATTTGGAAGTAGTTGCTAATGAATTCAGCTTTAGTTTGGTATTCATATCTAACCGTCTTTTCCGAACCAACTGCAATTACTAGCTGATCATTTGATAATTCTGATAAATTCTCTGTGATTTTTACCTTAATCTCTCCACCACTTTTAATAGTTGTCCAAACATCTTGAACTTTTCTGATATCCATAGCGGATACGGGGAGTTTTAGATCAGCTAAAGAATCATAAAGCTCCATATAATTATCTGTTTTTATTTTATTGATACGTATGGTTGCCATTCCTTCAAGATCAATGTCATGCTCTACAATCTCAACTGAGTTACTGGCTTGCTCATGTTCTATTAAAAGAAAATTATCTCTAATCTTTTTAGCTAAATCACTTTTAGGATCAACATATGAAAAAACAGTTCTTAAAATGCTCTTGATGTTCGTGTCGCTAATGCTATATCCAATGAATATTATTGGGTTGTGGATGAATAAAGAAAGCAACTGAGCACGAATTAACTCATATTTATTATCGAAATCCTGATAGTCTTGTTCGGTCATTATTATATTGGCAGGGTTGCTTACACAACCATGTATTTTATATACAGAACCGTAGGGGTTGCTCAGTAAAATGTTGTTCCCGACTAGTGGATTAAACTGAAAAATATTCTCTATCAATTGATCGTAATTAGTGGTTATTATGGAACCTATATTTTTTCTTGCTTTAATGAGAGCGCTGAGCTCTTCTTTTTTTTCATCTTTGGTATCTAGTGTTTTCAAAAGCGATGTAATATAAATTTTAAATCGACTGAGTTTAATACCTTCCTTCATCTTTTCATAAAAAACATTGTTTGTTTCTTTGAATTTTCCGCTTCTGTCTTTAGATAGTCTGTCATTGAATTGATCTTCGAGTTTTGATGCTAGTATATCATATCGGTAATCACCACCGAAATTGCAGTCGGCTTTCAGGTCAAGAAAAAACTCTTCATTATCTGTCAGTTGATAGCTGATGTGCGATAATAAGGATTCCCATCCAAAAGATGTTTTCAAATATCTTAGGCTAAAACCAGTACCTATGAATAGCACTGGATGGTTTTTATAGCCTGATATGAATTCGCGGATGTGCATGGTCAATTGAGTCCTTGTGAAATTAATAATATTTTTCAGTAAGTTAGGAAGAAAGTAGATATGAAGTGTTCCTTTTAGCTGCGCTGATCAGGTCTTTTTACTCTAACTTTTTAGGTATTTCTCTTTATTCTCTTAACTGAGAATATCGCGACCCTTGGCAAACAGCAATTATCTAAACTGTCATAGGTCTTGGATGACCTTATGGAAAGGGCCTTTTCTACTCGTGATAAGCGAGAATCTGTTCTGACTTGTTTCAACTTGGTGGACTTCTCAGGCTGCTCATATCCAAACCGATCAGCCTGTTTCTCTTCAATTTTGCGGCACTCAATTGCATTAAGCATGCGACGCATATGCCGGCGTAACCGGGCGTTGTATTTCACAACAGGTTTAACAGATCTGCCATAGCTGATTTTCGCCATACATTCCTCCGTTAAGTTACTGGCTGCACTGTCACAACAATGCACTCAGTAACCTGAGGTTCGGTGCGTTCTCGGCACCCTCCGTAGAGCTTCCTGCTCGTTGTTAAAGATCTGCTCCTTTAGGCAATACCCGAAACGAGCTGTAATAACCAGGAAAATAGCCTGGGTTATTTGCACTGTCAACGTTATTCGCCTCAACTTTACAATGATTTAAAGAATTTTTTAATTATCATGTGTTTATTAGAATGACTGATGGCGGAATGAATAACTTGTCAGAGGGATTTATTTCTCTAGGGTATAGTTGTATAACCATTAGATATGGTGAAAAAAAGGCCCTGCCTTAGGCAGCGCTACAAGGTTTTGTAAGCGATTTTTAGGAGAGCGCAGTGAAAAACGCGTTACTAAGGGTTGCCCCAGGAAAGTTCGTGGAAGTTCAACCCATAGGAAAAGTCATGGCAGCTGTAGGCGAGATCTATCGTCTTAGTGATCTGGACATGAACACGATCAGACCAATTACTCTGACATCTTCACTGACAGGTATTGGGTCGACTCTAGGATCAGCGTCAAGTAGCACACCGCTGCCGCCAATAGAATAACGATATGCGGATATTTTGCCTTTTATACTTGCAAGTACATAGTCATTACTTCCGGGCTGCTCTGCGGTATCTACAACTACCAAGCAGCCAGCTGGTAGGTCAGAATACCCGGAGTCATATTTGAGTTTATAAGCTCGAGCATTAGTTGTATCGATGAACTCTGGTACCGGTGTAGCAGTGTCTGTAAGCCCATTTTCATCCCATACAGGAACTATCTTTATCCCATCATAAAATTTTTTTTCTTCAGTAGATAAGTTATGGTCAGCTGATAGGGAATTTCTATTAATTTCCTCAATCATTTCTCCTTCCCCATGCGCAAGCCAGTCAGGGCTAACTTCAAGTGCGCGTGCAATATCTAGTAATTTTTTAGTTGTATGGCTTTTACCTGAGGTTATTTTCCAAACGCTGGGCTGTGACAGACCAGCAGACGCAGCAAGACCAGCTTGTGACATGCCGCGATACTTCATGGCTTTTTTTAGTCTCTCTGACAACGTATCCATTTTCATCTTTAAATGATAACCAAGGTTTTGATGTTGAAACGATAAAGCCACATGCATGGCACGTCAAATAGCCTAGGGTATTGCTCTGGGTTAATTCTATAGCTAATATTCAAGACCATTTGGTGAAATAGAGTACTGATCTTATGAACCAAGCTATTGAGAGAGCAGTAAAAATTGCCGGAAGCCAAAAGAAATTAGCGCAGATGATTGGAGTAAGTCAGCCGAATGTATGGTCATGGCTGCACAATAAAAAAAGAGTTTCACCTGAGCGAGTGCTGCCGATAGTAAAAGCCACAAAAGGACAGGTGAAAGCATTTCAAATCCGTCCTGATCTTCCGGACCTCTTCCCTCATCCTGCTAAAAATCTTAAACATGACAGATAGGAGGGCATCGACATGAATTCTCCAAAAGACTGGGTCAAGATGCGTACCTCACTCAAGTCGCATCCCAAAGTGAATGAAATCGCTGCGCTGCTAGAGAAACCGGCGGATGGAAGAGACGGTTTTGACGTTTCTGTCAGCGGGCAACGCTCCGCGCTGCTGACGCGTAACGTAACGCGTTGCGTTACGGTCACATCACTATTGCTTGTATGGAGCGCTGCCAATGAGCACACCAGTAACGGCGTGTTCCGTAATGTCGATCTCAGTTACCTGGATGTTCTGGCAGAATTCGATGGATTCGGTGAAGCGATGGCCGCTGTAGGGTGGGCCATCTTCGATGCGGAAAACCGCTGCGTCATTCTGCCAGATTTCTGTGAAAACAACGTCCCGGCAAGTCAGCGAGCTTCAACAAACGCCGAACGCCAGCGTCGCTATCGTGAGCGTCAGAAGGCAAACCGTAACGTAACGCGTAACGTAACGCATAACGTAACGGACAGCGTAACGCGTGACGTAACGGTAACGTTAGATAAGATAAGAAAAGAAGATCTAAAACCAAACACACACACCGCGCGCGCGAGGAATCTTCAGGATTCTGTGGATAACTTTGAGGCTGAACAGCCACAAACCCAGACAGGTCAAGGGCTGAGAGCGGGGCAGGGGGCTCAGGCGGCAAAGGTAGCAACGGTCAGATACCCTGTCACAGGGTGTAGCCGTAACGTTACAGAAGACGTAACGCATAACGTAACGGCTGGCGTAACGCGTAACGGTGATGTACAGCGTAACGTTCCTGACCAGCGTTACTGTGACACACCTCCTGGCGTGACGGACATGCGTAACGCATCCGGCGTAACGCAACGAAACCCTGCAGAACCTGTCCCTCTGAATAACCCGGCAACAAGCATGCGAACATGCCATATCTCTTCGCCGGTACCACAGGAACGGTTTGCCATGCATCCTGAGTGGCAGCCATCTTCTGACCTGATTCAGATTGCAGCAGAGGCAGGCATGACGCTTGATAAGCTACCAGAGCCCGCCCAGATTGCTGAATTTCGCGCATTCTGGCGATCAGAAGGGAAACAGTACAGACAGGCGCAGTGGGATCTGAAACTGGCACAGCGGCTGGTGGAGGGACGCCAGTGTAAGCGGAATAGATCGCCACGACGCGATGTTAACGCGATATCTGATACCGGTTATGAGATTCCAGAGGGGTTTCGGGGTGGGTGAGCGTGACAAGCATCATTTTCTCTTAGTCCGCTATGAGCGAAGAGCGGACGTTGACATATCTGTTAAAGTGAATGGTTCCTTTTACAGGGATACTTACAATGCGATAAACTATTTTTAACCGCATAGCTAGTGAGTTTTTTATTTTAAAGGGCGGCATAACTGACACCCTTTAGCATTATCTACTTTATTTGTGCATTACATATTTCAGAGCAAATAATTAATAAGAATGAGTACTGAAGAATTCTGACCTTATCTTTAAGATCAATAAGTGAGTTAATATCTGTAGCATTCGCAAAGTCATTTCCATGGGCTATTTTATGACGTTTTTGATTTAAATCATCTAAAAAAGTCTGCCATAAACTTCGCCCGCGATATGATGTCGGACTTGTAAAGTAAGCATTTTTCCTTACTCTATAAGGAAAATCACTAACTTTTCGCTTGGTTAAAACAGAGATAACTTCAAGAGCCTTTTTAATCTGTGGGGATGTCATCGCAAAAATCTTATCAAACCTTGATTCGTGCAGGTTTTTAAAAATATCACCCACCCCAAATCTCGATGCTATATTACCAATAGCATCTGGCTTGGGATTTCTATTTCTATCCGATATAAATGGTTCGTGAGAAATTTTGAAGTCATCTGTTCTCTCTAAATCATCCATTAGGCACTGGATTGCATCTTGATATCCGGGAAACGCTTTTTCATCAAAACCCAAATATTTTTTACAGTAAGTCCTTCTAATCGAAACCGGTAACTCTTTGAATTTTATGGATGTGTAATCGCTAATAATATTTTTGACTGCACCTTTAACGAACCCTTCCATGTGGGCAACAATCAAAACTGTAATCGAGCGGCAAAGAGCATTATATAAATATTCGTTTGACTCCTGAACACGGACCGCTTCATCGACTAAAATATCAACTTCTCTCCACTGAAGATCAACGGTATCAAGATAATCCGCAATGAATGTAGCCATTATGCAGTTTCCTTTGCCTTTTCAATCCTTGTATTTAATTTAGCAACATCATTTACACTACCTTCACATGCTGCAAAAAATTCCGGGTCTAAAAACATTTCCAGTATTTTTTCGGAAGTAACAAGCGTTTCCTTTCTCATACTTTCAATAAAGAGATGTGTAATTGAATCATACACTGCAGCATTAAAATCAGACATCTTCTCAAGGCCATCGGGTGTTGCCCGATACTTAGTGAAAGGATAATCTATATTAGATTCCCCAATAGCTTTAAAAGTATCATTAAACAACCTTTCCATTTCATCTAACTGTTTCATAGGTAGATTGTTAAATGAATTCATCTTATTAGTCAGGAAGTTTTTGAATTTCCCTTTGTAATCCCTATAGCTATCAAGGTAGTTTATGGCGAAGAAACGCAGTACAAGTTCTTCATCTTCCATTTTTTTTACGCGGGAACTATCTGGTGTTAATTTACATGCCAATTTAAAGTGTTCATTTTTTGATAATACTTTCACGAGGTCTTTAAATGGCCCTCTGCATGTTGCGTTGCGTAGTTCTTGTGACTCCAACTTTACCGATCCAGAGTTCAGTCTTTCAAAGATGTCATACTTTACTTGTGGGTCAAGTGTAGAGTCAATTCGCAAACATCTGATGCTTCTTTCTTCGAGGCGCCGCATTAAAAATGGAGGTAAATCTTTATGGAATGCCCCATTGAGCTTATCAAGAACCTCTAAACCTTGGAGTTGATATTTATTCTCAAAGAAATTATAAATTGCAGTGAGACGCTGCTGTCCATCAATGACCGAGAAACGTGATGACTCAGAATCTATTTCCTCATCAACATCAACATCTTGAGAGATGTAGATAAAAGGTATCGGGATGTTAAGTATAAGACTTTCAATTAGTCTTGATGATGTTTCATCATCCCAACGGTGCTTGCGTTGATACTCAGGATTAAGCTTTATGACGTTTCTTTTTATTTTTTTTACTAAAGTTTCCAGATCATATTCGATAGTTTGCGTTTTGACTGTGCGTTCTTTTGCTATTTGCTGCAGCTCATCGAGGTTATGTTTGAGATTGGCCATATTTTCTCCGCGAAACGACATTTAAAACAACTATCTTTGCCATAATACATGATTCACAAAGTATGCAGTTATTTGCGTGTGATTGCATTAAAAATGAAGCATCTACTGTCTTCCCCAAGAATCGATGGTGACAGGTATTTTGCAATGCAACTGCATAAAACCGCTCCATAAAGCAGGTATGCGTGACGGGGCATGCATTGCGCGCCAGCCGTGATGCTGTACCAGGCCAGCACCAAGGAATTGTTGCAGCATAGGGCTACTAATGTCCGCTTTTGGCACATAGTGGACATCAACATCCACCCTCTGACCTCGACCTTAGGTCCTGCGATTGTCAGGTCATGGCCTCAACTGTCTGGGAAGGCTGAAAGGAAGTTTGTTATCAGACCCAGCCGGAAAATGAGGTCACAACGAAGCAACAGCTATCATTCGTGCGCCAGCTGCTCACCGTTCTGGCTATTACTGAGTGAGTTTATCCAGTGGTGTCGGAAGAGCGAATACAGTTCTGCGGATCTACCGGACGAAGACGAGATCTACGACATAGGGATGAAATACCGCGCCCGCCATGAGCTGTACGGATCACCCGAAGCCTACCCGTGAAAGAGCAACGCCTACTTCTGGATGGTCACGGGCCTTTACAGCACGATGCGGGCGCAGGAACTGCGTGTGAAGTGTCGCGGCGAGCTGCGTAAAATGGCCGCGCGCATTCATTCTGGAGAGCAAATCCCGGCACCGCGTGTGCAACTGGAAAAGTTTTACGTGCCGGCCAGCAACGAGAAGGCCCTGAATCACGTGGCGCACTTGAGGGCGCTAATCAAGTCGAAAAGAAGCTCCTCATGGCCAAAGTGACACAACTCATCCCGGTGGCCTCACGCTCTGAGCAAGCCCGCCATATGATCTTGGCCATTATCAGTCTTGCTGAAAAGCCGGTAATGCCCTCAGAGGAATATTAGGACCGGCTACTTGTCATCAGCATGCAGGCTCGCGAAGTGCACGACACGATTGTTGACATCGAATCCGACAAAAACAGCCGAAATAGAGCCTGTTCAGATTGCTGAATGCCGCGCACTTTGACGATCGAAGGGGAATCAGTGCTGGCATGTACAGTTGGCCTTTAAACCGACTCAGAAGCTGATGATGGAGCGAAAGGTTTGAGGGCAGGGGCGGTACAAAGTGATGTCAACATCATATCAGATACAGGCTATGAGATTCTGTGAGAGGCCTGCAGTAGCCAAATACAGTTCAAAATTTCCACCATAGGAGAAAAGGGAGACTATCGGCACCAATATTTAAGTTGTTGAAATAAATTAGTAAATTTTCTGAAATTCATCATTGTGCGCTAGCTTAGCATTTTTGATGTGGGCAAAACGAGGTTAAATGGAATGACGCTAATAAAGGAAATCTTTCTACAAAATGCATACCCAGCTTTTGCAAACAATAATCCATTGGATTACAATAGGCGCTAATGAATGGAGGTATTGTATGAGTGAAGAGTTCATAAAAGAAATGACTGCTGAACACATTAAAAGTATGAGGATGAAAACAGGGCTAACTCAAGAAGAGTTTTGTGAACATTTTGGTCTAAATCTTAATACCTTTCGTCATTGGGAAAGGGGTGACCGCAAACCAACAGGTTCATCATTGGTTCTTTTGAATATGATCGAAAGTTCTGGACATGAGGTTCTGAAGATTCTTAACGGTGTAAATAAGACCGAGGGGCATATGTCTGATGGAAAGAATTTGCTAATTGATATTTTTGAGCGAAGGAAATTTTTAACGCTTGAGGATTATATTTCTTCTAATGAATTTAATATTGACACTATCCCTCCTTTATTAAGGGCTAATGGTTTCCCATATGTTAAAGCGTATGAAGAAAGTAACAGTGTTATTTTCAAGGCGGGATATGAATTAAATACTCTTAAAGAAGTTTTAAAAATCGATATGAGAAAAAAATCATATTGCGGTGATTTCAAAAAAATTATTAATAAAACTTATTTGGTTGCCTATGCCCTTGAGCAAGATTTGCGCGATGCTGTTTTCTGGTCGCCAGCAATGAGAAAAGAACGTGTGGAAAATATTTTGAAAGAAATAGATGTTGATAGTGAATTTTATAATAATGTATTAAGGAATTGGTAAAATGAAGGGTAAGTTAATAAGTTTCGAAGGTATTGATGGAAGCGGTAAAGGAACGCAATCCACACTTCTGCATGAAAAATTAAAAAAAATAGGAGTAGATTCAATACTTTTCAGCTTCCCTTGCTATGACAAAACTTTTTTTGGAAAAGAAATAGGCGCTTTTTTACGAGGGGAATTTGGCGGTATAGATGAAGTGCATCCTAAACTTGCTTCAATACTTTATGCAATGGATCGCTATGAAATGCGAGATAGCATATTAAGCAGCTTGGAAGATGATAAAGTTGTTATTTGTGATAGATATATTGATTCAAATATTGCTCATCAAGCATCGAAACTTCCTGGCAGCGAAAAAAAAGGATTTATAAAATGGATTGAAGAACTTGAGTATGGTTTTAATAAAATGCCTTCTCCTGATCTCACATTCTTTCTGGACGTGCCTATTGAGGTTTCTAAAGAATTAGTACTAAAAAAGCAGAAAAGAAATTATACTGAGTCTTCAGAAGATATACATGAAAAAGCGCATGGTTATCTTCAAAAAGTGTATGAAGCATATTTATCTATAGATTACGGAAAAAGATGGAAGAAAATAGAATGTTGCAATGGGCTGATTATGAATTCGCCTGAAAAAATCAATAGTAATGTTATGGGTGTTATTAAAAAGGAATTAAAAATAGAATGAATGAAATATTAAGAAAGAAGCATACAAGAGATGTTTTTTATACTGCAATGATAATGCTTATTCTATTTGTAATAGTACTTAGATATCGTGTTTTACCATATTACTATCCTAAGACCGCTTCTGATTTTGGCGGTTTTTATGCTTTCTTTCTTAACGGAATTGTAACATCTTTATTAGTGACAATAATAATTGGCTCATTCATGTACTGGATTCAGCCGAAGACCTTGAATAATGCTAAAATCGAAATAGAAGATCAAAATGCATTGAAAGAAATGTTTGAGGCGGCATTTTCATCTTCTGAAATTTGGTATTATAAAGGAGGTTGTGGTCGCTATTTTAGAACTACCACTCTGCCAAACCTCGCTCAATCGGCACGAGAAAAGAGCCAATCAAGGGAGATTTTAGTAGTTATTCTTGATCCAATGATCGATGAGCTATGTGAGAAACATGCTATATATAGAAGCGGCATGGCCTCTCAGCAAATTGAAAAAGATAAATGGGATTTAGCAAAAGTACAAGCTGAGCTATTTTCAACTATAGTCTCTACAATTGTGACTCAAGCGCAAGAGCCTTTGCTCCGATTAAGTATTTCTCTTTGCCCGCACTACTCTTCATTTAGAATAGACCTTTCTGATAGCTATGCAGTTATTACTAAAGAGGATAGGAATGCTCCCGCTATAATCTGTCATAAAGGAACGTATTTTTATAAATCCTATAAAGATGAGGTAATTCTTTCATTAAATCAATCTAATATGTTAAAAAGAATCAAAGAAGCGAAATTTAAACTTTCAGAAATTCAGTCAAGTAATGTTAAAAATGTTTTGGATGAAATTGGAATTCAACATTCTTGCTTGGATGAAAACATGCTCAGTCGAATTGCGAAAATCTGTCGAGAGAAGGATAACCCATATGAACGGTTTTCTTAGAGAAATATATCAGAGGGTGATTGATAAAGCACAATTAAACCCTGCTGAAATCTTGAATTTTGTGATCAATAATTATGAACAATTTGACCCAAATTGGCACGCACTTGGGTTCATACATTGTAAGTTAATGAGTTTTGAGAAAGGAACTCTCAGGTTACATATTTGGGAGGGGCAAGAAAAGCATCCTGAGGAACAGCGAGAAAAGATACATGATCATCTTTTTTCGCTAAATAGTTTTGTGATTTCAGGAAAAATCAAGAATGAGTTTTTTGAAGCTCAAGAGACGACGAGTCTCAATTTTACACACTACGCATATACCGTACAATACGGGAATAAATTCTCTCAACTTAAATTAATTGATAAACTTTATAAAGTTAGAAAGCTTGATGAGAAAGTTATTTTAGGTGGGGAGTATTATGAAATAAAATCAACGCGTTTTCATCGCTCAAGCTTAATTAATGGAAGTACAGCGCTAACTCTTGTTGCGACGTATGAACATACAACAAAAGATCCTGTCACCCTATCTAAGATTTTATTAGAAGATAATAAGATTCGTGATTTTTTACCCTATGATAAGCGACAATGGCGTGATAAGTTACTTCTGATTTGTAATAGCCTTTGATGAGTTTTTTATAAAGTTTTTTTGGGAATATATGGGTGAATTAGAATTAAGGGTATGGCTAAACAGCGAGCTTTATTATCTTGGCATAACATTAGTAGAGTATTAACAAAGCCCTTCAAAATTTTGAGAGGGGCCAGCCCTCTCAAAATCTTTTTTTAATCGTCGCAATAAATCATTGGTATTGCGTTTACCTCTTTTACAGCATGAGAAAAGGATGACAGTATCCATAAAAGTTGAATAACATGAGGCTTAATCGGCTTCTTTCTCTTTAACTTGGCAAATTCTCGTTCTATCTCTTTTTTGGATAAAAAGGAAAAACTAAGAATACATTTCCTATGTAATTTTACATCCTTAAAAAGATCATCAAGATATTTTTTTATATTTATAGTATCACCTTTTCTCACTTTTTTATTTTTGTCGATATTGATTTTTTTTGATAAACCCCATTATAATTTTTTTTCAATTTGGTTCTTATTTTATCAGTGAAATCACTACTATTAAAATACATATATCCGAGGTTTTTTATACCTTGACCAACAACATCATGGAGGTTACTGGCTGATGTGCTTTTACAGCCATGTTTGGAATGAATGAAACAAATACATGATTCATTTTTATTAAATGTAATGTGGTCGGCCCATTCATTGCCTAAATCATCACAAAATATATAATCGTCACCACTATGAATGTTTTCCACAACATCAAACATTGAATCATCAGCGAATTTAGTTATTCCACTAGAAAGCAGCCCTTTTTCACTTGTGACTTTCTTTATCATGGATTGGGGTATTAGCATTTCAAGTATGCTTTTTATTTCTGATACGCCCGAGTGGTCTTCAAAGCAGTTGCCCATAAAATACATATAGCTCGGATGGTCGAAAGTTATATTATATAAACCATTTTTAAATATGAAGCTTTGCAAAGTCATATCTTTTGCATTGTATGAGACCTTTATTTTTTTTAGAATGGTTGATTCAATCGTAAGAGTCTTATTGTTTCTTCTAATTCTTGCTGTCCCAACTGGAACCGGGATAGTTAAGTCAGACTTTATTTCATAAACTCTCTCTAATCTATGGAGTAACCTGTTAATTTGCTTTTCATTAAGTATTTGCTCAGCTCCATCATGTGATTTATATTTTAATATAACTCCTTCCGAATTTAACTTTTCATATAATGAAGTGCTTTCTATCAATAAAGCATTTGATTTAGTTGAAACTAAAACCTCATTTAAATCTTTCTGTTTTGCAAAGTTATTAAGGAAGTCTTTTACTCCTCCGCCTTGCCTTATTAGGGATAGCTGGTTATGAGACCATTTTGCCACTTCATCGAAAGAAACCCTCTGTGAAGCCTCTATCAATCTTCCAGAACCTGAAATTGTCTTCAACACCGCACCTTGCCTTAGCTTTAAATAGTAAGGTATTGACCTCCCGGCAGCATGAGTAGAGTAAGAACCTTTAAGATCTAAAGATTCTGCTGATCTATTTCTAATTGCTTTATCAGAGTTAGTTATTGTCTTTGTTGATATTTTTTGAAATAACACATCGGAATCATTAAAGGTGTTAGCCAACAAATTACTCGATATTAAATTAAAGTAATTTCCGATAATGTCTGAAATGTTTGCGCAGCTTTTTTTTATGATTGCTATGCTGTTATTAAATTCAAGGATTAATATAAATGCATGAATCTTGTCTTGATAATTCTCCTCACCTTCAACTTCACCAATAAAATAAACAGGTCTAAATGTTGAAAAAATGCGAATTGAGTATTTATATGGTGTTTCGTTGTCAATTAATATTTTGTCAATCCTGAATTCATCTAAAAGATAACTGCTGTCAGGTTCAATGTTATCATCTGAAGCATCTAAGATTTTTCTTATTTCAGTGTCGGTTATAGTCCTACTTAAGTTTTCTTCAGGTACTATTAGATCATAGAACTGAATGTTTTTAGTTATTTCTAACCTGTCAATCATCGTTAAGTCCCCACATGTATAGAGATATATTATTGGTTGTGCGATTTCATAAGGCGTATAGATGATATTTGCATATGTATAAAAATTGAAACTTATTTTAAGGTGTCCGATTTTCTATATTTATAGTAATTGCTTCAAATTAGAGGGAAGTCTCAAATGTTAATGGGTTTAATGTTTTATTAGTTAGTTAACATATTTTTCATAATATCATTTTTATCTTTGAAAAGATTTTTGAAGGCGGCTTACTTTTCTATTTATTTTTTAAAATTCATTGAATTAATCTGCTATTATTAGCTGGATTACATCGGCTATGATTTTTGGAGATTCGAAGCGGCCCACTCCAATGCTGATACCGCCTGGTTAGTGGCTTCGTCGTAAGACTGGAATTCCAACCATGCCGACTTCGGGAGCGACTCCTATTCTCTTAAACAGGAAGCTCATATTTGTAACGAGAAGGTAATGGATTAAGTTCTATTCGGAATTCATAATAGCGATTTAGGTGAACTTTAATGTCACTGGTAATTTTAATTTCAATTAACTTATTGAAATTCTTATGTATAGCGAGATCATGATCACTACTATAGTGAGCTTTTCCTACTTTTGCTTTTTCGACAACTATGAAGTGAAAGGCAAGGCATGGATGTTTAAAAATGCCTCAAGCAGTTCGTGATAGAATGCAGAATTTTGCTTTGAGTGTGCTTTCTGCCATTTTCTTTCATCGGTACAATTATGTTTTTGTCTTTACTAACGAATTATGCGGACAAAATCTCCCCTGCGCTGATATTTCATCCATAAACGGACAAAGCCATACAAGCGCTGTCCGTCGATTCCTGACTCATCGCATGCTACACGCCATATCAGTTTTCCAGGATTTTCCATTTAGCTATAACCTGTAGGGAGATTTTTGCACATCCTGAAACTATTAAATCATAAATTTAACTGATTGATGAAGACCGTTTATTGCAAATTCCTGCATTTATGATAAATATAAAAATATCGCTCCCTTAACATCTGTGGGTAGAGTTTTATAATGTTTATTGTGGTGTGGGCGTTTTTAATGCCAGTCCAAGCGAGACTAATTCATTAATGGTTATCATAGATCATGGGCATCGCTAATCAGTTTTTAAATGACAGAAAATCGCTGTATCAATTGATTTGGTCGAAACCAGTTAATGAAGCAGCGTCAGAACTCAGTATCACCGAGCAGGCGCTTATTGCCAGATGCATCGAGCTCAGAATTCCCCGGCCAATGGCTGGTTACTGGCGTGCGGTCGCCAGAGATAACGCACCATCCATTCCTCCTTTGCCTCCGCTTAAAGCAAACGAAAGCATTAGTTCTTTCAGTCAAGACGGTTTGTCACAACCCCCGTCAATTGTGAGAGATAAACCTTCACGCAGCAGCAACAACGCCAAACCTGATGCCAGGCGGAAAATGCCATCTCATTCTGTCACAGGCGCACAGCTGTTTTTTGCCGCTAAAGAGATTTTGCTGAAAGCGCAGGTAACTCAGCTGGGATATTACAAGCCAACTAAGCGCAAACTCCTGGACGTGAATGTATCGGATACGGGCCTGAATGATGCTGAAGCCTTCCTGCTTAAATTTTTTGCCACAGCAGAGAGAAGCGGATTTCGTGTGAGGCTGGCAGAGATGCGTGAAAGCTTTCACAGAAGAGATATTTCTGCCTTTGAAGAGGGCGGACGGGATTTTCTGTACCCATCTCTCTGGAAGCCAACCAATGAGAGCGTAATCAGCTTAGACGGAATAAGCGTGGGCTTCTCACTGGTGGAGATGGTGGAGTATGTGCCAGCTAAAAGGGTGAAGGGCCGTTATGTACGGGATGAAAAGATGATCAGCTGGTCACGCGGCAAAAATTCAGCTCACCTCGGTTATTACAGTCGGCATCATATACCGTGTGGCCGGTTCAGGCTGCAACTCTACTCTCCCTACGAGCAGGAGGGGTGGTACCAGGTTTTCACTCAAACTAAAACCTGTGGCCTAATCAGTCAGATACCGAAAATCATTAAAGCGGCACACTCTGCTCTGCCTGTTCTGAAGAAGGAAATCCAGGCGCAGAAAGAACGTGCTGAAGCCCACCGTTTGCGGATGGAGCAGCAGATGATCGAGTATAAAAAACGTGAGGCTATCCGTAAGCGGGAAGAGGCGCATAAGGCCAGCGTGAACGAACTGCAGGGCATTATGGTTAAATGGGCAGAAGATATGCGTGTCGAACAATTCTTCAGAGATGCTGAAAGAGATATTGAGAAATGCAATGCTGTACTTCAGGATCAGCTGAGAGAACGGCTCAGGGCCGCAAGGGGATTTATGCAGGGTGAAACTGCCCTGCAGCGCCTGTTGAAATGGCGTACGCCGGACGAGCGGCTTAAGTAACAGGGCGGCCTCATACGACTGAACAGCTATGGCCGTCAGGCAATATCCATTCGTAACAGAATCTCTGACAGAGTGATTAGACCCTGTCAGGATATTACTTTGCTCGACACTCAGTTTCTGAAGATGTTAGTTCACAGTAGTACGAGCTGCCTTTCTCGACTTAATATACTGATTTTTTAAATAAACCCTGTAATCTCTCGCACAGAATCGCCTGATTGAAAAAATGAAAATCCGAAATGCAACGAATAATAATAATACTGCAATCCATGGTAATCCTTTTTGCCCTGCAATGTATTTATCAATGGTTTTTGCATCATCTTTACTATCAAAGGAGTGGCATATTACTTCAATTGTATTCGGGGATAGTTTTGTTAATCGTTTGATTTTGTTGACGTCATAGTTATCCTTTTTGCATGTTTCAGGTGTTATCTTATATTTGCTGAGTGCTGGCTTAGCCATTTCATGGTTTATCAAAACCCACGGTTCTTCATCATGGAACTTTAGCATGGCCTTATCACTGACGCCGATGGCAACGATAACGAGACTGAAAAGGAAAATCCCAACAGAGAAGAGAAATGTGATAAAGCTAAATGTCAGTGATGGTTTCTCCATCTTGAGCTTATAAAAATCAAAATTACCTTTTGATTCCGAAATTTTCTTTATGTCAATGCCGTGTTTTGTTATTCTTTTGTGAAACCTTAAAAGATCACTTTTTGTTTTTGCTTCTGTATTGAATACCGCATTGAATTTATCAAGATCTTTTCTTTCCTGCATGTATGTTTCGAGGTTTTCATCATAAAATTTTTTGTCTCCAACAAATAAAGACCACAGGCGATAGTATAAGCTGTAGGTAGAACCGCTTCTCGAATAAAAAATATAGCTGATTGCTAAAAGTATAATGATCGCCGCAATGGCACTTATCAATGTGTCAAACTTGATAATGTTCTGCACTAAACTTTCCATAATAAAAAAGACCTTCATAAAAGGGGGAGGTAGTGGCGCTATTGATGTATTTTGCTGTTAATCTTATCCGTTATCGCTATATAAGCAGCAACAACAAAGGTATAGAAGAAGGAAGTTATATAGAAAAGAGTTAAGCATAAAACATTCAATTTCAGTTCTTTTCGGACATCTAATGCGAGAGAAAAAATAAGCAGTATAACTACCAGGTCCGGAAGTATGTCAAAAACTCTGCGTATAAAGGGTGTTCTGTACTGGGTATCTTCAGGGCTCGTTAATATGTATTGATATTGTCTGTAACTCTCAACTAATGAACAGCACCTTGGAGCGATTGCTGCAAACAAAGTTATTATGGTGGCAAAAAAATAAATAATTGGTTTCTCATTGGAGAGGGCGAAGGATAAACCACTATAAGTGCCTATAAAAAGAAAAGTGACGATACCTGGACGAAGCCCTAATTCAAAATATAGTTTCAGATTAAATGTTATAAATGAACACATCAGAATGATAGCAATAACTAATATAGGGATGAATGCGATTTCGTAGCCAAACAAGTTTGCTTCTCCAGATAAGGTTTGTTGTCAAAAACTTGTGAATAACTGTAGTCATTAGAAAATGACAATTAAAGTGAAATTTATTCACTTTGTTTTCAATTTATCAGTTAAGCTAATTTTTTTAGCGTGGTAATGCCCCCCCGCAGCTTTAATGCGAGTTCGCTGAGATGTTTGCAGTAGGTGCTTTTTTTAAGAGCTTATAGGAATCATTGAGTGATTTTATATTTTATCTTTCCGATACTTTGATAGCTAAGGTTGTCATTCGCATATTTAGTAAACTGTAAAGATACGATGCAGGTGAAGCTTCAATACAGGTCGGGAGGGCAGTAAAGCTGGCCGTTGTAGTAGCTACGAGTAATGGGCAGCGTCAGCATTTTTTCGTCTGCGATTCAGAGCTGGTCTGAGATGCTGCCCGGTTCAGTAAATGTCACAACTTACTTTTTAACTGCCTCTGCTCACGCCGGTATATTTTATTTTCAACTGGCGTGAGTGGCCGGTAAGTTCCCGAACGGTATGAAACTGCCTGCGCTGAAGGCTCATTTGCGGTAAAGCGGCGTTCAAAGTCCAGCTCCACGCCATTGAGCTCGGCCATCATTCTGACATAGCCTCTCAGCATATTTTCTTTGAACCTGAACCAGCCCTTTCTTCCTTCCAGTGCGGGAATAATAACCGTACCGTACTCTTCCGTTTTCAGTTTTGAAAACTGCCGATCAAACTGTTTACTCTCAAGCTGGCTGTAACCACGCGTTTCACAGATGTGATTGTACGAGAAAAAGATGGTCTTCTTTTCCCGCTGCAGATCACCAGAGTCGGCCATAGCCCACAGCATATGGTGAAAGTATTCAGGCCGGCAGTGAGTAGCCTGCACGTAATCGTATTTCAGTGTTTCAGCAACGGAGCTGACGGCATCCCTGAGTCCTTCCAGAAACAGCGCCTGGTCGATCTGCTTCACCTCTTCGTCTTTAGAGAAGGCGCATTGAAGGATCTTTTCACACAGCAGATGAACATAATGAGGATAGCCGTCACTGAGGCCGGATATTTTGAACTTCACATCCTTACTGAGCTCAAGATCAAACTCGCCAAAGGCTCTGTCGATAATTTCATCCCTTCCGCTCCAGGGCAATGCCTCAAGGGGTGTCTGATGGATCTGCCGTTCACTGGAAAGATGCCCGCCAATCAGTGAGTGAAGGGAGTCACTGATGCCCGTAAAGATAAGCTTGATTCTGAGGTTCTGGTCGCCAAGGGCTTTTATGAGCCTTCCGAAGTTCTTCCTTTCTTCAGCACTTTCGATCTGGTCAAATTCATCAATGACAACATGCGGAACAGGTGAGTGCTTTCCTGATAGTGCCGACAGAGCCATCACTGCAGAGGAGACCGAGTTCACTTCACGCAGCAGAGGCTTTTCGGTTTTTTTATGCTGGGCTGACAGGCCTGTACCCATCAGATTTACACTGGCTCCCCAGGTCATTTCAGAAACCGGTTCAGCAGAGACGTTTGCCTTAAGCAGAATATCACTCACTATAGTGCTGAGGGTTGAGCCGGGCTCACAGCCAACAAAGATTGGATCATTATGTGTCTGCAGCTTAACCGCCACAGTCTGAGCCAGCGAGGTTTTGCCCACGCCACGATCACCGTAAATGAAAACATGGCGGCCATCTGCATAAAGTGCCGCCTCAATCTCACTGACCTGCTTCTCCCGGCCAAAAAGCATTTCAAAAGAGGAGATGGGTGCCGAAGGGCGGATCACTTTATTGAGTTTTTCGTAAAATTCCTGACTGGACAGGTTCTGAATAGTCATCTGTATTCCTTGAGAGTAAGAGAACTCCAGGCTATGCATTTTATATTTAGATAAAAAGGCTACACCCAGCCTCCGGAATCGCTAATATTCCGCAACGTAAATTCATTGTACCTTTAACCTCCCGCCTTAAAAAGTGTTTGCTGATAAGCAGGGTTTGAGATAATAAGCATCGTTCAAGGTCTATTGCTATATGTCAATAAAGCTTCAGTTCCTTTTATCTATTCGTTTCAGTATCGGGGGTTATGATGCGTGATATTCAACAAGTGCTTGAACGATGGGGAGCATGGGTAGCTGATAACCGGGAGCCGGTCTGGTGGCCGTCAGTTGCTGCCGGGTTCGCTGACCTCATACCTTCAAAGATTAAAAGCCGCGCTAAGTGCTGTGACGATGACGGAATGATTATCTCTGACATTATGGCCAGACTGCACCGTAAGTATCCGGTCGCACATAATCTGCTTTTCGACTATTACGTCTTTGGCAAAACTTTCATGCAGCTGGGGCGTGAGCATCATTGCTCAGATACGCATATCGGTAAGAAGCTGCAGAATGCGGAGGGAATGGTTGATGGCTATCTGATGGCGCTGGATATCAGGCTTGAGATGGACGCAGATGTCTGGTTGAAAGAGGGTGCCTGAATATTGGAAATGAGTATCTTTTACATTGATATGTCGCAGATGTCATCAGAAGGTAATTTCCTGTGAGATGTAATTACTTTTCTTGGGGATCCGTTTACGCGGTTTCAAACAAAGCTCTCATCAACGCCAGGAGCGGTAATAGCGCATCAGGGAATAAATGCTTTACGATCGTAAAAAAGCAAATATCATGATAAGAGTGGCAACAAAGGCATCATCCTGAACGGATCTAAAATCCATTAAATGCTCCCCAAAATTTCATAGCCAGAGCCTGAGGTTTTCAAGGAGCATTCTTGTTCATTCATGCTTTAGAACTTTATATTTATTTTTCAGAAGACTCTGTGAATTTAGACGCAGCATAAGCAGCACCTGCTGTAGCTAAGACTGTTATAGCTCCTTTTGCCAGTGTTCCGGCACCTTCAGCTAATGACTTTGTACATCCTACACAGAGTTCTTCATCGTACGATTTACCGCCTTTTGCGTAATCATCGCAGCCTGGTGTTCTGCAAGAATATAAAATCTCAGAACATTTGGGACATTGACATTTATCACGGCGAAAAGTGTTTTCTTCTATCACGTTGGGTGAAACGGTTTCGCGACAGTGGCCGCAAATGCCTGGAGCTTTAGTTGCCATTGTAGTTTCTCGATAGGTTGGGATTGCAGAGTTATCGGCAAAGAAGCTTTTTTGTTTAATCAAAATTATCTGCAGGCTCGCTTCGGCGGGCTTTTTTTATACCCAAAGTCGCCGCTGGTTCCCACCGCGCATCCTGCGCACGCCGACGCGCGGCTTTTTCTTCTAATCCTGTTGTTGCCCACACCAGAAAGGGCTGAGCATGCATCGTATGGACTCTTCATCTCATCAAATGCCGTACTGGTGGTCTGCGTGTCTGGCGTTCTTCTCAACGCTTAGCCTGTATGACTACGTTTTCTGCGTCGGCGCAGCGATCTCCGCGTTCTTCACAATCAAAACCTATTACGCCTCTCGACGCGAAAGGCGACAGCAGCTGGAGGAAGAGCGCATACGCACAGAGATGCTCAGAGCCTATCTGGACAGCGTCATTGCTAAGCCGGAAAGCGAGCGCCCGACGCCTGCTGAAGTCATGGCTAAAGCAACAGAAGGCAAGAGGATTAGGGATGCCGATACTTAACAGAAAAGCCGGCGCAGCAGGCGCGATATGTGCTGTTAGTGTCATCATTGCTATCGTGCTTTCGCTTGGCCAGGTACGCACAAATCAGCGCGGACTGGAACTCATCGGTAATGCCGAAGGGTGCTGGCGTGAACCCTATACGTGTCCGGCAGGTATTATCACCGACGGCATAGGCAATACACACAGTACTCAGCCAGGCACACGCAAAACTGACGAGCAGATAGCTACAGACTGGCAACAAAACATTCTGGACGCCGAGGCATGTGTAAATCGCTACGCTGCGGGTGCCCGGCTGCCGGAGAACACATTCTCTGCTGCGGTCTCAATTGCATTCAATGCTGGCTGTCCGGCAATGCAGAAATCAACGATGTTCCGCTATTTCCGCCATGGCCAGCTGGTGGGCGGATGCAATGAATTCCCCCGGTGGGTTTTCGGTGGGGGCAAAGAGCTTCCGGGCCTGGTGACGCGACGTCAGGAGGAAAAACAGCTTTGCCTGGAAGGCGTGAAGTGATGCGGTATTTGCTGCTGTGTCTCTGCCTGGTCGCGCTGGGGGCCGGGCTGCTCGCCAGCCATTATCACGACAAAGCCACAGAGTGGCGTACGGCTGCATATCAGACACAATAGCTGGCGAAGCAGCAGGAAGCTGCTATCCGAGAAATGCAGACACGACAGCGCGAGGTTGCCGCGCTCGATGCAAAATACACAAAG
>Ga0308162_1000985_pt1 | contig 25493 bp, 34 predicted proteins | sample PhySR2_FD_201370 | JGI IMG/M metagenome (GOLD analysis project Ga0308162, IMG submission 201370) | Phyllosphere microbial communities from UC Gill Tract Community Farm, Albany, California, United States - DLSLS.R2 | ecosystem: Host-associated > Plants > Phyllosphere > Unclassified | place: USA... | reverse complement strand
CGGATTCAGGATCATGGCCAGCGTGCTGTCGTTCCACAGCGGGTCGACCTCAGACAGATACGCGATGTCCATGTCACCGGTCTGCATGCAACCCGTACTGGTGATGATGTTGAGCCAGTAAATCAGAGGATATTTGTACCAGTGCACGTGATAGAAGCTGCCGGGTGTGGGTGAGTCGCTCTGCCCGCCGCGTCCGGCACCGGTGCGGCCGAGGTTAATTTTAAAGCCGCCCATGTTCACCATGACGCCGGGCTCGCGCGTCACGTCGGTCAGTGCCAGCGGCTCCCAGAAGCCGATAGCCAGACCCAGCCGGTAAAAAATACCGTACGGGCACATCTGAATCGGCGAGGCAGGGTTCGGAGTATCCGGGTGCGCGCCTGATGCCAGCTGGATGCTGCCCAGCGACATCGGGAACAGGCACTTCCAGCAGACGTCGCTGATGGGGTTTACCCAGCGCCCGTCGCCGGCGTTGCTGGTCGCTGCCATGACAGGATTCGCCATGATCCCAGCCGTGAGCAGGCACATGATGAGAAGGAAACGTTTCATGAGCCTCTGACCTCTGTTTTGCTGCGGAGCCAGACGCACACCGGGCCGTCATCCGTGTCATGAATGCTGCCGGTAAACCAGCCATCGCCTGCAGGTGCGGACAGCTGCCACTGACTGCAGTTACCGGTTCTCCGGAAGGCCTGCATCATCCAGTCCGGCGCGTCGTTTTCCATCCAGGTAAAGGCGGCTGCCAGGTTATGTGCGGAAAGCCAGGCCTCAAACTCGCCGGGCTGCGGATATTCATTGCCGTCAGCGGGCACAAAAAATTCAGGATGCGTCCAGCCGCCCCAGCGATCGCGCACGACCGGCTGAGCCGATATTTCAGCAGGGTGTGTCATAGGGTGAGATTCCGTAAAGACGGCAGCGGAACTGCCGGGGTCAGACGTTAAACGGGCCTGCCTGCGGGGTGCAGGCTGAGGCGTACCGCAGCAGCGCGAGGAACGAACAGCCTGCGCACTGCGGGCAGAAAAGGCATTCAGGTGGCCGCAGCCACCCGGGGAGGATTTACTTCACCGCGCGGCACAGTCTGCCGGCAACATCGTCGAGTTCGCGGTCATAACTGGCACGCTCAGCCGCACTCAGAAAGCCCTGCTGCTTTACGTAGCCGTCAGCATCTTTTCTGACGCGGCCAGCCTGTTGCCATAGCTGTTCAGACTGCGCTTCCGTAAGGTGACGCGCTTTGCGGGCATTACCGATATCGGCCTGCAGCACGTTAATGCGTACCGATATGTGCGCCTGAAGCGGGTCTTTAATACTGCCGCCTGTTTCCCCCTTCACGTCATGCTGAGCCTTTATATCGCATGACGGCCACTCCTGCGTAAATGACGAAGCGGCTGTGGCATGGCCGGCAGCCAGCAGCAGAAATCCTAACGTCAGCGTTCTCATTGCCTGTGTCCCTTAAAGTGATTATTCACGCGCAGAATTATAGACCAGCCGCTGTCAGCTACAGATCCGTACCATTATCCGCGGTATGACCGCCACGCCTGACAACGTACCAGCCAGCTGCCTCGGCTCCCCGCTGACAGCAATCTGTCCAGCTGCCGGTGTAGTCATCCTCTTCGGCATCCCGCAGCATCGCCTCTGCAGCTTCGTCGCTCTGGCGCGGGTTCAGGTAGCGGGAACGCGCTTTTACGATGGCGATACCCACGCGGGTCCGGACTGCATAGGGCAGCAGAACCTTTGACTGCGGCTCAGCACGAAGCGCAAACCCTTCAGCCTCCAGTGCGCCGCCAAATGCCGCCAGCATGAACTGCCAGTAATGGCAGTTCGCCTCAGCAGCTGCAAGTTCGGCCATCTCGCGACTGCCAAACGGTGCCGGAGATGATAAGCCGAAAGCCACGTGCATCGGGTCCGGACTCTCGGGAGTCATTCTCCTGCCAGCCCTGACCATAACGATGGCCAGCGCTATGAGAACAATGAAACCACCCACGGCCGGCAAGCCTGCCGTAAACGCGCTTATGCTCTCGGGTGCCAGTGAGATTTCGGCACGACAGGCAGGCGGGACAGGATCAGTCCATACCGGTTGCATCACCGGCTCCGCGTGCAGCTGAACGGGTGCGGCCTCGGATGACGACGCAGAATGCTGCCAGTCATTTACCAGTCTCTGCACAAGATCATACGGCATGTTATCACTCATTTCAGTGCCACCTCCTCTACCCGGAGCATCCTGTCCGCGCGCGTGATGCGCACCGGCGTATGCTCAAAGCCGAATTTCGTTGTTAACGTGCCGTACTGGTCGAAGTACACCGGCTCATCCAGCGCGATGCTGCTGTCGTGCACGTTGCCCTTAACCAGGATGACCTTAAAGTTCTGCTGGCCCGTGATCTGCAGCTTCAGCCACGCCATCTGCTGCGGATTGTCACCGTCAACGAAGTAGAGCGTCTCGCTGAAGGCGACCCTGTCCAGCGGATTAACCTTATCGCCCGCCCGGGCGATGACGTTGCCGCGCATGTCGCGGATGGTTTCCCGCACCGTAAAGGTCGGGTCATACAGGAACGCACGGTCCGTCCTCGCCGGCGTCAGCCCGGCCACCGGCGCGGGACGCACGGCGTGGGCCTTCACACGGGCTTCGGCCTCACGCTGCAGGCGGTCCATCTCGCCGCTGTCCTCCATGCCCTTAAGGCGCTGCCCGATAAAGGTCAGCAGGTCCGGCTCGGCGATGGGAAACAGATGCCCGATGGTGCCGAGATCTTTAGCCCGCGCAGAACCGGAAACCACTGTGGCGAGCAGAAAAACCACTGTGGCGAGCAGCCTCATTGCGCCCCCTGCATCTGACGGGCAATGTCAGCCTGAATGACCGGGGTAATGTCGGTGACGCCGGCAACCACCGCCCCCTTCACCAGGATGACGCCACCGTGTGCGGCCTGCCAGCCAGAGAGGCTGGCGTCCAGCGCGGCGCCAAACCGCTTTGTCAGTGTCTCCAGCGCCCCCTTTTCCACCGGCTGCTGCGCCGTCTGCTGCCGAAACGTATCGATAGTACCTTTCATATCAAACACCACGTAATCGGGCTGTACGGCCTTAGCAACCAGCGCACTGACGCCAGCGCTGAGCGCAATGACCAGCGCGGCGAACGCCGCCAGCCGGGCACCTCGGCTGCGCATCAGCCGCGCTGACGCGGTCACGCGAGCGCCGTCACTCATCCCTGCGTTATCCTCGTTTTCTATGGCCACCTGCTGAGACGGCTGTCTTTCTTCCTGCATCGTTTAATCCTCTTTTAAGCAGTGGTCAGGCCTGCCCAGCGCTCCAGTTCCTGCATCTCGGCCTGGTACATGTGAGGCTCGCAGGCCAGCAGGTATGCAGCCTCTTCGCTGGTCGCCCCGGCCTTCTGCGCCTCCGTCATGTACTGGTAGTCTTCGCCGCGGGTGCTGAACATGGCGCGCGTGACCGGGTCAACAAAGACGCGATGGAACGAACTGTTTTCACCCGTTGAGATCATCACCGAGCTGAAGCCGGTATCGCGCGCGGGCTGGAAGCCGCGGATAACCTGCGTTTCAACCTCACTGAACTGATCCGGGTTGGAATTGAGGTAGGTTTTGAACGCTTTTGCATCCTGCAGCAGGGTCACTTTAGTGCCCGAACAGTCCCATGCGGCTGCCGCGGCTGGCGGTGCGGCCTGGTCCTTGGTGCCGGTAAAGTCCTTGATACCCTGCGTGATGGTGATGAACGCCCCGCGGTGGCGGCGCACCGTACGGTAGCCGGTTTCGATAAAGCGGGCCGCGTGCGGGTTAGAGCCGCTGAACAGGCGCCAGGCCTCGTCAATAATGGCGACCTTCTTCAGGCTGCGCGGCGAGTGGTACATCTTTTCCTGAATGGCCAGAATCAGCGAGTACAGGATGGCGGAGAGCAGGTGCGGCTGATTTTCCAGACTCAGCAGTTCCAGTACGGCAAAGCGCGTGTCGCCGTCGAGTGTCGGCTTGTCCGAGTTGAAGTAGTCGCCGTTGGCCCCCCACGTGCACCAGCGGTCCAGCAGCAGCACCAGCTCGTTGATGCGGTTCATGATGGTCGGCTGCTGGCCATATTCTTCCCTGACCGCCGCAGACTTCATGTACAGCACCACGTCGTCTATACGCGCGGTGTTCTGTTTCGCCTCGTAGGCCGCCACCACTCCTTTGAGCAGGATGGTTTCGCTGACCTTATCCAGCGGTTCGTTGGGGCTGGCCAGTACGGTGAGCAGTCCCTGGATGCCTTCGGCAGACGCTTTAATGTCCCGCACGTTAGCGAACGGGTTAAAGCGCAGCGTCGCACCGTCCAGGTAGGCCCCGCCCGCCTGCCGGCAGAAGTTTTTGTAGCTGCCCCCCATGTCGATAACCCACCCGAAGCCGCCGGCGTTCAGCACCTGTCGCAGGATTTCCTGTATGAAGAAGCTTTTACCTGCGCCGGTGGTGCCGGTCACCGCGATGTTAAAGTTAGTTGCCCCGTTGCTTTCGCTGAACATGTCAAAGAAGGCCAGCGCGTTGCGGTAGGTCGGCAACGGGCTGCCCGATGCCGCCATCTGCCGCTCGGCTACCACCGGCATGAGGTTAACGGCGTTAAAGCTCTTGCAGCGCAGGGTGGCGTTCATGTGCTTCATGTCGTCCCACAGTCCCTCCTGCATCAGGAACGGCATTGAGGTCAGCCAGTTGCGCAGCTGCTGGTAGCGCGGCGCGGACATTTCAAGGTCATTTTTGCGAAACACGTTGATTGCGGAGAGTTCACAGCGCTGTTGTTCGCTGTCGCTGTCGGGCGTGAACAGCGTCAGGTTAAGGTTAAAGCTGCACATCGCAATTTCGTTGCTGGCAAGCCCCATGCGCAGGTCGCGCCACTCTTCATAGGTGCGCTGCGTGTTGGGGAACAGCTTGCCGTAGGAGGAGTTGGCCTTCTTGCCCATGTCCTGCTCCTTACGGAACGCCTCGTTCTGGCTGCTCACCTGCTCCTCCACGCAGATGGTCCAGCTCAGCAGGAACGGACAGGGAATGCCCAGATCAGGAAACCGCATGTTCTGCAGGTTGTCCGCCGCCTGCCAGAGCGCGAACTGCTTCGGAACCTTTGTCAGCTGCATGTTCACGATGCGCGTGCTGACCACCGCACTGTCGCTGCTGTCGCTGCTGTCACTGACCGCACGATCGCCGTGCTGGCGTGCAGTGGTCAGCTTCAGGTGATCCGGATGAACCTCCATTTCGGTACTGGTGTCCACGCACTGGCGGTGCAGCTCCTGCTCCGGGTTCCAGTGCTCACTGCCCGCACTGACCTGCCCCGGCCGGTAGTTCAGCTGCTCGCGGATGACGGATAAAAACTCATTCGGTCCCACGCGACGGGTGTCCATGTGCGCGGCCAGCATCGAGACACGGAGCGTTTCGCGCACCTGCGCCACCGCGTCAAGCGACTTGATGCCGCCGGTGCCAGGGTGTGCATACACCAGGAAAACGCGGTAGTTACGCAGGTACAGCGGGTACTCGCGCTCATTGGCCAGCCCCTTCAGCGCCGAGCGCTCCCAGAAGGCTTTGGTGATGGCGTTTAGGCGCGGCGCCATGTCGCCCTTCCACATGTCCCGGCTCAGCCCGTTTTCCAGCATGTCGCCCACGCACTTGCTGGCCACCATCAGCACCGTGACCGGCGTTTTACGGGGCAGCTTTTTACGCAGCAGGTCGTCGAGCGCCTGTACCACCTGCTGATTCGCGCCGGCGAGCGGTGCCACCTCCAGAATAAAGCCGACCGAGCGGCTGTTAATGAAGAGTTCGGACTTTTCATCAAACTCACGCCACGGCAGCAGGCTGGTCAGCGACGGGTAGCTGAAGCTCTCCTCCAGCCTCTGGCGCGCCATCCTGGCACCGCCCTCATCCCGGCTGCTGCTGAAGATGCCGGTGAGGTGATCGATAACGTTACTGATCATGCTGACCTCCGGCGCGCTCTGTTTTCAGCGCGGCCTTTATCAGGGTATGGAAGTGCGCGGATTTTCCGGCTCCGGGCGTACTGTGCGTAAAGACGTGTCCATAAGGTGGCACATCCACGAACATCAGTCCGGGCCTGACCCGGTGATGCAGCGCAGCTTCAGACGATGCGGGCGCCCGCTGTTCACAGGCACTGCTGAATGAAAAACGCTTTTTCATTACTCCCCCTCGCTGATTACGCGGAAATCTTCGTCCCAGCGGGACTTCTGCTTCACGAACTCCACCACGGCGGGCTGATGAAAGCTGTCCTGCTCGTCCACCCAGGGCGCAATCCACAGGCGCTGCGTCGCGTCAGGAATGCGGCGGGCGTCCACCTGCCCCGGTCCGCTGTAGTCACCCGGGACAACAGGGCCGGTGGCGCCAGTACGAACCGGCACCGTGGACGCGCGCAGGCTGTCTGCGGTCATGCCCTGTCCTTTAACCGGGCGCGGTGCAGGCGTTGTCATGCTTACCGGGCGGTAAGGGCTGACGGCGGGCTTCACGTTGCCGGGCGTCGCCAGCGCCTCAGCGGCAGGCTTTGGGCCGGCCTCCTTTTCTGCCGTCAGGTCGTCCAGGCTCTGATGCCTGGACGCCAGCCTGCTGGCATCGGACATCGACAGGCACTGGTCGGTCGCGGTTTTATTACAGTCAAAATCAGAGTTCATGCCGGCGCAGCCGGAGAGCGCAGCGCACAGCAGTGCGCACGCAAAGAGTTTCTGCATGGTGGAGTCCTCAGTGGCGGCTGTGCCGCAATGGGTCAGGGAGAGATAAAAGTGCAGGTGAGTCAGGTGGTGCAGGTTGCCCTGGTGAAGGCACGTAAAAAGGTGATTCAGCCGGTATGTTTGTCTTTCATAAAGGTGTCGACCATCTGCCAGTCCTTAAACTCATCCTCGCTCATCACGTGATGGCGGCAGGCGGCGGGTATGTTTTTTACCGGCGCTTTTGTGCGCGCCCAGACGTCTGCGCGCGATGTACCTGGTGAAACCTGGCGGATGACGTCAGTGATATACCCCGCCAACCGCTCAATCGTGATGTCTGCGAGTGCGGGTACGTGCCCGGAATTCTCTGCCATCGGGCGTATCGCCGCATCCGGAACCGGACGGGTGTTAAGCCTTTCAAGCCGGAACAGTATATTGCCGCTGGATTGCCGTCCGCCAGTAATCCGGATCAGCAGCGAGTCCGGCACAGGAGTGGTTTCATCATGGATCATTCTTAGCCTCGTTTAAGATCAGTTCTGTTGAGGAGGATGCACACAAAGGTGCAGGGTGCCCTGGTGAAGGCTGAAGTATTGTTTATAGAGTTATATGATCGCAGTCCCCGCTGGCAGTTAAAGAAGGAGAACTGTCTTCTTTTTAAAGGTCGACTGTTAGCGGGATACGTGGAAGCTGATTTACCGGGTTCCCACATTCGTCTGACTGACGGCCAGCAGGCGCTGATCCACCCATCCCTCCGCCCTGCAGGTCGCTACTGCTGAAACCGTGTGCTCCGGAGTCCAGTTAAGTACCGCAGCGTTATTTTCATGCACACTTTTTATGTCGCCAAGTTCACAGTCGGGCAGCAGCACTTTGCCGTGATGAACGGCCGCAATCACAATTTTCACAGACTGGCCATTGATAATGGATGCCGGAACCGACCACTGAAAACTGACATCAGACTGCTCAATAACAGATGATGTGTTTTCACTGCTGTTTTCCTCCCGTAGCCGGTTGTTTATCCACTCACGATCACTGGATGACAGGTCATGCCGGCTCAGTAACCAGATCAGCCCTGCCGTGCCCAGCCAGCCAGGTCCGCTGGCTTCCTTTTCCCTGATGATGGTCTGAAGCTGCGGAGAAGGTTGTGGCCCATAGCGACTTTGCAGAGACTGCTGCACTGCAGGTGAAGGCCGTAATCCCGATGACCTGCTGTCAGTCCTGCCCGTCGCCGTACTGTTTCCGGCTGAAGGGTTGAAGCTTTTGTACACAGGCGTACTACCTGTGGAAGAAGACCGATAAGCCGGACTGCGTGCGGCATAACCTGATGACGACTTAAACGATGCACGGGAAGTTGAGTTGCCCGCCATAACCGGCAGCGTCTGCAGAAAGCAAAGCGCAAACAGGCCCCCTTTAAGAAGATGTTTCACTTTTCCTCCCAGCTTGCCTGCCCGTTCACCGTGATAATGCTGCGGTCTTTCGCCAGAGACTGAATTCGTAATATCTGTCTCGGGCTCAGCGAATCAGACTCACCGTAAGGTGCCTGGCTGATGTCGCAGTCGCCTGTACAACGAAGTCGCCACAGTACTGCGCTGGCATCATCATGCTGCTCACTGTAAAGACGGCTGAGACTGGCTGGTGCCTGTGTGTCATAAGCCAGCCAGGCCCTGGCAAAATAAGCCGCTGCTCTGACACTGTCTTGCTGCACCCACTTACCTCGGTCAAGAACATGGGCCGCTGCTGCAAGTATCTTTGCTGAAGCCCTGTCTCCCGATGAATAACCGGCGATTGAAATCAGCTCTGCAGCGAGTGCAGGCATTTGTGATTTCAGTTCGTCCGGTGGATCATCCCGCATGAACAGATCGGTTAAAGCCGCAGAAGAGTGCTGTTTTAACGCTTTGCGATAGAGCGAAAACGAGAGGTTTCGGTAGTCAGTCTTAAGTATTTCAGAACAGGACGGAAAAGCCTGTTTTTCCGGGCATGCCTTTTCTGCTTCAGCATTCAGTTGCTGCCAGGCCTGCCACGGATCAGGATTCTGCAGGGCTTTGGTCCGGATGGCGTCGAACTCTGCTTTTTGATTATCACAGGCGGACAGCAGCATGACTGACAGCAACATGAGCATCTTTATAACTTTTTTTGTTACCACAACTATTCTCCTGATGATGTATGCCTGACAGTGATACTGGACAGCAGGCAGAGCAGGTCCGGTAGCTTAAAGCTCAGCTATATAGGGCATCAGGCTGGGGACTGCCAGAAGCCAGACGCTGACGGAGCGCCTCGATCTCGGTCAGCATGGCGGCCAGCTGGCAGCTGCTCGCCTGTGCCTGCCAGGCTTGCCGGTAACGAAGCCGCAGCGCACAGAGCCGGATATGCAGTTCACGCTGGTTGTGTTTATCCATGATTGCCTCCGCAGCCTGATGTCGTTATCTGAGGTTAAGCAGGAAGTAGAACAGCGTTAAAAAATATGCGATACCGGTAGTAAAGGCCGCCATAAATAAAATATCTATGGGATGAGGTACCGGTACCATCCAGAACCACACACTCTTGACAAAATAATATGCCGCCAAGATCAGCCAGAACAGCACCATCGCCCCGAAGGTCAAGACCGCCATGTTCCTGCACAGGTACGCCAGCAGAACAATAACGGGAGACGTTAACAGGGCCAGCCGCCAGACCTGCCAGCCCGGAAAACCCGGGAAACCGGGCAGCCCCTCACGCATCGTCAGACCGGACAGGATGAAGTTAGCCGCCAGCATGACTGCAATCAGAACCAGGTAAAGGTGATCTCTGTTATCCGCATGACGCCAGCGTTGAATCATCGCTTTCATGCCGCCTCCTGCCCGTGAGTTGACGTCCTGCGGAACTGAATGTTCTGAGACCTGACCTTTTTAAGATCAAGCTCGACCAGTCTTCCCATAAGGTTCAGGAGAAGCATTGCACGCTTTGCGCCCTGCGGCTCATGCCAGATAGCTTGCATGTTTTCAAACGTGCCGTTTGTTATCAGAACTGTATCGCCATGCTCAGGTGCCTGCATGTCTGCCTGCGCGGCCGATTCAGCTCCCCGCTTCATGCGCTCCATTTCCGCATCCCCCATAATTGCGATGCGGTTGCCAAAACTGACTATGGTTGAGACTCCGCGAGTTGCTTTAATTGTCGTCGTATGAATTTCTTCAGGGTCGAATCGCGCAAACAGATAGCCAGGAAAAAGTGGCTGGGGTTTAACCGGTTTAACGCTTCCCCCTGCAACAAGCTGACAGGTGAAAAGCGGAAGGTAACATTCCACACCCTGGTTGAGCAGATGGGCCTCAGCGCGCTTTTCCTGATTAAATAACGACTTGATTACATACCACTGTTTCATCTGTCATCTCCTTAATTAATGGTGTCGCCGAGGCGCAGCTGGCTGGCCTGACGCAGAACTTCGTCAGGGTTCAGAACAGGCGCACTGCCGTTACTGCTGCTGACTGTCGGTGTAATCGCTGCCGCCTGCTGCACAGCTGCCTGCGGGGCCTCCTGCTTCGCCTTTTCTGCTTCAGCGTCCTCAATTGTTTCCAGGCGGAAACCCTGCTGGAAGACCACCGTCACAGCGTTGCCGGCGCCGATATCAATGACCGGGTGATACTGCTCGGCACGCTTAATCCAGTACTGGCTCAGCGTGTCTGCAGCCTTGCTGGCACCGCCACCGAGGCCCTGCTTGAAGATATCGCCGGCACCCACAGAGGCGCTGCCACCGAGTCCGACCGTAGGTGTCGCGGCAGACTGTATGCCCTCACCGAAGCCGGACAGCAGCCCGGCAGCCCCGGCATTGGCGATGATGGCGCCGTTACGCATGACCGGCTTGCCGCGGATACCCACCTTGCCCTGGAAGGACACGTGCCCGTCGAACGGCATGTCGATGTGTTTGCCGTTTTTCAGGATACAGCTGATGTTTTTGGTGCGGACTTCGCCGCGCTCGCTGGAGATATCACCGTACATCTCCCCGGTCACGCGGCACTGGTCCATGTTCCAGGTCTTCCCGTTTGGCATGGAGACATCGCCCAGCAGGGTGATGACCACCGGAGAGGTATTCTGCTGACCGGTTACGCTGGCGTTGGCGTCAGCGCCCTCAATCATGACCGCCTCGGAGAATGACCCGGAAGGTATCCAGGGAAGCTTCATCTTTTTGTCAGTGAGCGCAGCGTAGGTGAAGGTATCGCGGCTCAGGCCGCCCGGCCGCACAGTGCCGGTGCCAGGATAAAAACCCTGCCCCTGCGACGGATAAAACTGGCCGCCCTGACCCGCAGCCGGTCCGCTGCCGGGATTGTTAATACTCCACTGCGCCGGGCCGGACTGCCCGGAGGAGACCGGGGCACTGGCAGGTGGCGAGCCTGCCGCCGGTGTACTTGCTGCAGGACCATTCGGAGTCCTGCCTCCCTGTACCTGCTGCGTCTGCAACTGGCTGATAGCCTCTGCCATCGTGGTCAGCTGCTTCTTCAGCTCCTCATTCTGGCTTTTCAGCGTGCCGGTCAGCGTACCGAGGTCGCGCTCAAGCCCGGCTGTCTTGTTCTGCTGCTGCTGCAGCGCCGCGGTGGCCACGCCTTCGGTAAAGGACGTGTTCACCAGGCTGCCTGTCAGGTTCGGTGCCGCCTTCGGTGCAGGCTGGTTCAGCTCCGCCTGATGATGCGAGTAAGCCCAGATGCCGCCGCCCACCGCCAGCATGACCGCGGCGGCAACGCCGGCAATCACCCACTGGCGGCGGCGCGTGGCGGTATTGATGTTGCTCATGCCCCGCCCTCCGCGTCAGTCGAGAAAATCACCCACACGAAGCCTTCACCGTTAGCGTAGAGCGTGCGGGTTGAGAGCATCACCGCGCGCACTCCCTTCTGCCAGAACTGCTTTTCGTTCAGCGGCCGCGTTACGTAGCCGGTGTTTTTCATGCGATAGCGCATAACCCGCAGGTGAGAGCCGGCAAGCTGGCGTTCAGGTACCAGCAGCACGCCCACAGGCGGGTTATACGCGGGACCGCGCGAGGCCTTTACCTCGGTATAACTGTCCGGAACGTCGCCGCTGACCACGCTGCGCGCAACACTTACCAGCGTTTTCTGGAAGGGCTGACTCTCCTCCCATACTTTCGCGTCCGGATTAGGCTTGAGTGGCACATCTGCCGGTATCAGGTGTAGCGTGCGGCCGTTGCCGGGTTTGGGTGACACGTCGATCGAAACGCCCACGCCGCCAGCCGTTTCCAGGAAGATGGTGAAGTCCTGACCGGTCTGTGGCGTAATCAGCAGCGCGCCGTCGGCGGTGTTGCTTTTGAGGTAGGCATTTTCCGGACCGGTGATGCCGGTAATCAACTCGCCGTCGATAATGATTTTGTTAGGACTGGTATTACTCATCTGCGCCTTAAGGTGCGCATTATTTTCAAACGGGGTCCCGGCCGGGCCGGGTACGGCGGCCAGCCCGGCGACAGGCAGCAGCGCCAGCGCGCCGGCAACGGCCAGGGCGGAAAGGGTCTTTTTCATCGGTTCAGTCCTGTTGCGGGCGGCGTTCAGGTTGAGTCCAGGGCACCTCGGGGAAGGCCGTCAGGCGGATAAGGCCATCCACGTAGTGCACGCTGAGCCGGTAGGCTTTACTGGCATCCGGAAGCGAAATGTTCAGGTTGCCGTTAGTGGTGCTTGCGCTCAGCGTGCCCTGCACGGTGATGTCACCAGTGGTGGAGTCGGTGATTTCGTCATCGATGCGGAACACGGAAGAGACGCCGTTGTTTTTGATGTATTCAGCTTCGGCGGCGAGCTGCTTTTTCATGTCGTCACGGTACTCAGCGGGAACGAAGCGCAGCAGGGCGGCGTGCTGGCTGTCCACGGTTTCGGGCGTGACGGAAAGGCGGAGGTTGACGAAAGAGCGTACCAGCATGCCGTTTAAGGCCGCGTCTCCGGAGGCGGAATCGGAGAGGAACGGGCGGTCAAACATCATGGGGGTGGTCAGGGTCCTCTGCGTTTTTGCAAAATGCCACGCCAGCGCGCCGGTCACGACGGTGCTGACGGCGAGAATAAACACGAGCAGCGAAAGTGCGCACAGGGCCAGAATGATTACCCGGTTGCGCCCCTCCCGGACCTGATACTTCATAGCGTTATCCTTTTAATAAGCGCCATCCGAAGATGGCGCGCGGGTTACTGCATCCAGTGCCGGTTGCCCGAATCGGGCACGCGGCGGAACTGCAGCCGGAGCAGCGTGGTCGGCAGGTACCAGTAAAGAAGGTTCAGGAGCCACCAGGTGCCCTGCCCCTTCTTCAGATGGCGGACTAACAGCCAGAGCGCGCCAGCCACAATCAGCATCACAATGAACATGTCGCAGAAAAAACCGATGACGCCGCACGCAATGATGAGTACGGCCTCCTCAGTGGGGAGTCCGGCAAGGCGTTTCTGCTGATTGAGGGTTTCCGGGAACTGATACTGAAGCGATTCCCTGTCCATGACGGGGTCAGCCGGCGAGGCTGAAGAACACTTTGGTGATAACGATGAGGAACGGGATGCCGCCGACCAGAATCATCGGGTTGCGCACCTTGATGTAGGCCGCGACGGACAGAATGACTTCGCCGATATACAGCCCCCATTCGACGGTGCTGCCATGACCAAATGTATCCTTAGCATCCTGCTTCTGGCTGGCCAGCAGGTCTGTAGCTCCGGCAAAGTGTGGCAATGCAAAGAACAGCATTGCAAGGGCAATCAGGGTTACGTTTGCTCGATGCCGATAAACTTTTTTACAGGCAGTATGGGTAAGACCTTTCAGCATTTGTTTAATGGAGAAACATTTACCAGAGATAGGTTTCTGGTAGCCATCAGACAATGCTACCGCCACGCTATCCGTTTTACCGGAAGCGAAAATCGAAGTTTGCATTATTCAATCCTTAATCAGAATCAGGTTCTAAAAAAAAGGACTCACCATTTTTATAATGGTGAGTAGCGTCCTGCATCAGCAGTTTCTGATGCAGTTTGGGAAAACATTTTAGCGAATATGAGTTTTCTGTTTCAGAATGGGCTATGTATATCCACCTCCTAATATGCATAAAATTAACAGTAGCGTTATATAAAAAAATTTATATGAGAGGCATGGGCGGCGAAAAAGACTCAAAAACTACTCACAGTCAGTGGCAGATTCGAATCTCCGACCGGTGGCGGCTAAGTCGGAAAATGATCTGAGTGAGTCTTCAAGTCTGATTTTTGCCTCTCGTGTTTTACTTCTTCCTGAACGCTTCGATGATTCCACCAGGAGCTGGTTAGTCTCCTCTGACAGGTGGACTAAAACTGAACCTCCCCTGATAGATTTTTCATTGGCCATAAGGCGTCTCTTATGTGGATAAAAACATTTTAATCAATAACTTATCTAATCACGCCAACTTCAAAACATCTCGTTTACTGATGAAGAAAGTTAACTGAACAACTCAAAAGATACTCAGTAGTGATGTGTTTCTGTAAAGAATTATGCATGTATTGAAAAGTATTTCGAGTGGTTTTTGAGTATTTTCCTATATAGAAACTGAGTTTATTAAGAAAACCCTTAATAAACAGAACGTTACCGGATCAAAAAACCCTTCAAAAGATACTCATTCGTGTATCATCTTTTGTTTAACCCAAATTCTTGAGTCACGGCGTTAGCTGGGTAAAACGTAACCGATGGACGGGAGTAGACTTTGGACACATCTAATAAAAACCTCAAAAAGGTATTAGAACTTTTTGAGCGGAAAGGAATCGATAAGAGGAAACAGGCGTCAACAATGGCTGATATCCTCGGTATTAAATATCAGAGCGCCAAACAAAAACTCGATGGTAAAAGAGGAGTTTTCTATAGCGAGCTAAAATCGGTTTATGATTATTTCCACGAATCCCTTGATGAAGCAAAACCATATAACGGTATATTCATTGTTAATGATATGCATGTTAGATGTAATATTGTTGTCAGTGAGGAAAAGGTTGATATTAAAGAGCCAGGCATTAACTATGCATACTTTCATAAGAATTATTATGTAGTAAATCCAACAAGCGTGAAATTCAGTAAAGACATGAAGCAGGTAATAAGAATGGATTTTTTACCTGCGCCGAAACTGGCAATACTCGATAATGATAAAGAACTACTCGAACTATTAAAGTCAGTATCTAACAGATACGGTATTGATGCGTCGGTTTACGAGACTGCACAAGAAATGATGCAGGCGGTCGACAGTGAAGATTATGATGGATATGTTGTTGACTGGTTACTGGACTACAGCGAAAACTCTGAGGCAGTCATCAAGAAGATCCGCTCTAAAAGCGAGACAGTGCCGATAATCCTGCTCACCGGACAACTGAATCAGCATGAGCGAGAGATAGGAGAAATCATTATGGAATACGGAGTTGAACTGGTTGAAAAGCCAACTCGTGTTTTTATACTTTCCTCCATATTACTAGCAAACCTCTTTTTTTAAATGGCACTGAAATGGAATTAATTAAATTAACAGCTGAACATATAAAAGAAATGTACGACATAAGGTTTTCTGTTACCGAAAACTTTGTCCATGCCCATCAGATTGAGTATCTGCAGAGAGAAGTAATTCTGGCTGACGTTGCTCAGGGTGGTGGATGGATCTGCAAGATTGACGATAGCTATGTGGGTTATGGCCTCGGCATTCATATACCACATGCACTGATAGGTGGTCTGTTTGTACGGCCAGAGTACCAGGGGCAGGGAGTTGGGGGAGCGATACTGGAAAAAATCACTGAGTGGTTTTTTGAACAGGGAGACACTGAGATTGAACTGACCACTGATGAACACTCATCAGCTGCTCGCTTCTATCAAGCGAGAGGCTGGCATAGTTGCGGTCACGATGAATATGGACAGTTGATTATGAAGAAAAGGAAAATGACCAAATGAAGTTACTCACAGCTCTTCTGTTCTCTGCGATCTCGGCCAAAGCAGCGTATGCTGACTCCTTTGTTCTGGCAGACGGCAGTAAAGAAATTACCGTCTCTACTGAGGATCTGGTCAAGCTACCAGTCACTTCAATAACTACAGCTACGAATTTCACGCCCAAAGCTACTTTCGAGGGCGTGGCCTTCACAGAGCTGCTATCAAAGTACTCGATTAAGGCATCATCTCTGAGAGTCTATGCCCTTGATGACTACAGCTACACCCTGCCAGTGGGAGAGCTTATAAAATATCACGTTATCCTGGCATACCGGAAAAATGGCCAACTGATCCCGGTTTCTGATCTGGGGCCTTTTGCCATAATCTACCCCAGAGATGAGCATCCAGAACTGAACAAACTGGAAGTGAATGCCAAAACTGTCTGGCAGATAAACAGGATTGAGGTTATCAAATGAAACGCAGGGTTGTTCCCGTCGTACTTGGCTTAGTACTGACACTTTTTTTTTCAGGTTCAGTTTTTTTTACTGTTCAGAAATTCAACGAAATTAAAAATCAGTATAAAAGTATTGAGCCAAACCTTGATAACTACTCGACGGCTGAAATCCTCTTCCTGGCATTTGAAAGAACCCGAACATCTGTTTACCAGACAGAAACCCCGGACAATTTCAAAACAAAGAAGTCCGTTTTTGACTCTAAAGTCAGAATTCTTAAAAACAAATCATTACGCATAAACTCATTTTATTATGAGCCGGATTTCCTTAGTGCACTTAACCTCCTTGAGAAGCAAAGCGCTGAACTAAGCAGGCTTAATGAATCCACACCGCCCTCAAAAAGGAAGGATGTACTTTTAGAGCAAATGAATAAGATGCAGCCTACGCTCATTAACCTGCAAGAAATTATTTATAAAATCCAAATCAGAAACTTCAACACAATAAAGTCATTGATACTGGATAACTCCTCGTACACAGAGCTTGCAGCACTTTTTTGCATTTTCCTTCTTTTTACTTTAATCATTTTACTCTGGGTGCATATAGTAAAACTAAACTCAGCGATTAAAGGAAAAAATATCTTCATCTCAGCCATATATCATGAGCTATCAGGCTCTATTCAGAAAATCCAGTTATCTTCTGATATGATCAATGTGAGGGGGGATGTTTTAAATTCTGAAAAATACCTTGCTAAAATCACTTATCATTCTAATAAGCTTTATCAGCAGACAAAAGAAATACTTGAGTTTTCTAAAATCGAGATCGGTAATGTTGGTGTTAATAACATAAGCTTTTATATTGAAGATGCTTTAAATGCTGGCTTATCTCTCTACAATGAAAGCAATGCCAATAAAATAGAATGTAACATATACCCGCAGAACATTCTCATCAATGCTGATAAACAAAAAATCATATCAATAATCCATAACATTATTGACAACGCGAATAAAAACACTCATTCCGGGTTGATTAAAGTGCGACTTAGAGTGGCTAAGTCGTACTTATTTTTAAGAGTCAGTGACACAGGATGCGGATTTGATACTAAAAAACTCAATCTACTTTTCCAACCATTCAATCAGGGCGCTGAGAGTCAAACCCGACAAGGTCTGGGCCTGGGACTGTCAATTGTTAAAAGTTATCTCAAAACAATGAAGGGGAATATCAGTGCACGTTCGAAAATCAATGAAGGCTCAACCTTTATGATCAGAGTACCGGTAACTGTAATTGATAAAGAGTCTTAATTATCCTGAAAGAAGTCCGCCGTGCCCGGACTTCTTTTCCATTACTCGCTCTCGTCTGTTTTAACGAAGTGCCTGTTATCTGCATCGCTTTCTGAGTTGTCTATTTCAGTAAGGTACTGGCTCAACAGGGAATCAATACGCTCCGTCCCCCCGCCTCCCGTTGAGTTGACATAAAGCTCAGTCATCATCGTCAGTAATATCATTATGCCTTCTTTACTGCCGCTGACTTTACGAAGCAGCTCACGATTAAACTCACGCTGATTAAACGTATCTTCTGTGTTTTTAGCTTTGTGCATAATCAGGCCTAACCTGAGAAGTTCATTACATGTGGAGGAAAGACTGACCTCAGCAGGACTTGCTCCATTCTGTATGTCCAGAAGATAAATATCCCTGATTTCCTTTTCAATTTTATCTTTGACGTAGATACCCATTCTTCCCATTAATTATTCTCCTGAACGTATTATTTAGGTTTTTATAATAACTTTACCAATTTGTGTCATGCTCTCCTGTCCGACCCTTCATCGCTTTCAGCTCTATGAAGCACTAATGTGCATGCAATTTAAGTCTTATACAGGTAGTCGTAAGCGACACCATCATGTCGTAGGGTGTGACACTGTACGATATGCAACACTATGATTAAACTAATTATCAACACTCCTACGATATAACATCGTAGCAAGCTATGACAACAGGTAGTAGAAACCTACGATATAATATCGTAGGACATGACACTATCTTGTCGTAGTAACCTACGATAAAACAGGGACATACGAGCTAAACCCAATAACACATTTCCAGTAACGCTCTGATTTTAAATAAAAAAACAGCAAGATAAAATCTTGCGTGGGGTGTGATGAAAACTTACCCCCGAAGAGCGGCTTGGTAAATAACGCTATCCTGCTGAATTCTTTATATCCCTAACAGGGCTTATCTCCAGCCCGCCAGCGCAACGTGCGCGTCTGTAACGAATTATCTTGCAAGCGATGATCTGAGCGAGTATTTTCCACACGAACCTGCCTGGCGCATTACGCGCACGTACGTGAGATTATCAGAATGAAAATATTTGCTGCTCTCGCGCTTGCCGCTGTATTCAGCGCGCAGGCTGCGCCGGAAATGTGTTTCACAAAAGCCGGTCAGGATTTCGGTATTGATCCGCGTCTCCTGATGGCACATTCCATTCAGGAATCACGCATGCGTAATAATGCGCTGAATACGAAAAGCAGCGGCGGCACGCATGATGTCTGCAATATGCAGATAAACAGTTCTCACTTTAATCAGCTGAAAAAGTTTGATATTACGCGGGAAAGGCTGCTGAAAGATCCGTGCATCTGCATTTATACCGGTGCGTGGATCGAGGCGCGAAATTTCAGACAGTATGGCAGAAACTGGGATAGCGTCGGGATGTACAACACCGGCCCGAGCCCGAAGCTTATCAAACAGCGGCGTGAATATGCTGCAATCATCAAGAGTATTTACCGCGTGCTCATAGCACGGGATGAGGTTTACACTGCAATGGCGAAGCAGAATAAGAAAACGCCCGCGCCTGAAAATTTCTTAACTGCGGACGTAATGCCTGACAAAAAATAACCCCGGCATGCCGGGGTTATTTTCATGATTTGAGTTTTGCGAACTCCTCCGCCATCTTCCACAGCGCCTGATTCAGCTTTATATCGCCGTCGATGCCCGTTACCGCTCGGGTCGTGGTTCTTTTTCCCTTCGCCGTTCTGCCGGGCACACCCCCCTTGATCAGGTTCTCCTGCACGATATTAAACGCGGTCCACAGGTCGGTGCCTTTGTCATACCAGGCGCGCGGCTTAATAATACGCTCAGCTGACACCGGCGGCTCTTTGCCGTCATATTTATATTCCAGCGCCAGCTGGCCCAGCAGGCGGCGTTCTTCACTGTTAACCTGAATGGATTTCATCATGCCGATATTATTTTCCACCTTATCGAACACGCCCAGCACCTCATAAGCACCTTCAATAACCTGCGATACAATATCCCCCTTGTGTGGCACGCTGATTTCACCAAACGATTTCCAGCACACCAGGCCATTCGTGCAGACCTGCCGAAAAATACCGGGTATCATTTTATAACTGCTGGAGCCGTCATGGCTGTTCAGTAATACGATTTCCGGAACCTCTTCGCCGCTGCTCTTATTTCCCCGGCGCAGGCGGATCATGTGTTTGGTAAATTCGCGTCTTTCCGGATCGCGGACGCGCGACTGGCTGGCATAAAAAGGTTCGAACCCTTCTTCACGCAGTTTATCCAGCAGTGTAATGGTCGGAATATAGGTATAACGCTCAGAGCGTGAATCATGCTTTTCGGCTGAAAATGCGCTCGGAACAATGCGCATCAGCTCATCATTATTCAGCGGGCTGTTTTTACGGATAGCAGTCGGGGCTGCATAGCGGGAAGAAAAACGGACCATAATTAATTACCTCATAAAGAAATAGTGTCAGCTGTCAAATAAAAAACTTATATAGCGGCCAGAGATTTTCTGAATATCAGATATCTTATTTCCCCTGCAGAGCGCTGCAGGGGAGTGTGTTTTCATCCTCTCAGGTGCGAAAATTGCCAGTGGCAGAATGGGCTGTATTCGTTAGCCCGGGGCAGGTTTTGCTTCGCATATTTAATCAGCCCTTCATGCTCAGACCAGAACAGATCAAGCGCCGCAACATTCAGTTCACCTGCGGCTTTGTAAACGTTAGTAGTCTGGTATTCGGTATTTTCCGCAAACTCTTCTTCACCAATCGGATTAGCTGAATGCACGATCCGGGTTTCATAGGTTTCCGGTGTAGAGCCTGCCGCTGGAGCATAAACAAAAACCGTGATCTGCAGTTTTTCATGCGCGTTAATCAGCAACATCTCGATTCCTGAGCGGAATTTTCCCGTATTAAAATCTGCCTCTTCGCGCGTAAAGGTTGCCGCCGTCAGATACTCCAGATTCATAGCAAAATCGCTACGCAGCGCCGCGGTATTCACATTGAACTGCGGATGATCCTTGAAAAATAGACTGCGACGTAAGGCACGGCGGATAGCTTCATAGCTGATTTCTTCTGATGGTTTTGCCGTTAAAGAAGATGATTCTTTAGATTCTGAAGCCGGGGTGTGGACGTTCAGCTTTGACATGTTGTGTCTCCCGTGTGGTTTATTCGATGTTTCTCTGAGTTCCTCGCCGTGAGGGCAGAACGGGCGCACGGGGATCAGGCTGAGCGCAGAGGGAAACGGCAAAGCCGCAGCCCGAAGGGACCGGGTGCAGCCGTTTAGCTTGCGTCCCTTGCGCGAAGGCGCCCGTGTGCCAGATTTCTGCACGGCGAGGGATTCAGGAAACGAAACAAAACGCGGGAGATGAACAGGGCACAGCACCGGACCGCGGCCCTTTGCCGGTCCGGTCTTCAGCGGCCCCGATTTCGGGGCCAGTGAACGCACCGGCGACAGCCGGTTGCAGCCCTTGACCTCAGCCATCAGGCCCTATGTCCGAAACCCGAAGGGGTTCGGCGGAGCTTACCGGCAAAGCCGGTTAGCGCAGTAGGACTGACGACCCGGCAACGCCGGGGAGCCGAAGGTGGCCATGTCCCGGCCCCCGAAGTTGATGTTTAGTCAGTAAAGGCAGCCATCCCACTTGAACCGGCATAACCGGCAACGCCATCAGGACAGCAGTGAGACACCCGGCATCACTGGCAGACTACAGAGAACGCGGAAGGGGAGAGCCGGTGCGTCAGCACCGGGTTTTGCCTGGCCTGTAAGGCCTGCTTGGTTTTTTCGCGGTTCTGCACCCCGCTCATGGCCAGAATGGCCGGTGTAAACCGGCCTTAGCTCCCTAGATTATGACCTTCCTGTTATAGGTCGCTTTCCAGTCCATGTATTCTGGTCCGTCACGAAGCGGTGAAAGACTGGTGAGATTTTCGGCTAAACCGTTCATGATCAGAATCCGTTCCACAGCCGCAAACCAGTCTTCCTTGTCGCCAATCGGAAACCATAGATTCGAGTTGTCACCGCTCAGCAGCGGATGATTGCAGAAGTGAACCCCCCTGCCCTGCGCTGTTATGCAGCCCGTCACGATACAGGAGGCCCGTACCGTTTCACTCAGGGCACTGCGAGCCAGTGTTTCCGCTATATCACCCCAGCACCACTCACCATCAGGCACCGGCAGCTCGATGCACCGTAACGAATGACTACCGGCCCGTGCGGTCAGCCTGGCAATGTCTGACACACCCGTTTCACCATATGCACCGTTTGCCTCGCAGACATAATGGCCATTGTGCCAGAAGGACTCTGCACCATTATCCAGGCGAATAAGGCAGTATTTTCCCATCACTCTGGTGATGTCGTCCTGCTGGATCGGGCTGGTGAATGCTGTGGAATGTGGATTCTCAATAATCTGGCTCATGGCTGCTTCTCCACCTGACGCGCTACCTGCATCCACTGTGAAAACACCATTGCTGTTAAATGTGCCAGCTGGCCGCTGCGCATGGCGTTTACAATCGCGATGGCATGTGCGACGATTTGCATGTCAAAAATCATATATCTCTCCAGATTCTGGTTTTGATGTTGCCGGTATCTCGTAAATACCGGCGGTGAAGAAAGCAGAGGAAACTCTGCTTTTTTTACATCTGCACTTCGCTCATCAGGCAATATCCGCTTTATGCATGGCGTATCCGGCCTTGAGAATCAAAGCCAGTTCATTGCTTGCGTATCCCCATGCTGCATCGCCTATTCCGTCTGGATAGCCGTGCGCAATGTGTGCCGCCTCAATCCACGCTTTAAATGACGCCAGCGGGATCATCGGGCGCGGGCGCGACCAGTCAGTAACCGTGTTGCAGACCTCTTCAGCCATATTCCTCAGCGTGCCTGTGAGAAGTTCAAAACGTTCTTCCTTGGTCATGCTCTCCGACTTCAATAATCTGAGATAATCCAGGCTCTGAGCCAGTGCCGGATCAAGGCCGTTGATGTTTTGCCCTTCAGCCCCGGTTTCGGTGGTTTTGGTTGCGGCGGTTTTGACGTTCTGTGTGTTCATGCTGGTTCTCCTCTGATGGTTACTAAAACCCTGTTTCGGTTGGTATGGAGCGGCGAAGGGCAGAAGTAGCACCGGCAGACGGGCGAACACGGGGCGTCACCGCAGGCCGCAGCGCAAGCGAGCCGTCTTTGTGGCGAGTGCGAACGGGCGAGGAACGGCGAAGCGTACCCCTAGTGGGCGAACGGATGACTGTGCTACGAAAAGCCCTCCGCTCCGTACCAGCCGGAAAAGGGTGACAGCACAGGGATGAGCATGAACACAGTCGTCACGACGGAACGGCGTGACGCCCTTAAAGGGCGCAGCGCGCCCGGTTGAAGCACCGGCGACAGCCGGTTGCAGCCCTTGACCTCAGCCATCAGGCCCTATGTCCGAAACCCGGAGGGGTTCGGCGGAGCTTACCGGCAAAGCCGGTTAGCGCAGTAGGACTGACGACCCGGCAACGCCGGGGAGCCGAAGGTGGCCATGTCCCGGCCCCTGAAGTTGATGTTTAGTCAGTAAAGGCAGTAATCGCAGAATGATTGCCACAACCGGAGCTGTCATACAGATAGTAGAGAGACACCCGGCATGACTGGCCGACTACAGAGAACGCGGAGGGGTATAGCCGGTGCGTCAGCACCGGGTTTTGCCTGGCCTGTAAGGCCTGCAGTCTTTGCGCCCTGCACGGCACGGATTCAGCTTCCGGTTTCATTTTCGAAATGTTCACCGGCGCGGCGCAACAGCTCTATAAACGGCAGGTCAGCCGCGTTGCAGAGGTGCATGAGGTTGGCGAGAAGATCGGTCATCGCTGTTGAAGCCAGGTCATTTTCATTGTCCAGTCCAGTGCAACTGGCGAATGTCTTAATGGCCGCTGCGGCGGATGCGATGGCTGCACCATCGTAGCTATCCTGCTGCATGAGACTGGCCAGACAGCCGATGTCAGCGATTTTCAATGATTCAGGCTGCGAAAATGCCGCAGGCAGTCTTACATCGGGTGCAGTGTTATTTACCATGGGGAGCTCCTGTTACTTTCGCGCCAGCATGGACGTGCTGCCTGGTGCTCAGTGCATTCCAGGCAGCGCCAGTCATGCGATGGACTAAAATTCCATATTTTCCATGATTTCTGTTTCATCGAGGCGTTTTGACGGATGCCGGTACTCTCTCAGAGCTTTAGCCACTTCCGGATCGTTCCGCCATACGGCGTGAACGGCGTTGAGGTTGAGTAAGTCGGCCTCGCTGCGTAAACTGCGGGCAGTACCAAAGTTATCCCAGCCTGACTCGAATGCAGCCTGGCTCAGCAGTGCCGCTTTCTGTTCAGCGATCCGTTCAAGTTCCGCCGGATCGGTTTCAGGTACAGTCCATTCCAGCTTACTGGCATTGCCGCGCAGCACAACTCGATGTGCAAGGTCGGTGATCGTGACGACCTTCGGCTGAAAGCTTAGTGCATCGTAGTCGCTCAGTTGCCAGTCATTGTTCAGATCAGCCTGAACCAGCAACTCCATTGCCTCCGTGATGGAATCAGCACGGCCCAGGCAAACTGTCCCATCCTGCCAGTACGTGCCAAGATTTCGATCATCCTCATGGAACTCCATGCAGCCGCATACGGTGACGCCAAAAGGACGGGCACTCTCAATATATAACTGACGCTCAGCCTCACGACATCCGGGAGCATCGGCCTGCAGCCATGCCAGTTCCGGCAGATCAGGACCATCCACGGCTTCCCACGCTTCAGGATACAGTTCGATAGCCAGAGACCGCACGGACGAAGCCAGCTCATACCCGGACGGTGTGACGATGTCACCCCTGTCAATCATTGTGGTTATGCACGCAACTGCCAGCTGCAGGTCATCGAAAAGCTCCTCAGTATCAACGCCCAGTTTCTGCATAGCACGGTGCTTCATCAGATCGCCTTCCAGCTTCGCCAGACTAACCCGGCGATTTGTGCGCATCGACAGATGCACGTCGAAGTTTTGTTTTACCCAGGTTTCGGTGGTTTTGGTTGCGGCGGTTTTGACGTTCTGTGTGTTCATGCTGGTTCTCCTCTGATGGTTACTAAAACCCTGTTTCGGTTGGTATGGAGCGGCGAAGGGCAGAAGTAGCACTGGCAGACGAGCGAACACGGGGCGTCACCGCAGGCCGCAGCGCAAGCGAGCCGTCTTTGTGGCGAGTGCGAACGGGCGAGGAACGGCGAAGCGTACCCCTAGTGGGCGAACGGATGACTGTGCTACGAAAAGCCCTCCGCTCCGTACCAGCCGGAAAAGGGTGACAGCACAGGGATGAGCATGAACACAGTCGTCACGACGGAACGGCGTGACGCCCTTAAAGGGCGCAGCGCGCCCGGTTGAAGCACCGGCGACAGCCGGTTGCAGCCCTTGACCTCAGCCATCAGGCCCTATGTCCGAAACCCGGAGGGGTTCGGCGGAGCTTACCGGCAAAGCCGGTTAGCGCAGTAGGACTGACGACCCGGCAACGCCGGGGAGCCGAAGGTGGCCATGTCCCGGCAGTGGTAGTGGTAGTGGTAGTGGTAGTGGTAGTGGTAGTGGTAGTGGTAGTGGTAGTGGTAGTGGTAGTGGTAGTGGCAGAATCAGCCCGGTTATCAGAAACAGCAAGCTATCAGCATCAGATGGGAAGGGATGAAGACGGTCAGGTGAAAGGGTATAACCGGTGCGTCAGCACCGGGTTTATCCTGCCCCGCAGGGGCTACCGCCCTGGCAGTTTGCGCGGGGCAAAAAGGCAGCTCACGCTGCCTCTGGTTCGCTTATCTCAATACTGGTTATGTGCAGTCCGGCATGTGCCATCATGCTGACCAGCTTATCAATCGAGAAGCAGTTAATTTTGCCTCCTGCCAGCTCTGACACTCTTGGCTGTGAAACGCCCAGCGCAGCGGCGGCAGTGGCCTGATTCAGGCCATTACGTATAATCCAGCTATTCAGGCGGCTCACTAACTCGGCGCGGAGTTTCATATTTTCCGCCTGTTCTGGCGTTTCGCTGATCGCGTCCCACACATTATCAAAAGTCTGAATATTCATTTTTTTCGCTCCTCTGCCAGTCTGCGATAACGATTCCGGGCAAGTTCCACGTCACTCTGGCTGGTCTTCTGTGTCTTTTTCTGGAAGCAGTGCAGCACATACACGGCCTCTTCAAATTTGGCGACATACATGATCCGGAAAATGCCGTCATTACCCCGGATGCGTATTTCACGTGCTCCCTGACCGACTGAAGCAAATGGCTTCCAGTCGTCCGGCTCCAGT
>Ga0308162_1000983_pt1 | contig 25514 bp, 26 predicted proteins | sample PhySR2_FD_201370 | JGI IMG/M metagenome (GOLD analysis project Ga0308162, IMG submission 201370) | Phyllosphere microbial communities from UC Gill Tract Community Farm, Albany, California, United States - DLSLS.R2 | ecosystem: Host-associated > Plants > Phyllosphere > Unclassified | place: USA... | reverse complement strand
AATGGTGGAAAAAATAGCCTAAATAGGCTGATTCGATGTGTTTGCGGGAAAAAAATCGGCCCAGATCCGCGAAATTTTAATCAGCGAGTCAGCTTGGGAAGAAATGACCTGCTTATTCGCACCTTCCTTAGATAAGGCGTGCTGTCCGGGTTATGTACGCTTAATGACACCTCTTTTTTTGCACCGTCATAAAGCAAACGCGTACCGCCAATGTTTACGGTGGCGTTAGCGGTAAAGCAGGTTGCCGAGATAATACAACTCAGCAATATAAATAATATTTTTTTCAACTGTAAACTCCAGAAAATTAAATCACTCCATAATCACGTGGTAAGCATAATCCGTGCTGATAACAACACTATATTCCTGATGGTCAGACAATGTCGCTCGATTTCTTGTCCTGTTTGAAATCCTGAATAGGACAATATTTATATGGAGCGGCGTAATGATACCGGGAACAATATGGCCATCGATAAAACGCGGCAACGTGGGTTATTGAAATATGACAAGGAAAATTTCAATTTTGATTCTGGAGTTTGAATTATGAAAAAACACATTCTGGCTGCTATTGCCGCGTCTTTCATCGCAGGCACTGCGTTTACTGCTCAGGCAGCAAGCACCACAGCTCTGACTGTAAGCGGCGGCACTATCCACTTTATGGGCTCCGTTGCCAACGCGCCATGCTCCGTGAGCGCAGACTCTGAACACGGTATCGTTATGCTCGACCAGGTTACTCTGGACAGCATGGGCGCCAAAGGTGAGACCTCTGGTCAGGCTAAGGCGTTCAATATCAGCCTGGAAAATTGTGATGTGACCACCTATAAAAATGCGACAGTGACCTTCCACGGTCAGTCAAGTCCAGATCAGGCCGGTGTGCTGGCGAACACCGCGGGTTCTGGTGCGGCAACGGGGGTTGCTCTCCAGCTGTTTGGTCCAGATGGTAACAAACTGGAAGTAGAAAAAGAGTCCTCGAAGCAGATTCTGTCTAACGGTACGAACAAAATCCCGATGAGCGTGGATTACGTAACGACCGCCGACGCCGCTACTGCGGGTGCAGTGGAATCAGTAGCAACATTCCAGATCACCTATTCCTGATCGAAACGCTCTCCCGGAACAACGGGAGAGCGTTCGTTTCGCGCCATATCATTATTCTTAAAGAGCTACAAAAATGTTTCGTCTTTTTTTAATGATAATTATCACGCCGCTATTCAGTTTTTCTGCCAGCGCCAGTAGTGAGAATAATCTGGCCGGTGGCGACATGCATTTTTATGGCGCTGTGGTTAATGCTCCCTGTTCCATAGCGGCACAAAGTCTTCACCAAAGCGTCATGATGGATCAGATTATGGCAGCCAACTTTCCGTCTCGCGGCAGCTGGGCTGCACCGAAAACCTTCTTGATTAAGCTGGATAACTGCAGTAATGCGCTATTTCAGTTTGCCTCTGTCGCATTTACAGGCTCAGTTGATGCGAATGACCCGCAGGTTTTTAAAGCAGGTTTTGGGGCTGATGCAGCGAAAGGCATGGGGATCGGTATTTTTGACGGCAAGGGGGATTTAATTATTCCTAACTCAGCACCGATTTCACAATATCCAGTTCTTGATGGAAAGTCAGTTTTATACTTTACCGCCAAATATCGCGCGGTCTCTGAAGAAATTGTAGCAGGCGATGCCAGTGCGGCAGTGAACTTCGCCGTGATATATCAGTAAGCAGTACAGGAAAAGGAACAGGGATTACTTAATTTTAATTTGGGAATTTGCGATGAAATTTATTATGACATCATCACGCGTTGTACGCGTTTCGTTAATTATTGTAGGTTTATTGACCTTTATCATTTCCTTTGCACTGTCTAATAGCGCTGCGGCCGCAGGTGTTGCTTTAGGGGCTACCCGTGTAATTTATCCGCAGGATGCTAAACAAGCCAGTATTAATATTACTAACAGCGATCCGCATGACGCTTTCTTAGTCCAGTCCTGGGTATCAGATGAGAAGGGCAATAAAGTGTCAACGTTTGTCGTCACGCCGCCGCTCTTTGTACTGAAGCCTGGCAAGGTCAATATTTTGCGTATGATCTATGACGGACCAGCGCTGCCTGAGGATAAAGAGTCCGTTTTCTATCTCAATAATAAAGCGATCCCTTCACTGGATAAAAAGACCCCGGCGGGTAACACCCTGCAGATTGCTACCCAGTCGGTTATCAAGCTTTTTGTACGCCCGGCGCACCTGACCGTTAAGCCCTCTGAGGCAGCCGCTATGCTGCGTTGTCAGGCTGAGGGTGAGAACCTCATCGTTACTAATCCGTCACCTTATTTCGTTACCCTGGTCAACTTTACCGTAGCAGGTAAAAAACAGCCGAACATGATGGTGCCGCCAAAAGGCACCCAGACAATAAAGGCTACCGGGTCAGTCTCTTATCAGACGCTGAATGACTACGGTGCAGTAACGCCTGCGCTGACCTGCAAAGCTTAACGGTGGAATACGTGATGGGTATCCGAAAAGAAAAACGCATGTTATCAGTGGTGCGCTGGCGCATATCGCCGCTGGCGCTGATGATTGGTGCCAGCCTTTTTTCAGGCTGCGTGCTGGCGGATGAGTATTTTAACCCGGCCTTTCTCACCGATGGCAAAGGACCGGTTGCCGATCTGTCGAGCTTCGAGACGGGCGGGGGCCAGGCGCCGGGTACCTATCGCGTTGATGTTTACTTGAATAATGATTTTGTGGTTAGCCGTGACGTTGAATTTAAAGCATTGAAAGTGGTTAATCCCAACGTTAAATCTGCGGATGACACGGGGCTGGCGGCCTGCCTTTCGGCAAAAACGCTTTCAGATATGGGGATCGATCTCAGCATTCCTGAAGATAAAAAGCAGGCTGCCGATGGGCAGTGTATCAACATTGCTTCACTGATTGACGGCGCGACCGCCAGCTTTGATTTTGGCCATCAGCGTCTGGATCTCAGCGTGCCGCAGGTGGCGCTGAAGAATACCGCGCGCGGCTATATTGCACCCGAAAAATGGGATCAGGGCATTAATGCCCTGCTGATGAACTACAGCTTCAGCGGATCGAACAGCAAAGATCAGAGTGGTAAAAGCAGCAGCAACTTTCTTGGTCTGAACGGCGGGGTTAACGTTGGCCCGTGGCGCTATCGCGACTACTCCACCTTTAACCGCAACACCAGCAGCAACGGCCAAACCTCTACCGAGTGGGAACACGTTAGCGGCTTTATCGAGCGCACGATTATCTCGATGAAAAGCGAGCTGACGGCGGGCGACAGCTACACATCGGGAGACGTGTTCGACAGCATCAGCTTTCGCGGCGTACAGCTGGCGTCTGATGACAACATGCTGCCCGACAGCCTGAAAGGGTTTGCACCTACGGTGCGCGGGATTGCTAAAAGCAATGCTCAGGTCACCATCAAACAGAACGGCTATATCGTCTACCAGACCTACGTCGCCCCTGGCGCTTTTGCCATTAACGATCTGTTCCCGACCTCCTCAAGCGGAGACCTGATGGTGGAAGTGAAAGAACAGGACGGGAAAATCCGCACCTACAGCGTGCCGTACTCGGCAGTGCCGTTACTGCAGCGTGAAGGGCGCCTCAAATATTCTCTGACCGCCGCGAAGTACCGCACCAGCAACAATCAACAGGATCAGACGCCGTTCGGCCAGGGAACCCTGATGTGGGGGCTGGCGCACGGTATTACGCTTTACGGCGGCACGCAGTTTTCCAGCAATTATAAAGCGCTGGCATTGGGGGCCGGGATCAACATGGGCGACTGGGGGGCGGTATCGGCGGATATCACCGGCGCAAAAAGTACGCTGATTGATGATACCGAGCACACCGGGCAGTCGCTGCGCCTATTGTACGCAAAATCCCTTAACGACTTTGGCACTAACTTCCAATTACTGGGGTATCGCTACTCCACGTCCGGGTATTACACCTTCGCGGACACCACCTATAAGCATATGGACGGTTATAACAGCGATCCGGAAAACGAAGACGCGGACCCGACTAACGACCATCCCCACTGGTATGACTATTACAACCTCTACTACACCAAGCGCGGCAAGGTACAGGTGAACATCTCTCAGCAGGTGGGTAGCCTGGGATCGCTGTATGTGAGCGGTAGCCAACAGACCTACTGGCATACCACGGGTAAAGATACGCTGGTGCAGGTCGGATATAACACCGCCTGGCACGATATCAACATGGGGCTGAGTTACAACTACAGCAAGTCATCCGGTCAGCCGCAGGCAGATAAAATGATCGCTTTTAACGTGTCACTGCCCATCGGCAAATGGTTGTCGCCAAAGGACAGCACCACGCCAAATAACGCCTTTGCCACTTACAACGTTAACCATGACAACCACGGCAGCGCGACGCGCAATGCCGGGATTAGCGGCACTATGCTTGAGGGGAATAACCTGAACTACAGCGTGCAGCAAGGTTTTGCCAACAACGGTGCAGGCAATAGCGGCAACGCCAGCCTGGCGCATCAGGGCAGTTACGGCAGCTCTAACATCAGCTATAACTACAGCGATAACGGTGATTCCCAACAGGTTAACTACGGTATCTCTGGCGGCGTAGTCGCCCATCGGCACGGCGTGACCTTCAGCCAGCCGCTGGGAGAAACCAACGTGCTGATTGAGGCGCCGGGCGCAAATCGCGTGCGCGTTGAAAACGCCACCGGCGTAAAGACCGACTGGCGCGGTTACGCCGTGGTGCCGTATGCCAATACCTATCGAAAAAACCGCATTGCGCTGGACACCACGACGTTCGGTGACAAGGTCGACATTGACGATGCCGTGGTCGACGTAGTGCCGACTAAAGGGGCGCTGGTACGTGCCTCATTCAAGGCGCACGTGGGGATCCGCGCACTGCTGACCATGCTTCATAACAACCTGCCGATTCCGTTTGGTGCCACCGTCACGCGTGACGATGAAGGCGCGGGCAGCATCGTCGGGGAAGATGGTCAGGTTTACCTCTCTGGACTGGCACCGAAGGGCAAACTGAAGGTGCAGTGGGGTGACGGGGCCGGTCAGACCTGTAGCGCAGACTATCAATTGCCTGCTGATGCAGAGAACGCCGCGATCACCCAGAAGAAAGTGATCTGTCGATAACAGGGATGATGATGAAGCCGAAAATTCTAACGCGACAAGTATTGGTTTTGATGGGGACTCTACTGTCACCTGCTATATTCCCTGCCTACGCTGTGGATACGACAGTGGCGATCACTGGCAATGTTGTCGCCAGTGGTTGTGAAGTAGACACTGGCAGCGTGGATCAGAAAGTGAAAATCGGTACCTTTTCCGGCAAAGATTTCCCGACTGTGGGGAGCACTTCATCGTTTAAGGCCATGAACATCAATCTGTCGAAATGTTACAACAAGCTGACCACGATACAGGTGAAGTTTTCCGGCATGTCGGATACAGATAATCCCGCTCTACTGGCGATAACCGATACCGGAGCCGGTGGGACGGTGGCAACAGGCGTAGGCGTCGAACTGCTTGACAATGGTGGTAAAACGATACCGTTTAACGCCGAAGCCCCACAGACATTTGAGCTGGATGAAGGAAACAACACGCTTTCGTTTTTGCTGCGCTACAAATCAACCCGCTATCCGGTGACCGCCGGTGAGGCCTCGGCTGTAATGTATTTTGATTTAACCTATCAGTGAGTATGTGATTATGACTTCTGGACAATGGAAAAGTATGGTTATTTTCCTGATAGCTATATTAGCAGCTGGGGCTAATGCTCATGATGGCACTGTGAATATTTCAGGAACTATCCAGGATAATACCTGCGAGCTGGCACCGGATTCGCAGAATAAGAATGTTGATATGGGGACGGTCGCAGGGAATCAGTTTAGCCGCTCCGGCGATTTTTCGCCTTCAAAAATCTTTTCCCTAAATCTACAAAATTGTGGACCAGCTGCCCGCGAAGCCACGGTTACATTTTCGGGTACCTCGGACGGGCAAAATTCGGAGCTGTTCGCTATTGAAACGGAAGGAGAATCAGCCAGTGGACTGGCATTGGGGATTTATGATCAGACGGGTAAGAGAATTTCTCCAGGTGCAGCAAGTGTGGGCGTGCCACTGAAGTCAGGGCAGGTTTCAGTGGAGATGGACTTTTTCGCTCGTTATGTATCCGTCCAGGATAATGTTAATTCGGGAAAGGCCAATGTGACAGTGACGTTTGTTATAAATTACTCATAAATTTATAATTATTTATTACTTAAATTAATAATTTGTGAGAATCAACCAGGTTCGATAGTTGGAATTAATACTGAGTGAAAATTATTAGTATCAGTAAGGTAGTCAACATAAACCGTTCTGTTATTAGAGGCTTTTGCTATTAGTTTCTTTAGGTTAACTTTTAATGTGATATGATTATGAAACATTACAAACGACTTTTCTTTATAGTTGCAGTTTTTATTATTTATTCTATGGGTTTGAATTTTGCACAGGCTAACTGTGTAAATTTAGGTACAAATGCTCATGCCGACGTAACAATCAAAGCTATCTATGATGATGCCCAAACCCCTATTGGTTCGACTCTGGGGTATGCTGTTTTTCAACCCATCGTGACAGCTGAAACTTCTGTTTCTTGCACGGGGGGAAATTCTGTTTCAACCATTCCAACTTATAATTCAGGGGCAATGTTTGATACGCAAAACCATATTTATAACACATCCATTCCTGGGTTAGGTTTACAGGGGGTAATCGAAGGAGATGCATATTTTACTGTTGATGGTTCAAGTAAGGCAACAAAGAGTACCAATCCTCAAGAAACACAAACTTTGCATGACGTCAGGAAGGTGTTTAAACTAATTAAAACGGGGAATATATCTCCAATACCTTATGCTGTTGGTCTTGCTAGCATCAGAATTACTGCTGTTACCGATAATTCAGCCAGTGGGGGGCTATTATTTACTGGTACAGTAAACCTTGAGGCAATTAAAAAATCGCCTTGCTATGTTGATACAGATAACATTAGCATTCCAATGGGTACGGTATTTGCAAATACTGATTTCCATGGCTTAAACTCGACATCTAAAATAGTAGATTTTACTATAAAGATGCAATGTAGTTCACAAACAACAGTACGTGCTCAAATTACAGCAACCCAAGAGTCGGGTTATGATAATGCAATACAAACTACAGATGCAGCAAATCGTGCTTCAGGTATAGCGGTGCAAATTGTTCATGATGGGGTACCTTTTACACTCAATTCACCTTTTACCTTTATTGATCAATCAAAAGCAGGTGAAAATGCAGTGACATGGGGTGCAAGGTATATACAAACTCAGCAGGCAATGACCGCGGGGCAAGCAAATGCCGTTGCTGTCGTCAATTTTATTTATAATTAATTACTTTTTGCAAGTATTAGTCGGGGAATATATAGCTTTACAGAGTTTGACCGGGCAGGATGCCCGGCCTCGCTATTGTCACCCGAGCTTCTTCTCAATCCGCGCCATAAACTTCTTCAGCTCCCGTGCCTTTCGCATCGCCAGCGCAGACACCACAACGTTTTCCACGACCATCGGCTTCTCTGGCTTAGGCAGCGCCGTCACCACCATGCGTCCATCTTCCACCGCGATCTCAACCGGTGTACCCACCGGAAAACCCGCCGCCTCCAGCCACTTGCCCTTTATCCGCAGCGCCGCGAAGGGCACATATTCTGGATAGTTGCTCGCAGAACTCACCGTTAAACGACGGGTTTTATGTTTTACGGTTTCTTTGGCTGCGCGTTTTGCACTACACTGGCGTCCAGTCATAATAACTAACCTCGATAGTTGTTGTGATCAGCGGTACGGAGGTGTCTCACCACCTTCGTGCCGCGCTAAATTCTGATGTAAACTACAGGTGTAATAATATCCAGTATTTGAAGGAATGTCCGTTTAGAAATACTTAAACCTGCATTTAAAACTTACCTGAACATATAAAAAAGCCGCGTATCGGAACGCGGCCTTATATTCCTTAATATTCCCTTAGGGTTTAAATCTGTCATCCCACGGCATTAGTCGGTGTGCATCCGCTTTTAACGTTTCTGCCTCGGTGCGCCGATTCAGGAAATAAAGAATATTGATTTGGTCGTTATACGCATCTTCTTCCATATGTAATTTCATCCACTGAGCGTTACGTTGGGCATACTTTTCCAGTTCGGACACATCCCCCTGCTCATTGAAATTCGCCAGATGCAGCAGCGTAATATCGCGCTGATAGCGCATCTGCATCAGCCAGGGAACGTGCAGACGAGTAATGCTCTGCGGATCCGCAAGTCGGGCGGTTTCAAAATTGCCGAGTGTGATGCTGGCAGAAAAGAGCTGGAATGAGAGCACGATGCCATATAAAGCCACCGCCACCAGCGGCAAGCGGAACAGGGTAGGGCGCAGGGTGACTGCAGGAGCGTTCCCATCTGAGGCGGCCATCAGCAGCAGCACGGCAAAGAAATGCGCCACCGAATAGTACAGCGGAAACTCCACCTGCGTATGCAGCAGGATCGGCAGCGTGGTGAGCAACGCTGCCCACTGCCACAGGTTTTTGCGTTGGCGGCACAATACAACCCAGCCCAACAGCAGCGCCACGCCTCCCGCCAGCGCCAGCACGCCGCCTTCCGCCCAAATAAACAGCGTTTCGTTGTGCGGGTGCTGCATCATCTCCCGGCTCGGGTTATCGCCGGGTAACGCGGCCATAAAATGCTGAAATGCCGATTCGAACATCCCCAGCCCCCAGCCCTGCCACGGGTGAACGCGGATCATGCGCAGCGTGTACGCCAGGGTCAGCCAGCGCTGGTGGTTAGAGCTTTCATGCAGGAGCGACGCCACAACCGACTGCTGAAGTATCAGCGTACCGAGCATACCGCCGAGCACCGGCAGCAGGATTATCAGGGTTCGCCGCCAGCGGGTGGTGCGGTGGTGAAAACGTGAATGGCCGAACAGTACCGACGCGCAGCTCATCGCCACGAGCGCGCCGATCCAGCCGATGCGGGAATGGAACATCACCAGCGTGGCCGCCAGCATCATGATGGCTGCGCTTATAGCCACAAACCGCACGCGCTCGGCTTGCGGCAGATAAAGCGAACGCCGCGTATCGGCCAGAAGACAGAGCAGGGCAGCAAGACCGGTCGCGAGAAAGGAGGCGGTCACGTTGAGCTGTTGAAAGATGCCTGGCGCGTACCCGGCATATTTTTCCGCCAGTGAATTCAGCGGAAAGGGCAAATATTGCGGACAGTACAACCCGGCCAGAGAAAGCGCGCACTCAATAACAGCTGCGGTGGCCAGAAGATAAAACAGGGTAACCGTTTCCTTTTCCCTGAAGGGTTGCTGCTGCAACGTAAGATAAGCGAAAACCCCACACCATATGCCCACAAGCCTCGGCAGGGCGATGGGCAATGCATCGTGAGGTGACCAAAATGCCGGAAGAGTAAACATCACCGCGCTTGCAAACAGCAGCAAACAGGTGGGGGTGATACTCACCGTTTTTGCGCTCAGGAACAGCCACACGATGAGCCCAAGGAACGAGATAACTCCCCAGCTAAGCAGGTTCATCGGCAGGTTCATGCCGTAATCGCCGCTGTTTGGCCAAGGGAGATGCATAAGTACCAGCCAGTAAAGGCTGAACACAATAATAAGCGGCAGGCGTGCAACGCGTTTGATACCGGCCTGCTGTGATAATACAGCTGAATGAAGGTGCATGATGTTTGATGGCTAAAGCTCTATTTTATTTTTTACTTGCTCGGGTCGTCTAATGAACTCGAGTCCAATTTGAGATTTACTGTCTTTTTTCGATAATTTCCCCGCAATAAATAGCCCATCGCTAAGTGAAATAATCATTAGTCAGCGTGGCGCGCAGGGTTATCCTCGGTAATATATTTTAATGATGAAGTATTCATGCCTGAATAATATTTTTAATGTAGTCGAATTCCTTCATTGTCAGCATTAATGACAGATCATCTTTTACGCCAAGTTTTTCCATAATCCTTCGCTTGTGTGAGCTGATAGTTTTTTGACTGCGAGAAAGTTCATCAGATAATTCTACACCATTTTTACCTAAGTATAGTCCCGAAAGGATGCGCATTTCCGCCGCTGTAAAGGTAATGTCTTTATATAGTTGAGTATGTCTTGCGATCATTTTAATGGTCATGGCGCTCGTAAAACGATGCTTTTTAAGGGAGCTCTCTATCAGTTCTCGAATGTGAAATTGTAATTCGTCAACGCAGAGCATAGAACAGGTATAAAATTTTTGTAATGTATAGGCTAATGCAGATTGTTCACCTCTCAGCAGAACAAGGTTTTTATATCCGTTTTTTTGCTGAATAAGCATTTTTTCCTCATCGGTTATTTCTCTAACATTTTCATAATTAGTAAGGTCAATCAGTGTTAAATGTGTTGGTTTAGATGCTGCCTGTGCTTTGTTAAATATTAAATAGCTCCACTCAGGATGATTTTTTAACAATTCATTTAAAGCGATAGTGAAACCATAAAGATAAGTTTGGTTTATTAACGTTGTTTTTATTTTATAAATAAACATTTTTCCCTCAAAAATCAATGGATTTTATTTTTGATATTTTGCTTAATAATTCTAACCACTCGTGAGCATCTAATCCAATCCGAATGCGGGCATTCCTTTTTAAAGCGTAAATTGTTTTGTTACTGCAGCGTCTTTGATTGGCTATACTGGTAACGCTCATACCTTTCGAGATATCCAAAAGTATAGCAAGTTCGTTATCTGTTAACATCGTCCTGAGTCGGGTTTTGGGCTGTTTAGGAAGTAGATGTGTAGCAGCGAAATGAGTTAATTCTTCATATAAACTTGTCTCTGTAAAAATATGCCTGACTCCCAGAGTAGTTAAAAATTTTTCAAAAGCATTGTCCTGTTTTGGCAGCCATACCATAATTTGGTAGTTCATGGATGAGAAACGATGTATTGCTTGTAAAAAAGGAATGATATCTTTTCCTGTACCATACATACCCAGAGCAATCAGAGCCGATTTATCTGTGATGCTACAAAAATCTTCAACATACATATCGGCTCTTATGTCAAAAACATTCCATCCATAATGATTAAAAATATTAATTATAGCGTTGTGCAATAAATGTCGTGGCTCATAAAGCACGACTTTTGGTGTCAATTCATGAGGTGGTGTATTCATTAATTAAATAGTCCATATACGTTTAGTGCTTTCTATAGCATTCTTTTATTTTTATATTTGTGTTACTGTTTCATCTTTTTCGGTGTGAAGAAAAATATGGAAATTTTACACTTGTCGTCTGTTTAAGGGGGGGGGGCAGCACAATGCGTTATTATAATTCCACCCCGATCTGCGTGTCTAATTAACTCGAGTCCAATTTAAGATTTAAGACCTGATGTCCTGATCGACGACAAATCTTTCAGTGAGCGTAGATGAACGATCGAGATGAGTACGATAAAACCTGGTTAAAGCTTGTATGGTCAGTCACGAAAGACAAAATTAGCCTTTAATGCAAGTTGCCTTATGCGCTAATATCATCAGGTATGAAATACCGTGTTCAGACTGCTCGTTAGGAGAGGTTAGATGAGCAAGAAAATTATTGACTGGGATGAACTCAGAGCGGAGCTGTTAAATAATTCAGAGGTGCAGGCTTCTTTTGATGCAGAAGAGCGCAAGGAACGCCTGCGGGAGATGCTGGCGCAATGGCGCGACCATGCTGGTCTGACGCGCGCACAGGTGGCGGAGCGAATGGGCGTCAGCGCACCCACGGTATCAAGAATGGAAGCCAATATTACCCGGGCGAGCCTTGATACGTTAACGCGTTATGCACTGGTATGTGGGGTTAAACATCCGCAGATTACGCTTTATTGAGTCATTGCAATGAAAGAAATAGACATAGCAGATTTCAGCCAAAAATTAGGCCTTATTTCCCGAAACGTAGAACATACCGAAGCGTTTCTTACGCGAGGTTCGGTGGATTTTCACTTGCCGGGTTTTTTGCTGCCTGTCGGCTACCAGCTCTTAAAATCGCGGTATAGCGATGAATATCGACTAGTGACGACTGACGACGGCAAGCCCTACACGACTTATGCCGTGAAGCTTGAATTTCATAAAGAAATCACCTTTCCCCACGGTGCGGCTACGCAAGTTATGGTATGGCGCACGCCACGCGCCGTACACCAGCGCGTGATTAGTGGATTACCACAATCCTTCTTCCAGTGAGTGCTAAGCGAATACGACATTGTGGTTTCTGACAGCGAGCAAACCGGTGACGGACAGCGGTTCTGGCTGCGAATGATCGACTGGGCGTTCAGCATGAATTATCAGATAAGCGTGGCGGACGGTACGGTAGGTGAAGAGTGGCACTTAACACCGGTGAGCTCTTACGCCGAGCTGGAAGAGCGCTGGATTGCGTTTGCCTGGGGAAACGATCGCGATGTCCATCCGCATCGCAGATTAGTCATCAGTAAAACGTAACGGGCCACGCGCGGCGGCCCATTTGGATCAGCACTCGGTCACAATCGTGCTCAGCGGCAGGCGGGACTTCGGCAGCGTGGCGTTGAAATCTTCCACGCTGTGGTGCCCAACCGGCACCACCACCAGGCTGGTGAAGCCTTTCTCTTTCAGGCCAAACTCTTCGTCGAGAATAGCGGCGTCGAAACCTTCAATCGGCACCGCGTCCAGACCCAACGCGCCCACGCCCAGCAGGAAGTTGCCGACGTTCAGGTAAACCTGTTTCGCCATCCACTGGTCGTCATCTTTCAGATCCACGCGGTGCATGTCGGCGAAGTAGTGGCGGCCTTTATTGTTGGCGGCTTTGGCTTCCGGCGTGTTGAAACGGCCATCGGCCTCTTCCTGATCGACAACGCGCTCAAGCCAGGCATCGTCCATCGCGGTTTTCGCGCAGAACACCACTACGTGAGAAGCATCCAGCATTTTGCGTTCGTTGAACACATAGGTGCCCGCAGCGGATTTCGCCACGCGCGCTTTACCTTCCTCGGTGCTGGCAACAATAAAGTGCCACGGCTGGGAGTTGGTGCTGGACGGGCTGTACTGCAGCAGGGTTTTGATTTTTTCCGCTTCTTCAGCGGTCAGTTTTTTGGCTGGGTCGAACGCCTTGGTAGAGTGGCGTTTCAGGGCGACAGAAATGATATCCATAACAACTCCTGGTGATGAAATTCGCCCGCTCGCGGGCGCGAAAGGAAAGCAGAGTACCGCGCGAAGCGGGAAAAGATAAGGGCGATTCGAGCGCTTAATCTGTTCGGCTCAGCCGAACAATCAGGCCGGGCGTATCCATTTCTGATCTTTTTTCGGCAGCTTATCGACCACCAGATTCCACGAGTCGTTGATGAAATCAGCGACCACCTCAGGCGTGATGTCATCGGTGCCGTAGAGTGAGATCCAGTGCTTTTTATTCAGGTGATAGCCAGGTTCAACGCCGCGATAAATCTGCTGATTCAACAGCGATTTTTCCGGATCGGATTTCAGGCTGACGTGAGGGCGTCCGCGTACAACCGCCATCAGCATAAAAATCTTTCCACCTACTTTAAACACGTCGTACTCGGGGCCGAACGGCCAGCAGTGTTCGGTGAAAGGCATCTCCAGCGCCACGCGTTTCGCGTGCTCCTGCAAGGACTTACCGTCCATCGCTATCCTCCTGAGCCAGCCCGCGCCACATGGCCTCAAAACCCAGCGCTTTAAAATCGACGGCGCGGGACGGATCGCGGGTAGCAAATTCCATTGTGGTTTCGGCCAGCGATAAGAAAATCGCATCGCCAAAGGTTTTAAATTCGTCGGACATAAACACCTGGCGCACCGAACGGCGGCACAGCTCGTGCAGCTCCGGGAACATATCTTTCACGGCCTGCTCCGTCTCGGCGTTGATCTTCTCACTGACGCCAAGCTGTCGAATGGCGGCGTGTGCGAGAGGGTTTTTGATCCCCCAGTCGACATAGCTGTTCCAGATGTTACGCGTATGCTCTTTTGGGCTGGTGAGTGAGCGATCCAGATTAGAGAGCATCGCCTGGCAGAGATCCTGCTTCAGGTGGAGGTAAAGGGCATTCAGCAGATCGTCTTTGGTAGCAAAGTAGCGAAACAGGGTGCCTTCGGCGACGCCCGCGTTACGGGCAATGAGCGCCGTTGAGGCGGCAATTCCCGACTGCGCAAACGCAGCGGTTGCTGCTTCCAGTAAGGCCTGTTTTTTATCTTCACTCTTCGGACGTGCCACTCAATTCTCCCCTTTGTCAAATGTAAAAAAACGTATTGAAGCATGCGGTTCATACCGCTGCAACGCGGAATGTCAAAGATCGAAAACGTCTTGACGATATATTCATCATATCTAATAATGAGTGCTTACTCACTCATAATCAAGCTTAACCCGCGTAAACCATCGGATGGGGCGCGTATTCGGGTCAGGAAATGAAAAAGCCTCTATTCATCTGCGTGGTGTTTGTCATGATTGTTGCTTCAGCTGCGAGTTTACCTTTTGTTCTGAACGCCGGATTCGGCCAGCCACCGCAGGGTGAGCAGCTCTCCGAAGTGGAAGCCTCCCCGCAGTATCGCGAGGGGAAATTCCACAATGCGCTGCCGACGCCGGGTTATAACGGCGACAAAAACATGCTGGTCGCGACGTGGGAATTTCTGACCAAAAAAACCGAAAACGCACGACCGGCGCAGCCGCTGCCGCTGGTAAAAACCGATCTTGCGAGCCTGCCGCTGGAGCAGGACACCCTGGTTTGGCTCGGTCACTCCTCGTGGTACTTGCAGCTCGCGGGTAAACGCATTCTGATTGACCCGGTGCTCAGCAACTACGCCGCGCCATTCTCGTTCCTCAATAAGGCCTTTGCCGGTGAGTATCCGTGGCGCGCTGAAAGCATGCCGGAGATCGACCTGCTGATTATCTCGCACGATCACTACGATCATCTGGACTACGCCACCATCAGGGCGCTACTGCCAAAGGTGAAGCGCGTGGTGACGCCGCTGGGCGTGGGATCCCACCTGCGCTACTGGGGCATGAAGCCTGAGATTATTGACGAGCGCGACTGGAACCAGTCGGTGCGCGTCAGCGATGAATTGACGGTGCATGTTCTTCCGGCGCGTCACTTCTCCGGGCGCGGCATCAAGCGCGATCGGACCTTGTGGGGCAGCTTTATGTTCGTCACGCCAGAGCAGAAGGTTTATTACAGCGGGGATTCCGGCTACGGCCCGCACTTTAAGGGCATCGGCGAGCAGTTTGGCGAGGTGGATTTAGCCATTATGGAAAACGGCCAGTACGATCAGGACTGGAAGTACATCCACATGCTGCCGGATGAAACGGCGCAGGCCTCGGCGGATCTCAACGCCAAAGCGGTGGTGCCGGGGCACAACGGGCGCTTCGTGCTGGCGAAACACACGTGGAACGATCCGCTGATCCAGCTGGCGCGCGCCAGCAAGGACAAAAATTATCGGCTGCTGACGCCGGAACTGGGTGAGCCCGTGCGGGTGAGTGATACCACTCAGGCATTTCGCGAGTGGTGGGAATAATGTTTAAGCGAGAAGCAGAGGGGGACAGCGGTATGACCATTTCCGCTCAAGTCATCGACACTATCGTCGAATGGATCGACGACAATCTGCACCAGCCGTTACGTATCGAAGAGATCGCCCGCCACGCGGGATATTCGAAGTGGCACCTGCAGAGGCTGTTTATGCAGTACAAAGGGGAGAGCCTCGGGCGCTATATTCGCGAGCGCAAGCTGCTGCTGGCGGCGCGCGACCTGCGTGAATCCGACGCTCGCGTGTACGATATTTGCCTGCGCTACGGGTTTGACTCGCAGCAGACGTTTACCCGCATATTTACCCGCACCTTCAACCAGCCGCCGGGTGCGTACCGTAAAGAGAACCATAGCCAGACACATTAACATGTCGCGTGTAGGCCGGGTAAGGCATAGCCGCCACCCGGCTTTTTTGTGGGCCCGGTGCCCGTAAGTTGCCCGGTGGCGCTGCGCTTACCGGGCCTACAAATCACTTACCAGCGATAATTCACCGTCGCCGTCACCGTACGGCCAATCCCGTAGAAGCACGCCGTATCGCTTGCGCACGACGCAACATATTTCGTGTCCGCCACGTTATTGACGTTGAACTGCACGCTCGCCCCTTTCAGGCTGCGGTTCATCTCGCCCAGGTCGTAGCTCAGCATCGCATCATACAGATCCACCGACGGCACCTTGAAGGTATTCTTCGCATCGCCGTAGCTGGTACCGATGTAGCGCATCCCCACGCCAGCGGTCAGGCTCTTCAGCGCGCCGCCCGGAACGGTATAGCTGGCAAACGCCGATGCCATATGCGCCGGAATGCGCGCAGGCGTTTTGCCTTCTGTTCCCGCCACCGTCGTGCTTTTTGTTTTCGCATCGGTGTAGGTGTATGAGCCAATCAGGTTGATGTTGTCCATCAGCGTGGAGTGGATTTCCGCCTCAACGCCTTTCGAACGCACTTTACCCGCGTTCTCGAACCAGCCTTCGGCGCTGTTGTAGGTCGCCACGTTGTCCTGGGTTAAATCGTACAGCGCGAGGGTCATCAGCGTACTGTCGACCGGCTGATACTTCAGGCCAATCTCGGTCTGCTCCCCGGTGGTTGGCTTGAAGGGGGCAACGCCCGGCGCGCGGTTGGTTTGCAGGTTCGGTTCAAACGAGGTGCTGTAGCTGACGTACGGCGACAGGCCAGAATCGAACGCGTACAGCAGGCCGGTTCGCCAGGTGAACTTGCTGTCGTTCTGCTGGGTTAAGCTGCCGTCGGTGAAGTCGTGAGTTCGCACTTCGCTCCAGTCGTAGCGCCCGGAGACCAGCCATTCCCAGCTGTTCCAGCTCATTTGATCCTGCAAATATAGCCCCATCTGGTCGAGATTTTGCTGCTCGTCGGTGGCCGTTTTGAAGGTGCTTTCATCCACGTTCACGCCGTACACCGGGTTCGTCCAGTCGAGGTCATACAGTGAACCGCTCCCGCGTTCCAGCAGCTGCTTATCTTTGCTGGTCTTGTAGTCGAACCCGCCGAGCAGGGTGTGGCTGACGCTGCCGGTCTCCAGCAGATACTCAAGCTGGTTATCCAGGCCAAATTCGTTGGTGGTGCGCTCTTCATGCTGCGCGCGTCGCGTTAATACCGTGCTGTTGGCCGCGCTGCTGGCGTAAACGAGGTAACGGTATTTTTGTTTGATGCTGGCGTAACGCGCGTTCTGGCGGAAGGTGAGGTCGTCGGCGAACTGATGTTCCAGCTCGTAGCCGATCGTCGTCTGCTCGCGCCAGGACTGGTTGTAATTCGGATCGCTGACGTTAAAGTCGCGCGGGATGTATTTCCCGTCGACGCTTTTGACCGTGCCGTAGGCGGGCAGGAAGTTGCGGTAGCCCGCATCCGGATCCTTCTGGTAGCTGGTCAGCAGCGTAAAGCGGGTCTGGTCGTTCGGGTACCAGGTGATAGCAGGCGCGATCGCCATCCGCGTCTCTTTATAATCATCCACCTGATTATGCTGGGTACGGGCGATACCGTTGACGCGATACAGCACGCGGCCGTCGTCGCTCAGCTTGCCGCCGAAATCAAACGCGCCTTCTGCCAGATCGTTATTGCCTGTGCGGAACTGCACGTTATGGATGGATTCCGCGGTCGGTCGTTTTCTGGTCATGCTGATTAACCCGCCAGGGTTGACCTGACCAAACAGAACCGACGCCGGACCACGCACCAGCTCCACGCGCTCCAGTAACCACGGGTCAATCGTACCCGTCTGGGACGAGGCGGTCGCGCCGAAGCTCAGGCCGTCGAGGAATTTCGGTACATAGCTAAAGCCGCGCACGAACACCTCGTCGTTACGGTTCGACGAGCCGCGGTACTCGGTAAACACGCCCGCCGAGTAGCGCAGCGCCTGCGATACGGACGTCACGTCCTGCATGTTCATCTGATCGCGGGTGATCACCGATACCGACTGCGGCGTTTTCACGATCTCCGCGCGGGTCTTGGTTGCGGAGAGTGTTTGGGTTGCCACAATCCCTTTTACCGGGGCGGTGGGTTCTTCACTCACACTCTGCGTCACCGTTATGGTTTCTTCTCTATTTTCAGCCTGAGCCGCCACGCTGGTCGTCGCCAGACTCAGCAGACACAGTTGCATTATCTTATTATTCTTAAACATTTTTTCTACTCATCCTTGGTTGCTATCGCCATAGAAACACCGTTAAAACGCGTTAGATGATATTGCAAATTATTACCATTTGCATTAGCGTTGATAACAAATTTCGTCAGGGAACAAGCGGTAATGAAGAGGGTATGGAGCGGATTATTACTCGGGATAGGTGTGCTGCCTGCGGTGGCGGCAACCTGCGAACACTCTTCCCGGCAGGGAGACGTCCAGGGGAAGTTTGATGCCAGCGGTGAAGTCTGTTTTATGCTGCCAGAGCTTGCTGAAAATTATGTCTCCGCCACGCTGCATGGCGTAACGGATGCCCGCCTGCTGGACGGGCAAAACCGCCGCATTCGTACGTTGGTTGAAAATGGGCCCGCCGATGGCGAACACACGCTGCTTTTTGCCCTGCCGGAAAAGCAGAGCACCTCGTTGGTCCTGCACGGCGAAGCGGGTAAACCCTGGCGTTTTCAGTGGCGGATGAAAGAGACATCTGCGCTACCGCGCGTACAGATGCTTGCACCTGAAAGCCCAACGCTTCAGGCGCTGGCAAAAGAGATTGCTGCCGGAGGGAGTACCGACGCGTTCTGGCAGACGCAGATTCGGCAGGGAACGCCGATGGTGGAGCCAGTAGACGCAGAACATAAGCGCGTCACCTTCCTGTGGCGCGGCGCGCGGGATAACGTCTTTATTCTCGGCTCACCGGCGGGGGATCACGACCCGCTGTTCCGCCTGGGCAACAGCGACGTCTGGTTCCGCAGCTATGTGGTGCCCGCCGACACGGTGATGCAGTACAAGCTGGCGCCCGATGTGCCGATCGTCGAGGGTTCCTCACGCGATCAGCGTCGCGCGATCCTCGTCAGCGCCCAGGCCGATCCGCTCAACCTGAATACCTTTGGTGAACAAAAGACGGATCGCTGGAACCGCTATTCGCTGCTCGATCTCAGCCCGGCACGCTATTGCTCCGTGCAGGCTACGGCCCAGCCGCTGGTCCACGGATCGTTAAGCCGCCAGAGCATCACCAGCAATATCCTCGGTAATTCCCGCGAGGTGATGATCTATAAACCGCGCGGCGCACAGCCCGCGCGCTGGACGCTCATTCTCTTCGACGGTCAGATTTATCAGGACGAATACCATTTCGCTAACGTGCTGGACGGTCTTATTGCCCGCCATCATCTTCCGCCGATTAACGTGGTGTTTATCGACAGCCTCGATCACGCCCGACGCGGCAACGAACTGCCGCCGAACCCGGATTTCGCCGACTTTATGGCGCATGAACTGCTGCCGTGGCTGCGCGGGCAGGGTATCGCGATGCAGCGGCAGAAAACGGTGCTGGCGGGGTCGAGCTACGGGGGAATCGCGTCGTCATGGGTAGCGCTGCGCTATCCGCGCCTGTTTGGTAACGTGCTGAGTCTTTCAGGTTCGTACTGGTGGGCACCGAAAGGGGAGGCTCCCGGCTGGCTGACGCGGCAATATCAGCAGTCGCCGCCGTATCCGGTGCGCTTCTGGCTGCAGGCCGGAAAGTTTGAAACCACGGGGCCGGGCGGGGGCATTTATCGCACCACGCAGGATTTCGAACAGGCGTTGAGGGAGAAAGGGTATCGCGTCAGCTTCCATCCCTCATCCAGCGGTCACGACTACGCGGCCTGGTGTGAAGCGCTGATCCACGGCATGCGTGACTTCACCGGCTTACGACGCCAGTGAAAACCAGCGGCGCCAGACGAAACGCAGGATAAAGAATTCGATGGCGCCGAGGGCCAAAAACCACAGGCAAAACAGAATGGTGTAGAGCTGGTTCAGATCGACCATATGGAAGGTCGTCATCAGCTTCTGCGCCAGCACCAGACCCAGCGACGGCGCGGGTAACAGCAGGCAGGAGATCAGGGCCAGCAATAAAATGCCTCCCGCCGTAAGCAGCGATTCTAACGGGTGTTTCATTGTAATGTTAATCGTCAGTTAAAAATGTCATTGTCCGGCATTCTGTAACGTAAAGCAATATCAGCCCCGCTGGCCTTTTTGAATAAAACAAAGACATTATTACTGCGAATAAATAACACTATACGACCCGGGGTTCATATTAATATCGCGTTATGTAAATAAATGTCCGTATCAGGAAAATAATTTTACAAATGTATAGGTGCTATAACCAATTAACGTGGCAATAACAATGGCTGCGACAATGTATAACGCCAGGCGTCGTCCGCGATAAATACCAAACATGGTTCCCCCTCGTTTAGCGTTGGTTTAGAAATATTTTGTAAAAATCAGGTCATCGAAATAGTTTTAATCAGTTTTGAATAACCGAGAAGTCATTATATTGCGGTAGATCAATTTTACCCGCAAGACTTAAAAATGAATTTATTTAGCCAGAAAGGAATTCAGGCTTCTGTTCACCGGATATTGAAGGAAAAATACGATGACCGAAAAAAAATTGTCCCCAAACATGCCGCCTTCCGGCGGGCTGGCATACCAGCAGACCGCAGAGCAGGTGCTCACTCACATGCAGAGCCAGGCCAGCGGTCTGGATCGTGCAGAGGCGCAGGCGCGTCTGCAAAAATCAGGTCCGAACGCGCTGCCGGAGAAAAAAGGTAAACCCGCCTGGCTGCGTTTTTTGGCCCATTTTAATGATGTGCTGATTTATGTCCTGCTGGCCGCCGCCGTATTAACGGCAGTAATGGGCCACTGGGTTGATACGCTGGTTATTCTGGGCGTCGCGGTAATCAATGCTTTAATTGGCCATATTCAGGAAAGCAACGCGGAAAAATCCCTGAAGAGTATTCGCAATATGCTCTCCAGCGAGGCACGCGTTATTCGTAACGGCAGCCACGAAACCATACCTACAACGGAAATAGTCCCGGGCGATATTATTGTATTACGCGCGGGGGATCGTATTCCGGCGGATATGCGTTTAATCGAAGCGCATAATTTACGCGTGGAAGAGGCGATTCTGACCGGTGAATCCACCGTGGTGGATAAGCACACGAATCCGCTGAGCGGCGAACTGCCGCTGGGCGACCGCACCAATATGGTCTTCTCCGGGACGACCGTAAGCGCGGGCGGCGGCGTCGGCGTGGTCACCGCGACCGGTAAGGATACGGAGCTCGGCCACATCAACCAGATGATGGCGGGCATTGAAAAGCACCGTACCCCGCTGCTGGTGCAGATGGACAAGCTGGGTAAGGCGATCTTCGCCATTATCCTGGCGATGATGGCCGCGCTGTTTGTCTTCAGCCTGGTGTTCCGCGAGATCCCGATGGGCGAGCTGCTGCTCTCCCTGATTAGCCTGGCGGTGGCCTCCGTACCGGAAGGTCTGCCGGCGATTATCTCCATCATCCTCTCGCTGGGCGTGCAGGCGATGGCGCGCAAGCGGGCGATTATCCGCAAGCTGCCGACGGTCGAAACCCTGGGCGCGATGACCGTGGTTTGCTCGGATAAAACCGGCACCCTGACCATGAACGAAATGACGGTCAAAGCCATCATCACCGCCGATTCCTGCTACCGCGTGGACGGCAACAGCTACGAGCCGGTGGGCAACATCTACCTGGAAGGCAGCGACGAGCCGGTCCACATCCAGCCGGGCACCGTGCTGGAGCAGTACCTGCGCACCATCGACCTGTGTAACGACAGCCAGATGATTCAGGACGAGCGCGGCCTGTGGGGCATTACCGGTGGGCCGACCGAGGGCGCGCTGAAGGTGCTGGCGGCGAAGGCCAGTCTTGAGCCGGTCATGACCACGCTGGTTAACAAGATCCCGTTCGACTCGCAGTACAAGTACATGAGCACCCACTACCAGATTGGCGGTGAGGAGCAGATCCTGATCACCGGTGCGCCAGACGTGATTTTCGCCCTGTGCGCCGAGCAGCAGACCCGTAACGGTGCGGAAGCCTTCAACCGCGCGTACTGGGAAAGCGAGATGGAGCGCTATGCGCGTCAGGGGCTGCGCATGGTTGCCGCGGCGTTTAAACCGGCGAACGGCGAGCAGGAGCTGACGCACGACGACCTGAGCCACGGTCTGATCTTCCTCGGCATCGCCGGGATGATGGATCCGCCGCGTCCGGAAGCGATTGCTGCGATTAACGCCTGCCAGCAGGCGGGGATCCGCGTGAAGATGATCACCGGGGATCACCCGCAGACGGCGATGAGCATCGGCCAGATGCTGGGGATCACCAACAGCGAGCAGGCGGTGACCGGCTACCAGCTGGAGAAAATGGACGACGCCGAGCTGGCGGACGCGGCGGTGAAGTATGACATCTTCGCCCGTACAAGCCCGGAGCATAAGCTGCGCCTGGTGAAAGCGCTGCAGGATAAAGGTGAAATCGTCGGCATGACCGGTGACGGCGTGAACGACGCCCCGGCGCTGCGTCAGGCTGACGTGGGCATCGCGATGGGCATCAAGGGCACGGAAGTGACCAAAGAGGCGGCGGACATGGTCCTGACGGACGATAACTTCGCCACCATCGCCAGCGCGGTGAAAGAGGGGCGTCGCGTTTACGACAACCTGAAGAAGACCATCCTCTTCATCATGCCGACCAACCTCGCGCAGGGGCTGCTGATTGTGATTGCGCTGCTGGCGGGGAACATCATTCCGCTGACGCCGGTGCTGATTTTGTGGATGAACATGGCGACCTCCGCCACGCTCTCCTTCGGCCTGGCCTTTGAGGCCGTCGAGCGCAACATCATGCGCCGTCCGCCGCGTCAGACCGGGCAGCACGTGATGGACGCCTACGCCGTCTGGCGCGTGGCCTTCGTCGGCACCATGATTGCCATCGCCGCCTTTGCGCTGGAAGCCTGGCTGGCCCCGCGCGGCCACAGCGCGGAGTTCATCCGCACCGTGCTGCTGCAGATGCTGGTCTGCGCCCAGTGGGTGTACATGATTAACTGCCGCAACACCGAAGGGTTCTCCCTGAACCGCGGCCTGCTGGCAAACAAAGGTATCTGGCTGGTGACGGGCGTGCTGTTCCTGCTTCAGGCGGCGATTATCTACCTGCCGTTTATGCAGATGCTGTTCGGCACCGAAGCGCTGCCGCTGCGCTACTGGTTCGTGACGCTGGCGGTGGCGGGCGTGATGTTCTTCGTCGTCGAAATCGAGAAGCGACTGACCCGCAGGTTCCGTAAGGCTGCATAACGAAAACCTTACCCCTCACCCTGCCCTCTCCCCAAAGGGGAGAGGGTGTTCAAGTTCCCTCTCCCCTTTGGGGAGAGGGTTAGGGTGAGGGGAAAATACTGAGGTACTCCCATGAAACTCCCACTCCTGTTCGCGCTCCTCGCCTGCACCCTGCAACCCGCATTCGCTGCCGCCATTCCCGTCCGCGTCGCCGCCGTGGAGCAGACCGCCCACGCCGCCGAGCGTCAGATCCCGGGTCGCATCGAAGCGATTCACACCGTTGAGCTGCGCGCCCGCACGGAAGGCGTGATTACCAAAATCCACTTCCGCGACGGACAGTACGTGAAAAAGGGCGACGTGCTGTTCGAGCTCGACGACGCCGAGCCGCGCGCCGCCCTGCGTCTTGCGCAGGCCGAAGTCAGAAGCGCCGAAGCCACGCTGCGTCAGGCGCAGCAGCAGCTTTCCCGCTTTGAAAGCCTGGGCAGCAACAACGCCATTAGCCGCCACGATGTGGACAATGCTCGCATGCAGCGCGACGTTGCCAGTGCCGCGCTGGAGCAGGCGAAAGCCCGTCTCGACACCCGCAGCGTCACCCTGAACTACACCCGCATCGCCTCGCCGATTGACGGTCGCGTGGGGCACAGCCAGTTCCACGTCGGTAGTCTGGTCAATCCGGCGAGCGGCGTTTTGGTGGAGGTGGTCCAGCTCGATCCGATCCGCATCGCCTTTGCGCTGGAAGAGGGCGCGTTTGCGACCAAAGCCGGACAGCATGCGGATATCAGCGCCATGAAACAGGCCTGGCAGGCGTTAATTGACAGCAACGGCCAGCGCGTCAGCGGTGAACTGACGTCGGTGGATAACCGCATCGACCCGCGCACCGCCAGCGTGATGTTACGCGCCGAGTTTGCCAACCCGCGCCATCAGCTCCTGCCCGGCGGCAACGTGAACGTGACCCTGCGCCCGGCAAGCGAGCAGCCGGTTCTGACCCTGCCCGCCGCCGCGGTACAGCAGAACGGCGACGGGTTCTTTGCCTGGGTGGTTAACGCCGACGGCAAGGCCGAAATGCGCCCGCTGAAGGTCGCCGGACAGATCGGCCAGCAGTTCCAGATTACCTCCGGCGTGAAGCCCGGTGAGCGAGCAATCACTGACGGCGCGCAGCGCGTGCAGCCCGGCGCTGCCGTCCAGATACTGAATTAAGGAGCCATCATGCTGACGTTTTTCATCAAACGCCCGCGCTTTGCGATGGTGATTGCGCTGGTCATCACCCTGCTGGGGGCCATCGCGCTGAGGATTATTCCGGTAGAGCAGTACCCGCAGATCACGCCGCCGGTCGTGAATGTGTCTGCGTCATGGCCCGGCGCCAGCTCGGCTGACGTGGCGGAGGCCATCGCCACGCCGCTGGAGACCCAGCTGAACGGCGTGGATCACATGCTTTACATGGAGTCCACCAGTTCGGACGAAGGCACCTACAGCCTGAACATCACCTTTGCGGCGGGTACCGATCCGGATCTTGCCGCCATCGACGTGCAGAACCGCGTGGCGCAGGCCGTGGCGCAGCTTCCCGCCGAGGCGCAGCAAAACGGCGTGCAGGTGCGCAAGCGGGCCACCAACCTGATGATGGGGGTAAGTCTTTACTCACCGAATAACACCCACACGCCGCTGTTCGTCAGCAACTACGCCAGCACCCAGGTGCGCGAGGCGCTGTCGCGTCTGCCGGGCGTCGGGCAGGTGCAGATGTTCGGCGCGCGCGACTACAGCATGCGCATCTGGCTGCGTCCGGACCGCATGAACGCCCTGAACGTCACCACCGACGACGTGGCGCAGGCGCTGCGCGAGCAGAACGTGCAGGGCGCGGCAGGCCAGATCGGCACGCCGCCGGTGTTTAACGGCCAGCAGCAGACCCTGACCATCAACGGGCTGGGACGTTTAAACCAGGCCGACGACTTTGCCGACATCATCATCCGCGCCGGGGAGATGGGCCAGCTGGTGCGCCTGAAGGACGTCGCCACCATCGAGCTTGGCTCGCGCAGCTACAGCTCCGGCGCGCAGCTCAACGGGCACGACTCCGCCTACCTCGGCCTCTATCCGACCCCATCCGCCAACGCCCTGCGCGTGGCCGACGCGGTGCGCGCGGAGCTGGAACGCCTCTCGACGCGCTTCCCGGACGACCTGGTCTATGAGGTGAAATTCGACACCACCTCCTTTGTTGCCGCCACCATTAAAGAGATCGGCGTCTCGCTGGCGCTCACCATGCTGGCGGTTGTGGTGGTCGTTTCCCTGTTCCTGCAAAGCTGGCGCGCAACGCTGATTG
>Ga0308162_1000981_pt1 | contig 25532 bp, 27 predicted proteins | sample PhySR2_FD_201370 | JGI IMG/M metagenome (GOLD analysis project Ga0308162, IMG submission 201370) | Phyllosphere microbial communities from UC Gill Tract Community Farm, Albany, California, United States - DLSLS.R2 | ecosystem: Host-associated > Plants > Phyllosphere > Unclassified | place: USA... | reverse complement strand
GCAGCAGTCAGTGGGTCACGCCGTTTTATCTCATAATGACCGGCGTATCGTCAGCCATTGCGTCCACGCTGGCGACCGCGCTGTGGGTGCAGCTGTTTGGCTCCGCGCAGCTGGCAAAAGTGCGATCTGCCGTTGAGGCAGGTACTGTGCTTGCCAGCGGCGCTTCCCCGGTCATCATGGGTGTGCTGATTGATCATCACGTCACTCTCAGAATACAGGCACTGATTTGCCTGGTCTTCATTCTCGCTGCCAGCCTGGTCGCAACCCGGGTTCAGGTAGCCAGCCCCGACGACATAAACAGTTAAATACAGGACTTATCTGACAGGCCCAAAGTGAAGTAAGTAAATTCAACTCTGTACCAAAGCGGACAACGTCCGCTTTTCGCTCATAGCGGACCTTCAAGTACACTGGTCTGTTTCGTACCAGAAGCAGATAAATGCTTTTCTGTAGGCTTAATAAATGACAGTCATTTGCCGGTTATATTCTTACTAATCTTCTGATAATTATCTTAAATGTGCTATGTCTTTGATTAAGCAATGAGCCCTACTGTTTGAGGCGTTATTCACAATCAGTCTCAATCACGCTTTTCTTACCCAGCACTGCAACAGCCATTCCTGAAGCGACTATCCCAATAAAAATCGTAATCATTAACAGTGATAATGACAGCGATGTAACAGTCAGAAGGGCACTCGCAAATATCACACCCATGGCATTGGAGGTTCGCAGTAAGGCGAAGACCTCGGCTTTCAAATGCGGAGGAGACATTTCATCAAGTACAAGCGAAAAATGTGTTCCAAGTGGGGCAATGACAGAGCCAATACACATCACACCCACAATGGTTGTAATGACGGAGAAATTAACAGTAACCATCAAAGCCCCTAGCATCATCAGGCACAGATGTAAAAGTACTGTGCCGGGTGCAGACATCCGGTTGCGGATACTGACCCAGACTCCTCCCATGACAGAGGCAAGGCACAAGGGAACGGTGAAAAAAATGGCATAAAATGGCTCATACCGAAAGCTCAGGGCTAACGCCACGGCACCTATCTCAACGGCGGCGACGGTTGCCTCAGCTGCAGTAGAGCATATAAGCACCAAAGCAACCGGTCTTGTCAGTGCTCTTTGTTGGGTTTTAACCACGGAAGGTGAGCTCCGGATATTAAGCCGGGGAATGAGAATAGCGGGAAGTATACCCAGAGCGGTAATGACAAGCAGAGAAAACACCGGGGAGATGCTTCCCAGTCCTGATGCGGCCACGGGAGCCAGAACAAAAACCATCTCATTCAGAGTCGCTGCCATACCCAGCCCACGTGGTAAACGGTTTGCGTTAACCACGTGGTTTAGTATCACCCTTAAATATCCCTGAGCTGCACCATTTACCAGTCCGGCCAGGCTGGCAAGTATGACTAATACCGTAAAAGGCAATTTATACCATGATGCCAGTACTATGCAGAGTAAAGCCACAGAACGAGTAAGCGTCAGTAGCTGGAAGTAAGTGACCGAGTTAAAGCGGTTCCCCAGGCGTGTGAACGGGATCACGCCAATAACCTGAGCAATCGTCATGGCAAGGATCATCGCTGCCCCGCCTCTGCTATCGCCTGTGATACTGAGTGCAAGCAATGAGAATGCAATGGGGCCTGCAGCCTGTGGAAAACTCAGGAAAGCTGATGAAAGAAGCCATCTGATGAACGACCTGGACTTTTCCCCTTCAGGAGTAGCAGATGATTTATGAAGTTCACGGGAAGGCTTTTTGCTGATATTCATTAATCGTTTTACCGAAATTAGCGCCTGTGATTTCTGTAACCTGGCGGTGACAGAACGGGCTATGGGCCGTATCTGATTGCCGGACATACACTGTGCAAAACACTTCTAACCTTAATCTGTGAAACATGTAAAAAAACAGCTTGTTTAATTAGTTACATTCATACTGCCAGTGCGGTACTGCTTTACTCAAGAAAGGTCATTTCGGGCAACCTGTTTTCAAACCTTTATCATGGATACCGTCTCTAAGGTGTACCTGTGGCAGCCGGACGCGCAGGTAAAATACCAGCCAGCTTTACCAACCAGATACAGTATACGTGTTGCCCATCACACAGCAGTAAGATAAGCACTCCAGTAAATACCAAACGAGCATAAAAAAGTGTACTCTTTTGATTAAAATCAGGGGCAACAGGTTAACCTTTGTGATATTTCCTTTCGATTAAAACGGAATTAGCCATGCCTAAACGTATAAAAAATAGCCGCTGGTCAGGTTATGACCCCCGCTATATCTATTCTCTGGTCGTTCGCCGTTATTTTGTTGAGATGAAGACCAAAACAGAAATTGCCGAAGAGCTTGAGATCTCACGATTCAAGGCCGCGCGCCTGATCGATGAGGCGATCGAACAGGAATACGTTAAGTTCCTTTTTCCCAAACAGCAGATGCTTGATGAAGAAGTGGCCCATAATATCTGCGAGAAATACGGCCTGCAAAAAGCCGTCGTGCTTTCTGTATCAGAATCCTGGAACAGCCAGGAAGAACTAAATGAGAAGCTGGGTGGTATCACAGCCAGCTATCTGGGCAATTACCTGACCGGGGGTATGAAGGTGGGTATTGCCTGGGGGCGAGTTCTGTCCAGTACCGTGAGTCAGCTGACCAGCCTCCCTGCTTTAGATATTGTACAGCTTTCAGGCGTACATCCGGGTATTGAATTCAGTCAGGGTCCGATAGACCTGATACACCGGCTGGCAGCTATCTCTCAGGGAAAGGCACATCCTATGTATGTCCCCATGTGGGTTGATGATGAAAGTCTGGCAGAAAAGCTGGCCAGCGATCCTGCAGTGGTTGACACCCAGCAGTATTATTCATGCCTGGACGTCGTTATTACTGGTATTGGCGCGTGGAAAACCGGCTCGTCCAGCCTGTGCGACATTTTTCCCGAAGAATGGCAGACACCACTTTTCCGTGACGACATTGCAGCTGATGTTTGCATCACGCTCGTCAACAGCAAAGGGGAGATCCTTGACAGCCCGATAAGCCGGCTGGGATTCGGTATTTCCACAGAGCAACTGCGAAGCGCGAAAACAGTGATTGGCGTGGCGGGAGGAGAGCAGAAGTATGAAGGTATCGTAGCCTCTCTTAAATCAGGCCTTCTTGATGTGCTGATCACCGACTTTGATACAGCGGTAAAGCTGGTCAGTCCCTGATAAGTCAGGAAAAAACTGGTTTCTCTTTCAATACGGGGCGCTGCAGGCGCCCCTCTTTTTGAAATTTCACGACGCAGCAACAGTGGCTCAGCTTCGCGAAAAGTCCATACGGTCAGATTTCCGCGCATTACGCCTGCAGTTGTCAGGACGCCCGCTCAATTATCCCTCTAGGATTCCAAGCGCTTCCGCAAAGAGACCTTACGAAACAGCAGAACAGCCGTAACAGATATATTTCCTTTTAATTCAGCAAGTTGAGACAAATAGATGGTCATATAGCATTCAGCCATATGCTCATGTGAGCATTTTATATTTAGCTCAATTGTTTATTACTGTGATCGACCTATAACTTTTGCTCTCTGCTTGTTACCGCTAAACGCCGGCATGCTATAAATGCTCATGTGTACATATTTTAATGCTCATTTGAGCATCAAAAGGTTACCGGGAGAAATTATGAATACAGTACTTATCAGCGTCACCGATGGCGCCGACTTCAAAAGCTATGACGAGGTGCTGCAGCATATTAATGAACGGCAGAATGCTGCGGGGACAGTGAAGGATACCTATCTGGAGGCACTACGCGAGCGTGAAGCCATGTACCCGACGGGTATTTTGCTTGATGGCTATTCTGTGGCGATCCCGCACTGTGACAGTACGCATGCCAACACACCTTCTGTTTACATTATTCGTCTGCCTGAGCCCGTTGAGGTCGGTCAGGCTGATGGCGATGATAAATTACCGGTACGACTTGTCATCAATTTAGTGGTAACCAACCCGTCTAATCAGTTGCAGCTGTTGAAATCCCTGTTCAGCAAGCTGCAGGACAAAGGTTTCTATCAGAATCTCCTGGAACTGCCGTCTGAAAAAGCTGAAGCATTATTTATTTCAGAAATCATGCAATAACCTTACCGGAGCAAAATTATGATTACTATTCTTGTCGCCTGCGGAAGCGGAGTCGCCACCTCAACACTTGCTGCTGATGAGGTTAAATCTGTTTGTGCTGAATACGGAATCTCTCAGTACAAAATAAATAAATGCAGCATGTCAGAACTGCCTTCAGAATTGCAGCATGCCGACGTTGTTTTAACAACGAATAATTATAAAGGTGATATGGGCAAGCCTCACATGAGTGTCGCGGGTTTTATCACCGGCATTAATGAAGGCGTGTTGCGAAAAAAACTTGGTGAATTACTAACTGATCTGACCCGGAAATAATAACAGATTAAGAGGGTGTCAGGATGGAAATGTTAAAAAGCATAATGCTGACGATAACAGGTATGGGTGCTACCGCTATCCTGCCACTTGTCATCTTTATTTTAGGCCTGGTTTTCCGCATGAAAGTCGGAGCGGCCATCAAATCAGGCATTACCGTCGGTATCGGCTTTATCGGACTGGGTCTGGTTGTTAACCTGCTGAGCACCTCCCTGCAGCCTGCTATCGCCTATTATTCGAAAATTGGCAGCGGGTTTACCGTTGCTGATATTGGATGGCCCGCAGTAGGCGCAGCGGCATGGGTTGCACCATTTGCGGCTCTGGTTGTGCCTGTCGGCATCATTCTTAACCTGCTCCTTGTTCGCCTGAAGTTAACCAGAACGCTTAACGTGGATATCTGGAACTATATGCACTTCCTCGTTCCTGGTGCGCTGGCTTACTTCGTGTTTGACAGTTTCTTTATCGGTTTTGGCGTAGCCGTGGCCCTGAGCGTCATCGCGCTGTTTATCGGTGATTTAATAGCTCCCCGCTGGCAGAAATACTACGGTCTGGAAGGAACGACCTGCACCACCATGATCCACATTGGCTGGACATTACCTTTTGCGCTGCTGGTCAATAAAATTATCGACGTCATTCCTGGCCTGAACAGACTCGACCTCGACTTGGAAAGCGTGCAGAAACGACTGGGAGTATTTGGTGAGCCCGCCATTATTGGCGTCATGGTCGGGTGCCTGCTCGGGATCCTGACCCGTCAGCCCGTGACAACTATTGTGCCCATGGCAATGGGTGTTGCCGCAGTCATGGTACTGCTGCCCAAAGTTGTGGGCGTGCTGATGGAAGGTCTGTCTCCGATTGGCAAAAGCGCCAAAGAAATTATGCAGAAGCAAATGGGCAAGGACGCAGAGTTGAACATTGGTATGGACTGTGCGCTGGCGCTGGGCGATCCGGCCACCGTTACCGTTACCGTTATCACCATTCCGCTGACCATGCTCTGCGCACTGGTATTTCCGGGCATCATGATTTTTCCCATCGGTGTACTGATGTCGATCATCTATATGACAACTATGACCGTGATGGCCAGTAACGGAAACGTCATCCGCGCCGTTATCTCCACCTTACTGTTCAGCATTGTTGTTATGTATTTAGGCGGCTATGTGGCGCCAGGCGCAACGCAGTTCCTGCACGGTGCCGGCGTGGGTTTACAGGGGCAGGGCACTGACTTTGTACTGACCGGCCCGTGGGAAGTACTGACGTACTGGCTGAGCACGGTATTCCACTGATTTGAACAATGAGGTTTACTTACCATGGCACAGATTTTACCGTCAATTTTCGGGGCAAATATCCTGCGACTGCAGGATGAGATCCGGTTTCTGGAAAATGAAAATACCGACATACTGCACGTTGATTTAATGGACGGTTCTTATGTCAGTAATATCGCATTTGGTCCGAACCAGATATCCGCAATGAAAAAGGTCAGCAAAATGAAATTTGATGTACATATGATGCTGGCAGATCCGCAAAGACATATTGATGACGTTATCAGTACCGGTGCAGAAATGATTTCCGTACATTATGAATCAACTCCGCACGTGCATTTTATTTTACAGAAGATCCGCCAGGCCGGACGTAAAGCCGGGGTGGTAATTAATCCGGGTACGCCTGAAAACGTACTGACCTATCTGCTGGACGATATCGATTACATTCTCATCATGACCATTAATCCGGGACAGCCAGGCCAGGTCTTTATTGAAAAAAGCCTGGAGAAAATCAGGAATACACGGGAAATGATCGCCGACCGGAATATCCTGATTGAAGTCGATGGCGGCATTAACCTTGCAATAGCAAAAAAAGTCCGGGAAGCCGGTGCGGATTTAATTGTCGTCGGCGGCGCGCTGTTTAATGCGAACCCGGAATCGAGCTACCGGGAATTAAAAGCTGCTATGAACTGATTTAAGCCTTTATCAAAGAAAAGTTGATTGCATAAGCAGTCGTGATTCAGGTCATCCGGCTGGGAACGTCCTTCCTGGTCGTAAAAATTCAGGAGAAAATGCTGATGGGTAATTTTGCAGGAAAGGTTGTGTTTATCACCGGCGGTGCGCACGGTATCGGAAAAGGGATTGCAAAACAGTTCGCGGATCGTGGTGCCCATACCGTCATCGCTGATTACAATGAAGCCAACGGTATCAGAACCGCTGAAGAACTGACGTCCGCCGATGTAAAATCACTTTTCATCAGAACGGATGTATCTGACCCGAAGGCTCTGGTCGATGCGCGTAATAAGGTTTTTGCAGCGTATGGCCGCATCGACGTTCTGGTGCTGAATGCAGGTGTAGCCTTCGCTAACCGGGTCAGTGATATCTCTTTTGAGGAGTGGAATAAGACCCTCTCCATCAATCTGACCGGCTTGTTCAATACCGTTAAGGCTTTTTACGATGATTTTCTCACCAATCAGGGATCAATTGTATACATTTCTTCCGGTTCAGCGCTGTCAGGAACCGGCGGCGGCGTGAGCTATCCGGCGAGCAAAGCAGGCGGGGAGGGGCTTATCCGCGGCCTGGCAAAAGAGCTGGGACCGAGAGGCGTTAACGTTAACGCTATTGCACCCCGCCTGATTGATACCGGCGAAATGATGCGTGTTAACTATCCGACGCAGGCCGATCTGGATGCAGTGCTGGAAAAAATTCCGGTCCGCCGCCTGGGCACCATTGATGACGTAGCAAACCTGGCCATTTTTCTCGCTGATAAATCAAACTCCTACATCCAGGGACAGACCATCCTTATGGATGGCGGCCGTACCATTGCCTGACCGGGAGCTGAAAATGAGCGTACAGGAATACATACGAAGCATCCTCAGTGAATTAGAGCAAAATGCGCAGAAAATTGATGAGGATCAGGCGATGCAGCTGATTGCCCGGATCCGCAGTGCGGGACACATTTTTTTGCAGGGAGCCGGACGCAGCGGAGTTGCAATCAGGGGGTTTGCTAACCGGTTAATGCATCTGGGATTCTCCGTGAGCGTGGTGGGAGACATTTCGTCTCCACGTGCCCGTCCGGGTGACCTGTTGATTATTGGTTCCGGCAGTGGCGAAACCGGCAGCCTTAAAAGTCTCGCGCAAAAGGCTGCTGAAAGTGGCGTCGGTGTGGCGCTGGTGACCATGAAGAAAGACTCGTCAATTGCCAGACTGGCCGGCAGCATACTGGTTTTACCTGGTGCAGTGACAAAGGAAAACGATCACAATCCGGTACCATTTTCCCAGCCGATGGGCTCTGCATTTGAGCAGCTCTGTTTCATAACTTACGATGCCATTGTGCTTGAGCTGATGGCTCAGCTGGGAGAAACCAGCAAAACCATGGCTGCACGGCACGCTGACCTTGAATGACGTCACAGAGCGCTTCTCCGGAAGCGCTCTGTGCATGGCACACTTTTAAAAGACCGGCAGGTTGCCGAGATTATCGCGTGTCGTACTATTCGGATCAGTCGTAAGGTAAATATCGTCTATGACGTGAACATTCGCGCCATAAACCCACTGCCCGTTAACAAGCGTGATCGTCTTAAACGTCGCCTTACTGGCCTTTATCAGCTCGGCAACAAACTGTCGCGAGTTGATGGAGGCGTCTTTATTTCCCTTGCCAGCTTTGATGATTTTAACGTACTGAATGTGCTGCCCTGTACTGTCCCTGCGTATACCCGAGATATAAAAGTCTGCCATGTGACTCTCCTTCGTGGCTACACCGCGTAACCGCGTTCCACAGCCTGATATTTGTTCAGACGGGTGAATTTCAACCATCACACTTATCATTTACAGGGATATATATCGATAGCCTTCTGCTGCCGAAAACGACGTCTGCTCAGCGACCTACTGCGGATCGCATATTCAGGGGTAGAACAGGTGGGGAAGCACAACTGCCAGTCAGGCTGGCAGCCTGACTGGCATCAGGTGCCGGAGGGGATGATTTAAGGTTCAGCGTGTTCCCATGCAGCTTTGCGCAGGTCTGCAGGTTTAAGCTCCTTTGCCGGGACAATCACGCCATCACATTTACCGTGGCGGAATACCGTGATGTTGTCCGCGACGTCCAGCAGTTCCTCTTCCTCGCTCGATACCACGATAACGCAGCAGCCTTTATCCGCCAGCTGATGGATGATGCGGTAGATGTCCGCTTTCGCACCAATATCGACACCTTTAGTTGGTTCATCCAGCAACACCAGGTCCGCGTTTTGCGCAATAACCCGGGCCAGCAGTACCTTTTGCTGATTCCCGCCAGAGAGGGCCTTAATCGGTCCATCCAGCGATCCCCGCGTATTCATTTTGCCCAGCAGTTCTGAGGCAGCCTGCCGCGCCGCGCCGTGACTCACAAAACCACCGGAGCGGAATTTTTTCAGAACCGGCAGCGTCGCGTTAGCATAGCTCGACATCTGGGGAATAAACCCGTCCTTTTTACGCTCCTCGGTCAGGTAGGCAATGCCACGGGAAATGGCCTTTACAGGTGATGAGGGATGATATTCCCTGTGTCCCACCCGGATTTCACCACCGGTGACGGTTTCCAGTCCAAACAGCGTCTGGCACAGGCGCGTACGGCCTGCACCGGCCAGTCCATAGACTCCAAGAATCTCCCCGCGGTACGCTTCAAGGTTCACACCTTTAAGGCGATCCGTATGCAGGTTACTCACCGACAGCCAGGGTTTACCCAGTGCCCCCCGGATCAGGCCGCGGCTGTTTGAGGGAGCCTGATAAGCATTTGCGTCGCCCACGATTGCGTCGATAATGGCGCTCTTGCTCAGCGTTTTTTTACCTTCGTTATAAATCACGCGGCCGCCGCACATCACTGTAGCCTCATCGCAGACGCCCAGCACCTCGTCCAGCTTATGCGATACCAGCACCACGCCAATCTGTTTCTCGCGCGCAATGCGCTGTACGGCCTGCAGCAGCGCGTCTGCCTGCGCACCCTCCAGCGCGGTCGTCGGTTCATCGAGAAAAAGAAAACGTGCGTCACGATCGAGATTAGAGACCACTTCCAGCATCTGCTTGTCCGGATGAGAGAGGTCCCTGACAAGATCGGTCGCGCTGAAATCCAGGTGATAATCACTCAGCACTTTCTCAGTATGTGCAATCATGCTGACATCATCGGTAAAACCGTTGCGCTTGCGGCGCTCACGCCCGAGGAAAAGGTTCTGCCATACGCTCATACCGGGAATAAGCCGGAGTTCCTGGTAGACGCAGGCAATACCGTGGCTGAGCGCATCACGTGGCGATGCAAGGCGCACCGGCGTAGCACCAATCATCAGCTCCCCGTTATCCGGCATATTGACGCCAGCCAGTATTTTCAGCAGCGTTGATTTACCCGCGCCGTTATGGCCGAGAAGGGCGTGAATTTCACCAGGTTTTACGCTGAAATCCACACCATGAAGGACCTGCACGCCTGAAAAACCGATTTTTATCTGCTTCGCCACATAATTCATAACTGTCTGCCTTTTACTCAGTACGCTGAACCCATAACGGAGGCCGCGTTGTCTTTAGTGACCAGCAGCGGTGGATTGTTGATCATGGCCGGGACCTGTTCACCGCCCAGGCTTTTCCGGACGTTTTCAACCAGTATCTGAGCAAGCTTAACGGGTTCCTGAATCGCACCGGCTTTGAGTATGCTGTTGTCCTGAACGGCTTTAACGCCTTCTTTATCTACAAAAGCATATAATTTCACTTTGTCACTGACGCCCAGCTGCCTGATGGCTGCCAGTGAACCCAGTGCGGAAGGTTCGGTGTCTGAATACACCACGTCAATCTCCGGCCTGCCCTGCAGCATTTCAGTGGTCACTTTCAGAGACGTGGTTTCTTCCACCTTTCCGTTAACCAGCGCAACAAACTTAATATTTTTATTGGACGCGACGGCGGCTTTGAACCCCTCATCACGGGCGTTTGCGGCTATTGAAGTCGGTTCTCCCACTATCCCGACCGTTGCCGGGCTGTTTTCACCGATGTCCTTCAGCAGCTGCTGCCCAATGAGCCTGCCGCCTTCCCGCTGATCGGTCTGAACCCCCTGCACAAGGGTGACGTTCTGTTGTTTGAGTCCCGCTGTATCAGGGAGGATATTGATAGCAAATGCCGGGATTTTTGCCTGATTGAGCTGACTGATAATTGAAACGCATGGCCCGGACGAAACGCAGTTCACCGCAACCGCATCCACTTTCTGCTCGATGAAGTTCTGCACCTGCGACAGCTGTTTGGCATCGTCATTATCAGAAATCGAGATTTTGACGTTCATCCCCTGAGCAGCAGCATTATCCTCAAAGCTTTTTTTCATGGCCACATAATAGGGGTTGGTCAGGTTCGGAAGCGTTACACCGAGTGTTTTTTTGCCAGCGCCTGCGGTGCTTTCCGCATCATCCCGGTTACAGCCGGCAAGCAGGCAGGCCAGCGCAACGATCGTAGCTGTTGCAGTGAGAGTCGTACGCAGTTTCATGTTTATCTCCTGGTAAGGTACAGGTCAGAGGTTAAGAGGCTTTATTGTTGTGTTTTTGGTGATTTCCTGACTTTGAACCAGGGGATCACGATTTTTCTGGACGTGCGCAGAGTATCGAACGTCACGCCAAACAGGATGATCAGTCCGATAACCAGCGGCTGCCAGTAAGCGCTGACGTTCAGTACGTTCATCAGATTGGATATGGCGGCAATCAGCATTGCCCCGATCATCGCGCCGATAAGGCTGCCGGTGCCGCCAAACAAGCTGACGCCGCCCACTACCGCACCCGCGATTGAGAAAAACAGCTCGTCACCACGGCCCGCCGTCGGATATCCAGTCATCAGGCGCGAGCCGTAAATCAGTCCGCCGCATGCCGAGCAGAGACCGGAGATGGCATAGACCAGCAGGGTTATACGCGGAATGCTGATCCCTGACAGGCGCGCGGCATCTGCGTTGCCGCCGACCGCATAAATATGGGTACCGGTGATGGTCCGCCGCAGGAAGATGACGCCAATAATAATGGCCAGCAGCAGGGCTATCACCGGAAACGGAATACCCAGGGGTTTTGACTGACCGATAAGGCTGTAACCGATTTGCGTCACGCGGATCGACTCGGCTCCGGTGATAATCTGCGGAATGGATGCCGCCACGCCCATCATTGCAAACGTCACAATGAAAGGTGGAACGCCGGTACGTTCGATGATCAGCCCATTAACCAGACCGCTCAGGGCCCCCACCGCCAGAACCATGGGTACGGCAAGCTGCCAGGGAATGCCAAATTTTTCCATCAGCAGCGCCGCGACTACGCAGGTCATGGCCACAATTGAGCCACAGGAAAGGTCAATCCCGCCTGTCAGCAGAACAAAAGACTGCCCCAGACACAGGAAACCGATGACCGCGCCGTTAAGAAGTAAAACCATCATGTTGGATACGGTCAGAAAATTAGGCGTGGCGATAAAGCCGCCCAGCATAACCAGTAAAAAAACCACGGCGATCCCCGCTTCAGCAGGCACTTTAAGTGGCTGCCTTGGGGGTTTAATTTTAGCGGGTGTGCTCATTGAACTCATTGCAGCTCTCCTGATAAAGCATTGGCATAGTTAACGTAAGCGTTCAGAACATGGCGCGCATCCTCACAGGGATCGGCGACTTTCACAAATGGCCTGCACCAGCGTTCGGCCATTTCAGCATTCGTACATCCCAGTACAGCAGCGGCTGCCTGAATGGCTGCCCCGGCGGCGGCTGTTTCTTCCACCGGAGAAACCCAGACCGGTTTGCCAGTCAGGTCAGCAAGGATCTGGCGGTAGGCACGTGACTTCGCCCCGCCGCCGGTGACAACGATGTGCCCGTCATCACTGAAGCCATGCTGTTTCAGGATCAGTCCGCCTGCCAGCAGGCCGCACAGCACGCCTTCCACGGCAGCGCGGGCCATATCTTCTCTGGTTGTGGTGGTGCGTAACCCGCGCATGTGCCCCGTAGCGTCGGGAAGGTTAGGCGTGCGCTCGCCATCCAGCCATGGGACAAGCTGCAGACCGTTGGCGCCGGCAGGTGAACTCAGTGCGAGTGCATCGAATTCGTCAGTGGTAACACCCAGCAGGGTGCGGAATGTATCGGTTACCTTCGCGGAATTCAGCGTGGTAATCATGGGAATGAAGCGATCGGCCGCATCTGCATAGCCGTTGATAATCCCGGTGCTGTCGGCTATTCCCGTCGGGGTTATGCCGTACAGCGTACCGCTCGTGCCGATCGATATGCCGGTATCACCGGATTTCAGGTTCATTCCCAGCGCAGCAGACATATTATCGCCAGTTCCTACGCCTACAACGGCACCAGCAAGGTCTTCCAGACCGGGGATCAGCTTCACCACGCCAGCAGGCTGATGCGAGGGAATGATTGCAGGCCAGAGGGAGAGCCAGTCAATTCGGTTGTTTACCACAGCAGCGAGCTCAGGCTCCCAGCTATTGGTGAAAGGGTTGAAGTAGCCGGTCCCGGATGCACCGCCACGCTCACACACAAAACTGCCGCTGAGGCGATAAACCAGATAGTCAAACGGCAGCATAATGCGATGGCACTTTTCAAGCAGGCCGGGGCAGTGATGTTCGGTCCACGCCAGTTTTGAAATGGTCATCGCCGGTCCGGGCACCGATCCTGTAAGGCGAGCCCACTCTTCAGGGTCAACTTTCCGGCACAACTCGTGTGCCTGGGTAGCAGACTCAGTGTCATTCCAGAGCTTGGCTGGACGCAGTGCCCGGTCATCTTTATCAAGCATGACCAGACCGTGACCCTGCCCTCCGACAGCAAGCCCTGCAATACGGGGCTGCCATGCTTTGAGCTCATCCAGAGCCGAAGTTAACGCGTCCCACCAGGCCTGCGGATCCTGCTCACTGCAGGGGGGCGTCGTCGGCGGATGCGGCTTACGGGCCTGAGCAATCACGTCGCCACTTTCAAGGCTGCGCAGCATAACGGTACAAGACTGAGTCGATGAGTCTATTCCCGCAACAAGGTCCCGCTTCATTGAACTACCCCTGAACAATTTCTGAGAAATGACAGAGCTGAACAAAAGTATCATCAGACTCAAAACAGCTAAGCCGGGATGCTGCATGGCTCAACAATTTTGCTCATATGATCACTTTTGTTTGCTCGTTTGTTAAGTGCAGACAATACCGCTATGAAATCATCCGTCAATTGACGTTATCCGGGAACGTTAAGCAGCTCTCACTTTTATTCCTGATAGTCCTGCCTGCGTTGGACTGATCTCTCCGGTGTAAGCTCCTCCGGTCTGGCGCTGATGAAGAAGCAGATGCCTCCAGGATAGTCAGCACTCTGCCGGAGGGAGGCCGCCGTAAATATTCTGCCAGTACGTATCAGCGTTTCTGATACCCCCCGCTCATTACGCCGCCAGTCATTGAGTGACCCGTCAGGTTCAGATCAGCTTCTGCGGTTAAATCGAAAGTATGATGAATAACTTTTTTAAAACTGGACAACGGCATTTCAAATGACTAATCTACCTACTAGTAGATAGCTGGCCTATTCTGGCTTTCTCCCACAAACCGTTTACAGGAGTATGTATGTCGCATTCAGCAAAACCTCAGGCTTCCGCTGACGCCATCAGTAACGTTCGTGAGGCCGTTCGCGCAGAGCCTGGCCTTGGTAACATGTCATTCCAGGTAAAAGCGCGTTCACACGGCGGTCTGGCCGTACGTGTGGAAACCGGATCGTCATTTCAGAATGGCAAAGAAGACCGTAGCCGCGTAGGCAAATTCTCGAATATCGGGGACGAACCACCTGGGCTGCTTGGTGCCGACACCGGCATGAGCCCCACCGAATATATTCTGCAGGCGCTGGCCGGGTGTTATACCGCTACTCTGACCCTGATGGCTGCTGAAAAAGGTGTAGATCTGGAAAGTATCGAGCTGGATCTCTATTTCGATATTGATATGAAAGGTTTCCTGGGACTGGATAAAAACGCCCGTAAAGGGGCTAAAGGTATCCGCGTAGACGTACGTCTTGAAAGTAATACGGCGAGCCGTGAACAGCTGGAAGAGCTGGTCAGCCTGCTTCCTGAGGCATCACCTATTCATGACACGCTGGCTAACCCGGTGCCGATTGAGACACGTCTCGTATAAGTCACATCTGTTCTGCCTGTGAAGCTTCATGACCCTGTTCCTCCCGGAGCAGGGTTTTTCTGTGCAGCCAGTTATCTGTTTTACTCAGCACTGTTCTGCATGAAGCTTCAGGCGCATAACAGACTACCGGAGTCGCCTGTTATGCGCCTCGCATCGCGCCAATCAGCGCATCGTCACAAACTCTTCTGCAGCCGTCGGGTGGATCGCTACGGTGTTATCGAAGTCTTTTTTGGTGGCACCCATTTTCAGCGCCACGGCAAAGCCCTGCAGAATCTCATCCATACCAAATCCGATACCGTGAATGCCGACAATCTTCTCATCGGCACCCATACAGACCAGCTTCATACGGCACGGCTGACGATGCTGAGTGACCGCGGTGTACATGGCAGTGAACGACGATTGGTAGACCTTCACCTGATCGTCGCCATACTGTTCGCGCGCCTGCGGTTCGGTCAGCCCCACGGTGCCAATCGGCGGATGGCTGAACATCACGGTCGGCACATTGCTGTAATCCAGATGCTCGTCCGGCTTGTTGTTAAACAGACGCTCAGAGAGACGACGGCCTGCGGCAACCGCAACCGGCGTCAGTTCAACCGCACCGGTGTTGTCGCCCACGGCATAGATGCCTGACACACTGGTGTTCTGGAATTTATCGACTTTGATATAGCCCCTGTCGTCGAGTGCCACGCCTGCGGCTTCAATGTTGAGGTGATCGTTGGCGGGCTCACGGCCAATCGCCCAGACCAGGCAGTCCACGGTACAGTCACTGCCATTTTCCAGCTGCAGCGTCAGGCTGCCATCACTGTTTTTAATCACCGCTTTTGGAATGGATTCGGTGTGCAACGCCGGACCTTCGCTGTTCATCACTTCGACCAGCGTCTCGGTGAGTAGCGGATCGAAGCTGCGCAGCGGCGCCTGCTTACGCACGAACAGGTGAGTTTCTGAACCCAGCGCATTCACAACGCCCGCCAGCTCAACCGCGATATAGCCCGCGCCAACAACTGCGGTGCGCTTCGGCAGCGCATCCAGCTCAAAGAAACCGTCGGAATCAATGCCGTACTCTGCGCCCGGTATCGACGGATGGCTGGGGCGACCGCCGGTGGCAATCAGAATATGATCCGCCGTGATGATCTCACCGTTGACTTCAACGCTGTGCGCATCAACGAAACGGGCGAATCCTTTGATCACTTCAACATTGTTTTTACCCAGCACGTTTTTATACGAAGTGTGGATACGGTCGATATAGGCGCTGCGGTTTTTTACAAGCGTGGCCCAGTCGAAGCGATTCACTGTGGTGTCGAAGCCATAATCCGGTCCGTAGAGATGGATAGCTTCGGCGATTTGCGCGGCGTGCCACATGATTTTTTTCGGTACGCAACCCACGTTCACGCAGGTGCCTCCCAGTTCTTTCGCTTCAATCAGGGCGCATTTCTGGCCATACATAGCCGCACGGTTTATCGAGGCGATACCGCCGCTGCCGCCGCCGATGGTGAGATAATCGAAGTGTCGGTTTGTCATTTTTGTACTCCGGACAGCTCTGCTGTCCTGGTTTCAGGTTGAGGCGGTTAATGCCAGATATATACGAAGCAGCCCTTCGCTCAGAACGGCGCGAGGGCAGGCAAGATTAAGCCGTATGTGGTTATCACCGTTACCGACAAACATGGATCCGTCCTCTACAAGAACACCCGCTTTTTCTGCAAAAAAGTGGGAAGTGAATTTCGGTTCGTCCTGAGCAGAAAGCGGCGCCAGGTCAATCCAGGCAAGATAGGTGCCTTCAGGAATGCTGTAGCGGACGCGGGGAAGATGTTTTTTCAGCCACTCACTCAGGAAAAGAAAATTTCCGTCAATATAGCGTTTTACCTGAAGCAGCCACTCATCACACTGCGACCAGGCCGCAATGTTAGCCGCCAGGCTTAGCGGGGAAACGAATTCATCGTGCAGGCGAAGCCAGGCAGTCCTGACGCCAGGATCAGGGATCATGATGTTGGCCAGCAGGTTACCTGCAAGGTTAAACGTTTTGCTGGAAGACATGCAGGTAATGATTTTCTGACTGTGGGGAAAAAGGGAAGCCGCAGGCGTGTGTGAAATGCCAATGCGCGTCAGGTCACAGTGAATTTCATCTGAAATGATCCAGACGTCGTTTTCCAGACAGATTTCGGTCATCCTGCGAAGCTCATGAGGATGCCAGACACGCCCCGTGGGATTATGCGGATTACACAGGAAAAACGCTTTTATCCTCAACGTATTATCCTGCACAAGATTCTGCATCGCATCAAAATCAACCGTCATATACCCGCTATTGCTTTTCAGCGGGCAGCTGATCACACGACGGTCGCTGTATTCCCCGGCTTTCTTAAAGGGGGCATACGAGGGTGTGAGGATCAGGATACTTTCATCCTGACGTGTCAGTAATGGAACCAGCCGGTACAGCGCGGGTATCACCCCGGGTGACAGCACAATACTCTCGCGCGGAAAACGATAGCCATAGTGCCTTTCGCACCAGTTTTCAAAGCTCAGAAGATACCCGGGGTGGTAAGCTTTAGTATAACCAATTATTTTCTGGCTGAGCCGCGCACGGATAGCCTCCAGTACCTCCGGAGGCGTGGAAAACGCCATATCCGCTACCCACAGATTAATAAAGCCACCGGGCGGCTCTGATGGTATGTCGCCCTGGCAGTCGCCGAACATATATTCACGCCAGCCCTCGGCGGTCAGACTGTCTGTTCCCGATCGTTCAATAAGCCCGTCAAAATCGTATTGCATGAAGATATCCGGTATATCCGAAATAACAATCACGGCCCGACGACCGTCAGACAGACCAGCTGCAGGGAGTCCGGGCAATGCAAAGCACCCGGATTGAGATTACCAACCTACTAGTTGGTAAATCAAGTCTTTCTGATCTTTTACTTTGCCGGGCTGCTGCCACTGCTTTCGGACCGCGAAAAACCAATTACTATACCAATCCCGCTGAGCACGGCCCCCGCAGACAGAACCATTTTCAGGCTCAGTGATTCACCGGTAAATAACACGCCGCCGAGCATGGCGAGACAGGGTACGCTCAGCTGAACCGTACTCGCGGTCACGGCATCCAGATGCGGCAGAAGTGAATACCAGAGAACGTAGGCGCCGGCTGATGCAACTGCACCCGCCATTACGGCCAGAACAATGCCAGTGCCGTCAGCATGCATACCGCTGCTGATAAAAGGAGAAACAAGAAGCGCCAGGGACGCGGCAATCAGGAAGTTACCGGCAGTAGACGCTGTGGCTTCAGGCATTTTTTTGCCGGCAAGGGTATAGGTCGCCCAGGCAAGCCCTGCCAGCGCCATGATCAGCGCACTGCCCGGCATCGGCGCTGTGGCACCGGGTAACAGCAGCATCAGTAATCCGCAGGACGCTATAAGAAGGCCTGCGGCTCTTCCCGGGGAAAGCCTGTCTCCGTGAAAAAGGCCGTAAATAACCATGGCCAGCTGGACAACACCAAACAGCAGTAATGCACCGGCACCGGTATCCAGATGAATATAAGCAATCGCAAAACACATGGCATATACCACGAGACTGAACCCATTTTTCAGGGACAGTGAGCCTTTTCCGTCCTTCCGGAGCAGGAAAAAAGGCAGCAGAACGACAGCACCGCTTAACAGTCTGAGATCGGTAAAGGTCACCGGATCAATGTGGTTGCCACGCAGCGCCACGCGGCAAATGACGGAGTTGGCCGCAAAGGCAATCATGGCAATAATAACCTTCAGTACGATAAATTTTTTGGTCAAAGTGGGTACTCCAAAAAGAAAAACATACACTACCAACCAGTAGATTGGTAATATTCATGCTAACGTTTTGGCTGTCCGGACAGTCCTGAAGTAACTTATTTAAGCCTGAGACGGAAATTAAATAGCGGATCTCGCGCAGCGGTTTCGCTACCGGGAACCGGATAACTTAAGACAGGAGAAAAATGATGAACTTCAGGGCACTGTTTACACACGCAATGGATTACGAGCCTTTTACGCAGGGCGGTGCAGAGAAAGATGTCGGGGCGTTACGTTATTTTGAAGCGCTGGCAGGACAGGCAGAGGATAAAACGCTGTCTGAACGTTTGTCTGCCTTGCAGGGCGGCTACAACATTCTGGTCGTGGCAGAGATGTGGTGCCCGGACTGTCACCGAAACCTGCCAGCCATCAGGGCCGTTGCCCGCGCAGCTCCACACGTTTCTCTTGGCCTGATTACGCGTGAAGACGCGGGCAATGAATTTTCAGCTTTCTTTGGCATTGATAAAATTCACATTCCTTTTGCCGCTGTGCTGAACAGCAACTTCGAACTTCTCGGTAAGTTTATTGAAAGACCGCGTAATGCAAACGATGCGCAGGGAAACATGACCGACCGGTACCGAAAAGGTGAGATGCTCCTGGATACAACCCGGGAAATTGCCGCAGTACTGTTTCGTGCAGAGGAAGCCGCTGCGCATTGTCGCCGCCAGAACAGCTGAGGAAACACGCCGACTGCTTGCCATAAATGGGCATGAAGGATACAATCTACCAACTAGTAGATTGAAGGGTTTAAAAATGACGATTATGACGCGTGAACGGCTGGTTAATGAGGCCGAACACCTGATGCGGGAAAAGGGTTATTCAGCTTTCAGTTATGCTGACCTGTCTAAGCTGATTGGTATCACGAAAGCAAGTATACATCACCACTTCCCGACGAAAGAAATCCTCGGTCAGGAGGTCGTGAAGCAGGCTGTCAGTGATACGGTTAACCAGTTTGATCAGATTGAAGCAGTACATCACAAAGCGGCAGATCAGATTACCGCTTATGTAGCATTATTTGAGGCGAGCTACCGGGCATCACTATTGCCGCTATGCTGCGCGCTTTCAGCTGAAACGGCAAACCTCCCCAAGGCGATTATTGAACAGACCTCCCGGTATTTTGATATGCAGATTACATGGCTGACTGGCGTGGTTAAGCGTGGCACAGATGCAGGTGAGTTTGTTTCTGCCATGCAGCCCGCCGATGTGGCTATGCTGATAATAAACCTCTGCGAAGGCGCCAGCGTGGTGGCCCGAGCGACTGGCCGGTCTGAAGTCTTTAAAACCAGCCTGCGGCACATCCTTCTTACCTTAAACACTACCCCTGAGGAATAACGTTATGTATGACTGGAGCAATTACCGTCAGGAATTAATGCAGCGCCTCGGTGAACTGGGCAAGCTGGCGCCGGATACGATGAAAGGCGTGGTTACTTTGGGCGCTGCAGGCAATAAAACCGACCTGCTGGGTGCAAAGGTCCGGGAACTGATAGCCCTGGCGTGTGCGGTGACAACCCGGTGCGACGGCTGCATTGCGTTTCACGCAGAAGCCGCCATCAAGGCCGGCGCGACGGATGAAGAAATTGCCGAAGCGCTGGGCGTTGCCATCAATCTGAATGCGGGCGCCGCTGCTGTTTATTCAGCCCGTACCCTTGATGCAGTCAGCCAGCTGCGCGGTTAAGGAACATTACCGCCTCCTCAGAAAAGGGCCTTAAGGCCCTTTTTTTATTTCTTCCAGCGCTGCAGCATAAAACGCTGGTGATTTAACGCCAGGTATCCGGCGTACCAGCTGGCCTTCCCTGAAAATCAGTACCGAAGGAAGCCCCCATATTTCATACTTAGTCGTCAGCACTGGTGCCTGATCGACATTCACTTTGCCGACCTGAATACTTTCTTCCAGGCCGTCGGTAAACGCGCTAAAGAATGGCTCACTGCTCTGGCAGGGCGGACACCATAGCGCCGAAAAGCGCACGACAGAAATGCCTTCATACTGTTCAATATCGCGAAAATTATCTTCGTTATAAGCTACTACTTCACGCACGTTAACCCCTCCTGTTTCTGTTCAATGGCCGGGCATCTGTTGTGTCTGCCGCCCATCTGAAACCTTAATGCTGAAAATATTGGTGTAGCCGTAAGCTGCAGTATAATTAATTGCTGTTGACCTATCAACTAGTAGGTTGATATAGTGCCGAACATAAACCCGGCAGGCCGGAACGTCCGGAGCAAAAAACCGAAGCCCGGCCCCTATAGCCATCATTGATATCGTCAGAGGCGCACTATGAGCAAATTATTCACCCCCTTTAACCTGGCTGGAACAGAGCTGAAAAATCGCGTCGTAATGGCCCCCATGACCCGCACCCGTACCATGAATGACGTTGCCGGAGAGGTGGTTGCCCGTTACTACGCGCAGCGGGCCTCCGCAGGTCTGCTGATTACGGAGGGGCTGCCGGTTTCAGAAGAGGCACGCGGCTATCTCTACACGCCGGGCATTTATACCCGTGAGCACGTAGCCGGCTGGCGCACGGTGACCGATGCGGTACACGCAAAGGGCGGCCGTATCTTCGCCCAGCTGTGGCACGTCGGCCGCATGTCCCATGTTTCATTACGGCAGGGTAATGCCGCCCCGGTGTCATCGGGCACCATTCCGGCAACCAACACCACCGTATTTGCCCTGACAGAATCCGGCGAGCCAGGCCCTGTCGTCCCCAGCACGCCAAGAGCACTGGAAACCGCTGAAATCAGGCGTATTACGGCTGACTTTGTTAAGTCAGCAGAACTGGCAATGGAAGCGGGCTTTGACGGCGTCGAAATTATGGCGGCCAACGGCTTCATCTTTGACCAGTTCCTCAGCACCGCGCTGAACCACCGCACCGATGCTTACGGCGGTACCGTTAAAAACCGTCAGCGCTTTCTGATTGAAACCATTGATGCGGTCTCTTCCGCCATTGGCGGCGAGAAGGTGGGCGTGCGGCTTTCCCCGTTCGGGCGTATTTATGATCTGGCCCCGTATGAGGGGGAGGAAGAGACGTGGGCGGTTCTGGCGATGACGCTTGGAGAACGTGAACTTGCCTATGTTCACCTTTACTACCAGCCGGCTTATATCAATGCACCTGTACCTAAGGGCTTTAAGAATTTCTTCCGTAAGGCTTTTGGCGGCACGCTTATCGGCGCCGGCGGCTTTACACGGGACATTGCCAGCGCCGCTCTCGAAGCTGAGGAACTGGACCTGGTGGCATTTGGCGTGCCCTACATCGCAAACCCTGACCTTGTCGAAAGAATGCAGAACGACTGGCCGCTGGCTGAAAGCGATCGCAGTACCTATTACGGCGTCAGTGGCAATCCTGAAAAGGGATACACCGACTATCCGGCCTGGCAGGATGAACAGAAACGCTAAGACTCCGGCAGTCTTCAGTCGTCACACGAACAGCAGAAATTCAGGAGTAAGCAATGCAAACCCTTAAGCCCGTCATAACCATAGATATCTGGTCCGATCTGGTCTGTCCCTGGTGCTGGATCGCCAAAAAACGCTTTGAGAAAGGCCTCGCAGCGTTTGAACACCGCGACAGCGTGGTCATCCGCCAGCACAGCTTCCGGATTGCCGAAGGCATGCCGGCCATGCCTTTCCGCGATGCGCTCTACAAAAAGCTCGGCGGTCAGAGCAACGCTGAGCTGATGATGAATCAGGTCGATACGGCCGCGAAGTCAGAGGGACTGCGGTACAACTTTGACACCATGCTTTTCGGGGATACCGAAGATGCGCTGACCCTGCTGGCTGCTGCACGACTGGCCGGACTGGGGGAGGTGATGACTGAACGATTCTATCTTGCGGGTACCACCGAAGGGCGCTCCCTCTTTGATCGCGATGAGCTGATAAAGCTGGCCGCCGAATCAGGCATGGCAGCAGAAGCCGCTGCTGAGGCGCTGAATGACCCGTCGCTTCGTGCTTCGGTAACGGAAGATGAGAGCACTGCCCGATCGATTGGTGTGAGTGGCGTGCCTCTTTTTCTGCTGAATCAGAAATACGCCATAAGCGGCGCTCAGGCATCGGAAAATTTCCTGAGTGCCCTGCGACAGGTCTGGGATGAAAAGCAGGAAGAAATGACCGTGACTGCAGGTCAGGCCTGTGGCGCCGACGGCTGCAGCATCTGATTACCCGACACCTGCCGGCCGTTTACGTGCCGGCGAACACTACCTGTAAATAACGGAGTCACATATGAGCGATTTTTTTAATGGTAAAAAGCTTCTGGTCGTAGGCGGCACCAGTGGTATGGGTCTTGAAACGGCGCGTATGGTGCTGAAAGCAGGCGGCAGCGTGGTCCTGACGGGCAGCAGAAAAGATAAAGCTGACGCCGTTCAGAAAGAACTGAGCCCGCTCGGCCCGGTGTCTGTCATTACGGCAAACCTGATGACAGAAGAAGGGATGAATGCCATTCGTCAGGAAATCAATGCGCATCATCGCGACATCAGCCTGATGGTAAATGCCGCGGGTATCTTTATTCCGAAAAGTTTTACCGAGCACAATGCCGCAGACTACGATAGCTACCTGTCGCTGAACCGCGCCACTTTCTTTATCACGCAGGACGTGGTGAAGAACATGCTGGCCGACAAACGCGAAGGTGCCATTGTGAACGTCGGCTCAATTGGCGCGCAGGCTGCGCTGGGTGATTCTCCGGCTTCTGCCTACTCAATGGCAAAAGCCGGTCTGCATGCGCTGACGCGCAACCTGGCGATTGAACTGGCCAGCGCGGGTATCCGTGTGAATGCCGTTTCTCCGGGTATTGTGCAGACGCCAATCTACGAAGGATTTATGGCAAAAGAAGATATTGCTGAAGCAATGAAAGCGATGAGTGATTTCCATCCGCTGGGCCGCGTCGGCAAACCTGAAGATGTGGCAAATACTATCCTGTTCCTGCTGTCGGACAAGGCAGCCTGGGTGACCGGTGCTATCTGGGACGTGGATGCAGGTATTATGGCCGTACGTCGTTAATTTTGCGCCACGCATGTCAGGCTTTAGGTCTTAAAGCCTGACAGACTGCTCCCCAGGGTGAGGTTGTCGTCAGCTGAGATTCTTTTCAGCAGCAGCGGTGATAGTCAGGAGCCTCTAAGTCATCAACAGAAGTTGCTGACAACGTCGTGAGCTAATTTGCGCGAAGCAGGGCGGTTGTGGTATTCGCTGACAGAGCCTGAGGCAGGCGATCTGAAAGCAACCAGGTATGAAGGCGGCATTTTCACCAGGGTGAATACAGACATGCCAGGAATATACCTCCACGCCCCGGTCACGCTATTTCTGAGTGCTTCAGCCCCGTACATCTTTTCATAGCCAGCGTCCGTTTCTTAGTCATAGCAGACCAGAGACTCTGTTCATATTGTCTGCTCTGCGACCACAGCATTCTAATGTTTTGCATTTTGCACTCCTGGATATCATTGGGGAAGCTGATGTCAGGCAGACTCTGCTCATCCTCATAGGGTAATTTCAAACGCAATAGCCCATTTGGTGGGCCAGTGATCTGAAACAGCTGTTCAGGATGTGGTTCCGGCAGAGGATGCCGGGAAATCACGAAAGAAAAGAAATGGAGATTCCACCATGCTAAATATCGTACAGCGCATCCCTGAATTGATTTATTTGCTATTCAAGAATGACGGGTTTAAACACTGGTTTCCTGCGCTTTACCACGGCGGCTGACTAAGCCACCTTGAAGACCGGTATCAACTGCTCTGTCAGGCTTATTTCTGCAGTTACCGCCGCTGACCTTCCCGCCTTTTCTGCCGACCTCAGATGCGCGTACTGCGTCTTGGGCGGAATTACCTTTACCACCACGATGTTTGCTCATAGCTTAATACTCCTGCCAGTCAATATTGCTTCAGGCCTTCGGGGACTTAGCTCATTAGTAAAGCTTATAAATGACATGATCGACGCCGTCTGACGAGTGTACCCTGTTCGGGAAATCCTCTGGCGCCTTCATGCTGCTGCACGTCATACAGAGCACAATCTTTATTAGTTTGTCGGTCACTGAGTAAATTTACCGTACATGATTTATTGCGTAGATAAGCACGGTTAGAATGGCAAATATGATTTATCAGGAGGACAGACTGCAGTGACGCTCACACAAAAATCCGGTCATCTGGCCTGGTGCGCTCTGGCAGCCCTTGCACTTGCACGTCAGGACGGTACCGTTTGTTCCGCTACTCAGGAAAATCTCTTTCTGACACGCTGGCTGGCGACCGCCCTGAAACAGCGTCGCTTTTCCCGTGAGGTGGCTCCCGACATTGAGTGGCTGCTAAAACAGGGGCGCCAATATGGCGTTGCCGCAAAGCTTGCCGGCAAGCTCGACTATCTCTGGCGCTCCTGCACAGGCGAGCTGTCCCAGCAGAATGACCTGTTCCGGCTGACATATGCCCTGGAAACCGCGAAGGATATGCACTGGGCTTACCGGTTGCTCAGCGATCGGGAGTGGTCGGGAAGACATGCCGCTGTCCTGAACGCTGGCGTAAACGGAATTTATCTGTCCCGGAGCAGCCTGGATGCTGCGTTTGACGATGACGGCCAGCAGCTCACACCGGTGATGGCGCGACTGACCGGGCGCGTGCAGGGGCTGGCAACGCTTCTTAACCGCTGTGGATGGCAGATGGCTATTGATGGGCCTTCCGGGTTTTATGTGCTGACGGCAGAAAAATATGAACTAACGATGGAGCAGTGAGACCCTGGGCGGCTGTACCTGGCGGATCAGCAGTGCGGCCGGAGAGGCCGCTAAATAAGTCAGTGGCGGATCTGCGCCAGGTCGTCTTCAGTCAGTCCGGTCATTTTCATGACGGTATTACGGTCAATACCGTTCTGCAGCATGGTACGGGCAACTTCCAGTTTGCCTTCCAGCATGCCCTCATTTCGGCCTTCCTGCCTGCCTAACTGGATACCCTTCTGGATGCCCTTCTGGATGCCCTTCTGTTCGAGCTGTTGTGCGATGGTCATAAGTGCGTCTCCGTGTTGCGGCACACGCTGTGCCAGTTCGCGTACAAAGCCTTCGGCGTCGGCTGTTTCGCCTGCCTGTACAATATAGTGTACCAGCGATATCACCTGTGATGAAGACAGATAGCCGGCCAGCAGAATGGGCGCCAGCCGGTCAGTCAGTTCTGCCAGGTCCCGCTGATGAATATGTTTCTGCAGCAGGGTCAGGGCGGCCATGCTGCGATGGCCGGCGATTTCATCATCAGGAATGACGGTAACGTCAACCAGCGGGAAAGCGCTGCTGTAGAGTTTGCCTGC
>Ga0308162_1000976_pt1 | contig 25660 bp, 20 predicted proteins | sample PhySR2_FD_201370 | JGI IMG/M metagenome (GOLD analysis project Ga0308162, IMG submission 201370) | Phyllosphere microbial communities from UC Gill Tract Community Farm, Albany, California, United States - DLSLS.R2 | ecosystem: Host-associated > Plants > Phyllosphere > Unclassified | place: USA... | reverse complement strand
AGCCGACGGATCTGGTCCATGCAGTCCTGCGCCATCTTCACATGGCTGACAAAACCGCTTTTGCCGCTGTACTCCGGCATGTTGACGATGCTCATGTTCTCCATTACCGACAGCACCAGAAACAGCCCGGACTTTTTACGGTCCTCGGTCAGGAACGCCATGCCCTTTTCAATCGCGGTTGAGGGCGAGTCGATCGTCACCGGCACGCCATCAATCAGGATCTCACCGCTGTCGAAACTCTCCATGCCGAACAGGCTTTCCATCACTTCACTGCGACCGGCCCCCACCAGCCCGGCGACGCCGAGGATTTCACCCCGGCGCACGCTGAAACTGACGTCGGTGAAACGATCTTTGCAGGTGAGGTTACGCACCGTCAGCACCTCTTCGCCAATGGCGCTGTTGAATTTCGGGAACAACTGCGTCAGCTCGCGCCCTACCATCTGTGTGATCAGCGACTGACGGGTGTATTTAGCCGTCTGATCGCTGGCGATCCAGCTGCCGTCGCGAAAGATACTGACCTCATCGGTGATGTTAAAGATCTCATCCATCTTGTGGCTGATGTAGATGATTGCTTTGCCCTGCTCCCGCAGATCGCGAATGATGGTAAACAGATGCGCGACTTCGGTTTCCGTGAGCGCGGAGGTCGGTTCATCCATAATGACGATGTCTGAATCCCAGGAGACCGCTTTGGCAATCTCGACCATCTGCTGCGACGCAATGCTCAGCTCGCCAACCATCCGATCGGCTTTCAGGCGGATGTTGAGGCGGTTAAGCAGTTCCTGCGTCTTCTGATTAAGTCTGGCATGATCGACAAAGCCAAACTTCATCGGTTCGCGGCCAAGCCAGATATTCTCGGCGACGGTCATGTAAGGCACCAGATTGAGTTCCTGGTGGATCATTGAAATGCCGGAACGCAACGCGTCCATGGTGTCCTGAAACTGCACCGGCTCCCCTTTAATTTTGATGGTGCCCTTATCGGGACGATACATCCCGATAAGGCACTTCATTAAAGTGGATTTGCCCGCGCCATTTTCGCCCATCAAGGCATGTACCGTACCCGGACGCACCCGCAACGATACGTTGTCGAGGGCTTTGACACCGGGGAAGAACTTGCTGATGCCTTCGGCTTCAAGCGCAAACGCGTTCATACATCACCTCCGTACAGCTGGGTCGGGAACGATTATTTCAGGTTACGCTTGGTAAACTGTTCCATGTTTTCTTTGGTAATCAGCTGGTAAGGGATGTTGATGACTTTCTGGACTTTTTCGCCTTTCACCAGCTTGATTGCTGTCTGTACCGCGCCTTCCCCCTGGCCCTGCGCATCCTGGAATACCGTGGCGACCATTTTGCCCTGCTTCAGCATCTGCAGCGCATCGGGAGTGCCATCGACGCCAGCGATCAGGATTTTGTCCGGGTTTTTACCCAGCGCCTGCAGCGCACCGATCGCCATTTCATCGTTGTTCGACGCGATGGCATTGATTTCATCACCCGCCGTCATCCAGTTACTGACCACATCCACCGCGTCGTTTCGGGTAAATTTGGCGGTCTGTTTCTGAACGATTTTGATACCAGGGAATTTAGCGGCAACTTCTTCCACACCTTTGGTACGGTCGCGGGTCGCTTCGTTCGCCAGATCACCCATCAGGATGGCGACATTGCCTTTGCCGTTCATCGCTTTAGCCAGCGCTTCCATCTGTAAGCGCCCGGCCAGTTCTGAATCGGAACCCACATAGGCCATTTTGCCGGTCAGTTCCGCCTGTGGACGGCGGTTGACAAAGATCAACGGGATACCCGCTTTGCTCGCCTGATCCATAATCGGTTTCACCGCATTGGTGTCGACCGGGTTGACGATCAGGGCATCCACACCCTGACCGATAAAGTTCTGAACCTGCTGAAGCTGCTGTGAAACGTCACCTTTTGCATCCTCAACCTGGCCTTTAACGCCATCCTTCTGCATCTCCTTCTGCATTGACGTACGCAGAATCGTCAGGAAGTTGTCATCAAACAGCGCCATTGAGACGCCCACCGAGACATCTTTTGCCATAACCGCGGCAGGTAACATGCAGGCTAACAGTGAGGCGACAATCGTTTTTTTAATGTTCATAGGGACCCTTCTTATTTGTTAACTTGCTCAGGGGCTGAACCCGCGAATGAAAAATATCTTTTACATTCATCCAGCCTGTCTGGCGTCTGTTTCAGGAAATTTAAGGTAAGACTTCAGGTTAAGGCTATTTTTGTGATCGACCACTCCTTTTCACAATCACTTGATCTGCAAACAGTTAGTTTAATAATGCCGTTTCATTTCCTGACGATAATCACGACCGTGATGATAAGCAGTTTATTTGTTCCATATATTGTCTTTTTGAAATTTTTATCATAAAAGCACTGAAACGGTTGTTTTAACATCGGCAAACAACAAAACTTTGACATGCCTCTAACATCTGCCGAGAAATGCCCGCAAAGTGAGATCCTGTTGGCAGTTTGAAAAGCCAGCAGAATTGCGTAAAAATCGCCAATCCGCTGCTTTTACGAGCATCTGAACGCAATTCAGTAAACAGGGCTTTGACAAGCGGGATCGGCGCCGTTAATATTCGCCCCGTTCAAGCGATTCCTCTGTAGTTCAGTCGGTAGAACGGCGGACTGTTAATCCGTATGTCACTGGTTCGAGTCCAGTCAGAGGAGCCAGAATTAGAAAAGCCCGCTCAGGGAAACCTGAGCGGGCTTTTTGCATTGATGTTTTTAATCACGGCGACGTGGTTTTCACGCCAGAGGCTTACACCACGAACCCGTAGTGGGAACCATCCGGCAACTCTACCACCAGCCGCAGTTTCCCCCCTGCCGCATCGACGTAGCGTTTGAGCGTGGAAAGCTTCAGGTCACGCCCCGGCTTTTCCATGCCCGCCACGGTCGGCTGTGTGATGCCCAGCGCCTGCGCCATTTCCACTTGCGTTTTCTGCACTTTCTCACGCAGCTCGGCAAGGTGAATGTTGAGCAGGATTTCGGTCGCCATAGCCTGTGCGTCGGCAACGACTTCCGGTTTTTCATCCGCAATAAGCTGTTCCAGCGTTCTGCCCATCACGTTACTCCTTATGGTTAAAGCTTTTTAGCCAGTGTGTGAATTCCCGATCGGCAACCGGAAGCATCTCCCGATAAAATCGCTTTTCATTGCCCGCCTTATTACCGGCACACAGCACAATTGCCGTGCGGTTCGGGTCAAAAGCAAAGAAAGCCCTTATTGGGTCGCCGCGGCTCTGGATACGTAACTCTTTCATGTTGATATAAGCGGAACCTTTAATCGTATCCGCATAGGGTCGGCTTAATCCCGGCCCCTTTTCCCGCAGCACCATCAATGCAGCCAGCACGCAGGCGCGATCGCTGTCATTAAGCAACGTAAACCAGCGATCAAACCGCTCTGTCGTTTTAATCATCCACACGAGATCTCCTTATCAATATAGGTCAGATGCTATATAGGTGTAAAGCGATAACCGAGTGTGATGTCGCGGCATGTCAAAATCATGGGTCTTAAATGAAATGCGAGAGAAGTATTCAGTTATGTCAGTGAAAACCGCACAAGATCTGCACACATTCGCGAGCTGTATCTGATTTGCTGCGGGTTGTGGTGATCTCATGGCGGTAAGACGAAAGCCCACTCAGGCTTCACTGAGTGGGCTTTAAGAAGGTTAGCGGCTAAACGCTAAGAGGTAACGCCTGGCGCGTGCTTATGGCAACACGATACGAGCAATCTCGTCAGTGCCTTTAGTGGAGGAATCTTTGTTAAATTCCGCTTTAAGGGTGACAAACAGGGTATTGTTATCCGGACCTATCAGCAGGCTGTTGGGATTTTTTTCGAACGACCAGCTGTTTTTCACCGCATAGGTGGTGGCATCCAGTTGCAGTACTCTCTTCGATTCGCGCTGGCTGATGTAAAGCTCATTGCGCTTAGCGTTGAACTTAATGCCCATCGCATCACCTTCAATGCGTTTGATTACCTTGCCGGTGCGCTCATCAAAGATCAGCGTGGCTTTGCCTTTGGAATCGTCGGTCACGAACAGGCGACCGGTTTCAGGATCTTCTGCCATGTTCAGGAACAGATATGCTTTGCCATCGCCTGGCGTCCAGCGCTTCTCGATTTTATGGCTGCGCGGATTAATCACCAGAATTTCACCCGAGCCATTAGCAGCATAGATGCGATCAGTCAGCGGTGAGTAGATGATACCCGTCACCCATTTACCGGCATTCTTAATTTCGGTTTTAAGCGTAAAGGTTTTGGTGTCGACTACCGAGATATAGCCTGGTTCAGCCACGCGGCCCACATAGAGTTCGTTGCCATGCCATAACACTTCACGTGCACCTGCCGGATAGCCCTCTTTACTGATTTTGCCCGGGAAGACCAGACGCTGCAGCACTTTGCCACTCTTCGCATCCACTCTGGAGATTGCGCCATCCAGCGAGTTGGTGGTGTAGAAGACCTCACCCGCTTCATCGATAGCGGTGCCGAAATTTTTCATGTCGGTATGTGTTTCACCCTGAGTAGTTAGTGTGGCGGGATCAAGACGGTAGATCATGCCGCCGTTCACATCCTTAAACGCCTGCGCACTGGCAACAAATAACGCTTTTGCTGCAGGAGAATAAGCCATTTCATACAGACCATCCCCCAGGGCGCGCTGAGTTACCGCGCTGTCGACTGGTTTAGAGGCTTCTGCAGCAGGCGCATCAACTTTTTTAGCAGGTGCCTGACACGCTGTCAGGCTAATGGCAGCGGCGGCAGCCATGGCAACAGCGGCTTTGCGCGGGCTTAACGATTTCATGCAGAACTCCATCAGGGAATAAAGGGTGCCGGGCCATTCTGATCGGCCAGAATAAAGAATGCGAATCATACTCATTAACAGTCGCTAAGCAAACTACGGCTTAGATTCCTGTAGCGCTCCAGTGCGTTCTCACGACATAAACCTTCAACTTCCGCTTTTTATTAGGGTCAATTCGCCCTTTTTCAGCACCAGAATAATGTAAACGCCAGCAAGTATGAGGCTTTTATCGCGCTTATTTATCTGATTTATTTGAAATTAATATAATGTTACATCTTCAATTGAATCTCACAGGGAATTTATAAAGCAAATGATTATCATTGGCATTCTCACAACTAATTCAGCTTCTCTCTTTCTGTGATGGGCTGAGAAATATAACGATCAAAGCGTAATGACTTAACGCAATACCAACATTTAATGGAAAATTTATGGCTCGTAGTGGCAGGGAATCAGATTTCAAAAACGTTTTCAGCGTTTCATTACTGGCACTGACGGTGCATGCCCTTCTCAACCCCGCTCTGGCGGCTGCGGAAACATCGCAGGATATGGTAGTCAGCGCGGCCCCCGCCGATAACAGTGAAAGTGATAAGCAGAATTACGCAGTCCAGACCACCCGCGCGGGCACTAAACTAATGCTGACACCACGCGATGTGCCGCAATCCCTTAGCGTGGTGACGCAGCAGCGGATGCAGGATCAGGATCTGCAATCCGTTAGCGATGTGCTGACCAATGCCACCGGTATCTCCACCAATCTGATCGACAGTGAACGCTCCGAGTACTATTCACGCGGCTTTAAGGTCAGTAACTTCACCTTCGATGGCATTCCGACGTCAGTCAACGATAACTGGAATTACGGCGATGCGGCGTCTGACACTGCCATCTATGACCGCATTGAGATCGTGCGTGGGGCAACCGGGCTGATGACCGGCGCGGGCAGCCCGTCAGCCTCTATCAACATGGTGCGTAAACATGCCGACAGCAAAACCGCCACCGGTACGCTGAGCGCCAGCTATGGCAGCTGGAATAAACAGCGGTATGTGGCGGATCTCTCCTCTCCGCTGAACGGCGACGGCAGCCTGCGTGGCCGCGTGGTAACCGGCTATACCGATCAGCAGAGCTGGCTGGACCGCTATCAGAAAACCCAAAAGTTTATCTACGGTGTGATAGATGCCGATCTCTCTGAGAAGACCACGCTGTCACTGGGTTACGACTATGAAGATAACAATACCGGCAATCCGACCTGGGGTGGCCTGCCGATGTTTTACAGCAACAACGCCACCACACATTACGATCGCAGCCTGAATTCGTCAGCCAACTGGACACGTTACAACACTAACTCGCGCAAAGTCTTTGCGGACATCGAGCATAACTTTGACAACGGCTGGAATATTCATGTCAACGGCACGCACGCCGAAAACACCTTCAGCGATAAGCTTCTCTATGTGATGGGCAATCCCGACCAAGAGAGCGGTGAAGGCACCACCGGCTACGGCAGCATGGATCGCGGCAAGCGTAAAATGGATTCCATTGATGGTTTCGCCAGCGGCCCGTTTGACTTACTGGGCCGTCAGCACCTGTTAATGGCGGGTGCGAACTACAGTCGGCAGCATAATGCCGCTTACAGTCAGGATGGTTTCAGCGATGCAGAGGCTCGTGAGATCGCCACTGCTGATATGGGTATTTTCAATAATCACTGGAGCGGTAACGTCGCGGAGCCTGAGTGGCAGGGCTGGTATCTCAACGATGATGACACGGTTCGTCAGAAATCGGTGTACAGTGCTGCACGTCTTTCGCTGGCCGATCCGCTGTCACTGATCGTTGGCGCACGCTATACCCAGTGGAGCACGAACGGCAGCAGCGGAGAGATGACCAAAAACAACACCACGCCTTACGCCGGGCTGGTCTATGACATCGATGACACCTGGTCCGCCTATGGCAGTTACACCGCCATTTTCCTGCCGCAGACCTATCGTGATACTCATGGCAGTTATCTCTCGCCTGTCACCGGAAAAAACTACGAAACCGGTCTGAAATCGGCCTGGAACGACGGACTGCTGACGGCCAGCGTGGCGATTTTCCGCATTGAGCAGGATAACGTCGGTCAGGCGCTTGATGGTGTCTACCTGAGCGGCAGTGAGCAGGCCTATGTTGCAGCCAAAGGTGCTGTGAGTAAAGGTGCTGAGTTCGAACTGAATGGTGCGCTGACTGATAATCTGCAACTTACCTTTGGCGCAACCCGGTATGTGGCACGTGACCAGAGTGGCCGCTTTAACAGCTATCAGCCACAAACCTCATTTAAGCTTTTTACCCGATATAAACTGGCCGCAATCCCCGACCTGACTGTCGGCGGCGGCATCAACTGGCAGAACCGGGTATTTAAAGATGTCACTAATGCCAGCGGCGACAGCGTACGGGTTTATCAGGGCAGTTATCCCCTGGCGTCGTTGTTTGCCCGCTATCAGGTGAATAAGCAGGTCGCGGTGCAGGCCAACGTCGATAACCTCTTCGACCGCGAGTATTACAGCTATATGAACAGTTACGTATACGGTGAGCCACGTAATGTGAACGTCAGCGTTTCGTATCAGTTCTGAATGGCCTGCCAGAGATATCAAAAAGCCCGCGATGAATATCGCGGGCTTTTTTGTTTTTCAGCAACGAGGGCGGTGACTCCTGTGCAGCTGACTATCCTTTTAAAAGGGTTAATGAAAAGAGTCATACGTGAATATGTCTGAATTGTAGCTGGCTTATTTTATCGATTTATTACGCCAGAAAACAAAAGCAACCACCGCGGTTAACACACCAATCAGCGGCATGGTTGCTGCGCCCGCCAGAAAGTTGTGCTGGTCGATACGCTGGTTCCTGCGGATATCCGCGAAGCGTGCCAGCGCCTCTGTTTCACCTGATGCACGCACTTCCTCAAACTCTTTTTTATACCCCTGCTCTGTTAGATCTGAAGCCCGGTTTACGTCTGATCTTTTCAATGCAACGGTGTGTTTGCCTCTGGAATAGAATCTGTAGTCTGACATTCAGTGAGCTCGCGGTCAGTAGAGTGAATGTCTGTTATATCGGGCAGGCAGTGATTTGCAAAATGGTTTTAGTAAAGCGTGAGGCACGATAAAGATTTCGTGCTGGTTAAACTAACCGCACGTCATCTTCTGGCAGACTCCGTGCGGTACAGGCGACAACATTCCACGCGATGAGAGTGAACCAGGCTCTTAGATCACGTCCAGCCCCAGATTTTCACGCAGCGTGGCAAACTCATACTCCTCACGAAACAGCCCGCGACGGCGCAGTTCCGGGATCACCAGTTCCACAAACAGATCGAGCTGTTCCGGCATGATGGCGGGCATGATGTTGAAGCCATCCGCACCGCCCTGCTCCAGCCACAGCTGGAAATCATCGGCGATATCTTCAGCCGTACCGACAATCACGCGGTGCCCGCGTGAACCGGCGGCGACGGCGGCCAGTTCGCGCAGCGTCAGGTTTTCGCGTTTTGCCATATCGGTCATCAGCTTAACGCGGCTCTGGTTCCCTTCGCCCAGCGGCACCTCCGGCACCGGGCCATCCAGCGGATACTGACTGAGATCCATGCTGAACCGCAGTGAGAGCTGACGCAGCCCATTCTCAATATCCACCAGCGTATTCAGCTCTTTCCACAGCGCCTTAGCGTCTTCGCGCGTGCGGCCGATAATCGGCATGACGCCAGGCATGATCACCACCTGATCCGGGTTACGTCCGGCAGCCACCACCTGCGCCTTCTGCGCGCGATAGAAGGATTGCGCTTCCTCCAGACTGGCAGAGGCGGTAAAGATCACTTCCGCCGTCTCCGCCGCCAGCTTCTGACCATCCGCCGATGAACCCGCTTCGATAATCACCGGACGGCCCTGCGGCGAACGGGTGATATTCAGTGGACCCTGCACCTGAAAATGTTCGCCCTGATGATTAATCGGCTGGATCTTCTCATCAACAAAATAGTTTCCGGTTGCTTTATCCGGCTGCACGGCACCCTCTTCCCAGCCCGCCCACAGTTTACAGGCCACCTCGAGGAACTCACGCGCACGGGCGTAGCGTGAAGCATGATCGGGCATATCGCTGCGGCTGAAGTTACGCGCAACGTCTGTGGAAAACGAGGTCACGACGTTCCACGCGGCACGGCCACGGCTGATGTGATCCAGCGATGAGAAGCTGCGCGCCAGCGTAAAGGGATCGCTGAAGGTGGTGGAGGCGGTCGCGGCAAGGCCAATGCGCCGGGTATTGACTGCCAGCGCCGCCAGCATCGTCAGAGGTTCAAGACGGGCCATGGTGGACGGCAGACGATACATGCTGGTTGCCAGGGCATCACCCACAAAAAAGAGGTCGAACTTACCCGCTTCGGCTTTTTTTGCCAGGGCGATCAGCCAGTCAATATCGGTGGGATCGCCCAACTGTTCGGTCAGACGCCAGCCACTGACGTGCTGACCCACAGGTTGAACAAACAGGCCGAGCCGCAGGCGACGTGGTGAAGTTGCAGAGTTCATAAACGATTCCTGGTCTGAAAGATGAAAAAGCGCGCCGCAGCGCGCTTAGAAAAGGGTGTCGGTCGCCAGCAGGGCCTGTTCCAGCGTGCTGGCAGAGACGGTAAACGGCAGGCGTTCTGCGCAGGCTTTGGGAAATGTAATCTGCTGTGCGATGTGACGCAGCGCGGTATCACGATCACCCGGCAACGCGGGAAGCTTTAGTGGCATGCCGTAATAGCGCAGCAGCGCCACCAGTTCTGCATCCGGCTCCCCGCCATGCTCAATCAGCGACTGCACCAGCAGACTGAAGCCCACTTTTTCGCCGTGCAGCCAGTGATGGAGTTCCGGCTGGTGGGTCAGACGATTATGGATGGCATGCGCCAGCCCCGGCGTCGGCAGCACGTCGCGCACGCTGTTCGCCAGCCCAGCCAGCACGATACTGGCATCAATGACTTTGACCAGTTCGGTTGTGACCCGCTGCTGCTGGCAGGCGGCTATCGCGGCCTCACCATATTGCTGAAACACATCTGCCGCCTGCCGCGCGGTCATCACCTTTAAATCCAGCGCCAGATCGTTGGGGTTATGCCGCTGGTAAGGGTGGAATTCGTAATATTTTGCCAGCGCATCCACAATGCCCGCTTTCAGAAAGCGCACGTCGCTCCGGGCAATGACCTCACTGTCTACCAGCAACAGTTCCGGCATTTTGCCCAGAGGCTGGCTGCGCAGATGCCCGCCCGCTTCGTTATAGATGATGGCAATCGGTGACCAGGCGGCACAGGTCGCTGCCTGAGTAGCAAAGTTAACCAGCGTAAGTGCCGGTAACTGGCTGGCGGCGGCTTTGGCGGCATCCAGCACCCGTCCACCGCCAATCGCCAGCAGTAACTCTGCGCCCTGCTGTTCGGTTTGCTGTTCTACGCGGGCAATCGCCTCTTCAGTACATTCACCCGCTAAATAATCCAGCTGCCAGTGAATGCCCGATGCCTCAAGACTCTGGCTTAATTCCGGATTAACCGCCTGCCACGCGTGCGGCGAGGTCAATATCCGGATATGGCTGGCGTAGGGTTTAATAAACTCACCGACGCGTGCACGCAGGCCCGCCTCATGTGCATAGGCTCGCGGAGAAGTAATCGCTAACACAGCGGCATCCTGATTATAAGAATTAGGCCAAAAAGGCTTTAATTACATTAATTTATTAACGAGAGGGTAGTGTTATTTCTTTTTTTAAATACTACGACAACCAGCAATTTAAGCAATTGAAAACCGGCCATTGTTTATTCACAAATCTGCATGAGGTTAGTTATTTTTCACATATAGCGCCCCGGCTTTTTACTGTTAATCTGCCCCTCTGGCTGAATTAATTAACTGCTTATCAGGCAGTGTTCCGGGAAAGAATATGCAACTCGATTTTCGTCAGGTCAGAGAAGATGAAACAGATGTTTATCTGGCGCTGATGCATGCGGCTTATGCGCCAGTGAAAGCGCTGGGCATTAAGTTTGATGCCGCCACCGCAGACCGCGCTATGGCCCTGCGTCACCTGCAGAGCCACGGGGTGTATGCGATCTATGCTGACGAGAAGATGGTCTCGTCAGTGACCGTCCGCTATCCCTGGGGGCCGCTGCCCGGCCCGTTTGGTCTGCCGCATATTGGCTGGTTCGGCGCGCACCCTGACTATCCCGGCCAGCAGTTTGGTCGTCAGGTGCTGGAAAGGGTCGAACAGGCGATTCTGATCGGTCAGCTGCGTGCTCCTGCGGTCTCGCTGGGAACGGCCACCCGTCACCCCTGGCTGCAGGCGATGTACCTGAAGCGCGGCTTCCAGCCAATGCATACCCGCGACCTCGGCAAGGGTCATATCACCCTCTATATGAAGAAAGTACTGGACCCGGTGGCACACGATGCCTGGCTGAGCCGCCAGACAGCAGCACAAGGAAACCCACAATGAGCATCACTATCCCCTCGACATTAGGCGAACCGCTGATCGCCTTCCGTCACGAACTGCATCAGTTCCCGGAGCTGTCGAATCAGGAGTTTGAGACTACGCGCCGACTGCGCGATCAGCTGGAACAGCATCAGATACGCATTCTCGATCTGCCGCTGAAAACCGGCCTGGTGGCGGAGATTGGGGCGTCAGCGGGGCCGCTGATTGTACTGCGGGCCGATATCGACGCGCTGCCGATTGAAGAGCAGTCTGGCGTCAGCTTTCGCTCGCAGCGTCCGGGCGTGATGCACGCCTGCGGTCATGATTTTCACAGCGCAGCGGCAATGGGCGCGGCGATCCTGTTAAAGCAGCAGGAAGCGAACCTGCCAGGCCGGGTACGGATTCTGTTTCAGGCCGCAGAAGAGACCGGCCAGGGCGCGCCGGAGGTGATTGCCAGCGGCGCATTAACTGACGCGCTGGCGATTTTCGGTATCCACAACGATCCTTCACTGCCTGCTGGCGTCATCGGTTCCAGAGCCGGGCCGCTGACTGCCGCCGTCGACCGTTTTGAAATTGCGATTAGCGGTATCGGCAGCCATGCCGCCAAACCCGATCAGGGCAACGATCCGATTGTCATCGCGGCACAGATTGTCTCGGCGGCGCAGACGCTGATCAGCCGCAATGCCCCTTCTGCCGATAACGCGGTGGTCTCTATCACCCAGATCCACAGCGGCAGCACCTGGAACGTCATTCCGGACAGCGCCTGGCTGGAGGGCACGGTGCGCTCGTTTTCATCATCCACCCGCCAGCGTCTTGAGCAGCGCTTCCGGGCAATTGTGGCGGGCATCGCGTCAGCCTTTGATGCGCAGGTGAGCTTTACCTGGCACGCCGGGCCACCCTCGGTAGTAAATAATGCGCACTGGGCGGACTTTGCTTTGCAGCAGGCGGAAAGCAGCGGACTGGAAGCACGCGTGGTCGAGGCGAGTCCGATTGGTGAAGATTTTGCCTTCTATCAGCAACAGTTGCCCGGTGCCTTTATGATGGTGGGCACCGGTGAACCCTATGCGCTGCACCACCCTGCTTTTCGCATCAATGATGAGGTGCTGCTGCCAACGGCGCGCTATCTGGCCGACCTGGCACGGGCGGCACTCCTTTCTCCGGAGCAGCCACAATGACCCTGACTGCCGCGCTGGCTGAAGCGATCCTGTACAGCCAGCCGGATGCTCCGGCACGTGAGCATGCGCGCGAAGGCATCCGGGATTTTATGGCGGTGAGCTGGCCGGTGCTGCAGGGCACCGTACCGGATAGCGGTTTACCGGCTCTGCGCACCCTTTACAGCGACGGCAGCGTGCGTTCACAGGCGCTGCTGCTGGGCTATGCGGGACATGCGCTGGACTACGATGACTTTCATGCCGATTTTCGCGGTCATCCCAGCGTCGTGATCCTGCCTGCACTTTTCGCCTGGCAACGGGTTCAGCCCAGAAGCCTGGAGCAATTTCTGGATGCTTACGTCACGGGGGTAGAGATGGCCGGTCGTCTGGGGCTGGCGGTCAGCCAGCAACACTACGCACTGGGCTACCACAACACGGCGACGCTGGGGACCATTGCGGCAGCTGCGGCGCTGGCGCGTCTGCTGGGGATGGAGAGTCAGACTACCGCGACCCTCCTTGGGATAGCAGCCACCCAGGCCAGCGGTTTACGCGCCCAGTTTGGTTCGGCGGTGAAACCGCTGCACGCGGGCTTTGCCGCCGAACGGGCCGTAACCGCGGCTCAGCTGACCCTGGCCGGAATCGATGGCCGCCAGCAGGGGGTCATTGAGGCCTTTGTTGCCGCCAGCAGCGCGGGCCAGGCACAGCCGGAGAAAGTGCTGGAAAACTGGGGCAGCCCGTGGCGGATCAGCACGCCGGGACTGGAATTCAAACCCTTCCCGACCTGCGCCGGCACTCACAGTGCGGCAGAAGCGGCTCGCATCCTGCGCCAGCAGTGGCTGGCTGCGGGTAAACCGCTTGATGCGCTGCTGAGCCAGATTGTTGATATCACCGTCGCCTTCCCGCCTGGCGGTGACATCGCTGCCTCGATACGGGTGCCGGTTAACGGTATTGAAGCGCGCTTCAGCCTGGAGTATGTGATTGCCGCCATGCTGATTTATGGCGATTTGCGCCTGCAGGACTTTGCTGAAGGCGATCTCAATCATCAGGTTATGCCGCTGGCCGCCCGTGTGCGACGGACACCGGATGAGAGTGCGCCGCCCGATGCGATCAATCCCGCGCTGCGCTTTCACGTCGTTACGCTGACGCTCGCGGATGGCACAACGCTGCATCAGCGCCGTACGCGCCAGCACTCGCTGGCGGAGGGGGTAAATGTGAGCAGCAAACTTCAACGGGCGCTGGGTGATGCGTCACCAGAACTGCTTGCTGCCACTGCGCTGCATTCCACGGAAGAGTTGCAGAGGCTGACCGGGGCGCTGACCCGACATTAGCGCGGGGGAACGAAAGCCTGAACCGGCGTGACCTCGCCAGCAAACTTCCGCACCTGCACCACCGTAATCTGGCCGCTGCACCCCTGCGTCAGCGACGAGGAGCCGATATCCATGGTCAGCACATTGGGATTACCGTGGCGGCATAACGGACGGGCGGCAGCAGGCTCGACCGGATCGTACCAGGCACCGGTTGGCAGCTGAACCACGCCAGGCATGATGGTATCCGTGAGACGCGCGCTGGCGAGCACATGGCCGCGCGCGTTATAGAGTTCGACGATGTCGCCATCCGCGATCGCCTGTGCTGCCGCATCGTCCCGGTTCAGGCTACAGACTTCGCGTCCGTCCCGCTTGCTGCGCTGGCTGTAATCACCAAAATCGAGCTGGCTGTGCAGACGCGTCGCGGGCTGATTGGCAATCAGCCAGAACGGATAGTCAGCGCTGGGTTTTTGCTGCGGTTCACGCCATACCGGATGGCCGGGACAATTTTCATAGCCAAAGCTGGCGATAGTAGCGGAGAAAATCTCAATTTTTCCGCCTGGCGTCGGCAGTGGCGCGGCGTCGGGGTCGGCGCGAAACGCATTGATCATCCGCCCACCATCCTTTAACTGCGGCAGCTCCAGCACGCCCTCCTGCCAGAACTGACTGAAATCGGGTGTCTGCACCTGATGAGCGGCCAGTTTTTCCTGCAGCTGGCCGTAAAGATGCTGCAACCAGCCACGCGCATCACGACCTTCGCTGAATGCCACTTCCCTGCCCAGCCGCCGGGCCAGGTCACGAAAAATCGTATAATCATCCCGGGCTTCGGCGTAAGGCGCAGCCACCGGCTGCATGGCGATTAAATGGCGATCGGTTGGCGCACCGCCGATATCCTCGCGCTCCAGCGTCATGGTGGCGGGCAGGACGATATCCGCATGACGCGCCGTGGCGGTCCAGGCGCTTTCATGCACGATCAGCGTATCCAGCTGGCAGAAAGCCTGACGCAGCCGGGCCAGATCCTGATGATGGTGAAACGGATTGCCTCCCGCCCAGTAAGCCAGACGAATATGGGGATAGGTCAGCTGGCGGCCATTATAGTCAAACTTTGTGCCGGGATTGAGCAGCATGTCGGCGATACGCGCCACCGGAATAAAGCGGTCAATGCCATTTTTACCCTGCGGCAGGGCCGGAAAGCTGACCAGATTATGATGCTTGCCATAATGGCCCAGCGCGCCCAGTGCATACGTATATCCACCGCCGGGCAGCCCTGGCTGTCCGAGCGCCGCCGCCAGCACCAGGCCGAGCCACACTGGCTGTTCGCCATGCTCGGCACGCTGCAAAGCATGAGCCACGGTCACCAGTACGCGCTTACCGTGCAACTGCCGTGCAAACTGGCTGATGATGTCACTGCTGACGCCGCAGATCGCGGCCGCCCAGTGCGCGTCACGGACTACGCCATCCTCTTCACCGCGAATGTAAGCGACCATCTGCGGCCAGCCGACACAGTAGCGCGCCAGAAACGCCTCGTCGGTTAACGCTTCCGCAATCAGCACCGCCAGCAGACCCAGCATAAACGCCGCATCCGTGCCGGGCCGCAGCGCCAGCCACTCGCCCTGCGCCTCTTCAGGCAGATCGCTTTTCAGCGGGCTCACTGAGATAAACCGGGTACCGCGCTGTGCCGCTCGCTGCATAAAATTCCGCTCGGTGTGTTCGCTCAGGCCGCCGCTGGCCACCTGTGCATTTTTCAGCGCCAGGCCGCCAAACGCCAGCACCACCTCGCTATGCGCGGCGATCTCTTCCCAGCTCACGCCACGTCGGGCGATCTCGTTCATGTCACCGACAATGTGTGGCAGCAGGACAGATGCCGCGCCGGAACTGTAGCTGTTGACCGAACGGACATAACCGCCCAGCGTGGTGTTCAGAAATCGGTGCACCTGGCTTTGCGCATGATGAAAACGGCCTGCGCTTGACCAGCCATACGATCCACCAAAGATGCCTTCCGGGCCGTATGCTTCACCAACCCGCTTAAGTTCCTGCGCCACCCGCTGACTGGCCTCTTCCCAGCTAACCGCGACATACTCATCGGCACCACGACGCTGATCCGGGCCTGGCCCGTTTTCCAGCCAGCCACGCCGTATCATCGGCTGCGCGACACGCGCCGGATGATTAAGTGCATGACGGAAGTTTTGCAACAGCGGGCTGGGATCGGGATCGCGGTGGAACGGCTCAATCAGCAGCTGATCGTCCCTGTGCTGGACGTGAAAAGCGCCCCAGTGGGCGCTGTGCATTACCGGTTTCTGGGTCATGCTGATTCCTGGTTACAGAAAAAAACGGTGCCTAAAGCACCGTTGCAATAAAGTTTCTGACACGTCCGTTGTCCGGATTGTCGAGGACCTGCTGCGTCGGACCCGCTGCCACAATCCTGCCGCTCTCCATGAAAACAATGTTGTCGGCAACCTCGCGGGCAAAGCCGATCTCATGCGTGACCACCACCATAGTGATACCGGAGTGCGCCAGCTGCTTAATCACCTGCAGCACTTCCCCTACCAGCTCCGGGTCAAGTGCCGAGGTCGGTTCATCAAACAGCATGACGCTGGGATCCATCGCCAGCGCGCGGGCAATGGCCACCCGCTGCTGCTGACCACCAGAGAGGTTCTGCGGCCACTCATCTTCGCGGCCAGACAGCCCCACCTGCTTCAGCAGCGCCAGCGCTTTGGTCGTGGCCTGATGACGGCTCTGCTTTTTTACCCGCATCGGTGCATCCGTAATGTTCTGCAGTACGGTGCGGTGTGGAAACAGGTTGAACTGCTGAAACACCATGCCAATTTCTGCCCGCTGGCGTGCAATAGCGCTGTTGTTAAGTTCGTGCAGCGCCTGGCCTTTTTGCTGATATCCCACCATCTGGCCGCCGATGCGGATCGTGCCGCCATCCAGTTTTTCAAGATGATTAATACAGCGCAGCAGCGTGGATTTACCGGAACCCGATGGCCCTAGAATTACGGTCACCGATCCGGCAGGAATATCGAGATTAACCTCGTCGAGAATGGTGACGCCGGAGAAGCGCTTGGTGACTTTGCGTAGCGCGATTGCTTCAGCCATTGCTCACGCTCCTTTGCGTTTTCGGCAGCGAAAAGCGCGGTAATGATGACAGCAGGCTGCGCTTTTCTCGCCGCGTCACACCGCGACCAAAGTAGCGCTCGACATAGTACTGGCCGACAGAGAGCACGGAGGTCATCAGCAGATACCATAAGGTTGCGACCAGCAGCAGCGGGATCACTTCATAGGTGCGCTGATAGATAATCTGTGCCGAAAACAGCACATCCTGTAGAGAGATCACCGACACCACTGCGGTGGTTTTAAGCTGGCCGATAATCTCATTGCCCGCTGGCGGCATAATGGCGCGCATCGCCTGCGGTAAGACGGTGTGATGGAAAATCTGCGCCGGGCGATATCCCAGGGCGCGAGCCGCTTCTATCTGTCCATTACCCACGCTCTGGATACCGGCGCGCACAATTTCTGCGGCGTAGGCGGACTGATGCATCACCAACGCGATCACCGCCGCACTAAATGAACTCACCAGCGCATTAGACTGCGCGCTCCAGAGTTCGCCTAATCCTGGGATCGACAGCGCGATTCGGGGATAGAGCGCGGCGATGTTGTACCAGAGAAACAGCTGCACCAGCATCGGCACACCGCGGAAAAACCAGGTGTAAGCCCAGCTCACCGCCACCAGCACCGGGTTAGAAGAGAGGCGCATCAGCGCCAGCACCGTGCCAAAAGCGAATCCCAGCACCACCGAGATGGCCGTGAGCTGCAGCGTCATTAACACACCCTGCAGAATAGAGGGCGCAGTGAAGTTCTCTGCAATCACCTGCCATTCAAAGCGCGGATTGTTAATCATCGAATGCGCCATCGCCACCACGCATAACAGCACCACCAGCGCACTCAGCCAGCGACCATAGTAGCGTTTACCGACGATTTTCAGGTCGTCGGTGTGGTCCGGAGTTTCTCTCATTTAAAGATCTCTTCGTTGCGTCGGGCTTCGGTCACGGCACCAAAACCGATTCCCCAGTTATCGAGGATTTTCCGGTAGCTGCCATCTTTGATTAACGAATTCAGTGCCGCCTGTACGGCTGGCTCCAGCGGCGAGTCTTTCGGGAACGCGACCGAGACCGGTGCATCATTCACGGTGATTTCACCGCTCATGGTCAGCGGTTTGATCACTTTGGTCTGCCACAGCAGTCCTTCATAAGGACCGAGGAACAAGGGAACGCGACCGCTGACTACAGCCTGCACGCCCGCCGGACGATCCGGGAATATCGCTACCTTGATCGGTTGTTTACCGGCGGCTTCACAGGCTTTGCTGGCCTCTTCCAGCCGCGTCACCTGAGTCGTACCGGAGCCAGCGCCCACCTCTTTGCCACACACATCGCTGAGTGATTTAAAGGGGGCGATATTAGCGTCTTTGCGGGAAATAATGCCCAGCAGGCTGGCATTGTAGTAACCGACAAAGTCGATCTGTTTCAGGCGGGTCGGCGTGGCATTGATGTTTGACAGCGCCACGTCGTAACGTCCGGTCTTCAGGCCAGGAATAATATTGTCGAAGCCGCCGGTGTCGCGCCACTGAACGGTGATGCCCAGACGCTCACCGACCGCATTCATGATGTCGATTTCACGACCCGCCAGCGTTTTGTTGTCTTCTTTATAGAAGGTGGTGGGCGGCGTATTCGGGTTAGTACCCGCCACAATATAGCCACGCTTAAGGATATCCGCGGGTATCAGGCTTTTCAGCGCCGGATCGGCTTTGACATGTAAGCTGCTTTCAGCAGGCACTGACGGTTCGGCTGCAAAACTGGCGTGCGCACTGAGCGCGAGGGCAAAAAGGGGCATTCCTTTTATATATTTCACTGGAACCTTTCTCCTGATAATTAAAATGTTCCCCCCAGAGGGAAAAGTTATCGCGATCTGTTGTCCGCACCGGAAGCCAGCGAAGCTGCGGGCTTCAGTGCTTTTATCATCCTCGTCACGTTCTGTTGTCATTCTCAGTGAAGACCGACGGCGATCACAAATGCTAAAACCGGGATTATTTAGCCGGAATATGGCAATGAAGAGGTTTCTCCGCTTTTTAATCAGGAAATGAGATGTTGCAGGGCAAGAACAGGGGGCAGGTCTGCAGGCGCTGGTGAAAGAGTAATAGTTTCCGTAGTAGTTTGTTAGCGGCCGCAGAACCTCTGAAAGCGTCATTTTATTGATAAGTTTATTTTTAAAATCGCTGAAATCTTTTCAGGCGAATTTTCAACAGTCATTTAATTGATCAAGATCAATAAATAATGATTGAGTTAGTGCAAACACCCTTGAATGAAAACCATCAACCTCAATTAATTATATTAATCATTAACTTAAACAAAACCCCATCAATTAGCATGAAAATAATTACATCGTAAAACAATGGAGCTCTAATTAATAAGATTACTGAATAAATGATAAATACCTTTAAAGGATTATCAGAAGCTGACGATAAAAAGATCAGGATTGAATTATGTGAATTTCTTTCGTCTGCTTTGAACCTCAATAAAGGTGAACCTCATGGGCCTTGCTCAACGCATCTCCAGTATCAAAATCGGGAAAAAACTTGGCGTCGGTTTTATCGTCGTCATCGCGGCGTCTCTCGCCATAACCTTTATCGCTTTTGATTGTTTTCGCAGTATTAAAGACAACTCTGCACGCCGCACAACAACCGTGGAAATGGTGAATACGTTAAGCAAGGCACGTCTTAATCGCACGCTTTACCAGTACACCAAAAATCCTGAATTTGCCGCGAAGAACGTTCAGGCTCTTAAGGAGCTGGATACCCTTTATCAACGACTGAGTGGATTTAAGTGGGATGATGAAGGTCAGCAAAAAATTACGCTGATGGGCCAGTTACTTAATGATTATCAAAATCAGCGCCAGAAGTTCGTGGCATCTGCGGAGGTGACCTCTGTCGCCTTTGCTGCCATTAAACCGGACACGCTAATCGGTCTTGCTCATCAGTCTGAATTACTTGATATGGCTATGGCACCCGACGCAGCGCTGCCGGTCATGAAACTGGCCGCCGCGCTGTTTGATGCCGCGAATATCGAAAAAGCGTTTCTCGATAAGCCAACAGCGGCCAGCAGAGATGCGGTTATTGAGGAGTACACCGCCATCAATACGCTGAGTGAACAACTGGACAGTTTTAATCAGCCAGCGATCAATGCCGTCACGCAAAATGTCATCACTATCCTTACGCAGCAACGTCAGGCATTGACGCGTTATGTTGATGCTTCAGAGAAAGAAAAAAGCGAATCTGCGGACCTGACCACAGCTGCAGAGCGGCTCAATGCGGCAGTTTCTGATACTTTTGCCTTCCAGTCCCGGCTGTCTGCTGAATTTATCAAACAGGCAGAGTGGCGCATCGCCTTTGCTGCGCTGATTTGTGTCGTCCTGAGCCTGCTGATTGCCTGGCGGATTACACGCAACATTACGCTGCCATTGAAAGAGACCCTGAATGCAGCGCAGCGTATTGCCAGCGGTGATTTAACGACCTCACTGAACACCACCCGGGGTGATGAGCTGGGCCAACTGATGCAGGCCGTCGATGCGATGAACCTCAGCCTGCAGAACATCATTACCAATGTGCGCGATGGCGTCAGCAGCGTAGCGCGTGCCTCGGCAGAGATTGCAGCAGGTAATACCGATCTGTCATCCCGCACCGAACAACAGTCTGCGGCAGTGGTTCAGACGGCGGCCAGTATGGAAGAGCTCTCATCCACGGTGAAACAGAATGCGGAAAATGCTCACCATGCGAGCCAGCTGGCGACAGATGCGTCGGTGAATGCCGGACGCGGTGGCGAGATTATCCGTGATGTTATCGTCACCATGAACAACATCAGCCAGAGTTCAGGCAAAATTGGTGAAATCATTCACGTCATCAACAGCATCTCCTTCCAGACCAATATACTGGCATTAAATGCCGCGGTTGAAGCGGCTCGCGCCGGTGAACAGGGTCGTGGGTTTGCGGTGGTGGCCGGTGAAGTCAGAAATCTGGCCCAGCGCAGTTCGCTGGCTGCCAAAGAGATTGAAACGCTGATTCGCGAGTCACTTGACCGGGTTCATGATGGTTCGGAGTTTGTGGAACGCGCCGGAAGCACGATGGATGATATCGTCCGCTCGGTCAGCCAGGTCAAAGACATCATGGGCGAGATTGCTGCCGCATCCGACGAGCAGAATCGCGGTATTTCCCAGATTGCGACAGCAATGTCCGAAATGGATACCACCACGCAGCAGAACGCCGCGCTGGTTGAAGAGTCTTCTGCCGCAGCCAGTTCCCTGGAAGCGCAGGCAGACGAGCTGGAAAAAACGGTGGCGGTATTCCGCTTATCAGACGGGCAAAGTGCCCCCAGCCGGACTGCACATGCCCTGGCGCCGCGTTTAGTGCCCGCGATGCCGGTTAAAGCATCAGCCGAATCCAGCTGGGAAAGCTTCTGATACACAGCGCCGCTTTGACTCAAGCGTCATGCTAATACAGCCAGCCTGATTTAATGAGGCTGGCTGAAGTATGAATTGGCCACAGACAAGGCATCACAGTAATCACAGAAAAAAGCCGGCGCGGGAGCGTATTCGTCCGGGTCAGTTATTGTTTCAGGGCCGGCAGGGTTGTGGCTTCAGGAAAGCCTTCTTAAAGATGGGTATCAAATCGCGGTGGCAGGAGAAGTATCGTCCATGACAGTTTCTCCGGCCGGTATACGCTTCGCGCAACCGATGAGGTCGTCCGCTTCGTCGTTTTCCGGCCGGAGCCGGACTACGTCCACTGGCGTCAGTTCAGTTAATGCTGCTTCAGTTCTTCGTTCAGGGCTGCAAGGGTCTGCAGGTACGGCACCTGCTGTTGGGCAACCGACGGTGACTTAAAACTACTCAGCCAGCGCCTGGCTTCGGAGATTTGCGTCAGCCGATCGGGGTTGCTTTCAGATTTCGCCATAAAACCCAACTGAGTAAAGAGTGATGCGATACTGATTTCTTTCTCACCCAGGGCAAGGCTTAGTGCCGCTTCGCCAATAATGACGTGGCCTTTCTCGTCGATTTGAATTAACACAGAAAATCCTCCATTAGTACGAATTGATGACAACCTCACCAGAGACTGTAGTCGTAAAAGCAGGACCTGCCCGAATAAATCACTAAGAATCTCGCAACCTTCTGATAGAATACACTTAATGTTTTTTTCCGGATTGTTCTGTTTGTCTCTGCCGTCCATCCTGCCAGACTGGCTGGCCTTATCAGCGACGGATGCACCTATGAAACTCTCTGTTCTTCTCACGTTGTTAGCCGCAACGGTTTGCTCAGTTTTTGCTGCCCATGGTGGATTCGGCACGCATCAGGCCAGCCATTCGCTTCCCACACAAAGTGGCGAAACGGTTACGGAAGAATAAGGGTGAAGTCCGGCGTCGTCAGTGAACCGGCAATCGGTTATGATCCCCTGCCATTCTGCTGCCGGTTGCCCGATGTCTGCCATTATCGATACGTTTATCGCCCCACCCTGCTTTGATGAGATTACTCTCCTGTTTCAGGACGATCATCTGCTGGTGATCAACAAACCCAGCGGGCTGCTGAGCCTGTCAGGCAAAAATCTGCAAAATCTCGACTCCGTGCATCATCGGCTGGTAACGCGTTTTCCCGGCTGCACGCTGGTTCATCGGCTCGATTTTGGCACCTCCGGGCTGATGGTGGTGGCACGAACCAAAGCGATTAATGCCGCCCTCTGTCAGCAGTTCAGCCAGCGCACGGTGAGCAAAACCTATCAGGCACTGCTGTGCGGACACCTTGCCGATGATGAAGGTGTGATTGATGCCGCAATAGCCAAAGATCCGGCGCTGTTTCCCCGCATGGTGATATGCGCTATTCAGGGCAAGCCGGCGCGCTCACGCTATCGGGTCATCGAACGCATTGATTATCAGGGTAAAGAGGGAAAGGCGTTGCCGGTTACGCGGGTTGAGCTGACACCAGAAACCGGACGCACCCACCAGCTGCGCATTCACTGTCAGCATCTGGGGCATCCGATTCTGGGCTGTGATCTTTACGGCGGGTTGTTACTGCCGGGTGCTGAGCAGGCAGAGAGGCTGATGTTGCACGCTAGTGGATTAACGTTTTTGCATCCTGTCAGCGGCGAGACAGTGCAGCTCTCTGCCGCCAGCCCCTTCTGACTGCATCAACGCGCCATTACCACATCAGATCATCTGGCACTTTGAAATCAGCATAAGGATCATCTTCGTCCTGAGCTTCTTCGCTTAATGCGCTGTTTAAGACGATGGCGCTGGCATCACGCTGGGCAATTTTATCCGCCACGCTGGCCGGGATGATGGCGTACTGGCTTTCACCATTCGCGTCAGCCGCCAGGCGGGCAATGGCGAGACGGCCATTGATCAGCTGAGCCTGCGTCGGCTTATCCACCATAATCTTTTTGACCAGATTATTGTCGGTGAAGTTGAAGCTGATATTGCCCCTCTCCACGGCAATTTTGTTCATTTCGATCAGCTGCTTGACCTGCGCTTTATACTCTTTCGACAGCACAGCCAGCTTCTGCTGCTCGTTCAGCTGCTTATCCCGCTCAAGCTGCGCTTTTTTGTTATCTTCCACTGCTGCTCTGGCTTCGCGCGCCTGAACCCGGGATTTCTTGGCGGTCCGCTGAACCTTGTCCATCTTCTTGCTGGATACTAATCCCGCTTTCAGCATCTGCTCTTGCAAGGTGAGTTTTGTCATTGTCGTCTCTGAACCTGTGAAATAATGCCCGGGATTATACCTGCAATCGTCCGGAGTGTGCCAGGTTGCCGCATTTGCCGCGCCCGTGGTTGCGCGCAGCCTCTCAACACTGTGCTAACATTCCCCGGTCAGAATCACCTTATTGAGCACCATGTCAGAACTCACAAAACGTAAAAATGACCCTGAAGGGCTGAAGAAACGCATTATTGCAGGCGCACTGAAAACCTTCGCTGAATTTGGTATGCAGGGTGCCAGGCTGGAGCAGATTGCTGAGCATGCGCAAACCACGAAACGCATGGTGGTCTATCACTTTGGCACTAAAGAACAGCTTTATATCGCCGTACTTGAGCAGGTTTATCAGCAGATACGTCAGCATGAAACCGGCCTGAATCTGGCGGCGATGGCGCCGGAACTGGCCATGACCCGACTGGTGGAAGCCAGTTTTGACTATCACGTCGAGCATCCCGATTTTATCCGGCTGGTCTGCAGTGAAAACCTGCTGCGCGGTCGCTACATCACCCAGTCGCCGCAGATTAAAGCGCTGAACCGCAGCGCACTGGATCTGCTGGATGACATCCTGGCGCGCGGTCAGCAACAGGGGGTATTTACTGGTGATGTGCAGACCATCGATGTCCATCGCCTGATCAGCAGTATCTGCGTGCATCACGTCTCAAACCGCTACACCTTCAACGCCCTGTTCAGTCCTGACAACAGCGAAGCCGAGAGTATCCGCCGCAATCGTCAGCTCGCTGTCACTGCAACGTTACGCTATGTCCGCAAATAAATGTCCGCCGCCCCGGCTCCGCTTAGCAATAGTCTACGCTTAGTTAAACTTGTCATTAAAATGCGATTATAAGGAATGCTGTTGTGAGCAGAGACGCACGCCTCTATCCGCTTCGCCAGACCCATGTTGAACCCAATGATGATGCGCTGTGGAACTGGGCGCAGAATGCGCAAATTGGCACTCATCATCAGGTTCAGCGTCCCGCCAGCGAAGCAGAACTACAGAAACTGATCAGCGAATCACACGGCAAAATCCGGGTGATCGGCAGCAAGCTGTCGCCCGGCCGGATGCTGCATGTCGCCGATAACGATGTACTGCTCGATCTCAGCGCACTGAGCGGTCAGCTCGCCAGTGATGAGCAGAGCGTGACCTTTGGTGGTGCCACCCCGCTTGAGCAGGTTTATCGCAGCCTGACCGACATGAACCGGATGCTGGCGTCATCGCCGGGTGTGATTGCGATTCAGACGCTGGCAGGCGCGATGGCGACCGGTACGCACGGTCAGGGTTTGCAGCAGAGTTCCATTGCCGATGAAGCGCTGGCCATACGGATGGTGCTGGCCGATGGCAGCGTGCGGGAATTTGTCCGCGGCGACGCTGACTTTCCGGCGGCGCAGGTCTCGCTGGGGGCGCTGGGCATTGTCACTGCCGTTACCCTGCGCACCCAGCCGTTTAAGATCTTTACCTGCCACAAAAATGCTGTCTCTGCCGATACGCTGGAAGAGGATCTGCTGCAGTGGAACAACGACTATCCGCTGAGCAAGGCCTGGTGGTTTGTTGACGACAACCTGATGCACGTCTGGAACGCCCATGAGGCGAGCGATGAAGAGCGTCAGCGCTATGAAGCGCAGGGTCGCCAGGTGGTCGAGCATGAGGGTGACGTTGATGACAGCCTCAACGACACCATCGACCAGACGCTGGCGCATATGCACCGCGACACGCAGATTCAGGGCAAAGGCGGAAAACAATTCCGTACCGTCACCCGTTTTCGCGACTTCACCGATGTTACCGGTGACATTTATCAGCTGTTCTGCCGCGGCATCGCGGTCCCCCAGATCAATGTGGAAATCGGCGTGCCGCTGGCAAAAACCCCGGCCATCATCCGCCGGATTAAGGCGTGGTATGCGGAGAACCGTCCGCATATGCACTACCCGATTATCCTGCGCTGCACCGGCGCGTCCTCAGCCTGGCTCAGCCCGGCTGCTGGCCAGCCGACCTGCTTTTTCGGCTTTGTGGTCTATTACGCTGACGATGGCTCGCTGTCCCAGGAAGGGCTGCACTTCCTGACCGAAGTGGAAAAACTGCTCGCCGAAGAGGGCGGACGCCCGCACTGGGGCAAGTATTACGACGAAGAACGCTACAACTGGCGTGAGATCTATCCGCAGTGGGACGCCTTCCGCGCCCTGCGCAGCCAGCTCGACCCGCAGGGCCGAC
>Ga0308162_1000972_pt1 | contig 25772 bp, 31 predicted proteins | sample PhySR2_FD_201370 | JGI IMG/M metagenome (GOLD analysis project Ga0308162, IMG submission 201370) | Phyllosphere microbial communities from UC Gill Tract Community Farm, Albany, California, United States - DLSLS.R2 | ecosystem: Host-associated > Plants > Phyllosphere > Unclassified | place: USA... | reverse complement strand
AACCGCCAGCAGGAAATTTGCCGGGGTAAAGTGCTGATTCTGCCACACGGCGGATAAGTCATGCGTGGTGAACAGCGTGATAAACAGATAAGCAAAAGCTAAAACGCCGATGACGCTCGCGACCTTCCCGAGCTGATGAATCATGCGATAGCCCAGCACCGCGATGATCACGATGAGCATGCTAAACAGGATCATCCCGGCTGAATTGCTGACATCAATAAGTTTAGCCAGCGCCTGTCCCGCTAGCACTGTCCCGCTGGCGGAAAATCCCACATACATCATGCACACCAGCACCAGCGGAATGACGGCACCAAACACGCCAAACTGCATACGGCTGGTGATCATCTGCGGTAAACCCAGACGCGGGCCCTGGATCGCATGCAAAGACATGATCGCTGCACCCAGAATCTGTCCCACAAGTAAGCCGATAAGCGACCACACGACGTCTCCACCCAGCACCACCGCCAGTGCACCCGTGACAATGGCCGTGATTTGCAGATTGCCACCGAACCAGAGCGTGAACTGGCTAAAGGGATGACCATGACGCTCACGCAGCGGGATGTAATCAATGGAACGGGTTTCTGACAGGCGTGGTTTCTCTGCGCCTGAATAAGCTGATACAGATGATTTGACCGACATAGATTCCTCGCTGGAACAGTGAGAGACGCGTTAACTGAAAAAGTAATGTGCCCGGTTTGTGATTGAAGATACATGTCTATACAATTAGCGAGAATGTCATGCGCCCTGGCAAGTTACAAGGCAACCGGTCATTGGAAAATGTGATGATATCGACAGGCCTGTCATGATGCGGGGCACGAAAGGATGAGGAAGCGCGGGGACCTGTTTCCGGGAATAACGCCCTTATGACGGAGCGTAAAACGGGAGTAAGGCATTTTGTTCGATCACCGCCACCGACAATAGCGATGATCGGGTAACGCGTGCGATGTCAGGCCTGTCCGTTTCAGAGTGTGCGGAAGAGGAAAAATCCTGACGGTTACCCTTCAGCAACCACTCGCTGACGATGACAGTCGGCCGGTTCCAGTTTTTGCCCCTGTGAGGAAATAACCTCCAGCCGCGCAAGCGGCTTTCCTTCCGCATTATCCAGCAGCACGGAGTGTGTCTCGCCTTTCTCAAACAGGTAACGCTCGCCCCACTGGCGCATCGCGACCACAACCGGAAACAGCGCACGACCTCTTTCGGTCAGAACATATTCGCTGTAGGCACTGCCGTCGGAGGCTGGCGCAATCTCAAACACCCCTATCTCCACCAGCTGCTTCAGGCGTGACGCCAGGATGTTTTTCGCCAGCCCTAAATTCCGCTGGAAGTCACTGAATCTGCGGACGTCATCAAAGGCTTCACGCACGATCATCATGCACCAGCGCTCACCTATCGACTCCAGGGTTCTGGCGATCGGACACTCGCTGGTTCTCAGGGATTCCTGCTTAGCCATGCTCTTCTCTCACGCTGCCTGTCTCATGATGCCAGTTTAGCCACTCCGAAAAGGAGTGGCAAAAAAAAACCAGCCCGGTTAAAGATATCGCCAATCCAGTTTCAAATAAAAACCAGAAAGGAAAGCAACATGACCTGTACGATTGGCAAGGCGCATGATCCTGAAGCCGATTCGCCCCCAGCCGCGATCCCGGCGCTTTCGTCCCGGATGATCTTTTTGTTCTCACTCACCTCTGCGCTGGCGGTCGCCAATGTTTACTCGGCACAACCTCTTCTGGAGTCGATCGCCGCCAGCCTGCAGGTTTCCAGCGGCACCATTGGCACAGTGGTAACGGCTACGCAGAGCGGCTACGCCCTTGGGCTAATCTTTCTGGTGCCGCTGGGCGACTGCGTGAACCGCAAAAAACGGGTGATTACCCAGTTGCTGTTTTCCGTGCTGGCGTTAATCACTGCTGCGGTTGCGCCAGACCTGATGACGCTGCTCTGCGCAATGCTGCTGGTGGGATTCATGGCGGTGGTCACGCAGCTAATGGTGGCGTGGGCCGCCATGCTGGCGTCACCAGAACAGCGCGGACAGGTGGTGGGCAGCGTGACCAGCGGCATCGTGATCGGCATCCTGCTGGCGCGCTTTGTTGCCGGAATGATTGCCGATCTGGCGGGCTGGCGTGCGGTCTATCTGACGGCCGCGGGCCTGTTACTGCTCATTTCGCTGATACTGGTGAAAGTGCTGCCCGCTACAACCGGCCAGACGCCGCGCACCGCTTACCCTCAGCTGTTACTGTCGGTGCGTCGGTTGTTCCGCACAGAACCGCTGTTGCGCAGGCGAGGCATCCTGGCGCTGCTGATTTTTGCGGCCTTCAGTATGCTCTGGTCCCCGATGGTGCTGCCGCTGACCGCCCTGTCGCTGACCGCCCTGTCGCTGACACACACTGAGATTGGGATGTTCGGACTGGCGGGCCTGGCCGGGGCGCTGGCGGCCTCCAGAGCGGGCACATGGGCTGATCAGGGACGGGGGCAACGCGCCACGGGATTCGCACTGGCGCTGCTGACCTTCTCCTGGCTGCCGATAGCCGCGCTGCAAAACGCGCTTCTGCTGCTGGTTTTAGGGGTGATCCTGCCAGACTTCGCTATCCAGACGGTGCATGTGATTAATCAGAGCCTGCTCGTGGCGGCCCGGCCCGAGGCGGCCAGTCGTCTGGTGGGTGCCTATATGTGCTTTTACTCGCTGGGTAGTGCGCTGGGCGCGACTGCCGCCACCCAGCTTTACGCCCTCTGGGGATGGCATGCCGTCTGCTATGCCGGTGCCGCGGTCAGCGCCTGCGCCTTTCTGTGCGGGTGCAGAGCAGGTCAATCATAAAATTACCCTGGTCTGCTGACCATTTTCCTTATTACCGATGACCTGGTGGCGTTCTCCGGGCGGGACAAAGCGCAGATCGGCGCGGTGCGTGATAGTTGCCCTGCGGGACAGGCGCCCCCTCCGGCGGGCGACGTCTGAACCTGCTGCCTGAAGACTTTGGTATACAACGCCCTGCCGGTTCATATAGGTTATTTCTCACAGCCACCCTGTTCCAGGAGGAGCACATGCCGGAGTATTGTTTTTTTAAAAAGGGTCACCAGATTACTGTGCTGGAGAGAAGCGACAGCGCGGGTATGGATCAGCTGTCACAGAGCGGCTACGAGAAACAGTTTGAAGAAGTCACCGCCCCTGATGAAAAGCGTGCGCTGGCGCGTTTTCATGATATTCGAAATGACGAGCAGCACCGGGAGAATGCTTTTGCCCGCGGCGAAGTGTTTGTCGTATTGACCCTGGGACTGCTTAGCGTGGCGGGCTGGCTCTTTTTTAAATAGGCCGGCACGCCCTCAGTCAGCGGGAGAATGGCCCGGGAGGATAATTAACCTTCGTTACGCTGGCAGAACGCTTCGATGTTACCGTGCTGAAAGTCGGGCAGATTCGCGAGCAGTTTCTCCAGTGGCCAGTTCCACCAGGCAATGCGCTGCAGGCGGGCGGCAATCGCAGGCGTAAACCGGACCCGCAATGGCCGGGCCGGAACACCGCCCACCACGCTGTAGGGCGCAACGTTTTTCGTTACCACTGCGCCCGCGGCCAGCACCGCGCCATCGCCAATAGTGACGCCGGGCAGCACAATGACGCCGTGCCCGATCCAGACATCATTGCCAATCACCACCCGATCGGCACGACGGGCAGCAAAGAAGCTCTGATCGCGCCGCGCGTCGGGATGATAATACTCCGGGCAGTAGGTAAAGCGATGCTGCGAGGCGCGGTCCATAGGATGATTCGGCGCACCGATACGCACCTGACTGGCAATGGCGCAGAAACGCCCCACCTGTGTGTCGGCCAGGCAGCAGTGCTCGCCGACATAGGAGAAGTCACCCAGCTCACTGCATTCCAGCGTGCTGTGCGCCAGGATCTCGCACTGCTGACCCACGGTGGTTTCCCGCATCCGTACACTTTCATCAATCCAGGTGTGCGTTAATCGGGCGGGCATAGCGGCGGCAATGGACATATTACTCCCGGTCAGGATAAGCAACACCCCGGCGGCGTGCTTTTGCCGCACCACCATACCCACCTTTAATGACAGAGAATTGACACAGAAAAAAGGCGGAGTGGTTAGCTCCGCCTTGTTTCAAGTTCCGGTTAACCTGCGTGACCGGTCAGTTGCATAAGGGCAACGATGATCTGCAAGATGACCCGGAGAGGGCTGAGCGGCACTCATGGTTAAAGCCACAGGCCAGCACCACCTGATGCCTGCCGGGATTTTAAAACCGTGCCCCTGGGAGCGGCCAGTCGACAATGAGGCGATGCTCAACACTCAACACATGTATAAACATACAGTATTTTGGCGAAACTTGAAATCCTTAGCCGCACATTTTACAATCTTGTTTGTGGAGAGTGCTGAGCACCTCGTTCGCAACGCGGTTACCAGCCGGGAAGCGAACAAAAAAATAAAGGATTTGGCGAGATGCCAAATCCTTTTTTTATGCCTGTTTTAGGGCGATAACTCAACCCGCGCAGAACTTACTTCGCGGCGCTGATACGCCAGATGGTGTTCCCTGCGTCGTCAGCAATCAGCACGCCGCCCTGTTTATCGCTGGCGAGACCCACCGGCAAACCACGGACCTGCTTTTCATCGTCCGTCAGGAAGCCTGAGACCACCGTCTGCGGCTGACCCACCGGCTTGCCGTTTTCGAACTTCACCCACACGACTTTGTAGCCATTCAGCGGCGTCCGGTTCCAGCTGCCATGCTCGCTGATAAACGCACCACCACGGTACTGCGGCATGTTGTCATCACCGTAGAACAACAGGCCCAGCGGCGCGACATGCGAACTCAGGGCATAATCCGGCTTGATCGCCTTCTCAACCAGGTCGGGACGCTGCGGTTCGGCACGGGTATCCACATGCTGACCAAAGTAGCTATAGGGCCAGCCGTAGAAACCTTTATCCTGCACCGAGGTCATGTAGTCCGGCACCAGATCGGAGCCGATTTCATCACGCTCGTTGACAACCGCCCACAGCTTGCCGCTCTGCGGTTCCCACTGCAGGCCAGTCGGATTGCGCAGACCGCTGGCGTAAATACGGCTGGCACCGCTGGCCGCATCCACCTCCAGCACCGCTGCCCGGCGATACTCTGCGCCAATGCCGTTTTCGGTGACGTTACTGTTGGATCCGACACCGACATAGAGCTTGCTGCCGTCAGGGCTGGCTAACAGCGCTTTGGTCCAGTGGTGGTTAATCGGTCCGCCCGGCAGCTCCGTGACCTCTTCAGGTGCGGTGCGGATCTCCGTGTCCCCTTCGCGATAGGGGAACTTCACCAGGCTGTCAGCATTCGCCACATAGAGCGTATTCCCAATCAACTGCATGCCAAACGGCGAGTGCAGATTCTCGATAAAGCGGTGCTGCTCCCATTTGCCATTGACGTTGCGCAGCAGCGTAATGCGGTTGCCGCCTGCGCCGCCCTTACCTGACGCTTTCTGCACAATGCCCATAATCAACTGCTTAGGTCGGGTGATCGGTTTTGAGGGGCCGTTGGATTCCGCGACCAGCACATCATTGTTTGGCAGCACGTAGACCTGACGCGGATGCTGCAGATTCTCAGCAATCTTTTCAATCTTCAGCCCGTCAGCCACTTTTGGCATTTCCCCGGCTTTCCACGGCGTCCCTTCCGGCACCTGCATCGGCGGCATAAAGAAATTCTGCGCCTGCGGCAGTTCGGGGTTCGGTCCGATCTGCTTTTGCGGATCGACCAGCGCACCATCATCACAGCCTGCCAGCAATGCGGTCAGGGTCAGCGCGAGCAGCGTTTTATGCGGTATGTTCATGGTGGCTCCTCCTTAAGCGCTACGCTGACGTAACGCAAGTTGCACATTCGCCAGCAGCAGCAGCGCTACTACCAGCGTCGAGAGCGTTACGCCCAACGGAATCACCGCGGCGGCATCACGGCTGTGAATAAATGCATTGACGATAGCGATGATGATGGCCACCAGCCAGAGCCAGAAATGGCCCTTTTCCGCGCTGTCACTGCCGCGAAACAGATAAACCAGTGCAATGAGACGTGGCACGATGGCCAGTATCAGTCCCAGCGCAATCAGCCAGCCTGCGGCATCCGTCCAGAACTGCACAAAGGTCTGCATGTAGAGAATGTCAAACAGCCAGGCCGCCACAAAAAAGCCCAGCGGTACCGGCTCCAGCAGAGCATACAGCGTCACGGCAAACGCCGATCTTCCCAGGGTATTGCGCATGTTTCTCTCCATTTTTAACGTGAATGCGGACCAGGTCAGATGTCGCGCTGCTCAGAGCAACCGACCCCGCGCCTGTAAAATATTAGTAAATCTGAAGAGAAACAGAGGGTTTATTCAGGAGGAATTGCAAATCAGGCGGATGACGTCCCTGTCATCGCCGGTCAGTCAGGGCTTATCAGCGGGTAAAGTGACCCAGTAGCCTGGCTGGTAAGGCAGCGGCAGAAACTTCTCGTGGAACGTGCGGAAAGTGGCATCCGGATCGACATCGGCAAACAGATCGGGATGCAGCCATTTCGCCAGCGTCTGAATCGCCACAAACTGATACGGGCTGTCATAGAACTGATGCCAGATAGCGTGGACGTTGCCGTTGTGTGCCACCGGCAGGGTTTTAAAGGCATCGCGCATCATCAGCGCCTTAAGACGCACCGTCGCGTCGGTGACATTGGCACCCGGACCGACGCCAACCCATTTGCCCACGGTGTTGTAGTTCTTCCAGTTCGCGCCGGTTACCACCACCACGTCCGGCTGGCTGGCGATAATCTGCTCCGGGTTAACGGTGCCAAAGGTGCCAGGGATCAGGTCTTTCGCGATGTTGCGACCGCCCGCGATCTCCACCATCTGACCAAAGTTTTCATTGCCAAACGACATGCAGCACTCGTCGCTGTAGCCGCCTGCGCGATCAATCATCACTTTCGGGCGGTAGCCGGTAAAGTTCTTCAGGCGCGAAGTCACAAGGTCAATCTGCTGCTGGCGGAAGGTGATAATTTCCTGGGCACGCGCCGGCTTGTTCACCAGTTCGCCCATGATGCGGATACTTTTCTCAGCATTCACCATCGGCGCTTCACGGAAATCGATAAACACCACCGGCACACCCACGGCCTGCAGTTTTTCAATCAGCTTGCCTTCATCAGTCGCCGCTTTCGACTCCAGATTCATCAGCACCAGATCGGGTTTCAGGGTTAATGCCTGCTCGACGTTGAAAGTGCCATCTTTCGCGCCGCCGAAGGTCGGTAATTTTTTAATTTCCGGATAGCGCTTTTCATAGGCCTGATAACCGTCCCAGTCCGCTTTGTGGAGATCATCACGCCAGCCAATCACCCGTTTAAACGGGGCGTCGGTATCAAATGCGGCCAGCAGATAGATCTGACGGCCCTCACCCAGAATGATGCGCTTTGCCTCCTGCGGCACCTCAACCTGACGGCCTGCGACATCGGTAATCATTTTGGCCGAAGCCGTCCCTGCCAGCGTGAGCATCCCCAGCGCTAAAAACCATTTTTTCATGATGAAAACCCGCACAAATGATAATGAGAATTATTAATGTAAAGCGGCGTTACTATCACCTAAAACGGCGTTCAGGGGAAGTCATCCGGTTAAATGTTTTTTGCGGCGAGGTTAATGAGTTAAGTGGCCATGAACCGGGATCCGGATCAGGGTAAAGCGCAGCGTGTTGCTGCTCACAAAACGGACAGCTTTCGTGAATATGCTCACAACACCCTGGGCGACTGCACACATATTAGCCATTAATCGTATCGATTTGGCCAATGCGTTAATGAATTGTGAAGGCTAGATTAAAAATGAAACAGCGTTTTAATAATCCATCAGGAAAGCCAGCCACAGGAGTATAACCGTGAAGATCAGCGCCATAGATGTCACCCTCTTTACCTATCCTACCCGGCGCGTTGCCGACAGCGCCGGCCACTCCCATCCCGGCCCGGAAAATGATGCGCAGATGGCGCTGTTGACCCTCAGCAGCGAGGATGGCGATTGCGGCTACGCCTTTGCGCCGCCTGAAGTGGTGCGATCTCATGTCGTTAACGCCTTCTTCCGCAAGGTGCTGATCGGTCAGAACGCCTTTGACCGCGAGCGGCTATGGCAGGATCTGGTGCACTGGCAGCGCGGCAGCGCCCATCAGCTCACCGAGCGTGCGCTCTCCGCTGTTGAGCAGGCGCTGTGGGATCTCATTGGGCGCAGGCTGAAACAGCCGGTGCATAAGCTGCTTGGCGGCTATCGCGAGAAGATCCCGGCTTACGGCAGCACCATGTGTGGCGACGAAATGAGCGGCGGTTTATCGACGCCGGATGAGTACGCACAGTTCGCGGAGAAGCTGGTGGCACGCGGCTATCGGGCAATCAAGCTGCACACCTGGATGCCCCCGGTCGCCTTTGCGCCCAGCCCGGCCATGGATATCAAAGCCTGCACCGCGGTGCGTGAAGCGGTTGGCCCGGATATCGCACTGATGCTGGACGGCTACCACTGGTACAGCCGCAGTGACGCGCTGACCATCGGCAAGGCGCTGGAGAAGCTTAACTTCACCTGGTTTGAAGAGCCGATGGAGGAAGAGAGCATGGCCTCTTACGCCTGGCTGGCGGACAACCTCTCTATCGACGTGCTCGGCCCGGAGAGCCTGGGCGGCAAACATCACAGCCGTGCCGACTGGGTCCGTGCTGGCGCCTGCGACATTCTGCGTGCCGGGGCCAATGGCGTAGGCGGCATCTCCGCCACGATGAAAGTGGCCAGTCTGGCGGAAGCCTTTGGCATGGATTGCGAAGTTCACGGCAACGGCGCAGCCAGCCTGGCGGTAGTCGGGGCAATTCGTAACTGCCGCTGGTATGAGCGCGGCCTGCTGCATCCCTTCCTGGATTATGAGACGCCGCCTGCGTATCTCAACAGCCTGATTGATCCGATGGACGATCGGGGCTTTGTCACCCTGCCCACCCGCAGCGGGCTGGGAGAGGATATCAACTTCAGCTGGATTGAGACCCACACGCTGAACCGCTGGTAATGAAGTACGGCAAACAATAATAACCCCGTTGCCGCGTAGCCCTGATGATGCGGTAAACGGGAAAAACCTCTGACCTGCTGGACTTTACCTATGACCCTGACACAACGATGTGGCGCGTGGCTGATCACGCTGCTGGTGCTCACGGGCAGCGCGTCAATCCAGGCAAAGACCCCGGATGACCAGCTGATTGTCGGCATGAACATGAACAACCTGCTTACCCTGGATCCGGCCGCGATGACCGGCAACGAGGTGGTCGGTATTGTGGTGAATCTTTATGACGGCCTGGTGGAGCTGAATCCGCAGCAGCTCACCGAAGTACGCCCGGCGCTGGCGGAACGCTGGTCAGTCAGCCCGGATAACCGCACCCTGACCTTTCACCTGCGCGACAACGTCAGGTTTCACTCCGGCAATCCGCTCACCAGCGCCGATGCGGTCTGGTCTATGCGTCGCGTGCTGCATCTGAATCTGGCGCAGGCGTCGGTGTGGAAGTCCTACGGTTTCAGCCGCGACAATGTGGACCAGATGGTCACCGCCCCCGACGACCGCACGCTGGTGATCACCCTGCCTAAACCCAACGATCCGCAGCTGGTGATCTACTCGCTGGCGGCGCTGGGCAGCATGGTGGTGCTGGACCGCAAAACGGTGCAGCAGCATGAAGTCGATGGCGACTGGGGCAACCGCTGGCTCACCACGCATGAAGCGGGTTCCGGTCCGTTCCGGCTGGATGTCTGGCAGGCAAAAGATGTGCTGCGCATGAGTCGCGCGACAGACTACTGGCGCGGTGAGGCGAAGATGTCGCGGGTGGTGTTCCGTCACCTGCAGGAATCGCAGACCCTGCGGCTGATGATGCAGAAAGGCGATCTTGATATCGCCAGCAACATGGCGATCCCCGACGTGCGCGCCCTGCGTCACGATCCCGACCTCACTATTAATGCCGTCAGAAAAGGGACAATCTACTACCTGGCGATGAGCATGAAAGATCCGCACTTCGACAATAACAACGTGCGTGAGGCGGTCCGCTACCTGGTCGATTACCAGGGCATTAACAAAAGCCTGATGACCGGCTACGGCGAACTGCATCAGCGCCCGATTCAGGCGGGGATGCCCGCCACGCTGCCCGATCCCGGTTACCGGCTTGATGTGCCGCGCGCCCGTGCGCTGCTGGCTGAAGCCGGCTATCCGGACGGCTTCGACACTACGCTGCGGGTGCTGGCCGATCAGCCGTTCCTGAATATCGCCATCGCCATTCAGTCAACGCTGCTGCAGGGCGGCATCCGGGCAAAAATCATTACCGGCACCGGCAACCAGATTTATGGCGCGATGCGCGATCGCCAGTTCAGCCTGCTGGTCGGACGCGGTGGCAGCGGCGTCGAGCCGCACCCCCACTCCAGCCTGCGCGCGCTGGTCTACAACCCGAACAATGCCGACAGCGCCCGGCTGACCAACTTCCAGGGCTGGCGAACCGGTTTCTACGACGCGCAGCTCAACCGCATGATCGATCAGGCGCTGGTGGAACGCGACAAAACCCGCCAGCAGCAGGCCTATTTCGCTATCCAGCAACGCTATGACCAGCTGGTGCCTGCGCTGATGCCGATTTCACAAATGCTCGACTCCGTGGTGGTCAGTAACCGTGTGCAGGCGTATCAGCCGCATCCTTCTGCAACGACCTTCCTGCGCGACGTCTGGAAAACGCCTGAAGCCCTGGCGGGAGGCACACCATGATGATGACCCTGACACGAAATCAGTGCCGCCGCATCAGCCATCGCGCGATGCAGGTGTTAATTACGCTGTTCGGCCTGCTGCTGCTGACCTTTTTTATTGGCCGGGTGATGCCGCTGGATCCGGTGCTGGCGATAGTCGGCCCCGACGCCGACCAGGCCACCTATCAGCAGGTCTACCACCAGCTTGGCTTTGATAAACCGCTGTGGGTGCAGTTTGGCATCTATCTCAATGCGCTGCTGCATGGCGACCTGGGCCACGCGCTGCTCACTGGCCAGCCGGTAGTGCATGACATTCTGCGCGTCTTTCCCGCCACGGTTGAGCTGGCCACGCTGGCAATTGTGATTGGCGCAGGGCTGGGCGTCCCGCTGGGCGTGCTGGCGGCGGCGCGGCGTAACAGCGTCATCGACTATCTGGTACGGATGCTCAGCCTGGCCGGTTACTCCACGCCGATCTTCTGGGTTGGCATGATGGGGCTGCTCCTTTTCTATGCCCATCTCGGCTGGGTCGGCGGTGCAGGACGTGTGGACTTCAGCCTGGATGGCATCGTGCCGCGCCGTACCGGCTTTATGCTGATTGATGCCCTGCTGGCGGGCAACGGTCAGGTGTTCCGGAATGCGCTGAATCATCTGGTGCTGCCCGCCTCGCTGCTCGGCTTTCACTCCATGGCTTACATCAGCCGGATGACGCGCAGTTTTATGCTCGCGCAGTTGTCGCAGGAGTTCATTCTGACCGCGCGGGTCAAAGGTCTGACCGAATGGCAGGTTATCTGGCAGCACGCGTTCCGCAATATCCTGGTGCAGTTGCTGACCGTAGTGGCGCTGGCCTATGGCTCGCTGCTGGAGGGTGCCGTGCTGATTGAAACAGTCTTCTCCTGGCCCGGTTTTGGTTCCTATCTCACGGGCAGCCTGATGCTGGGCGATATGAATGCGGTAATGGGCTGCGTGCTGGTGGTGGGTCTGATCTTTGTGCTGCTTAACCTGATCTCCGACCTGCTCTATCAGGTGTTCGATCCGAGGACCAAAGTATGACTATCTCGTTTGATGCTGCGTCTGTCAGTCCTTCCCGCGAGCGGCTGGCGCGCTGTCGGCGGTTTGCTGCCCGCTGCGGCACTTTCCTCTGGCGCATGGCCTGTAATCCCCTGACCGCCATCGGCGGTGGCATTGTGCTGCTGCTCTGCATCGTAGCGTTGTTTGCCCCCTGGATCGCACCGCATCACCCGCTGATTCAGGATCTGGACAACGCCCTGATGCCGCCCGGTGCGGCCCACTGGTTCGGCACTGATGAGTTTGGCCGGGATATCTTCAGCCGTCTGGTGTGGGGGGCGCGCATCACGCTCTACATCGTGCTGCTGGTCTCAGTGACCGTCGGGCCGCTGGGCCTGCTGCTGGGCGTGACCGCGGGTTACTTTGGCGGCAAAGTCGATGGCGTGCTGATGCGCGTCACCGATATCTTCATCTCCTTTCCCAGCCTGGTACTGGCGCTGGCGTTTGTGGCGGCGCTGGGTCCGGGTCTGGAGCATGTGGTGATTGCAATTACCCTCACCGCCTGGCCACCCATTGCCCGTCTGGCGCGCGCTGAAACGCTGTCGCTGCGCCAGGCGGACTTTATCTCGGCGGTGCGTTTACAGGGTGCGTCGCCGCTGCGGGTGCTCTGGAAGCACATTATTCCGCTCTGCCTGCCGTCGGTGATTATCCGCATCACCATGAACATGGCGGGCATTATTCTTACCGCCGCCGGGCTGGGATTTCTCGGGCTGGGCGCGCAGCCGCCGGACCCGGAATGGGGCGCGATGATCGCCAGCGGCCGCACCTACATGCTGGAGTGCTGGTGGGTGGTGACCGTGCCCGGTCTGGCGATCCTGATTAACAGCCTGGCATTTAACTTCTTAGGAGATGGCCTACGTGACCTGCTCGATCCCCGCAGTGAGTAACGCCTCGCCGTTGCTCGACGTGCGCGATTTGCACGTGAACTTTGTTAACGGACGCCAGATCACCCCGGCGGTGCGCGGCGTCTCCTTTCAGCTCGGACAGGAGAAGCTGGCGATTGTCGGCGAGTCCGGCTCCGGTAAATCGACCGTGGGCCGCGCCCTGCTGCACCTGCATCCGGCCAGGGCGCGCATTGAGGCGAGCCGGATGCAGTTTGGTGATATTGACCTGCTGCACGCCAGCCCGGCACAGATGCGCGCCATTCGCGGTAAACGCATCTCCATGATTATGCAGGATCCGAAATATTCCCTGAACCCGGTGATTCGGGTTGGCGAGCAGATCGCCGAAGCCTGGCGCAGTCACCATCGCGACCAGAAAGCGGCGGCCCGTCAGCGGGCGCTGGCGATGCTGGAAGAGGTGCAGATCCGCGATCCTGAACGGGTTTATCAGCTCTATCCTCATGAGATTTCCGGCGGTCAGGGGCAGCGGGTGATGATCGCCATGATGCTGATCACCGAGCCGGAACTGGTGATTGCCGATGAGCCGACTTCTGCGCTGGATGTCTCGGTTCGCCTGCAGGTGCTGGCGCTGCTGGACAATCTGGTGAAGGCGCGCGGGCTGGGGCTGATTTTTATCAGCCACGACATCAGTCTGGTGCGCAGCTTCTGCGATCGGGTGCTGGTGATGTACGCCGGACGCGTGGTGGAGTCGCTGGCCGCCAGTGAACTCGATCGCGCGCAGCATCCCTATACCCAGGGATTGCTGGCGGCACTGCCCGACCTTGATCACCGCCGTACACGCCTGCCGGTATTACAACGTCATGCCAGCTGGTTGACGGACTAAGGAGTACGTGATGATTGATGTGAAAAATCTCAGCCTGAGTTTTGGTGATGACGCTCGCCAGCGTCAGGTGCTGTTCGACGTAAATCTGCAGGTGAAACCGGGTGAAATTTTCGGGCTGGTGGGCGAGTCGGGATCGGGCAAAACTACGGTACTGAAGTGCCTGGCGGGACTGTTTACTCACTGGCAGGGTGAGCTGAGCATTGATGATCAGCCGCTGGCGCACCGCATCGATCGGGCGCGCTGTCGTCAGGTGCAGATGGTGTTTCAGGATCCTTATGGTTCGCTGCATCCGCGTCACACGCTGGGCGACATCCTTGAAGAGCCGTTGCAGATTCAGGGTATCGGGCAGCGCCAGCAGCGGGTGGTGGCGATACTGGATAAGGTCGGGCTGAATCGCGCCTGGCAGACACGCTATCCGCACCAGCTTTCGGGAGGCCAGCGTCAGCGCGTGGCGATTGCCAGGGCGCTGATTTTAGAGCCACGCGTACTGCTGCTGGATGAGCCAACCTCCGCACTGGATGTCTCGGTGCAGGCGGAGATCCTGAATCTGCTCAGCGATCTGCAGCAGCAGGAGAACCTGACCTATCTGATGGTGACACACGATCTGGGCGTGGTGGCGCATCTCTGCCATCGCGTGGCGGTCATGCAACAGGGTAAGGTGCTGGAGACGCTGGATGTGCCGACGCTGGTGGCGGATCGCGCTGCGATGCCCTATACGCGGATGCTGGTCGAGGCGAGTCGCCACAACCCTCCGGCGCTTGCGCAGCAGAGCTGAAGAGCAATGGACGCCGAGAGAAGATAAAAAAAGGCCGGTCAGACCGGCCTCGTGAAATCGGATGGCTTAGTGCGTCAGCTGACGCACAAACGCAACGATCTCCTGATTTTTGCCATGCTCAGACAGGCACTGCTGGAAACGCGGGCCGCTGACCGCGGTACGCACCAGTTCAGGATCGATAGCGCGCAGGGTGTCGAGATAGTTATCTTTAATTACCGCAGCCTTAACCTGATTCAGCAGACCGGCATTGCGTACCTGCGGCTCTTTACGCTCTGGCGGATAGCCATTGCCCTTCTCACCGGTGAACGCTTTTTCAAAGATAAAGCGCAGATTCAGTTCTGCGCCCCAGCCAAACCCTTTGGCAAACGGCAGCGCCAGTGCGTTACCGTTGTTAATCTGGGCAAACAGGTAGGCATCCGCCGGATCGATACAGTAGCCGCAGTTGACGCCCGGATGGATGTTAAGTGACATCAGCGCGCCCTGCCCGGTGCCGCAGCCCGCGACCACGAAATCCACGGCCTGGCTGTTGAGCAGTATGCTGGCCTGAATACCGAGGTGAATGTAGGTCAGATGGTGATCCTGCTCATCGCTCATACCGACGTTGAAGACCTGATGGCCCAGCGGCTGTGCGACGCCTTCCAGTTCTTTCAGCACGGTAACGTTTTTAGCGGCCTGGCTGTTTTCCATCATTAACGCGATTTTCATGATCTACCCTTATAAATTAATTGAAACACCGTTTCATTTTAGTGAAAAACCACTAAAGTGCATGAACTAATTCACCCGAGTGCTGTGAGATCCATCACAAAACGGTTACCGCAGCAGGGGCAACCGCAGGAGGATTGCGATGTTTATCTACCATAAAGAGCGACCATTGGAAGATCTGGGCAACGGCGTAACCCGCCGCGTGCTGGCGTACGGCGGCACCATGATGGCGGTAGAAGTGATTTTTGAGAAAGAGGCTGTCGGCCCGCTGCATCACCATCCCCACGAGCAACTGACCTATGTGCTGAGCGGACGTTTTGCCTTCACTATCAATGGTGAAACGCGTGAGGTGGGCGCAGGAGATACGCTCTACAAAGCGCCCAATGTGGTTCATGGCTGTGTCTGTCTTGAAGCAGGTGTGCTGCTGGATACGTTTACACCGCAGCGCGAAGATTTCCTCGCCGCTAAATAATTCACGCGGCCCAATGGGCCGCCTGTTTAACTGCCCAATGCTGTGTCTTTTCCCTGCCCGCCGGATTTAACTTAAAACCGGTACAATTTTTCTGAAATTCCGTTCACTCCTAACTGAATGATTAGCCAGCACTTCCTCTTCAGCCGCGCTGCGCTTAGCCCCGGCTTAAAAATCATTCAGGCAGATTCCTGTACAAAAACCGGATCGTTGTATAAGTTTAATAGCAACATCAGTGCGTTTTTTAACCCGAAACAGGACAATAATATGCCAATGCAAAACACCCTGACCCTGCCGGTGAACCATACCATCCCGGTCAAAAATGAGTTCACATCATCCTTTGCCGCCTCTGAGCAGGACAAACTCAATTTTCTGATTGAGGAATTACTGGAAGCAGGCAAAGAAAAAAGCTGCATGGAACTGCTGCGCCATCTGGCCTCTGCGGACAGTGCCGAAGAAGAAGCGTGCTGCCGCGAACTGTTGACGTTGCTGATGGCACAAAAATGATGCCTGTGGCTGGCTGTTCAGCGCAGCTTCACTACGCTTCGGGACGTTCATCGATATTCCGCACATACGCCTGACCGCATTCCGCCGTTCAGGCGTATTAGTGTCTGTGTAAACATTGCCTGGTGTTCTCAACACCATATTGCCCACAGCTACGGATGCTGATCCGGGTGGTCAATGCGGGTTTACTTACACGCCCCCAGCCTCTCATTGCTTATCCCTCCATGCTTTTGTTAGCCTGAATCGCGCATCGACGAGACGCGTCTTACATCGGCCGCACGGTTTATTCCCCGTCTGTTAAAGGAGTGACATGTTCATGACCTCTGCACCTGCCACACTGCATCTGCTGTGCGGCAAAATTGCTTCAGGAAAATCGACGCTGGCGGCTCAGCTGGGTGCGTTGCCCGGTTACGTCGTCCTCAGCGAGGATCAGTGGCTCGCCGCGCTTTACCAGGACGAGATGCATTCAGTGGCCGATTACGTGCGCGTTGCGGCAAAACTCAGGAAGGCGATGACGCCCCATCTGGTGGCGCTGCTTAACGCGGGTGTCCCGGTGGTGCTCGATTTTCCGGCCAACACCCGGGCAAATCGTGACTGGATGCGCTCGGTGATAGAGGCGTCCTCTGCTGATCATCGCCTGCATTATCTGGACGTGCCGGACGCACTGTGTAAATCGCGTCTGCACGCCCGTAATCAGAGCGGCGAACATGCCTTTGCTGCAACGGAGGAGCAGTTCGCGCTGATTACCCGCTATTTTGAACCGCCGCAGGAGGAAGAAGGCTTTCATCTGGTGCGCCACGTTTAACGTCTTCTGATATCAGGAGAGTCCGAGAGCGGCAAGCACGTCAGCAATCTCCCGACAATCGGCAGCAGAAAGCGGCAACAGCGGGCGCGGTACACAGTCGCGTTCAGTCAGCCCCAGCAGCCCTGCTGCGGCACTGATCACCCGGAAACTGCCGCCGTGATGGCGGAACAGTGCCCACAATGGCTGAAGACGATCGGACTGCGCTCTGACGCTCGCATAATCGCCTGCGGCTGCCGCATCGGTCATCGCTTTTGCGACGCGCGGAAACAGCCCGCCGCACACCGAATACCAGCCATCACAGCCTGCAATCAATCCGTTGGCGGCAGCGGCATCACCGCTGACGCCAACCGACACGGAAGCAGGCAGCGTGCCGCGCAGTTGCATGAGGCGATCATTCGCTACTGATTGCTCCGCCGGTACACCCGGAATTTTCACTGAACCCACACCAGGCAGTTCAGCGATACGGCCCAGCAGCGTATCCGAAAACGTAAAATGGGTTGTGCCCGGATTGTCATAGACGCAGATCGGCACCGAGGCGTAACGCGTTACGGTCTCATAGAGCGTGAACACTTCCTCCTCTTTCAATGCCTGATAACCCAGTGGCGGCAGTAATAGCGCGGCGGCACCCGCCTGCTGCGCATCTTCCGCCAGCGCCAGCACCTCGTCGGTGCTTACCGCACCCACGCAGATCATCACCGGAATCGAATCTGCATGTTCCACAGCCAGCGTTGCGATGCGCCTGCGCTGCGTGCGGGTCAGATACGCATAGCTGCCGGTTGATCCCAGCACACCAAGGGAGTCGACTTTTGCCTCCGTCAGCCTGCTCAGCAGCCGCAGAAAGGCCGCTTCATCGGGGTTACCCTCGGCAAAGGGAGTAAGGGGAAAGGCACTGAGTCCGCTGAACATATCATCTGCTCCATCGTAAGAATGCGTTGCCTGGCTGACGTTCGTCCGCACAGCCATATTTCGTTACGGGCCGAAGCATCGGTTGGCTCCGCCCGCTATTTTTGCGCCATCACCCTCTTTACTCTCGTCTGAAGGAAGATAGCGATGATTGTCGTACTGTTTGAAGCTGAAGCCCGCCCCGAACACCAGATGCGTTATCTGCAACTGGCCGCTGACCTGAGACCGCTGTTAAAGGACAGTGATGGATTTATCTCTATTGAACGCTTTCAGAGCCTGGGTGATGAGAGAAAAATACTCTCGCTCTCCTGGTGGCGCGATGACGCCGCGGTGCAGGCCTGGAAACATAACCTCTGCCACCAGGCCGCACAGCGTGAAGGCCGTGAAACCCTCTTTGCCGGTTATCGCATTCATATCGCCGCGCTGGTCAGAGAATATGCCTCACAACAGGGAGTAAATTAACATGTTCGATATTCATGTGATCCTGCAAAATAGTCCAGGCACCCTTTCCCGTCTCGCCACGCTGCTGGGCCGTAATGGAATCGGCCTGGAAGGCGGCGGCCTCTTCTCGTCTGGTGCGCAGAGCCATGCCCATTTTCTGGTTGCGGAAGGCGAACGGGCGCGTGCCGTGCTGGAAGCGGAGCGGATCACCGTCGAGGCGGTAAATGTCCCGTTGATTCGCAGGCTACCGCAGCAGCGTCCTGGCGAGCCTGGAGCGATATGGCTCGCCTGAGTTCAGAGACCCTTTGCCGCAAGACTCTGCACGGGCGGCTTCACACTGCCCGGAATCCCCTTATCTGCCCGTAACAGGCTTATGAATTCTGTCACATTTTCGCAAACTCACCTCAGAGCCGATAACACGCCGACAAAATCGGCAGTCTCTGTAACTTTATGAATCAAAATGCTTTTAAATAGTAACCCTATGAAATCATGCGGTGCGCACATTAATCATTGTCCTTTTTGCACTTATTTAGCGCCGGGCACTGATCCACTCTTCAGTCACAGGCGCGGCAAAAAGCGTCATACCTTACTGGAGTTACTGATGCAGACAACCTCACCCATGACTCACCGCGCCAGGATTGGCGCCATTTTTCGTGTGACCTCTGGCAATTTCCTCGAACAGTTTGATTTCTTCCTGTTCGGTTTTTATGCCACCTATATCGCCCATACCTTCTTCCCGGCCAGCAGTGAGTTTGCCTCACTGATGATGACCTTTGCCGTGTTTGGTGCAGGGTTCCTGATGCGCCCGATTGGCGCAGTGGTGCTGGGGGCGTACATCGATAAGGTTGGCCGTCGCAAGGGGCTGATCGTCACGCTCTCCATCATGGCGGCAGGCACCTTTATGATCGTGCTGATCCCCTCTTACCAGAGTATTGGCCTGTGGGCACCGCTGCTGGTGCTGATCGGCAGACTGCTGCAGGGTTTCTCCGCAGGAGCAGAGCTGGGCGGCGTGTCGGTTTATCTGGCCGAGATCGCGACGCCGGGCCGCAAAGGCTTCTACACGAGCTGGCAGTCGGGCAGTCAGCAGGTCGCGATTATGGTCGCGGCGGCGATGGGCTTTATCCTCAACGCGGTGCTGGAAGAGAGTGCCATCCGCGAATGGGGCTGGCGCATTCCGTTCCTGTTTGGCTGTCTGATTGTGCCATTTATTTTCGTGCTGCGTCGCAAGCTGGAAGAGACGCAGGAGTTCAGCAATCGTCGCAGTCATCCTGATGTGAAACAGGTGTTCCGCATTCTGCTCAGTAACTGGCAGGTGGTGATTGCCGGGATGCTGATGGTCGCGATGACCACCACGGCGTTTTACCTGATTACGGTTTACGCGCCGACCTTTGGCAAGAAAGTCCTGCTGCTGAGCGCCTCTGACAGCCTGCTGGTAACGCTGCTGGTGGCGGTATCTAACTTCATCTGGCTGCCGATTGGCGGCGCGATCTCCGACCGCTTTGGCCGCAAACCTGTCCTGGTTGCCATGACCCTGCTGGCAATCGCCACCAGCTATCCAGCCCTGAGCATGCTGGCGGCGGCACCGGGCTTTTCCATGATGCTGGGCGTGCTGCTGTGGCTTTCAATGATTTATGGCCTCTACAACGGCGCGATGATCCCGGCACTGACCGAAATCATGCCAGCGGAAGTGCGCGTGGCGGGCTTCTCGCTGGCCTATAGCCTGGCAACGGCGCTGTTTGGTGGCTTTACCCCGGTGATGTCGACCGGCCTGATCGAGCTGACCGGCGACAAAGCTTCGCCAGGTTACTGGATGAGTTTCGCAGCTGTCTGCGCACTGGGCGCAACACTGTATCTCTATCGCCGCACCCGCAGTGCCGTCTCACCTGTTCATAAAACCGTTAGCTGAGGAAATGAAAATGAAACTGAAAACGATGTCGCTGTACGCTGCCCTGCTGTTCAGCGTGGCGGGCAGCGCCACGGCGCAGGCGAAAGAGCTGACGGTAATGATCTCCGGCGGATTTAAAGCGGCATGGGATACGCTCTCGCCACGCTTTGCCGAACGTGAAGGGATCACCATTAACACGGTTGCCGGTCCGTCAATGGGCAAGACGCCACAGGCCATTCCGGCGCGGCTGGCGCGCGGTGAACCGGCCGATGTGGTGATTATGGTCGGTGATGCGCTAAGCGATCTGCAAAAAAAGGGGGCGACGCTGCCGGGTTCACGGGTTGAGCTGGCGGACTCGCGCATCGGTGCGGTGATCAAACAGGGTGCCACGCCAGTGAAAATCGGCAGCGAAAGCGCACTGCGTACCACCCTGCTGAACGCCTCTTCTATCGCCTACTCTGACAGCGCCAGTGGCAAATATGTGAGCAGTCAGCTCTTCAGCCGACTGGGCATTGAGGATCAGGTGAAAGCGAAGGCGGTCAAGGTTGAGCGCATTCCGGTGGCCTCCGAGGTCGCGGCCGGTAAATACGCCATCGGCTTTCAGCAGGTCAGTGAACTGCTGCCGGTCTCCGGCGTCACCTTTATTGGCGAACTGCCGGACACGCTGCAATACACCACCCGCTTTGCCGGTGCCGTAGTACGCAGGTCAGCGCAGCCGGACGAGGCGGCGAAGCTGCTGCACTGGCTCGCCTCGCCTGAGGCGCAGCAGGCCGTGCACGCCAGCGGCCTGCACAGCGTAATGGTGTCAAAACCCGCTAACGTCGCTGATACTGTTCAATGATCAGATTCTCCAGTTCGCTGGCGATATGCGACAGCGTCCGGCCATTCTTGCGCAGCAGTCCCACGGTGCGTTTCACCTGCGGATCGGTTAACGGCACCGCCATCAGCAGGGCGTGATCGTAGCCTGGCATCGACATGGCGGGGACGGCAGCAATGCCCAGCCCCGCCTCAACCATCCCCAGCATGGTGGTCACGTGCCGGGTTTCGCAGATACAGGACTTCTCCGGCATAACCGCCTGCAACGCCAGATCCAGCAGGTTGCGATTGCCGGAGGTTTTATCCAGCCCAACCCACTCATACTGATAAAACGCCTGCCAGCTCAGACTCTTTTTGCCGGCTATCGGATGGTCACGCCGACAGGCCGCCACATAAGGATCGTCCATTAGCGGCTGGAAGTGCACATCCGGCTGCGAGCGGCTGGAAAAACTGATGCCGAAGTCGGCCTGCCCGCCAATCACCGCGTCATAGACGTTGGCCGCGCTGCTGTCGATCAGCTTCACCCGCACTTTTGGATAGCGCGCCTGAAACAGCCGGATGATGCTGGGCATAAAATAGTAGGCGGCTGACGGGACGCAGGCCACGGTAATCAGACCGGTGCGGGCTAAGCTCACTTCACTGAGATCGGCCATCACCTCTTCAAAATCCGCCAGCAGCTTTTCCGAGCGCTGAGCAAACGCATGCCCTTTCAGCGTCAGCGTGACGCGGCGCGTGGTCCGCTCAAACAGTTTGATCCCCAGCGTAGTTTCCAGCTTGTCGATCCGGCGGCTCAGCGCGGACTGTGAGAGGCAGATCGATTCCGCCGCCAGACGAAAATTGCCAAACTCCACCAGCGCGCGAAATGCGTAGAGATCGTTGAGATCGAAATTAACCGGCATAAGTCCTTCTATCCGTGGTCTGTCAGCGCTAGCAATTAACATTGAGGAAACGTAACAATAACATCATTGTTCTCACTGATCTCATTGCCACCTGCTGCTGACGGTAAAACCTTAATAGGACGTCTCCACCTCATGCAGAAATCGACCCGGATAATCGGGTTGGATCGCGTGCTGGCTGCTGTAGCGGCCAAACAGCTTATAGCGGTTTAACGCGATGCGGTCGTAGGCAAAATTACTGATCGCGTCGGGAAAGTGGCGCAGCACCGCCAGCCCGCGCCACGGGGCAGGCAAATGCTGCATCACGCGGAACACCGCCTGCGCCCGCAGCCAGTGCTGATTACCGTCAATGTAGACAATGGTGCTGATGTTATCTTCCGGCATACCGGCCCAGCGCAACAGCGCTTTGCCCTGCTCGCTCTGTACTGAGGCAAAACGGACCTGCCGCGCCAGATGGTGACGCAGCAGAAACTGAACCCAGCCGTTACATAGTTTACAGACGCCGTCATAGAGCACGGCGCTTTCACCGGTTTGCAGATACGGGGGTAACGACATCCTGCAACTCCTCACTCATCTGATGATGAGCTGAAGTGTAGCGGGTTCTGGTCAGTTGCTGGTGCAGCCAGCGGATAACGGCCGCAAGATCCTGAGCGCAGGCATCCACTTCACACACCGGCCCCAACGCCATCGGACTGGCCTGGTGCGCCAGCTGGCGCAGCTCCGGCAGATACTCAGCCCCCGGATGACCTGGCAGCCGCTGCGACAGTCGCGCCTGATAGCGCGCCACCGCCACCTCCGGCTCAATCCTGAGCCACAGTTCGAGCGCCTCATCGACACCCGCCTGTTTCAGTCCCTGCTCCAGCAGCGCGCGCGGCTGAAAACCAAACCAGGCATCAATCAGCCAGATCTGACTGGCGGGTGCCTGGTCGACGATGTTCCAGATCGCCTGATAAGCCGCGCAGCCCAGTTGCCGGTTGCGCTGGCGATCGACTGGGGAAAAAACCTGCATAAACGGCTCTTTCAGGCTGTCGAGTGTCAGCACCGGCCAGCCAAAATGTTGTGACAGCGCGTGCGTCAGGGTACTTTTACCCGATGCCGGAATACCGTTAACCAGCACCACGCGTTTGAGGGGGGTATTTTGCGTCATAGAATGTCGATAACCTCCGCCACGCTGCTGGCCTGACGTAACCGGACCAGCGTCTCCTCATCCTCCAGCAGCGACACAATCGCGCGGATCCCCTCTTCGATATGCGCGTTGCTGTCGCGCGCGCCAAACATAATCACGATGTCCGCCTTGTCACTGCCTTCAAACGAGATTGGCTCATTCAGCAGGATCAGACTGAAACAGTCGCGGATCACCCCCGCTTCCGGTCGCGCATGGGGAATGGCGATCCCCTCCTCGAACACATAATAAGCGCCATGGGCCAGCGTATTGGCGATCACGGCATCAGGATAGGTGGCATCGAGATAACCGCCGCTGACCAGCGGTTCGGCAGCCAGTGCGATAACCTGACGCCAGTCCGTGGCGTCAATCCCAATCTGAATAGCGTTTGCCTCTTGCAATAACTGCTTAATCGTCATCAGCTCTCCTTAAATCGACTGGCGAACCACATTGCGTAATTCATCGATTTTGACAAACAGCGCATCAATTTCATTGCGGTAGCGACGGCTTTTCGCAAACAGGCTTAATGCACGATTATATTCCAGCATTAATTGTTTTTGCGTTTCGCCATCACGCGGATTAATCGCCAGCTGCTGCTCCAGTTGCGTTATTTTCTCGCGACTTAATTCCGCCAGATGATCCTGCTGCTGCTCGCTGGGTGGTTCCGCAGCCTGAGACTTTTTGAGGAATCCAAACATAGGCTCTCCTGCCCCGCATAATATTGGGGTGGCTAATATAAACTGAGAATAAAAGATCGTTAACGCATTAAGCCGGTGATGGCGGCACGTGTCATTACCGGAATAACTGCATTTTCTCTACCAGTACATTGGTTACTGCATCATTGGCCGGTACCAGGAAATTACGCACGCTGTCATTGACCTTGCCTTTTTCAAAGGTCGATTTGCACTGCGCTACCCACTGCACGTTCATTTCGGTGCCGACATTCACCTTCTCAATCCCGCTGCTGACCGCCAGCCGCATATCTTCATCGCTGACGCCGGTGCCGCCGTGCAGCACCAGTGGCGTATGCGTTGCCGCCGTAATATCCGCCAGTCGCTGATGCTGAATATGCGCTTTACCGGTGTAAAGGCCATGTACGGTGCCGATAGAGATCGCCAGCATATCGACGCCCGTCTCTTCGACGAAACGGCGAGCATCTTCCACGGGCGTGAACGCTATCGCCTCCATCTCTACGCATTTACCATCTTCCGACCCGCCAATGGCACCCAACTCAGCCTCGACCGAGACATTGTGTGGCCGCGCCATATCGATGACCCGGCGGGTATTCGCAATATTCTCGTCAATGGGCAGATGGGAGCCGTCATACATGACAGAACTGAATCCGGCATCAATCGCTGTCTGAATCGCGGCTAAATCGGAACAGTGATCCAGATGCAGACAGGTCGGCACATTCATACTCTCTGACAGCGATTTAATCGCATCAACCAGCAGCTTGTGGCCAAGATATTTCGCCGTGCCTGTAGAGATCTGAATCATTAACGGGCTGTTGGTTTTCTCTGCCGCTTTAAAATAGGCGGGCAGCATCTCCAGACAGTGAAGATTAAACGAACCGACCGCTTTAAAGTCACGCTGTTTGGCCAGCTGTAACAGATCGGCGAAGTTATAAAGTTTCATGGATTTTTTCCTCCTGAGGTTTGGTCGATTTGCCATTAACAAACCAGGCAAGCGCGGTAACAAAGGCAATAAACAGGGCGACGAACAGCCAGTTATTCTGGAAGGCATGGCCGAGCACCAGGCCGGTACTGATCACGTCGGAGTCACTGAAGGTGACGCCGGTAAAGCCGTAGCTCTCCAGCATCGGCACCAGGATGGCAGGCAGAATGGTGATAAAGAGTCCATGGACGAAGCCGCCGATCATTGCGCCGCGCCGTCCGCCCATGGCATTACCAAATACGCCGGCGGTGCCACCGGCAAAGAAGTTGGTCAGCAGGCCAGGCAGGATCATCGCCAGACCAAACATCGGGAAGACCAGCATGCCGACGATGGAACCAAGTGTGGTGGCAAGGAAGCCAACGATCACCGCGTTCGGGGCGTACGGAAACATCACCGGACAGTCCAGTGCCGGTTTCGCATCCGGCACGACGCGCATCGCGATACCCCGGAAGGCAGGCACCAGCTCGTTCAGCAGCAGACGGACACCGCTGTAGAGCACGAAGACCCCGGCCACGAACTGAATCGACTGCATAAAGGCGTACATCAGGTAGTTCATGCCGTTGCTGTACTGGGCAATGAAGGCCGGACCGGCTGCCACGGCGGGAATCAGGTACATCGGCACCATCACCAGCGCCATCGACAGATAGGTATCCTGCAGAAACTTAAAGTTATCGGGCAGCTTCAGGTCTTCGGTGGAGCGCGATCCTTTGCCAACCACTTTGGCGACCGCCGCCGTGACCAGATAACCGATGGTGCAGAAATGACCCAGGGCGACATCGTCAGAGTCGGTGATGCGCCGCACCACCGGCTGCGCCAGCGCGGGCATCACGACCGCCATGATTCCGCCAAAGATACCGCCGGTCAGGATCAGCGGTAGCCCGGTCAGCCCCGCTTTATAACCGATCACCGCGCCAATGGTCGCCATCCACAGCAACGCCTGGCCGGTCAGGAAGATGTATTTAAAGGGCGTCAGTCGCGCGATGATGATATTGACGATAAAGATCACCAGCAGCGTCAGCGCGACTTCAGACCCCAGCTCACGGTTAGCCAGCCCGGCAATGGCGGCCACATCGGTGATATAGCCGCGCATGCCAAAGCCATGGGTAAAAATAGTATTGAGGAACGTCAGGGTGCCTACAATAATATTGATACCCGCCATCATAATTAAAAAGCCGAGCAGGGTTTTAAAGGTGCCTTCCACCACCTTGCCTGCCGATTTTTTTTGCAGCAGCAGACCAATCAGGGCAATAAAGGCGATCA
>Ga0308162_1000968_pt1 | contig 25814 bp, 29 predicted proteins | sample PhySR2_FD_201370 | JGI IMG/M metagenome (GOLD analysis project Ga0308162, IMG submission 201370) | Phyllosphere microbial communities from UC Gill Tract Community Farm, Albany, California, United States - DLSLS.R2 | ecosystem: Host-associated > Plants > Phyllosphere > Unclassified | place: USA... | reverse complement strand
AAAAGGCGGCCGGAACCGCCTGACTGTGCTGATTACCCTTTCCCGCCCTGCTGAATAAAGTGGCCACCGATGTAAACGGCACTCTGACAGGTCATAAAATGACAGATTTCATCCATGATCTCCTCCGCTCTAAACTCTCTCAGGCCGTTGGTTCGGCGCTGCGCGTTCACAGCAGCTTTATACTGACGCAGGATTTCGCGGGTTTGTGGTGACAGTTCCATTTTTTCTCCTTTGCGGCAGGGCTTCCCCTGCCGGCGACATCAGTTGCTGAATACAAAGCCGTCGTGCAACACATAGCTGCTGCTGAACAGGTCGCGGGCATAGGCTTCATAGTCGAAATAAGAGCGCAGCGGCTCCGGCACGTCATTCAGCAGGCCGTTGTCTTCAACCAGCTCATACGCGTAATCTTCCTCCGTTTCTGCCTTCCCCCTGTACGCATCATCAAACGCGTCAAAATCACACCCGCCCGAATAATCCGCCCACGCAATAAAGGCGTCTTCCCTGCCCTCTTCTTTCGCCTGCTTCCAGGCCGCGATGAAATCCCAGTCGATAGAGGATTCAGATACGAATTTAGACGGAATGCCCTCCCAGTCCTGAAACATAAATTCAGGATCTTCTTCAGAGGCGTGGAGTTCGCGACACGCGTCGTGAAACTCGTCCTTTTCCTCAAATTCAGTGAGATCAAACCATTTCCCGAAAATGCTGCCGCAGTTGTATTTATGGTAAGTCCCGACGTATACCGCTGGTCCGCTAAATGTCATAAGAAATCCTCCGCAGTCAAAGTAATCACCGTTCCGGCCTGTGCCGTGACTGAATGACAGCCCGGTGGAAAGCGGAGTGTTCAGGAGCGACACCACAGGCCGCAGCGCAAGCGAGCGGGAGACGGGATTACGCACGGCGCTGGCGCGAATTTCTGAGCGGCGGCGCGACGGAAGTAAGCGCGGCGGAGCGAGTGCGAACGGGCGAGGATGGCGAGCGAAGCGATCTCTTGAACACGCAGCGGCCGGGCTAAAGTGAAGTCACGGCACCGGCCGCAGCACGCACGGACCGGTTTTTCTGCCCTGTCCCGCCGCATGGCGGAATATAGCGGCGCGCAGCAACATCCTTATTATTTTCTTTCGCCCGCAGTCCGGGTTTATCGCGGCCCGACTAAGCTGACGGCGCGGCACTTTCCCTATGCCGGTTTCCGGCCGCAGAACGGGAAGCGGCAAAAGAAACGGTTCAATCGAACATCACTACGATTTAGAGCTTGATTTACTTGGGCCTTTTGGAACCGTTGATTCGTTATATCTATCTTTAAAAAACTTTAGTCGGGCCAATATTTCTTCTTTAGTAGCAACCTTATGTTGTAACTTTTCAGCATCAGAGCTTTTTTTAATATTACTTACCGCAGATGTTGCATCTGAAGGAGGATTAGGTGTCGGATCAGACGGTGGATGAGAGTTATTTGAATTATTATTTTTTGGCCTAGGGTTTGCAAAAAATGAAAGCGGAAGGATTATTGCTTCACTATTCTTTCCTAACGCTAAAACATTTGCTCCCATATGAATTTCGCTAGTGTTACCATCACTACTATCATCTGAATCGCTATCGATTTTATAAAACGTAAGTTCTTGAGAATATTCAATAAATTGATCATAACTCATACCGCTTACAAAGAGATCTTTAGAATCGACCTTCTTTGTTATGTCAAAATATCTCATACAGCATAAATCTAGTGACTTCCCATTTTCTCCAAGCTTACCGGCGATAACATAGTGAGAATTTGAGTTTTCGTTGTCTTTTAACATAAATTTTGCAAATTCATACCCGGTCTTTCCCGATTTGTATTTATCATATTCATCTTTGAAGTCAGATGGCCTTCTCTTGAACTCAATAATGAAATAAGCATTATCCTTTCTAGTAATTGTGTCGCCTATTGCTTCTGGATAACCTGACAAAGGACTCAGTAAGTCTATCCCAAACTCTTCTGATGCATTTAAAACAAATCTATACTCAACAGTTTTTTCCCACCATAAATTTCCTACTAATTGTTTTTTTTCAGCAGTAGTTTCTATAGATTCGCTGGTCATCTTCTTTCTCCATGAGGTATAAAATATCTACAGAATGCCTAACTTACCCAACCTTGCAAAGATGTAATTAATATCCCTTAGCTTTTTATTTAAACGGACTGCTAGGGTAAGTGCGCATAAAAACCTAATCTTATGTGGCTCCCTCCAGCCCACAGTTTTGCCGGCTCGTCAAACCCCGCTACCTGATGAGCAAGCAGGCCAGTCCCTCTCACGATTTTATTTTTGGAATATCTTTTAATCTCGTTGTGTAGCGAGGTGACAGCATTTCACGCTTCATCTGCCATGCACTGTCACTCTCTCCCTGGCCCGCGAAAAAAACTTTTCCTCTCCCTGAACGATTAATACCGTCCAGTGCTGCCATTAACGCGTCTGCGTTCGCACGCGGCTGCTGCTCACTAAACATGTCAAACTGCGCAACACCTGACTGGTAAAAATCACCCAGCATGACGCCGGCTTTCGCATACCTGTAACCCTCCTTCCAGATAGTGCTAAGCCCACGAAGTGCTGATTCGATAATGTCCCGCGAGTCATTCGTCGGATAATCGCATATGCGTGAGGACGTATTTGAATACTGCGGTTCATCACCGTGACGACCGGTGGCAATCGAGACGCTTATATGGCGGCAGCGTGAATTCTGCTCCCTTAGCTTTTCCGCCGCACGCGTGGCATACAGTACGATTGCCTGCTGCATATCTTCCAGCTGTGTTATGCGCTGGCCAAAAGAGCGAGAGTTCACTATCTGCTGCTTAGGCGGAGGTGCGTCTTCCAGTGCCAGGCAGGATTCTCCATTAAGTTCCCGTGTCGTACGTTCGACGATGACGTCAAAGTTTTTCCGTATCATGCTGATATTGCTGTCTGCGAGCTGCAGGGCCGTGGTGATGCCCAGCTGGTTCAGCCGCTTACTGATGCGATGACCAATACCCCAGATATCACTGACGTCAGTCAGATGCAGAAGTTTTCGTTGCCGGCTTTCGTCAGACAGATCCACGACACCCCGGGTCTGCGTCCATTTCTTGGCCGCGTGATTAGCCAGTTTGGCCAGCGTTTTGGTCGGTCCGAAACCCACGCCGATTATCAGTCCGGTTTCTCTCCGGATGCGCTCACGCATCTGCTGGCCAAATGTCTCAAGCGGGATAAGTCTGCCAATCCCGGTAACGTCCAGGAATGACTCATCGATGGAATAGACTTCCTGTCCCGCGGCCATCCCTATGTGTGGAAGATTTGCGCAGTACAGCAGCCGCGATGATTATTTTGATGCACTCGGCCTGAGCCCGGACGAAATCACATTCGATCCGGAACCTGTCGGGCGTTTTAACGTAGCACCAGGCACTAAAGTACTCCTTTTAAACGAACAGGAAGATTCGCTGCGCCTCGACCCGGTGTACTGGGGTTACGGACCGGAATGGTGGGATAAGCAGCCACTTATCAACGCGCGCGGTGAGACCGCAGCGAGCGGACGAATGTTCAAGCCTCTCTGGAATCATGGCCGCGCTATCGTCCCTGCTGACGGCTGGTTCGAATGGCAGAAAGAAGGTGGTGAGAAGCAGCCATTCTTCATCTTTCACAAAAAAAAGGAGCCGCTTTTCTTCGCCGCCATCGGCAGGCAGCCGTACGGTCAGGATCACGGTAAAGAGGGGTTCGTGATTGTCACATCAGCCAGCAATCAGGGCATGGTCGATATACATGACAGGCGACCGCTGGTGATTACGCCTGATGCCGTTCGTGAGTGGCTCAGCAATGAAACGTCCCCAGCGCGTGCAGAAGAAATTGCCCATGATGCTGCCGTTCCGGAAAAAGCATTTACCTGGCATCCTGTCAGTAAAAAAGTAGGCAATATTCATCACCAGGGAAGTGAGCTTATCGGGGCTTTACCCGCAGATAAAGATTAATGCCCTTACGGTTCACAAAACTCGATATGGGTATCTCTCCGCCGGGTATCGTTTCCGGATTAAGCAATCCCGAAGAGAAATAAGGCTGCATATTTCTTTCCCTGAACGTGCAATCGTAACGCTCGCCGCAGGCCCGGCTGAGGCGTACCGCAGCGCAGCGAGGAACGAACAGCCGTGGCGAGGAAGCGTCATTTCACCGATGCCGGCATGGACTGCTTACGCCCGATACATACATTCCGCATTATCATTAAATCAGCCTGGCACTGAAAGTCGGGCTGCCCGTCATAAAATTTCCCATCCTGTCAGACACATGGATTCGCTTTTATTCATGGCCGCTTCGCTCCCTCTTGCCAGATTAATTCACCTCAATAATACTGTACATATAAACAGTAAAATAAGAGGAGGAATTTTATGCGCAATTTCAACAGAGTTTCTGCAGTAACACGACAGCATAACCGGAGCATCTGGTCATGAATCCGGGTAACTATGCAGCAGGCCTGACATTGCTCTGGCCACCCCTGTTTACGCCCCGCGTCCGGGTGCCGCTGTATGCCGATCCGTGCGCCGCCGGCTTCCCCTCCCCCGCTCAGGATTACGTTGAGAAAGAACTCGATCTGAATGAGCTCTGCATCCGCCGGCGCGCCTCGACCTTCTTCGTTCGCGCCAGTGGAAACAGTATGCGGGACCTCGGGCTCTGCGATGGTGACGTCATGGTGGTTGATCGGGCAGAGAATGCGGCTCACGGCGACATTGTGATCGCGGAAGTCAACGGCGAGTTCACCGTCAAGCGTCTGCAGCTACAGCCCACGCTGGCCCTGCTCCCGATGAATCCGGCCTATCCGGTAATCTATCCGGAGGAACTACAGCTGCTCGGTGTTGTTACCTGGTTCTTTAACAGTACCCGGGCCCGCCGGAGGTGACCATGTCCATGTTTGGCCTCGCCGACGTCAACTCATTTTACGCCAGCTGCGAGGCATTGTTTCGCCCCGATCTCCGCGGTAAGCCAGTAGTCGTGCTGTCGAACAACGACGGCTGCGTCATCGCGCGCAGTGCGGGCGCAAAAAAACTGGGTATCAAAATGGGTGCACCGTGGTTCCAGATTAAAAATCAGAACTTTAGCGAGCGCGTTCATGTATTCAGTTCCAATTACGCGCTCTACCACAGCATGTCTCAGCGCGTCATGACCGCGCTGGAAGAGATAACACCCCGCGTTGAGCAGTATTCCATTGATGAGATGTTCCTGGACCTGACCGGCATTGATTTCTGCGAAGACTTTGAACATTTTGGCCGTCGCCTGCGCATACACGTGCTGGCTACGACCGGCCTGACTGTCGGCGTCGGTATGGGGCCGACAAAAACTCTGGCTAAATCAGCTCAGTGGGCCAGCAAAGAGTGGCCGCAGTTCCGTGGTGTATTGGCGCTGACGCCGGGTAATCCCAGGCGTACCGCAACCCTCCTGGCGAATCAGCCCGTGGAAGAAATCTGGGGTGTCGGCCGGCGCATCGGTAAGCGACTCAATCTGGTGGGTATTGAAAATGCCCTGCAGCTGTCGCGCGCCCACCCTGCCCTTATCCGTAAAAACTTCAGCGTGGTGCTGGAGCGAACTGTCCGGGAACTTAACGGAGAATCCTGTATTCCACTCGAAGAGTTTGTGCCTGCGAAACAGCAGATTGTCTGCAGCCGGTCCTTTGGCGATAGAATCACGTCGAAGGTGCTGATGCAGGAGGCGTTGTGTCAGTACGCAACCCGGGCTGCGGAGAAGCTCAGAAAGGAGCGGCAGTTCTGCCGGCGCATCAGCGTCTTTATCCGCACTTCGCCGCATGCGCAGGGTGAAATATTTTATGGGAATAGCGCCGGCGAGAGTCTCACCATTCCAACCCAGGACACACGTGACGTGATTGAAGTAGCCATGCGTTCGCTCGACCGCATCTGGCTTGAAGGGAGACGTTACATGAAGGCCGGGATAATGCTCGATGACTTTACGCCGAATGGGGTCAGTCAGCTGAGCCTGTTTGATGAAGATAAGCCACGTGCAAACAGTGCGCAGCTGATGAAGGTTCTTGACGGGATCAATCAGTCCGGGCTGGGAAGTGTATGGTTTGCCGGTCAGGGCGTGAATACGGAATGGAAAATGAAGCGGGACATGCTCTCACCGGCGTGGACCACGCGCTGGAGTGACATCCCTGTGGCGCGCGTAATGTAACCTGTACCGCAGGGCACAGCAGGCAAGCGCATATCTGTTGCCCTGCCTTCTTATGAAAACTGCTGCCTGAACTCATCCACAATGATCAAAGGTTTGCCCGGGCGCTTTCCACGGAAGTATCGTCCGCGCGGAACCCTGTCTTTGCGCGAAAGCTGATGGAGCCAGTCATCAAAGGCCGGGCGGCGCCTGCGGACTGGGCCCTTAAACATATCGGCTGACTGGATACTTGTTGTGAGCATCATTCCGTGTCCACGCATCTGCGTCAGCATGCAGTTCAGTTGTTCCTGTCTTTTCATAGATTCCTCTGCTTTAAGGATTCATTCATCCGGAATTTTTCTTTTTCCAGCCGCCGTTGGCCAGGAATGCAGCGCGCGAAACGCAGGCGCCCCATAACAGTTGCATACCGATTTTGATCAGTTCACTGGCATCATGCATGAAGAAAAGCGGCACTATAAAAAGCGTGCTCAGCAGGAACCCCCATTCAGCAGCGCTCTTTCTATCTTTATCGCTCATTGAACTCATCGACTTAAAGCCCAGAAACCCAGAAAGCATTATTTTTAATCTGTTCATATATCAGCTCGCACGAACACAGATAATAACGAATAGTCATATAATCATATAGTCATATAATCATATAATCATATAATCTATAGATTATTGATGCTTTGTCATCCATTCATTAATGAGCTCGATTGTTACGTCTGTCATGTCCCTGTCATGCTTCAAACAAGCCAGCTTAAAAGACTTGTGCAGATCTTCAGGAATGTTCATCTGGAGTTTTTTCGTCGGTAATCCCGGCTTGTGGATAGCGTCAACCGCATGCATTGTACTTTTGCTTGCACCGAGTTTCATTTTCATTGGCATAATTCCAGAATGTCGTTTGTTAGTACGTCGATTTCACCTTTGGCATTAGAATCATCTGTGTCAAAAACGGTGCCGCCATCAAGCATTGTTTTGATGTAACTCTGCCTTTGTGTCGTTCCTGTCCGTAGCGCGGGAATGCCAGTATCCTCAATGGATGCCTTAAGAACGCCCAGCATTTTGGCAGTATTCACCTTTTTGGTTATTACAAATCTAGCCTTGATTGGTTGTAGTTCTTGTCGAGCTTCAATCACAGCAATGATGGCGCCACAGGCAGCAAAATCCAGCGGTGAAGGAGTAACAGGGATTAAAACCACGTCAGAAACCATGACTGCAGCAGCTGAAATAGCAGATATCGCAGCCGCACCATCTATGATTATATAATCATATGATTTCAAAGTTTTCCTTACCGAGTAGACTTCTTTTTCTGATCCGGCATCGGCTACGTCAAACAGGCATTTATCCTCGTTATACCAGTTTCCGATACTACTTTGAGGATCAGTATCAACCACTATTACTTTGGAACCTCTTTTTGCGATTGCTGTAGCTACATTTATCGAAGTAGTCGTTTTACCTACCCCGCCCTTACCGTTCAAAAATGAAATGACTTTAGCCATACACATACCTTTAGAAAGTAAAATAGCGCCCTAAAAACTGTAATCCTGTAATCCTGTAATCCTGCAATCCTGTAATCCTGTAATCCTGTAATCCTGTAATCCTGTAATCCTGTAATCCTGTAACTATACGTGCGTAAATTGGAAACACAATCAAAAAGATTATTTGATTACAAAATCATGCAATCCAATAATCATGTGATTACATGATTGTTTAATTACGGTTTCGATTTTTTATTAAGGATTAGTTTAAGTTACTGAAAAATATAAATTGTTTTTTTAGTGATACGTTGCATGTGTTTTACATCAGGTCTTACTTTTGAGCATCGCAACAGCTTCAGTGCCCGGCATGTGAAACTGCACCCGGTGTCTTGCTGCCACGTCCAGCGCAAATACCTTCGTGTAGACCTCAGTAGATTTCATGCTCTTGTGGCCCATCAGGCTCTGCAGCGCCTTCAGCGGAATGCCCGCATAGAGCATGTGCATGGCGTAACTGTGCCGGAACGTGTGTGGCGTTACCGGCACGGAGAACGTGACTCCGTCACATGCAGCGGCGTCGACGGCCTCGTTCAGCCAGGTCCGCACCGTTCTGTCGGTTACCGTCCAGAGCCTGACCTTTTCAGTCCGCCCTGACTCCGGGCTGCGACGCTCCAGCGGAATTTTCAGCGTGGCGACCATAATCTCCAGCTGGGCTACGTACTGCGGATCGGAAAGCGGAACCAGCCGGTGAGGGACCAAACCTGATGGCGCCCTGCCTGGGCCGCGGGCAGCTTTTTCCCCGCGCTGCTTCAGCGTGGCCAGCTGCACGTAAGGGTAGGGCGGTGCAAGGCTGAAATCCCCCCGGGCCAGCGCAAGCGCTTCGTTAATACGTGCGCCTGTATTCCAGAGTGTTGTAAACAACATCTTCCTGTGCAGATCCGGCACATAATGGAGAAGGGCGCTGACCTCGGGAGCCAGCAGGTACTGCGGATACTCATCATGTTGAGCGGCCATCTGGCGGAGTGCCAAAGCGGCGGGATAATCAATCGCAACAGGCAAATTTGACACTCCCGAATGAGCACCTGTAAGCGAGGGTATAGTCGCATAGTTCATATTTTATTATCTTTTTCAGCAGTGTTAATTTTTTTTTGTTCAGCCACCTTTGCAGTAAATGAAGCCAAAGAGCGATTTACCCTTAAGGCCTGTTCTGACAGCCTTTTTCTCTCCATACGCCACGTATACCAAAGAGAATGTGATGCCACAAATTTGTTTCGAACAATAGGGGTCTTGGGAAAATTCGCCAGCTTACGTAACCGGGAGGCAAGGATAAGCGCCTTAAGTCCAAGCTTCGTGTAGTGATAGCGAAGTTCTGATTGATATCCACTATTTATGGGAGGAAAAAAGCGTGCTGACTCAATCGTGCGATCTGCTTCAATTTTCTGTACTGGCAATTCATGAATCTTGTACATCAACCTTACCGGTAGCGAGCGCCAGTCTCCGGTTACTAAGGAGTAATCAATTTCAGGCCTAACATGATTAGTGAGTGAGTTTTCGCAACCTTCAGTCAGGTTTGACACCAAAACATGACTGGCGCAATTCTCGGCAAACTGCTCAAGCAAAAAAACCAGTTGGGTCGCAATAAAGTATTGTTCCCGCTGTATTTTGTCTTCCGATGCTAGTTTCTCCCGTCTCAGCGTGAACCGGTGTGTCAGCATTACCGCCGCAATCGCCGCGCCGGCAGTGATAAGTCCCGTGGCCACGTTCCCCCAGATCCCGGGGCCCTGATTAATAACTTGCATCGTGACAGGATGAGTGATGGCGTTCGCCACCGCGTCGGATGATGAAATCACGCTGCTCATGATCAGAATCTCTCAGCTTCGATGATAGCGCTGACGGCCTTATTGACGGAAAAAGGCCGCACCTCATGATTGGTAAATTTCACCTTATAGCAGAGGTGCTGCACGTAGCCCCCGTTATCCCGCAGCTCGTAATCCACCTCAAAGCCCGTTATGTGACGCCCATTGAGCGCGTAGCCAGGTGTAACGTTGCAGTAGCGCGTAAAGAGGTCGGCCAGCTGGTCAAAAAGCGCTCCTTCGGTAACCGGACCGGAGGCCCTGACTTGTTCACGCTGATCCATGAAGTAATCGACTGCGGCTTTTTTTGAGGAGAACGTCAGGTCTCCTATTGTCACACTCTTCCCACGAGCCATAGATACCCTTTATGTCATCAAAGTAACCATTGATGAATTAATTATCACGCCCTGAACTTTATTTAGTTGCTCATGTAATTGTCATGCCCATGATAATTACTATCCCATCCATAAGCCTGCTCATTTTCTCTAATGGCAATTACCGTACGCCCTTACCGGCAAGATCCGACTTTTACCCGATTCGGCAGTAACCGGAAGCGTAGCACGGCGGCAGGGCGCGGAAAAGCCCGGCGCTGATAGGTCCTGCAGCCGCCATCACCCCATATCTTGTATGTTATCCGCCTCATAAAGCTACTATATGTAGTGCTATGTGCAGAAAACCGCCATCCACACCGGAAGATCCGGTTCTTCCTTTTTCCGGATCTGCGAAGAAATGAGAAGGGACAAGCGTTGCTATAGCATTAAAATCATCACATTTAGTAAATTCAAAAACATCACTTTTTTCAGAAACTGAACAAATAGATTAATAGATAATAATGAAATGCTAGGTTAGCATGAAGAAAAAACAAACATGAAAGGATCGATGATGCTCAGCCAGCTTAATCTGCGTTTTCATAAAAAGCTGATCGAGGCGCTGAAAACGCGTGCCGGTAGCGAAAATACTTCGGTCAACGCCCTAGCCGAACGCTTTCTAGATGACGGACTGAAAACGGTCGCCCCCGGCGACGGGTATTTTCAGCTCATTGCAGATCCGGATGCCACCGTCCGGCAGCTGTACCGGCATATCATTCTCGGACAGACCTTTGGCACAGCTCCGGTCTCCCGGGATGAGCTCCGCTTCATCCTGGTCAATGCCCGGGAGGCCTTTATTTGTGGTAAGAACAGAGTGGCCACGCTCCCGGCCCTGAGCACTCTGCTCTACATCACCCACGACCTGCTAGCCTGGCAGGCTGAGAATGACCGCCCGGTGAATGGTCACTATTTGAAGGGGATCTTCCGCTTGGCCGGGGAGAACTGGACGCAGGAGTTTGACGCCTTCCTGGCGGAGCTGCGGCCCGTATTGGATCAGATGTATGCCGAACACCTCCTGCGTCCGCTCGAGAGCGACTGTTTTAACCTAGCGGAGGTGCCGGACGCAGTGCTAGCAGAAATCTTCTCCCTGCCGCGGCTGAAAGCCATTTTCCCGCTGGTTCTGCGCGGGCTGGACTGGCGCGGGGAGAAGGCCAGAGATCTGGCTCAGGAGCTGCGCCCGGTAATTCCAGCCGTAACGGAGACCATCGAGGCCGGCACCCTGCGCCTTGAGATCCGCATCGACGGCCAGCACCCCGGCGCGCGCCCAGGCGCCTGGTATGAGACTCCGCGGCTGCACCTGCTGATTACTGGTCAGGACTTCGTTGTGCCGTACGGCTGGGAAGTGTTCTCCGAACTGCTGGGCCTGTTCACACTGTATGCACATTATCCTGAGGCGCTTGCGCACGGGCATCAGGGAGAGCGCGTGATGTTCTCGCCGCCCGGACACGTCACGAAGGAAGGATTTTTCGGTATTGACGGCCTGCGAATTTTTATGCCGGCAGAGGCTTTTGAAGCGCTAGTCCGGGAGCTGAGCATTCGATGCGCGAATGGCGCGCTGACGGAGGCCCTGACGGGGCTGCGCTGCCTGTACGGAGATCTGTAATATGAAAATACCAAGGCAGCTGTGGAATCAGAAAGGACTTGATGCGGCAGTTGAGGATGTACCTGAGGATCGATACGGCTTCAGTAATATCGCAGAAAATATATCCCGATCCATTCTTTCCCTTCCACAGGGGGCTTCAAATGTAGTCGGAATAGAAGGGGCATGGGGATCGGGTAAAACAAGCCTCCTAAATCTGATACTGAAAAACCTTGCCCTGAACAAAGATGGGCACACGCATGTGCTGCATATTTCCCCTTGGCTGAGTGGCGGCACTCCGGTTGAAGCGCTCTTTCTGCCTGTTGCCACGGTTATCCAGCAGGAAATGGAAAGACGCCATCCTCCGAAGGGTTTCAAAAAACTCTGGCGTAAATATCTGCTGTCGCCGGAAGCGCAGAAAGTTATTGAGTATGCTCAGGATACTTCCTCGCGCGTCCTTCCGCTGGTTCAGTATATCGGACAGTTTTCCAGAATCATCAACTGGATAGCAGGTGGGATAAAGGTATTTTCAGACAGCCGTCTGGCTGTTAATCAGAAAACCACGACAAAGCTTCGGGCTGAAATTGCAGGGCAGCTGGTCAGTCTGGATCTGAAGTTCATTGTTGTCATGGATGATCTGGACCGACTGGAGCCATTCCAAGTGGCGGAAGTGTTCAGACTGGTTCGTGCAGTAGCCGATCTGCCTCGCTTTACCCATATTCTCTGTTATGACAGGCAGATTATCACTCATGCCGTTGAGCATGCGCTGAATATCGGAGACGGCAGCCGTTACCTGCAGAAAATCATTCAGCTCAGTTTTAAACTACCCCGGCCTGAAGCCTTTGACCTACGCAATGAATTTCGCCAGCGAGCTGAGCAGCTGTATCAGCAAATTAATAATCAGCCGCAGGATTCAGGAATGGCAAGGGATCTCGCCTCGGTGACTGATACGTATGGTGCCGGTCTTTCGACGCCACGTGAAATTCATCAAGCCATTAATTCCCTGATTTTTCTTTATCCGGGCATGCGGGATTTTGTTTATTTCCCTGATTTGTGCCTGCTCCAGCTTATACGGGTGACAAACCCGGCTCTGTATGATTGGACAGAGCATTACCTGACAGAACGGTCTGTGATTGAAGCTGGCCAAGGCATGCTTTCTGACGGAGAAAAGGCTGAATTCCGGGAGGGACTTATCAGGTGTATGAAGATGCTGAGGGCTTCGAATACAGACTCATATCTCACTCTCGCCGAATGGATCCCCGGTATAAGTGGACACGATAATGAATATCTGAATCTGTTCGAGCCGGTCAGTGAAGATTTTCGTCATATCCAGATTACAGATAAACGACTCAGCAGCCTGACGCACTGGCGATATTATTTTTCCTTCTCCTCACCTCAGAATGTTCTGCCCCCTGAATTTTTTAACCAGCTTTTTGAGCTGGCTGGCGTACCGGAAAAACAGCAGCAGCTTTCTGAATTGCTGCTCTCAAAAATTAACAGTGTGGGTAGTCTGTCCGGAACTTGGTTCGAACATATACTGAGCAGACTGACTCCGGGCCTGATAAGAGAACGCAATTTCGAAGAGTGCGCAGGGCTGGTTCATTTTTTCTTCGATAACACCGATGAGGTGAGCTCTGGCTTCCGGATCCGTAATCCATGGTTTTCCCTGCGTGAAATGAGCATTAATCAGGTTGTACGGCATCTGCTGAAGCATATGCAGGCTATTGATGAGACCAGAACGGTTACGCGGATGGAAACGCTGATTGTTACGGGTGCTTCGCCGTTCTGGATAGCCGATTTTATGCGGGATCTTATCTGGGAACACGGACTTGCTCAAAATGCAGCACCTTCGCCTTCAGACGCTCTTTTCAGTCGCGATATTACGGAACGGTTGCGTGACAGGTTTGCTGAACGTATGAATCAGCCAGAACTTCAGGCACAACTTCTCCTGCACAAGTTTATTCTGGGGTATCTCTACGCATGGAGAGACATGAGCTCGGTCGAAACCGTTAAACGATGGGTCAGAGAGGTGACTTCCACTGACGAAGGTCTTATTGATCTGTTGTTACGGTTACAGACAAGCGTCTTCAGTTCTAACAAAGGGGCATATCGCCGCATTGCACGTAATCAGGTCAGTCCGTTCTTCGATGACTGGCCTGCAGTTGAGGAAAAGTTGGAAGGTATGCTTTCCGGCAACGAACTGACGCCGGAGCAGGAAGTGCTTAAAACTGCGCTTGAAAATGACGACTGACCAAGAATTAAGGCCGCTCAGCGGCCTTTTTCTTACTCAATGAAGGGGTCAGGCACTTAATGCTTTCTCCTTGTCAAAAGGAACACCGGCATACGCCAGTTCGCTCAGCAGCTTCCGTTTCCATCCATCATGTTCATCAAGCTCGGTATAGAGTACGCCGGCGAGATCGGAAGGAATTTCGATATCACCCTTCTTAAGTACCAGTACTTTCCCGCGCCCAAGCTTACCGGCGAAATATCCGAGCTCATACAGGACGTTCTGGCGTGCACGCAGACGTTTACTTTCAGATGCCAGGGCATTTCCGCTATCGTCCGGAGTCATCAGCACGATAGCAAAGCTGACATCTCCTGACTCCGCTTCAAATTTCTCAATAACCGTCCTTGAACCGTCAGGGCGTTCAGAAAGGATGATTTCCTCTAGGCCTATCCGGGATATAAAACGTGCAACAGACTGAAGGGCATCATTATCATGGCCATGAACAATAAAAATTTTTCGAGAAACTGGACGAAATACAGCAGGCTAGGGGTCATGTTCATTTTCAACATATTGCTGGTAATCCCGGACGAACGGGATAAGAAATGAAGAGGTAAATTTACGGACAGATTCGATAATCCTGCGATCATGGAAGAATGTATGACAGAAATTAAAGGAAAAATTATTATCTGCTGACATTTTCTCGATAAGCAATAACTTCAGGCCCAAAATCTCAGCGGGTTCTTCCGGCCATTCCAGCACGGCGGAACCAGCCATGCTGGATTCAGTACCTCTACTCCTAGCCAGAAAGCCATCAAGATCAATATTTCGGGTCAAGCGCTCATTAACTGCTTCCAAGCTCTCTGATTGCAATAGCCGGGCCATTTGTTTAAGAGGCTGCTGGTAGTTCTGCACATCAGCGCGCTGAAGATCGAATACGCAATTTTTAAGCGCCTGAAAGATATCAATCGCCATCTTGCACACTCTCCTGTCTTTTTTGTTCTGCACTGTCCAGAATCTGTTGACGCAGATTTTCTTTCATATGTTCGATTAACGGACTGATCATAGGATTAGTGGCATAACCAGAAACGCGTTCATCCACCATGGAGTAGGCTTCCTGAATCGCGTTCTCAACGCTGCCAGGATCATCAGCATCAAAACTAACATCATAACTACCGTTTAAGGCTTCCGTTGCTCTTTCAACCTCTTTTAGCTGTTTCTGCATGTGGTCTAAGCCTGTGATTTTGACGCCCATAGCAGCTCCGGATAAGCAATATGTATTAGCTTTTATAAATAGCACGCAGAAAGAAAGAGATCATGGATATCAGTCAAATTCTACGTGGTTTCATCAAGATCCGGTTCTGCCTTTTTTCGGATCTGCGGGAGTTAAAAGAAAGAAGCTGAAAAGTCAGAAAGGAGTCAGTGATGCAAATTATGTCTTTTGATGCAAAACTCAGTTGACCGGCAATCATAAACTGATAGTATTCATTTAAACCACTTACGCATCAAAAATTCGAGAATCACAAATATGACCTTTCAGGAGCAGGAGCCGGACATTAACAAGACCGCCACCCTGACGGTGCGAAACATCCCTCTTGATGTGGATGCCATGATTACGCTGCAGGCTGGTCTGGCCGGCAAATCGAAAAGCGATTTTCTGAAGGAATTTCTTACCCAGGAATTTCAGGATCTCATCAAAAACTTCAGCCGGACCAGTCCCCTCGTGGATCTTATGGACAAAGAACTTGGGAAACAGTGGGGCCTTAAAGTGGCAAAGCACTGGTATGAAAACCACATGATCAGTGCAGATAACAGCAAGTACAAAGTGCAACTGGATCTGGCCACGCATGATGACCTGCAGCAGATCATGATGAAAAACATGCCGTACCTGCAGCTGCGAGCCACGCAGGTGTTACACGGGCAGTTTGCCTACGTCCCACGTGGTCTTTCCCTGACGTTTTCGCTTTTTAACGAGATAGCCGGCCGCGATGCACGGACAATCGCCCGGGTATATGAAGAGATTTTTTACATGACCGGCATGGAAAAATTTTACCGTGACATCAACGCCGTTCGTGCAGAAATGAAGCTGGAGCCTGTAGACGGACTCTGAAACGAGAAAAGCCACCCCGAAGGGTGGCTTTTCCGAACTGCTATTATCGCGTGAGACCTCTTGAGAGGCGGCTCCGCCTTGATGCAGGCATTAGGCCATAAACTGACGGTGACGTCAATTATTTTAACCCCTGCTGACAGGAGATTCGTTACTGATGAGCCTAGAAACTTACATTTCAGCTGAACGGCTGGATATTTATGAAAAGCATCTCAAGGTCGATACCGGGCAGGTCATGGCCGCATATCATTGGAATAAAGCCCTTGCCGGTGCGATGCTGCCCGCAATGCAGTGCCTCGAAGTAACCCTCCGTAATGCCATAGATAAGGCGGTACAGTCCGTGCCAGTTCCGGGAGCCACCGGCTTATGGCTGACAGACCACAACTGGATCTTCAGCCTGCCACGCTATATGGGTAAGAAGGCCTGTCCTAAGCTCAGCAAGCGTTACATGATGGCCAAAAAGCTTACAGATAAACAGGATGCACAGGGAGTCATGCTGGATCAGTACGGGCACAGGATCATCGCGCGTAAAGTGCGCGAAGAAATGCTGGTAGACCAGGCGCGGGATACTATCGCTGGCGAGGGGAAGACCATTACCCCGGCGCGGGTTATTTCTCAGCTCAGCTTCGGCTTCTGGACCACTCTTCTCGGCACCAAATACGAGGACAATAACAGTAAATCCCTGCTGTGGCCTAACCTTGAAGGGACCGTTTTCCCGCATGCCCCTCCGGGATATGCAATGCCGGACATCAGAAAAGCTTTCAACCGCATCCGCGCTTTACGAAACCGGCTTTCGCATCATGAGGCTCTGTGGAAATTCCATTATGATGATCCGAATACAGGACTTCCAGATTACAATAATCCGGTGTACGGCGCACAGGCCAGCTGCAGTCTTCTGAGAAAGCACTATGATGACATCCTGGAAATGATTGGCTGGATGAGCCCTGACAGACAAAAAACGTTCATCAGCCACTCAGCTAACCTGCGATTTTATGCCTTATGTTCGGTCGACGGGCTTAACAGTTACATTGATCCCGAAAAAGTCGCTGCGCACATAAAAGTTTCCAGAGGCGGTAAAGGGATTAAGAAACTCATAAAGACCCTCGAAAGAAATGAATTTGTCAGAATTGTCAAAGACGGTGAGACAATCATGACAATAGGAACGGATAACTCAATTTACATACCGTAGCCTAGCGGAACACTCAATTTGAATAAGGATGTTTATGTATTATCAGTATACCGACATTAACGCAGTTAAATCAATCATTGAAAATAACGCAATCAGACTGACAAACATCAGATTTCTAAATGACAAAGCAGAATTCTACATAGGCATAAGATACCTTCAGCAGGGGTTCAGGCTTTATAATTTCCATCCTAACGTTTCTGAATCCTGCCAGCAGGCATTACGATATCATGTAAATGACTTTATCTATTCCAACTCAAATAAAATCATTGAAAAAATAGATAATTTGTATGTTGCATCATTCAGTAAGCGAAACGATGTTCTGAGCCAGTGGCGTGGATACGGAATGTATTCAGTTGAAATCAACTTAAAAACATTATATGAGAGCAATGCTGCACAACCACTTTATTTAATGGACTGTAATTATTACGACGATTATGGTAATGACACAAGCCAATATACAGCCAATGTGATTAACACTATTGTAAACGCTTTTACCTTAAGCTGGCAAGAGCATGGAGATAACTCGCTTTTAATACAGCAACTTATTGACTCATTATCTGTATATGCCCTCACCTACAAACATCATTCTTTCACGGAGGAGGCTGAAACCCGACTCATTTATATGAATGACCGAAATACGCGTTTTGTTGAGTTTAGGTCAAGTAACGACATGTTAGTTCCATACATCACTTTGCAATTCCCACCTCAGGCAATAACTAAAATAACTCTTGGCCCTGTCAATGATCAGTTAAGTGCGGGTTCTTCACTGGGTACATTTATTCGTCAAAGATGTAATATTTTTAACCAGCAATTTGGGCCAGATGTGAATTGGCATATTGCAATTAATTATTCTCATTCGACGTTAAAATCAAGGTGATATAATCCTTACGATTGTTAGACTTTTAAATTTTATTTAAAATCAATCAACACTCATTCATCTTAAATTTATAGTATCAATTCAGCGTAAGTCCGGCCAAACGCAGGACCGGATTTTTATTTCGTAATTTTCGGTTACTGTACTGACAGTGTATTGAAATCAAATACCACTAAACCCACCTGCTTTCCGGAACTGCTCTGCAACAAAATCCACGTACTCAGCTCCCTGACCGTTTTTCCTAAATTCTGCCTGCTCATCAAAATCTATGTTAGGCGTGAAATGGATTAACTGATGTTCGCCATATAATTTTAGAGGAGAGTAAAACGCTTGTTTTTTATCATCGGCTAGCTGGCGGACAGCTGACACAGCCCCCCCGACAAGCACATCACACAACTGCACACTGGGACTCAGTTTCGAGTCAACCTGAGATACAGTTTTAAGTTTCAGCGGGTATTCAATGCTTGCAATGTCTGACATTCTGAAACGGGCCGGCGTCTTACAGTCGATTAGCATTTTGAGATACTCGTTGTATTTCAGAAGATTATCAGAACGATCATGCTCGATGTTATAGGATCTCTCTGACATCATTTCTGTACGGGATATGAGAGCCTGAAGGATAACAAAAGCGGCATCAGTCGTGATATAAGGATTCATTATTGCAGAGATGCAATCCGGGTGTTCCAGAGCAAGAGGGCCCAGAACTTCGGGTAAAAGATGCCAGTTTACTGCCCGAACGCATTCTATCAGGGTATTCACCGCTGCCGGAGTTTTCTGGTTCATTGCATTCTGAAAGGCCCGCAGAATGTCATCAAATCTCTTACCGTACTGCCCCTGTCCCACATAATAAGCATAAGAGGCCATGGCGATATTCCCGCCATTTTCATACAGATTTATGCCCTGCTCAAAGTAAAAAGGTTCCACCGCATATTCGATAAACATCTGAACCAGAATGAATCGCTTGTCAGCCAGACAGGTCACGCAAGGGAAATTAGCCAGCAGTTCCTGCTGTAAAGCAAATAGGGGCTTTTGGTTTCCGTCCCGCCTCTTGAGAGAACTGAATTTAAGTTCAGGAGCCTTAAGCTTAGGGAAGTGATTACTGATGAGATGCCGCGCATCGTCATGACTGATGCTGACGGCACTGGCCCCTTGCCAGGGTTGTGAGCGCTGAAGAAGGTCGTGCCCAGTGTATCCAGATTCATCAACAGAAAATACCTGCATTAATTTAGCTCCTTCATTGATATAACAATCAGCCTCTACATTTATTCCCAGTTGACCGGGTCTTGTCCAGAGATTATGAAAACTGAAATAATGCCCAAGATCAGCGCTGAAGGCGCTGTCATAAGTGGGCGCATTGATGCTATGTGTTGCTGAGAACGGGACCGGATTCAGTCAAACCCGGAACAGGGGCACCCTTCCGGGAAAACAATCCCTGTATCCGCCCGTCAGAGCATTACTCTCATCAGGCAACCATCCATATTTCCTGCTCTTTGAGGCTGTTCAGAAACTCACCGCACCACCAGTGAACATCATGATCAAGGATCGATCGCATCAGGGATGTATGGCGGCTTATCCTTTCTTCAAGAGGCATATTCAGCGCTTTTTCGATTGCACGGGCTGTCGCACCGGCATCAAACGGGTTCACCAGTAGCGCATCGGCAAGCTGATGTGCTGCGCCGGCAAATTCAGAAAGAATCAGTACACCGGGATTATCAGGATCCTGAGAGGCAACATACTCTTTTGCAACGAGATTCATGCCATCACACAAAGGCGTAACAAGACCTACTCTGCTGTTTCGGTATATGACAGGTAAATCATCCCGTTCGACATTACGGTGGACATAACTCACCGGTGACCAGTGCATGTCCCCTAAATCGCCATTAATTTTCCCGCTGAGATAATCCATTTCTTCGCTCAGCTTTTCATACGCGGTTACCTTTTCACGACTCGGGGCTGCAATCTGCAGAAGCGAAACGGCTTTCTTCTTATCCGGGCACCGCGCAAAAAATTCCCTGATAGAATGGATTCGCTGCGGAAGTCCCTTAGAGTAATCCAGGCGATCAACGCCAACGATCAGCTCACCGGTGCGCTCCCGGCGGAGCCTCTCATTCAGCTCCCGGCTGCGTTCGGATTCAAGAGCCTGCAAAATCTCTCCGGTATCTATGCCAATGGGAAATACTCCGGCCCTGATTTTACGGCCCTTGAAGAAGAAAGTCTTTTCTCCGATTAACTCTGCATCCGTATGATTTAGGATGTATTTCTGAAAATTCTGGAAATCTTTTTCTGTCTGAAAGCCTACCAGGTCATAGCTCAGTAAAGAGGTGATAAGCCAGGCGTGATCGGGTATGCATCTGATTAGCTCAGGTGGTGGAAAAGGAATATGAAGAAAGAAACCGATGCTGTTTTTAATCCCCTTTTTTCGTAATTCTGTTCCACAGGTGATCATCTGGTAGTCATGGACCCAAACCACATCGCCGGCGGAAATCCGCATGAAGCAGGAGGACGCAACACGCCGGATGGTTCTTTCATAGGAAAGCTTAAATTCCGGGTCATGTTCAGCCAGGTCAGTACGATTATGAAAAACCGGCCAGAGAACAGAATTTGCATAGCCAATGTAAAAATTTTTATATTCCTGTCCGGTCAGCTCAGTCGTAAAGAAATCCACGCCCTCTGCCCGGCGACACGTCATTTCCGGATTATCATGTGAACACACACGGCCATCCCAGCCGATCCACGTACCACCTGACTGTTTCAGCGTGCTCCAGAGAGCGACAGCCAGCCCCCCGGAGCGGGATTCATCAGGGTCTGCAGTTCTGTTTGAAATCACCACAAGTTTTGACATAGTTATATCCTTATAGCGCAGTAGTTATATCCGGAATAACGGCATATTCCCGCTTATAGTAGAGCAGTGAGTCTTTAGTGTTTTCGGTCTCGACTTCTTTAACGCTTCCATACACGACAAGATGCGTTCCCTGCTCCTCAATGCACGTTTTATCGCAGAACAGCACGTGATTCGAATCTTTCAGATAAGGAATCCCGCTTTTATAAAGCCATCCTTTCTGCCTGAATTTCTCTTCGACATCGGACTGGCTACAGATTTGAGCAATTTCAATCTGATCATTGTGGATAAAATTAATGGCAAACGTGTCACTCCGCTCAATTAAACTGGCGAAACGCGAGCTTTTATTAACGCAGAACAAAATTAATGGTGGCGATACAGAAACAGACGTGAATGAGGTAATAGTTATGGCGTTTTTACTCTCATTTTCTGAACCAGAGGAAACAATATATACTGAGCTGCATGTATTACTCATTGCAGATCTCAGACGATGTTCTATAAAAGCATCCGGGGTTTCAGGCTGGGACATATATTTCACCTTAATGACGGCTAATGCGGACTGGCGCAGGGATCCCCTGCGCCAGCGATCATTAACGGAAATCAACAACCGTTTTAAGCTGTGTGGTGGAACGGTACGTTTCGAAGATTTTCACGAGGCGATCGTAGTCTTCAAAAGGACATACCGTTGAAATAAGACCTTTGGCATCTACAACGCCTGAGTGGATCATCTGCAATGCAGACTGGATGACGTTAGCTGTTTTGTGCATCGGGAAACTCTGCACATCGAAGGGAGCAGAGCTGATGTTGATCCCTTTAGAAAGCATCAGCCAGTTGTCGAACTTCTGCATGGCCTGAGAAGCGCCGTATAACAGATACTGACCGCGCGGCACGATTTTTCTCATGGCGATACGGCGCGGGTCGCATTCTTCATCCACGTTCTTGATAGTCGGCAGGCCATCGAAAACATAATCAAAGGTATTGTTTTCAACCATCTCCGTAATTTCTTCAGGCAGGTACGCCTTCTCTGAGAAGAACTTTTCAGCATGCTCGTTTCTCATAGGGTTGTTATCCATGGAAACGATGCTGTGTGGAGCAAAAACTTTCTTGATGATCTGGCCGGCAATAATACCGATAGGGCCCGTTCCCAGTACCAGAACTTTATCGCCAGGTTTTGGCGGGTGAGTTAAAATCGCGCGCATCGCAGCTGTTGTCGGCTCAATTAATGGGGCAACAAGGTCATCCATGTCATCCGGAATTTTGACGGCTGATGCATGATGATCATCCCAGAAATAACGGTCTGTCCAGAACTCGTCTTTTTTAACCTGCCCTGAAAAAATGGGACGGAGCGTACGGTATTCAGCAAAACCGCCAAAATCTGTCTGCCCCCAGTACACAATACGGTCACCGATTTTTACGTTGTTATCTTTGTAGTCTTCGCCAATTTCAACAACCTCACCCAGGAACTCATGCCCCATGATAATCGGATATTCAGAAGGATAAAGATAACCTTCGAAATAGGAGATGTCTGTTGAGCAGATTGAAACGCACTTTGTTTTCAGCAACAAGCCATCCTTTGGCGTTTCCGGAACCGGGATAGTAACCAGTGCGGTTTCTTTAGGCGAGACAAGGTTGATTGCTTTCATGGTTTTCATGGTGAACCCTCATTATTTAAAATGCCAACTGTTAACTTTCTATTTTATTTACTACCGTCTGATCAGCAGTTCTTCTTCCATAATAAACTGGCCAACCATTTCAATACTTGCAGGGGCTAAGGTGATATGTTTTACGGCTGTGTTAATATCGCGAAAACATTTTTCAAGCCGGTCCCCCTCATACACTGAGGTTGCTCCGGACAGGGTGTGGACAATATCAACAATTTTTTTCGCATTACGGGCTGTTGTTGATGCAGATAAACGAATCAGCGCGCTGAGTCGCTGCCCTGAGTACCCATCCTGAATCGCATGTGAGGCGGCATTCTCAATCAGTAACCGGGACGACAGCAGCAGAGACCAGGCATAGCCAATTTTTTCGTGTACGGTATGACTCTGCCTTAATGGAGTTTTGCCACCGAGAGGCACTTTCGAAACCGCCATTTCCCGGAAAGACTCCAGTGCATCCTGCGCTATCCCTAACGTGGTTGGTGCGGACGTAAAAGGCCCGAAGTCGTAATAGCCAATGCCAAACGCGCGGGACGGCCGTTCCGGTGGCGGCGCCAGTAAATCGGGGCCGGGGATAGTGAATTCGTCAGGCACGAACACGTCATTCACTTCGAAAGAATTACTGCCGGTACCCCGCAGCCCCGTTGTATACCAGTCATCCATAAGCCGATAATCTTTTTTAGGAACAAAAAGCATCTGGGTCAGCGGACCGGCATCCGTCATAACCGGCTGGCCCTTCTCAGTCACAACGGCAGCACAGGCCAGCCAGTCCGCATGGGCTGAACCACTGGCAAATGACCAGCGGCCCTTCAGCAGAAATCCCCCTCCGACCCGCTCTGCTTTTCCGCTTGGCGCAACCACACCCACGATGAGTCTGGAGTGATCCTGGAAAATATGGCGGGCTGAAGATTCCGGCAGGTAATCGGAAAGCCGGCTGAGTGCGCCCTGCACCCCCATCTGCCAGGCGACAGAGGCGTCCTGCCTGGCAATGGATTCAATGAGTGCCATACCTGAAGGAAGGCTCAGATGAGCGCCCCCAAAGGCTTTTGAAACCCAGATCCGGTGAACGCCTGCTTCCATCAGCGCGTCCATTACTACGGCGGGGGTTCGCCGATCTTTGTCTCCCTTATCGCGATACTCATTAATAATCTGATGCAACGGCTCAACGTTGATCAACTGATCCTGAACTTCAGGCTTCAGCGGGCGCTGTATATAACTCACTGTTATCTCCCTATAAGAAAATGAAAGTGAATAAGGTCATCAGCGACCAGGATGAACAGAGCGACACCGAAAAAGACTACTGTTCATATTCACTAGTACAGTCGCATATACAAATAACCAGAATGTAATTTTGTGTCAACAAAGTACCAGAAAAACAAAATTAAAATAAAGCATTGATTTATATAACAAAAAATATAAATTAAAAAAGATTCACTTGGTTGCCCGCTGAAAATAAATTGTTAATTTTATGTATTGTTTTCAGTTATCGCCCCGTGAGTAATAATCACGCATATTAATATCGCTAATAGATAAAAGTGCATGTTTTAAACACAAGTCAACGGCTTTGCGGCTCCGGCAAGGGGAAATGCATCACAAAAATGAAGCTGACGTGCTGAAAACATATACAAAACCGGGAATATGTTTGATAATTTACGTACCTACGTACGTTAAGAAGGCACTAATGATTAGACACCATCCGGACCGAGACCAAATCAGACTGGAGCACGTGCTTGCTGCTCTGGGCAATCCAATGCGTATGACGGTTGTACGTGTTCTTGCTGACGGAAGTGAGCACACCTGCGGATCTGTGCTCAAAGGCGTATCAAAATCCACGCTGACGCATCACTGGCGCGTGCTGAGGGATAGCGGAGTGATCTGGCAAACGCCGTCGGGTCGCGAAAATTTACTCTCGTTACGTAAAGAAGATCTGGAGGCGCGTTTCCCGGGACTTCTGACGTCTTTCCTGGCTGCTACCGAAAAAGATAAATTAACAGGTGAAACCGTCAGGCATTTCAATCCGGATGTCTGATAGCAGAAGTGGCTTATTGTTTTTTTTAGGTTTTTTGCTGTTAAGCTGGGGTTTACTGGGAGCAGGCATCGGACCACTGCTCCCGCAGATCAGCGATGCTTTTGGCCTGCCATTACCTCTTACTGGTCAGGTTTTTCTTCTGTGGTCCTCGGGCTTTTGCCTGGGGTCTTACATCACCTCCCATCTGCTTAAAAGATTTCAGCTTTCTGCACTTTTCCTTTCTGCATGCCTCATGGCCTCGGTAGCTATTTTCGGCCTGTCCGTTACGCCATCATTTTTTTTATTCTGTTTTCTCTACTGTATAACTGGTACTGCAGGTGGCATAATTTTCACTTCCTGCCATACTTCTGTTAGCTGGTTTTTTCCTGAAAGACGGCAGGCAGTACTGAGCTTTGCTGATTTTTCATTCAGTGCTGGAACCCTTCTTGCCCCTTTGCTGATCAACATAATAATGAACAGCAATTATCCTTGGCAGATATTTTTTGAAGCCCTGTCTTTTGCGAATATCACTTTAGCCATCCTAATGATTCCTCTCGCTTTGACGTTTTTCCGGTCATATACAGTGGAAATAAAGGTCTCTCCATCCACGGGAAAAAAGACTTCTTTTTCACTGGAGTCTGACGCTGCAGGTTCGAAAAAAACTCTTATAAATTACGCAATTGTTTGTTTTTCAATTGGTTTTATTGAGTGGCAGCAGAATGTCTGGCTGGTAACGTATGCAATGAGTAAGGGTATCCCTCAGGTTTCAGCCAATCATGTTATATCGCTGTTTTCATTAGGAATGCTCGCGAGAAGGGCAGGCAGCATGTTTGCCGGTAAAAGCTACCCTGATTTCAGGCTGGTTCTGCTGGATGACATCATACTGCTGGGAGGCATCAGTGCAATTCTGGCAGGGAAAGGAACAGCGGTACTGGGTGCAGGCAGTTTTACAGCGGGTTTTGCGCTTGGCGGGGTTTTACCAGTTGTGATGGCCTCAGCCATGGCTTCCAGACCATCTCGAGCACCGCTACTTTCAACGATTGCGCTCGTTATGCTGACTGCCGGAGGGCTGTGCTCCGGGATCTATACAGGTTCTGTGGCTATATTTTTCAGCCCGGACTCGGCGCTGACCGCCGGGCTGTTCGTTTCGGTACTGCTGATTGTATCAAGAAGGGCGTTTATCAGCGCCCTGCGCGGACACTCTGCAGCCTGCGGCGGTGCTGGCCATTAAGCCATCGAGCCACCGGTGAACACCACAGACATCTTTAAGCCTGTGTGTTGCCGACGTTTCCTCATCGCCGACCTTCACTGAGAAACCTTCCATTTCATTGACTGCCCTGAATGCCGTCTCATCGGTAATATCATCGCCGACATAGACAGGCGTTCTGCCGCAGAATGCCGGTGACATCATCATCTTTTCAACGGCCGCCCCTTTACTGGCTTTCACGGGCCTGAGCTCGCAGACAAATTTACCGTGCTGAACTGCAAAGGTGTCCG
>Ga0308162_1000967_pt1 | contig 25820 bp, 23 predicted proteins | sample PhySR2_FD_201370 | JGI IMG/M metagenome (GOLD analysis project Ga0308162, IMG submission 201370) | Phyllosphere microbial communities from UC Gill Tract Community Farm, Albany, California, United States - DLSLS.R2 | ecosystem: Host-associated > Plants > Phyllosphere > Unclassified | place: USA... | reverse complement strand
ACGATAATAGAGATCGCGCCGGAAGGCGTTTTTCTCCACGGCGTCCAGTAAGTTGCAGTGGGTTGCCACGATAATGCGCACATTCACTTTCACTGGCTGCGCCGCGCCGATACGCAGCACTTCGCTCCCCTGCAAAACACGCAACAGGCTGGTTTGCGCTTCGAGTGGCATCTCACCAATCTCATCCAGGAAAAGGGTTCCGCCGTCAGCCAGTTCAAATTTGCCCGCTGAACCGCCACGACGCGAACCGGTGAAGGCACCATCCGCATAGCCAAACAGCTCGCTTTGCACCAGATCGCGCGGTAATGCGCCGCAGTTCAGAGCGATAAATGCTTCCTGCTGGCGAGGACTCGCATTATGAATGGCCTGAGCAAACAACTCTTTGCCGGTGCCGCTTTCCCCGCTGAGCAGCACTGTGCTGTCGGTACGACTGCTGACGCGTGCCTTGTGGATCGCCTGCTGCAGGCGGGGTGAATGGCCGCGAATCATTTCAAAGGTGTAACTGGCACTCACGCCCATGATACGTCGGGTAATGGCACGGATACGCTGATTTTCACGCAGCGACAGCACGCGTCCGCCATCCGGCGCGGGCATCAACGATATCAGGCAGGATAGGGGGGCCAGGCCGGCCGGCCTGAACTGTAACTCAAGGTCATTACAGAAAGGCATGGTCAGCAGCGATCTGCCCTGCGGCTGCAGCAGTTCATCAATCGGGGTATCGCGTGGATCCAGCCCGCTGAAAATCTGGCGCGCATAACGGTTAAGCGTTTTGATGCGGCCCTGCTTATCACAGACAATGACACCTTCATTCAGCGTCTCCAGAATGGACTGCTGTTCAGCCAGCAGGCGTCGTAGCATCAGCTGCTGACCGACCGCTTCTGCCGCCGCCTGGACCGTGCCAAGCGTATGAACGTTGAAATTATCAGGCGTGGCGGTCAGGGTCAGCACACCAATCAATTCTCCGTTGTCGTCACGGACGGGGGCCGCAGCGCATTGTCGGCGGCGTTTTCGCAAATCAAACTTCCAGTTTTCACCACTCAGCACATACACCAGCCGCTGTTCAATCAGGCATCGTGCGGTACAGTTTGTGCCCAATACCTCTTCACGCAGAATACTGCCAACGGGTGTCAGGTCGGCACCGCAAAAATGCAGCGTAACGCCCTGCGCATCGGTGAGATTTATGTGCCCGTCAGGATTATAGGCGAGCAAATTTTCCATAATGCTGCGCGCAACAAGAATCAGTTCTGCATTGTTCTCAAGAATCGCCGTCAGTTCGCTGGCTGGCGGAGCAGTGTAGATAAAACAATGTGGATCGATAGCGTACAGCTGCGAACGTTGCCAGGAATGCAGGATACTTTCACGAAGTGCTGGCGGCGGTTCGCCCTGAGTAAAGCTCTGCCAGCTTTGCCATAACAGCGCGTCCCAACTGTCGGCGGCCTCCCTGTCAGGCAGGCTGAAAATCGCCTCGCTCTCATCTCGTAATAACAGTTGCTGGTTCACGAACCACTCCCTCGGAAACAAATGTCCATTTTATGGACATGTTAAGTTGACATGTAAACTTTGTTGCCAGTTTGTGATGTCACGCTGTGTCAGCGCTCACAAAATTTCCCGGATTTTGGTTGGCATCGCCTTTGCAAAGGTTGATGCAATTACCTGAATCAAACAAGCGAAGGGAAATAAGTAGTTATGCGCAAACATAATTTACGCCTGATTCTGTTTATCTGTGCCATTGCCTCACTGAGTGGCGTGATTCTGGGCTATGACGCTTCAGTGATTTCCGGCGTTATCGATCCGCTGACAGAACATCTGAATTTAACGCCCTGGGAAAGTGGCTGGGCGGTGTCTAATGTCATTCTCGGCTGCATTGCTGGCGCATGGGGCGTTGGCTTCATTTCAGATCGTATCGGCCGCAAATCGACACTTATCGTTACCGCCATACTCTTTGTGCTTTCTGCGGTGGGTGCGGCGCTGGCCAGTACGCTGACAGATTTCGTTATCTGGCGGTTAACCGGTGGGCTGGCGGTCGGGATGGCTTCTGCGATTACGCCGCTTTATATCGCGGAGGTTTCACCGAAAGACTGTCGCGGACGCATGCTCGGCCTGCAGCAGATGCTGATGGTTGGCGGACAGGTGACGGTTTATATCGTGAATTACCTTATTGCACGCGGTATGCCGCATCAGTGGATTGTCAGTGAAGGATGGCGCTGGATGCTGGCCTCCGGTGTGGTGCCCTGTGCGCTATTCCTGCTGCTGGTGCCGTTTATGCCAGAGTCACCACGCTGGCTGGCGCTAAACGGCAAAAAAGAGCGCGCCCTGGCCGTGCTGACTCGTCTTTCAAATGCGCAGCACGCCGAGCGACTGTTACAGGAGATCCTGACGTCACACCAGCATGACAACGCTCGGACCAGCCAGCGCGGCATCCTGCGGGATGCGCGAGCACGCTATATCCTGATGATTGGTTGTGCCATTGCTATCTTGCAGCAGATCTCCGGTATCAACATCCTGCTGTATTACGCGCCATCCCTGCTGCAAAACATCACCGGCAGTACCCAGTCTTCCCTGTTTCATAGCATTTTCCTTGGCTTTGCGCTGCTGGCTGGCGTGGCCGTTTGTCTGAGTACCATCGATCGTCTGGGCCGTACGATGCTGCTGCGCTGGGGGGCACTGGGATGTGCGCTCTCAATGGCCTTCACCGCCTGGGCGTTTATCGCCAATGCTGGCGGCCTGTTGCCGGTGATTGGCCTGTTAGCTTTCGTGCTGATATTTGGCCTTTCCTGGAGCCTGGGTGCCTGGCTGCTGATCTCTGAAATCTTTCCTAATCGTATTCGCGCCGTGGCGATGGGCTATGCGTTCGCCTCAATGTACGTTGCGAATTTTATCGTTACTCAAAGCTTCCCGATGATGAACCGCAGCCGGTTGCTGATGGACCACTTTCATGGTGCCTTCCCGCTGATGTTATGTGCGGTGGGATCGCTCATCGCGTTCTGGTTTGTCCGCCGTTTTTTACCGGAAACCCGGGGTGTGTCGCTTGAGCAAATTGAACCGCTGATGCTCTCCAAATCCCGTCGTTTCGCCGCTGATGCGAAGCGACCTGATCAAAACCCTTCCTCGCCCGCCTGGGCTAAAGCGAAATAATAAGGAGTTAATATGAACCATCAAACAGTGCGCGTGGGTTTAATTGGCGCAGGTCGCATGGGCAGTTTCCATGCTGAAAATCTGGCCTGGCGTGTGCCAGGCGCCATCCTCGCGGCAGTCGCCGATCCGCTTCCTGGCGCGGCGGAAAAGCTCGCCAGCCGTCTTGGGGTCAGTAAAGCTTACAGTGATCTGCATGCGCTGCTGCAGGATGATGAAATCGACGCCGTTGCGATTGCTGCTCCGGCCAGGACGCATGCTGAGTGGGTGATTGCAGCGGCCAAAGCGGGCAAACATGTGTTCTGTGAAAAGCCGATGGCGGTCACGCTGGAAGAGGCTGATCGCGCCATCGCAGCGGCAAAAGAGGCTGGAGTCGTATTACAGGTGGGCTTTAATCGGCGCTTTGATTCCGGCTTTGCGGCAGCGATTGCGGCGGTAAAAAACGGTGATAATGGCACGACGCAGCTTAGCCGATCGGTAACGCGTGACCCTGGCCTGCACGACCCCGCCCCGATTCCGCAGTGGACAATCTTCCTTGAAACGCTCATCCACGATTTTGACACCCTATTGCACTTCAACCATGGCGCAAAGCCCGTTGAAGTCTATGCGCTGGCCGATGCACTGGTTCGGCCAGACTTTAAAGATAAAGGGCTACTGGATACCTCTGTTGTCACGATTCGCTTCGACAACGGTGCCATTGCGATTGCTGAGGCAAACTTTCAGGCGGTGTATGGCTATGACGTACGCGGTGAAGTTTTTGGTAGCAAAGGCATGCTGCAGGCGGGCCACATCAATGCCAACCACTGCGTACGTTACACCGCCAGCGGGATTGCGGTCGACACGTCGCGACTGGATTCAGATCTGCTTCGCGAGGCCTATGTGGCAGAAATGACCGAGTTTGCCCGCTGTATCCGAAGTGGTGAAACGCCTCGCGCCACGGGCGAAGATGCGCGAAATGCACTGGAAATCGCGCTGGCCTGTATTGAATCTGTGCAGCGCAACCTGCCCGTCAAGCTGGGAGTTCGCTGATGTCCGGTTATCAACTTTCCGTATGCGCTGAAATGGTATTTCTGGAACTGCCATTTGTTGAGCGCGTAAAACGCATTCACGAACTGGGTTTTGGCGTCGAAATCTGGGGATGGGCCAGCAAGGATATCGATGCACTGGTCGCGACCGGTGCGCGCTTTACCTCTATGACCGGTTATCTGAGCGGTAATCTGACGGATGAGACGGAAATCCAGCAGCTGCTGCAAAGCGCTGAAGCGTCGCTGGCCGTGGCCGCACGTCTCAACTGCCCGGTACTGAATCTGCATGGCACGGGCCTTGACGAACGCGGTCTGCCGGTAAAACCCGTGACAACAGTAACGGGCGCAATGTGGCTGAAGGCCGCCGATACGCTGCGGCAGGTTGCGCTTCTCGGTGAACGAGCCGGGCGGGTTTTTACCCTCGAAAATCTTAACTTGCCGGTCGATCATCCCGGCACACCCTTTGCCCTGGCATCTGAGACGCTGGCGCTGGTCGAAGCGGTCAACAGCCCGGCGCTGAAGATGAATCTGGATCTCTACCATGCACAAATTGGCGAAGGCAATCTGATTGAACTGCTGCGACGCTGCGGCACCGCGATTGGCGAAATCCAGGTTGCCGATGTACCAGGCCGTCAGCAACCGGGCACCGGCGAGATCAATTACCGTGCTATTGCCCGGACGCTACAGGAGATAGGTTACAGCGGCACCGTCGCCATGGAGGGATGGGCCAGCGGCGATAGCACGGCGGCTATCCAGCAGTTCCGCGATCACTTTACGTTGTAAGCAGCATGCGTCGGGTATTTGCCTGTTACCCGACGCACAATAAAGTTAATGAAAACAATAACAACCTCAACCTACAGGAATACACTATGAACACCAGAAACCTCCTTCTTTGCCTTTGCTCCCTCTTGTTTAGTGTGAGTGGCAGTGCCAAAACCCCTACCGTTGGCGTCGCGCTGGCTAACTTCGACCTGAACTTTGTCTCACTCCTTCGCACTCAGATGCAAAAAGAGCTGAATGTCAGCCAGCTCAACAGCCAGTTTGTTGATGCCAAAGGCGATGTCGCGCTGCAGGTGCAGCAGGTTGATGACTTCATTAACCAGGGCGTGGACGCCATTATTCTTAATCCTGTCGATACCCAGGGCGTTTTACCGATGATCAATGCGGCAAAACAAGCCGGTATTCCGCTGGTTTTTGTGAACCGAAAACCGGAAGTGAAGCTGCCCGAAGATATGGCGTATGTTGGCTCTGATTCGGCGCTGGGTGGCGAAATGCAGATGGAAGCGCTGGCAAAAAGAATGAACTACAAAGGGAATGTGGCCATTCTTATGGGCGCACTGTCGAATGAAGAGGCTCGTGAGCGCACCCGCGCAGTGGAAGCCGTTATCGGCAAATACAAAAACATGAAAGTTATTGAGAAGCAGACGGCGAAATGGCAGCGTAATGAGGCGGTCGATGTGGTTTCAGGCTGGTTGCTGAATCAGCGTCCGATTGACGCCATTGCTGCGAACAACGATGAGATGGCCATTGGCGCTATCATGGCGTTAAGCCAGGCGAAGAATGACAAAATCCTTGTGGCGGGTATTGACGGAACGCCTGACGGTCAGCAGTTCATTAAAAACGGCAAAATGGCATTGACCATTTTTCAGGATGCGAAAGGGCAGGCCACCGGCGCCGTTCAGGTGACCAAAGCCCTGCTGAATAAGCAGAAGGTAGAGACACTTAACTGGGTGCCTTACAAACTTATTACCCCTGAAAATTATCAAAGCTTTACTGCTGAAAATTCAAAATAGTGATTCGTTCAATATGTTTATGATTCTCACGCTATCTCAAAAATAATGACTATGCGCGCGCGTTCTGAACCACTTGAAGTGAAAAGCGGGAAGTGGATCTGGACATGTGCGCCTATATTTCCAGTGTGCGGTTCCCGTGTTCTTTTCGCGTTATTTATTTTCAGATGCCGTCGCTGATCAGCTCAGAATCGTTGGCTGGTCAGAACGGGTCGTCGGTAAATATTTCACACAGTGCTTCAACAGTCCGTGACATCCTTGCTGCAGGTCTGAACAGCCTGATCTCTATAGGGATCCAAAGCCCACTCTCCTTTTTAGCCGCAACGGCAATCGAACCCGTACCAACATCCTGCGCTGCCAGTGTTTCCGGCAGCCAGGCAACGCCGTCGCCGGCTCTAACCATGGCGAGTAAGGTGGCAGCAAGATCGGCCGTGAAAGCAATATCCAATCCGCGTCTGGCTCGATTTACCGGTGAGGTGTCAGACAGGACTCGGCCGGGCCGGACTCCGCAGAACAGAAGAGGAAGGGAATGTTTTTATCGCCTGATGCATGAAACAGTGGCTCACGCGTGGCTGGATCGCATTTTGAATAGATTCGGTATCGGGTATATCACCCGGCGTTCAGATAAGGACAACCAGGAACGACGACTGCATGCCGCTATTCCCACCGTACTTTGTGGTATCGCTTTATTGGCTGCTGCTTTTGTACCGCTCTCAACCTATTGGGCTCAGATAGGATTGTTCATGTTTGTCGGCCTGACCATGAAGATGCTGGTGCTGGTGCCGCTGGTTTACGTCCGGCTGACTGAAATTCTGCCGACAAAGAAAGCCGTCCCTGCAGTGGCCTTCGTTGGTGCTTGCAGCCACTTCATTGGGCAGTTTGGCGGGCCGGTTGTTACCGGATACCTCAAGTTTCTGGGGGGCGGTCATGATATGACGCTTGCAAGGTGCGTTCTGGGACTGTTCTCAATCGGGGGGGGCGTGCTGTTTGGCCTTGCTACCGGAGGTGATGAACGCATCCGGGACATCAAAAAGGCATTTTTCGTTTCTTCGCACAAAGCAGTATCAACGCGTGAATGATGAAGCAGGCTCTGCTTGCGGGCACCGGATAATTAACCAACATAAAAAGCCCGCACTGCACGGGCTTCAGAATGATTTACAATCCCACCAGCGTAATATGTTTCTTGATGGTCAGCGCCTTATAGAGCGCTTTAGCCAGACTGGCAGGTTCCACCTCAGGATGAGGCCCCTCTGAATCCGTCCAGAAAGATTTAATACGCAGGATGGTATTAATACTGGTCACGCGCTCCATCTCCAGCACGGCCAGTACAGGGTGGCGCATTTCGCCGAGTTCCTCTGTCGTATCGGCCTCAATGATCGCGGCGCGGGAGGCCTGGCTGTCAAAGATTACATGGCAGCGTGCGCCTTTAAGGTTGAGAATGTCGATGACTTCATACAGGCACTCAACAGCTTCTGCACTGTAGGTTGGGGGCACATTAAACATAGCAAATCCCTCTGACGTAAAACGTATTGAGCAGCAGCATAGGCGAACTGTAATCAGAGGAGAAGTTACTGTTTTTGAATGAGAAATATAGAGTTCTAAGGTTACGATAACGCGCGTTATATTAACTCCAGTTTACGCTGGTACTGTTAATTGGCGAAGCGTGAACAGGCCCTGAAGGTGTGACGCGGATTTGACTTAAAGAAAATCCCGCACGTGGCGGCCTAATCGTTCCAGTGAGGAATGTATTTATAGATGCACGCAGCGCGTTAGCGACATGCTTTTGCCGTTTTACAGAATGAACATCAGGTTAAGTTTAAGATTTATCGCTGTCTTCAATAACCAGCCATTAACTCTGTTGGTCAGGTTCAACCTGAGCCGCTAAAATCGAATCAGGGGCTGACACCTGGTCGCTTACCTCTACGCACTATGGCGATTATCGTTGTGCCTTTTAGCCTGTCTCGCCGGGGGATCCGGGATTCATAACGGGCACCTTCCGATAAATCCTTAGCCGATCGCGGTTCAAAAGCAGTCGCGACGCCCATCAGCAATGAATAAACGCCTAATAAACATCTAATTATTTACTGGTATAGTGACACAAAAAAATAGTCACTGGAGTTTATCGATGTTGAAGAAATATAAAGGTTCGCAAATCCTTTTTCACTGGATGACGGTACTGCTGATTATCGTGGCCTACGCTACGATTGAGCTGCGGTGGATGGCAGAGAAGGGAACCTGGCAGCGAAATGTGGTGATGATTACTCACTTTTCCGCAGGCTTCTGTGTGTTGATGCTGATGATGGCCCGTCTTTTTCTGCGCGCCCGGACAAAAACTCCGCCGATCACGCCTCCAGTGGCGCGCTGGCAGACAGGTATTTCGCATCTGGTGCACACGCTGCTTTATGCGCTCTTTGTTGTCTTACCGATACTGGGGCTGAGTTCGCGTTACCTGCGTGGTAAAGAGTGGGCGCTGTTCGGCATTAACATGCCTGTCGCGACGATTCCGGATCCCGCCACAGCAAGTATGCTGATTGACTGGCATGAAACCCTGGCACCGCTGGGATATTGGTTAATTGGTCTGCACGCGGTCGCGGCGTTATTCCATCACTATTTTATGAAAGATGACACGCTGCGCAGAATGATGCCGTAACCGGGTGATCCAAAAACCAGCGCGTGATGATTGTTGATGTTCCGGCTCCCGTCTCTCTGACAAACGGGAATTTTAGGGAAAATCATGCGCTGGTTACTATTGAAAGATGCCATCACGGCTTTTATGGTTGTGCGGATGTCTCTCTCGTCACTAAACCGATTCATTTTTGAACTCTCTGGGATAACGTTTACCGCTCATAAGCCTCTCTCTTTTCAGTTATCTTAAATGACCCTGAGGTGTCTGTTAAACCCGTGGCGATTCAGCGAGGCTCATAAAGAAAATAATCGAAATCAGCGTGTATGTTCTCGCCGGTAAAATCCTGACAGCAGAGTCCCACAAAGGTGTCGGTAAAGCGTTCACTTCTTATCGAGCCCAGTGCATAAGGCTAAGCGCGGGCCAGAATATTTCCACTGAACATGCCTCCTTTGAATGTCGGGGCTGCCGTATCCGTGGTAAACAGAACAATATCACTCTGCTGCTCTGCCTTCAGGCTAAGCTGTTCAGAACCGACAAGCAGGCTTTCTCCGGAAGACAGCGTGAAGTCACCGATGCGGATCTGCCCTGCAAACACATAGATCAATCTGGTTATGTCTTCAGCCTGAGCGTCGGGAAGGGCCAGTTGGGTGTCCGCTTCCAGTCTTGTATCCTGTATCCATACCGCGCTGCGGATTGTGAGTGGTGCGGCTTCCGGCCCCGCAATAGGCCGCCATCTGTTGGTGCTGAACGCCGTATCAAAATAATGAAACTGAACGCGTGGTTCAAGATCCGGACTGTGTGGCCGCATAAAGATTTGCAGACCTTCCAGTGTGCCGCCCTGAGCCAGAACCTGCTCCTCATGCTGAAACGTGTGACCCGCGCCCATCAGCATAAGACGTGTCGCGCTTATTTCCTCACTATGGCCTTCCGTATCAAGGTGTCGGACCCGCCCACTGCGCAGGTAAGTCAGAATTTCATCATCCTTATGCGGGTGCATGGGAATCACCGTTCCGGGAGTCACTGCAGCATGATCGATGCGGCCTATCGCGCCTATCCCACTGTCTCCCTTATTCTGCACCAGCCCCGGCCACAGAATTTCAATGCCAAAGCCGCCAGTTTTGTGGCCCCGCTTGCGGGTCTGATCAATTTTTATAAAGTCTGCCATAATTTTCTCGGTAAAAAGGGCAGGAAAACCTGCCCAGTTGATAGGTGAGTCAGTGCTGTTTATTTTCCGCAGGCAGTGCGGCTGATTTGACTATTCAGCCTGTGCGTTCCAGCCCTGAACGGTTTCACGGACGAAGTCCCGGTAATTACGCAACGGCTTACCCAGCACGCCAGTCAGGATGTCACGGGATGAGTTACCCGGAATCATGCCGTGTTTCTGGAAACCCCTGAACATCATCTTCATGTCGCGGGCCATCACGGCCGGGGCAAACTGCAGCATCATTCCTTCAAAATTGTTCAGATCGTCGCCGGCATAAATGACGGGCTTGCCTGTTGCTTCACTCCAGATTGATGCTGCTTCCGGTCCGGTAATCTGGTCTGGTCCAACAACATCAATGACGCAGCGTGGCAGAGGAACGGGAGACTGCTCCCGGCGCAGAAGTTCATGCGCAGCGACTTCGGCAATATCTCGAGCATCGACCATCGCAGCTCCGCGATTGCCCAGCGGCATCGGATAGGAGCCATAGTTCATAATGGCCTGCTGCAGCGTTGCATCATTCTGGAAGAAATAGGCCGGACGGAGGATGGTTGCGGGCAGTCCCTGTTCTTCAATTGCCTTTTCCACATTGTATTTAGCCGTAAAATGCGGCACGTCGCTGAAAAGGGCACCGTTGAACACGGAAAAATAAACAATGCGCTGGATACCTGCGTCAGCTGCGAGGTCCAGAGTGATTAATGCCTGGGTCAGTTCATCCGGGACTACAGCGTTAAGTAAAAAGAGGGTAGTGACACCCTGCAGCGCCACCCGCATGCTGTTCAAATCGGTCATATCCCCGGTCACCGTTTTCACGCCTGCAGGAAACGACGGCTTTTTGCCATTGCGGACCAGTGCACGCACATCTGCCCCTTTTGCGGCGAGGATTTCAATTACGTTGGAACCGATAGTTCCTGTACTGCCCGTTACCAGAATAGTCATAACTGTTTCTCTCTGAGTCGAAAGTGTTGAGGTCAAAGGTCATCCCCTGACCTCAACGTTAACGGTGAAAATCAGCCGATCAACAACGGTGCCAGTTGCGCGCCCGCGTCCGTTGCCCAGCTTCCTGCGAGTTCAGCAATTAGCTGGTTGGTGGTAGTCAGCGTTACGCCATACTTTTCCATCCGGCGAAGCGAAATATCGTCAGCCATTTTCGTTGGCGAACCGCCAGCATCCGCGACGACCTGGACGTCGTAGCCCTGGCTGACCAGCGTCAGAGCCGGGTAAACAGTACAGACGTCATTGGTGACTCCCGCGATAATGAGTTTTTTACGCCCGGTGGCCATCACGGCAGTGGCGAAATTTTCATCCTCCATCGCATTCACGATGCCCAGTCGCTTGATGCGGGCATCAAATGCAGACGGCAGCACTTCCTGTAATTCAGGTAGCAGTGGACCCTGAGCGTGATCTTCCATGCTGGATGTCAGAATGACAGGTAAACCCAGGACTGCCGCGGCTTTGGCAAGTATTAATGCGTTGCGCTTCATCTCTTCAAAAGTCGTTGAAGTTACCCATCCCATCGTGCCTGTCTGATGATCGATAAGAAGCATAGCGGCATTTTCACGGGTAAATTTTTCAAATTTCACGGTCTTCCCCCACAGTGTTATGTGTTCAATAAAAGCTTGAGTGAGATGCTGAATTTATCTCGTGGTAATCAAAATCTGGTTTCCGCTTTCTTCTATCTGAACTGCTTTTCCACAGAGCAGAGCAGAAATAAGCTGATAAAAAGAGAATGCGCTGGATACCAAAATGGATAAAGTGGGTAAAATAGAAAACACTATTCCACATATGGAGCAATCGAATGGTGCTTCTTAACGACATCGCACTGTTTGTTGAGGTGGTCAAAGCACGGAGTTTCAGAGGGGCGGCTGAGGCTTTGGGGATGCCGAACTCCACGCTTTCCCGACGTATCAGTCAGCTTGAGAAAGCTATAGGTCTGCGCCTGATGCATCGCACTACGCGCAAGATGGAACTCACCGAAGCCGGTCTGATTTATTACGATCGCTGCCGTCGTATAGTCGATGAGGCGAGGCTTGCGCATGAACAACTGGGCCAGATGCTTCTGCAGCCTGGCGGCCAGTTGCGTGTATCGTTATCGGTAGATTTTGCCAGCGTCTTTCTGGCCCCTGTTATTGCCGATTTTTGCGCACGTTATCCCGACATAAGTTTTGATTTTGATTACACACCCCGTCATGTGGATTTAGTTTCCGAGCCTTTTGATGTTGCCATAAGACTGGGTGAGCCAGCAGACTCCGGACTTATTGCCCGTAAAGTAGCGCGTCTCCACCGTTATCTATTTGCTTCACCGGAATACATAAGGAACCGTGGAGAACCCGCACATCCGGATGAGCTTCTTTTGCACGAATGTCTCCCCATGAGCACGGATAACACACCTCACTGGGCGCTTTTCAGGGGGCACGAGTGTGTTAACGTTCCACTTCAGGGAAAATTTCTGATGAACAGTGTTGGAATGATCAAGCGCTTTGCAACGCTGAATTTAGGTGTTGGGCTGTTATCGGCTGAACTTGTTCGGGAAGAAGTTAAAAAGGGAGAACTCGTACAGATTTTACCTGAGTGGCAGGCCTCTGCTGTTTCAGTATATGCGATAACAGAAACACGACTCTTACCGGCAAAAACGCAGTGTTTCATTGATTTTCTTAAAGAAAGTTTGAACCAGAAGATGCTTTCATCTAATGGTAAAGCCTGATGGTCGTCAGGTTCAGATGGCGGCCCGCTTCTGTACATCGGTACCTGATTGATGCAGGCGCATTGTTTGCTGGGAGCGACCAGAACAAGTTTCAACGTTCAAATAACACTATATTTTATTAATCCATCGGGATCGGGACAGATAGCTGCGAACTCATGCGGCTGTCCAGAATATTTGTTTTGAAAAGTATGACTGTGACAAAGAAATAATTTATCAATCCCAGCAACACGTGACTTTCTTCATAATTGGATTTGATGACCCGTTCGACACTTATTATCACTTTGAAATCGATTCACCGCTTGTACTTTAAAAGTGTAAGAATTGATTCTTTGTCGATGATTTGCACCTGATTTTAGCTACAGTAGAAACCACTCCGATTCAACTCCAATGGTTTTACGATGCCGACATCTTTAACCTCCACGCTTTATGCGCGCTTGCGTCTGCTGCTCTCTATTACTGCCGGACTTATTTGCTATTTTTTGCTCTCAGCGCATCTTGGGCAGATGCAGCGTTTATTGCTTAGCTGGAACGTCTGGGCCTGGCTCTATCTCTGTATTCTCTGGTTTCGCATGCTGCGTACCGATGCGGCGGGGATCAAGCGGATTGCTCAGCAACAGGATCAGAGTGCCGCTCTGGTACTCGGCATTGTGATTGTTGCCTGTATGGTCAGTATTGTCGCCATTATGAGTGAGCTTCCCACCCTCAAAGGTCTCTCAGACACGCCACGATTGCTGCATCTGCTGCTGACAGCCATGACGTTGATTGCCTCATGGGCCATGTTGCCCAGCGCGTTTGCGATGCATTATGCCCATCAGCACTACCTTTACCGTAATAACGAGGTAATTCCGCTGATCTTCCCGGATAAAACGAAGAATCCCGGCTATTGGGATTTCCTCTACTTCTCCTTCACCATTGCGGTTGCATCGCAAACGGCGGATGTCGCCACCGGCACCACAGAGATGCGTAAACTGGCGCTGCTACAGTCTGTGATCTCTTTCATTTTTAATCTGGCTATTCTTGGGTTATCGGTGAATGTCGGCGCTGGATTGCTTAATTAAGCTGTTTTATGAATCGACAGACGGACATCGTTTACCTGTCATTCCTGTCTGAAACAATCTGGTCACCTTCAGTGATTATAACAATGTGTAATAAGGTGTTATCAGCCTCTTCAACAGACACTTGTTGCCGTGTAAGTTCATAAGTGTCTTACGCTTGTTGTCCCCATAATCCGATAAGGAGAAAGAGAGTGAAAACAACTGCAATGGTCACGACCAGCCTGCTAATGCTGATGAGCACTGTTCATGCTGAAGGTCTGACGACATCGGCAGATGGTAAAAATCTCAACGTCAGTTTCGGCCAGCCCACTATCAAACAGGTGCTGCACTACCGAAAAATGTATGACAAAAAGCCGTTCCCGGATGCTGAGATTTACTATTATGACAACGGTACCTATAAGATCATTTCTCAGGGCGAAAACCACTACGGCGTTTACGTCATGCAGGGCAAGTTTGATGATGAAACCTTCACCGTGCGTTTTATCTCTCTACCTTCTGCTGACTGGGGCAATAAAACAGCCTTTCACCAGCTAACCTTTATCAAAAATGAAAAGCAGAACGTCTTTATTCAGAACGCCATTGTTGATACCGGCGAAGCCATCGCGCAGCAGAACGGTACCTATACTCAGGAAAAAAATACCGTAACTAATCCGGTTGCCACCCACTGGAAAAACAAATAATTGTCGGGTGGCAGCGGGTCTGCCGCCCTGGTTTTACCCTCCCGCTTTTCGCGCATGGCTGAGCTAATTCAGTCATTTTTTGACTCAGAAGATGAATAGCCTTACTGAAATGCCTTATCGTATGTCTCGCAGTGCCTGGTTCTGCCTGCTATATAACCCCCATCACTCTTCAAAGGTCCTGAGGCGTAAATATGGACAATGCTTTTCCCCTGCTGGATGTGCAGGATGTCGCTTTTTCAGTCGGGGACCGTCAGCTACTGCGACCGGTCTCTCTGGAGTTACATCAGGGCGATTGCGTCTTACTGACTGGCCCATCCGGCAGCGGAAAAAGCACATTCCTGAAAATCCTTGCTTCACTCATTACACCGACTTCCGGGCAACTCTTTTTCAGGAACTGTGACATCACCACGCTGAAATCAGAGGCGTATCGCCAGCAGGTGTCGTACTGCTTTCAGACGCCGCAGCTGTTTGGTCAGACGGTTTATGACAATCTGGCGTTGCCCTGGCAGATTCGCAGTCAGAAACCTCAGCAGGATAAACTGGTGGCTGCGCTGGAAAGCGTAAACCTCTCTTCGGACATGCTGAATAAATCGGTTGAACAACTTTCAGGCGGAGAAAAGCAGCGTGTCGGACTGCTCCGCAACCTGCAGTTTATGCCTGAAGTCCTGTTACTGGATGAAGTCACCAGCGCCCTGGATGAAGAGAACCGGCTGGCCGTACTGTCATTGATTAACCGGATCTCAGCGGAAGAGAAGGTAGCCGTGGTACGGATTAGCCATGATGTTAACGATATTCAGCAGGCAGAGCAGGTGCTTCGCCTTGAGCCACCAGCAAAGGAGAATGCGCGTGAATCAGCATAATATCAGTGACACTTCTCTGATGCTGTCGCTGACGCTGGTCGTTATCGCGCTGCTTATCAGCCAGAAAGAAAAGCTCGGTATGGGCAAAGATATTATCTGGAGTGTCTGTCGGGCGATTATTCAGCTGGTCATCGTTGGCTTTGTGCTGAAGTCGATTTTCGATATCAATAACAGCTGGCTGACGGTGTTAATGGTGTTGTTCATCTGCGTGAATGCTGCGATCAATGCACGCAAACGTGGCCGCAATATCGATAATGCCTTTACGATATCCTTTGTCGCTATCCTGAGTGGCACCGTCATCACGCTGACTATTCTGGTGCTTAGCGGCGCGATAGCCTTTGTGCCGATGCAGGTCATTCCCATCTCAGGCATGATCGCAGGTAATGCAATGGTCGCGGTCGGACTCTGTTACAGCAATCTGAACCAGCGCTTTCGCGATAATCACCAGCGCATTATGGAGATGTTGAGCCTGGGCGCTTCGGTGAAGCTGGCGTCGGGACGTATTATCGCCGACAGTATTCGTACCGCGATGATCCCGACCGTGGATGCTGCCAAAACCGTCGGTCTGGTCAGCCTGCCGGGCATGATGTCAGGACTCATCTTCGCAGGAATCGATCCACTCAAAGCGATTAAGTATCAGATTATGGTCACGTTTATGCTGATTGGCACCGCCAGTCTGTCAACGATTATCGCAGTCTACTTATCCTATCGGCGTTTTTATAATGCCAGGGCGCAGCTGAAAGTTATGGATGGTTCGCTGGGTGAGTGAGACAGGTTTGCGGCTCGGTAGGTCAGGCCACTGACATAAGCAATACCATCGGAACATAATTACCCCTGGGGGCCGGTGGTTCGGGCAATTGCAGATTCATCTCTCTCAGCTTTGCATGATGACTCATATCTTCTCTTCGACAAAACTTACATCTCCACCGAGCCAGCAGCCCTGAACTTGCCCTTCGGCATTGCGCCGAAAGCGCAATGAAATTTCGGAAGGTCGGCCCATGGCTCGGCCCTGCCGAATCCTCACCGTTCGATCATCTGCGCTGACCAGGCCGTGCTCCAACAGTCCGAAGGCCAGTGCGGCCGCAGCAATGCCGGTTGCTGCATCTTCGGGATATCCAGAGGATCTGGGAAACTGCCGCGCATCGAATTGTCGGGCATCAGGATCCGAGGCAGCGTAGGGATATAAACCGGTCGAGCCAATACGCTCACACAACGGTTCTATCCTGCGGAAATCAGGTTTCAAGCTGTCCAGCACGGCTACGTCCCTGAGTGGGATTAAAGTCTTGACCCTGCTGGTTGAGGCATTCTGGATTGGTAGCGGTGCTAATTCATTTGAACTGATGCCAAGCACCGAAAGGATGTCTGCTTCGATGTCTGGTGCCAAAAGTGTCTCAACTAAGCCTTGAGGCTGGGTGATTTCAACGTGCGCCCTATGGGCTTCGTCACGCGACACTCTCGCCTCTACCCGGCCACTCAGCGTCCAGATTGACAACTGATCCTTCGGCAGCAGTCCGAGTTTGTCCAGCAACCATACCGCCCCGACCGTGGCATGTCCGCACATTTCCATCTCATGATTAGGCACCCAGAAACGGAACGCGAAATCGTAGTCCGAATTGGCCGGCGGTGAACAAACAAAGCCACATTCATGCCCGTACGCGTGGGCGACTGCCTGCATGTCGGCTAAGGTCATGCCATCCGCATGAGCCACGATGGGCGCCGGATTACCGCCGTTACGGTCCGCAGGAAAAACATTAATCAAATGAACTTCTGGTGTCATTTCGGTGTTCCTTAAGCTTGAGGCATCGCAGGTGCAACTGCATCTACGATAGCTTTTGTGTTTTCCGATACAGACGTCGTGCGTCCGTTTTGCTCATCGTTGAAACGTAGCAGTCCATGCCTGGTCACCACGAGCGCCGGTTTCGTAAGCACCGCTGGAATTGAAGACGCTGTAAATCCCACGCATTGGCGGCACCTATTGCGCATCTGAAAGCCAATATTGGGACATGGCAGTCGGCTGTAGATTCAGTCGGTGTATGCAACACACTGGCCAAACCTCTGGGCTTGCGTGTCATAGTTTAGTGTATTGCGCGATTGTTGATTAAGGACGCGGGGAATATCGTGGCGTTGTCTCTGCAAGTAGAGGGAGAGGTCGCTCCCTTCTGGAAGGTATTGTCCTGGCAGGCCGTTAGTCTTCCCGATGTCCCTCGTTAGCCTGGATTTCGAGGTTCACAGAAACTGCTATATCAGCAGACTTCAGCCTATAATTTCTACAAATCTTTGGCGTGGGTATCAGATATGTTTGAGGGATTTACGCATACACAAATCAGCGTTTCAGAAGCCGTTCTCGATGTGCGTTATGGAGGCAATGGCCCTCCAGTGCTGCTGTTGCATGGTCATCCCCGAACCCACGTAACCTGGTCAAAGGTGGCCCCGGAACTTGCGCACTCCTTTACCGTTGTTTGTCCTGATTTGCGGGGATTTGGCCGCTCTTCTAAGCCTGCAAACGAACCTAATCATGCTGGTTCATCTAAACGCGCCAAAGCAAAAGATTGTATTGAGTTGATGAGCCAGTTGGGTTTTGAGAATTTTGCGATAGTGGGACATGACAGAGGAAGTTACACCGCTTACAGAGCCGCACTTGATTACCCGGAACGAATCACACGACTCGCACTACTGGACTGTATCCCCATACTTGAAGCGCTTAACCGCTGCAATGAAAAGTTTGCCCGACAGTGGTATCACTGGTTTTTCTTCGCGCAGCCAGAAAAACCAGAGCGGGCAATTTTAGCTGATCCGGATATGTGGTATGGCGGTCAGCCTGAAACAATGGGAGATGAGGAGTACGTTGAATTCAGGCGCGCCATACATGATCCCGAGACGGTACATGGAATGATCGAAGATTATCGCGCCGGTCTTTCCATAGACAAAGAGCATGAGCTTTACGATCGTCAGAAGGGACGACAGATTGTATGCCCGACGCTCTGTTTATGGTCAAAGTATGATGATCTGGAGGATATTTATGGTGATGTACTGGGCATCTGGAAATTATGGGCGCAGGATGTTCGGGGTCATGCGATAGCCAGCCACCACCATATGGCTGAAGAGGCTCCGGAAAAAGTTACAGCTGAACTCCGGCATTTTTTATCGCATGAGAGCTAACGTTCTCGTTTCTGGCTGGTAAAACCCCTCAGTTAAGAACGACGGGTAAAAACATCACGTAAGAAAAAATTAATTTACCAGTTATATCAATGTTTCATCCGGGCTCTTATTTTTTATCAAAAAACGGCTGCCTATCTTCTCTATTATCGTATCTTTTCCTTTCCACTCATTGAAAAGCACAAAAAACTCATCAGCACTGATATCAAAATCGATTAGTACGCCTTTATAATTCCCGCTGGTTAACTTAAGCCGTGCATCATTGAGGGTATAAGCCTTCACTGTTTTCATGATGAGCCTGCAATCAGTTATTACATGGGTGAATGAGATTCATACCATGATCTTTTTTTCTTAACACCCATAAGGATGTAAAAAGAAGTGATGTTTCATTACAGTTAATGTACCGCTCATATTTTTTGTGAAATCCTAAGCTGCATTGCGTGTGTACGTATTCATGGGCTGAGAATTATTTCACGCGTGACAGGGGTTATCATCATTACCCGTAATCGTTGCCCTTGCGCCCGAACGACATGCGATGTTGCTGATAATCTATAGGATTTACTATCACGCGCACATAATTCACAAGAGGGTTAAAAGGCGCAGCACATTTCGGTTACACGGTTGTAGTGAGCTTGATTACTATTTTCTCGTCACAGGTAATACGTTTTCTAACCCAATTCGTGAAGGATTATGACTATGAAAACTGTAAAAATAGGGTCACTTTCTGCTATCACTGCTCTCTCTGATCTCTTTTGGCAGCGTAGCTCAGACTATTTCTGCTACCTCGTTAACCATGGATGGCGCACAGGCAAAAATTGCTGCACAGGCCCATGCTCAGAATGAGCAGTATAAAATCCTGGAAGCGAGTACCAACAATCGCGTGCACATGACGGCTGAGCTTTACAAATAAAACCGCTTTGTCAGATGAAATTTCCGACAAAGCAACGGCAACATTAACGCCGGCTACTTTAGGTGATCGGCGGTAATGAAATTTATTTTCCTGTCACTCTTCCTGTCATCCTCTCTTAACAAGTCCGGCACTCACCTGCAGTAACAAAAAATTAATATTAAAAGCATTTTGGTCAACGATGCGTTTAATGAGCCTGCCTGATAATCCCAGTCTTGCATTAATTTTTTCACTCCCGCGATGAGTAAAAGAGAGAGCCTATGAACTTCAGGTTTACGATGCTTGCTGCCAACCGGCGTTTAATGCCCAACGCCTGGGATGTTGTGGCATTCCCGCTGATCATCGGCCTGATAGCGATGGCGGTGGTTGGTTTTGATCAGACGTTGTTACCGATTGAAAGTTTAAAAACTCACGTTATTTCGCTCAACCCCGAACATTTACCCGACTACGCTTTGAGAACCACTTTGCGCATGCTGGTGGCTATGCTGGCCTCACTGGTATTCAGCCTGATTTACGGCACGCTGGCTGCCAAAAGCCGTCGTGCTGAAAAGATACTGGTACCCATTCTCGATATTCTGCAATCCGTTCCGGTGCTGGGCTATATCTCTTTTACTGTGACGTTCTTTGTTGCGCTGTTTCCGGGGCAGGTGCTGGGCGTTGAGCTGGCAGCGATCTTCGCCCTGTTCACCAGCCAGGCCTGGAACATGACCTTCAGCTTCTATCAGTCGTTACGCACCGTACCTGAGGATTTGGTGGAGGTTTCCCGTAGTTTTCATCTGACTGCCTGGCAACGCTTCTGGAAACTGGAAGTGCCTTTCGCCGTTCCGGGGCTGGTCTGGAACATGATGATGTCGATGTCAGGTGGCTGGTTCTTCATCGTAGCCTCTGAAGCGATAACCGTGGGCAATAATGCCTATACGCTGCCCGGCGTGGGCGGCTATCTGGCTCAGGCTACTCTGCATAAAGATATTCACGCCGTAGGCTGGGTGTTACTCACGATGGTGATTGTGATTCTGGCGTATGATCAATTGCTCTTCAGGCCACTGGTGGCGTGGGCTGACAGGTTCCGGATGGAGAATACCCGTTCCGAACGCGCGCCGACATCCTGGGTACGCGACCTGATCCGCCGGACCCGGCTGATTCAGCAGGTAATCAAACCGCTCCGTCTGCTGTTTTCAACGCTTGCGCGTATCTCCTGGCGCTGGCCTGTCGGCAGGACGACTCCGCTGAAAAAAAACATCAAAACTGCCTCACGCCCGGCAGACCTTTACTGGGGCGCCCTGGTCATCAGCGTCACCCTCTACGTCGGCTACCGGGTGCTCGCCTATATGCATGGCGGGATCACCCTGGACGACATCAGTCATGTCTTTATCGCGGGACTCATTACGCTATTACGCGTGACCTTGCTGATTATCATTTCATCACTGATATGGGTGCCCCTGGGCGTGATGATCGGTCTGCGGCCTGCGCTGGCAGCGAAAATCCAGCCCGTTGCCCAGTTCCTGGCGGCGTTCCCGGCAAATCTGATGTTCCCGGTCTTCGTCATCGTGATTGTCCATTTTGATCTTAATCCGGACATCTGGCTCTCACCGCTGATCATACTGGGTACGCAATGGTACATCCTGTTCAACGTTATTGCGGGCACCACGGCGTTTCCTAACGACTACAAAGAAGCCGCGGCCAACTTCCACATCCGTGGCTGGCAATGGTGGCGCCAGGTGATGCTGCCGGCCATTTTTCCTTACTACATAACAGGCGCTATCACAGCGTCGGGCGGGGCGTGGAACGCCAGCATCGTATCGGAATTCGTGCAGTGGGGAAGCACCCAGGTTAAAGCTCACGGCCTGGGCGCCTATATCGCGCAGATGACGGTCGCCGGAGATTTCCCAAAAATCATACTGGGCATCGCCGTCATGTCGCTGTTTGTCACGCTGTTCAATCGTCTGCTGTGGCGGCCTTTGTACAGATTTGCTGAATCGAAATATCGCGTGAACTAAGGGGATTTATGATGACAAACAGCCACGCATTGCAGAACGCAGACGAGCCCAAAACAAAAGCAGAAGGAAGCACTGCTGTCCTCTCTGTAAAAGGAATCAAACACGGCTACGCGACCAATCATGAAGAGATGCTCATCCTCGATGATGTCAATCTCACCCTGAAGGAAGGCGAGATCGTGGGTCTGCTTGGGCGGTCAGGCTCAGGTAAATCGACCTTATTGCGTATTATCTCGGGTCTGATCAGTCCGGGTGCAGGTACAGTTGACTATCTCGGCAAGCCGCTTAACGGTCCGGCCAAAGGGGTGGCAATGGTATTCCAGACCTTTGCGCTGTTTCCCTGGCTGACAGTTTTACAGAATGTGGAGGCCGGACTGGAGGCGTTGGGTGTTAACGCATCGGACCGCAGAAAACGCGCCCTGGCTGCCATAGATTTGATCGGTCTGGATGGGTATGAAAACGCCTACCCTCGGGAATTGTCCGGAGGCATGCGTCAGCGTGTGGGTTTTGCGCGCGCGCTGGTGGTTGACCCGTTGCTGTTGCTAATGGATGAGCCTTTTTCTGCCCTTGATGTACTGACGGCTGAAACGCTGCGTACTGACTTACTCGATTTGTGGAATGAGGGCCAGATGCCGATGAAGTCGGTGCTCATCGTCACACATAACATTGAAGAAGCTGTATTTATGTGTGACAGGATTCTGGTGTTGTCCTCCAACCCTGGGCGCGTCATGGCCGAGATCACGGTGCCGTTTAAGCACCCGCGTAATCGATTGGATCCGGCCTTCCGCCGTCTGGTCGATGAGGTCTATACACGGATGACGGCCAAATCGGTTAATGATCCTGTGAAAAAGAGCCTGACGTTAGGCACCCGACTGCCTCAGGTCTCGACCAACATCATAGCCGGTCTGATTGAAACGCTTGCGGCGGAGCCGTATCACGGCAGGGCGGATATGCCGGAAGTCGCGCGTTCACTGCATCTCGAAGTGGATGAATTATTTCCGATTGCAGAGGTGCTTCAGGCCCTGGGATTTGCCGATGTCAGCGAAGGGGATATCATCCTGACACCACCTGCACGGATCTTTGCCGGATCAGATACACAACCGCGTAAAGTGATGTTCGCGTCTCACCTGTTGCGCTATGTCCCCCTTGCGGCGCTGATAAAAAATGTCCTTGATGAACGTCCCGGACACCGTGCGCCACGTCTGCGCTTTGAGCAGGAGCTGGAAGATTTCCTCTCTGACAGTGCCGCTGAAGAGACGTTGAACAGCGTGATTAACTGGGGACGATACGCTGAGATATTTTCCTACAATGACCAGACTGAGATCTTCAGTCTGGAGGATGTGGAATTCTGAGCGCTTATCAGGCGTATTACGCCTGTCGTTATGGCGAAGCGGTGGCCGGAGAAGTTGTCGATGAACTCCGGCTTTTTTGTCATCAGAGACCAGCAACTGGGCAGTACGCATTTTATCAATATCCCCGATAACGAATCCCTGTTCATCCACTGTCATGTTATGGTTAAAAGCCATTTACAACATGAGGATAGCGATATGATTGTCAGAACATGGCACGGATGCGTACCTGTCCGGCATGCAGCAGGCTTTGCAAACCACCTGCAGAAGACGGGTGTTGAACATTCAGAAGGAACGTCAGGGAATCTGGGCGCTTATGTACGCAGAGAAACGCAGGGGGAATGGGAGCATTTTTTCCTGGCGACATACTGGGAAGATTTAGAAGCAATAAAAGCGTTTGCTGGAGAACAGTTTCAGATAGCCGTGACCTATCCGGATGACGAGCAATTTGGACTGATATCCGATCCTTACGTTTTTCATCACCACGTCCAGACGGTCACTCCGTTATAGAGATGTGCCCGCCGCCGCATAAAGGCGGCCCTTCGCTTACCTTAGCCTGAAAATTGCACTGAAAAAACACATAAAATTCATGAGCTTTATGCTTTATAGCTTGAAAACCTTTTAATTGTAGATTGATCGATCTACAATAAGTTCTCGTTACTGGAGAATCTTATGAAAGCAGCAGGCAGGCCCAGAGAGTTCGATCCCGAGGCGTTTCTCGACACTGCGCTCGATTGCTTCTGGCAAAATGGATATCAGGCAACATCCATGGCAGACCTTAAAAAGGCATCGGGTCTGGCAAGTGCCAGCATCTATAAACTTTATCCGGATAAGCGCGCTATCTACCTCGCAGCTTTGCAGCGCTACATGGATGAGGGCATGTCAAGAACAGCGAAGCGAAATGCCGCAATGCCACCAGATGTTGCTTTGCGGGAAATGCTCGAATTTGTCGCTCAGTTATCCTCTGCTCCTGCAGGAGAGAGAGGCTGCTTTACTATTGCGGCAGCCAGTGAACTTTTGCCAGGGGATGAAGAGGTCAGATCGAAAGTTTCCTTTAAATTCAATCGCATCATTTACGAATTAGAGAGCATCCTGATAAAAGGCCAGCAACAGCAGATCTTTCGTCAGGATGAAGATGCGAGAGTAATGGCAAAAAGCATTTTCATGATGCTGGAAGGTATGAGGATATATGGAAAACTCCAGCCAGACATCGACGATCTCAGGAAAAGTAATGACTTTATTGTCAGGTCTGTCCTGGTAGATAACCACAGCGGAGCCGGAAATTCAGCGGTTAAGGTATCCATATGATCGCGGTGGGCACCATTGTTCGGCGGCGAAAAAGAAGAAGAACAATGGTTGTGCTTGAATGCGCAGAGGGCATGGCCTTATGCGGCTGGGTCGATAAAGGCCATTTTTTCAAAAGACGTTTTAATCTGGCTGAATTAAACATCTGCGTGCCTTATTCGAGTTTCTGGTCACTGACATAAGTCTCATAATGGTAATCAGAAAAGATTATTTCAGCGTGATGTCATATCTAGGTAATAATCGGGCAGACTCCCTGAAAATATTTAGAGCTGTTTAAAAGATCTGCTAACGTTTAAAACCAGTAGCCAGCGTCACTGCTAATAAGGCATCAACCTTTTATGGCAGCGTTATTCAGAAGAATGCGTGAAACAGTTTTTTCACGAATACCTTAATGCCCCATAAGCCATAGACATTGCTCGTCCCAATAAACGTGGATCACGACAGGGGCTGCCCCCATAGCCAGTGACTCTTTTGAACCCGTCAATGAAACTAAAACCAACATAAACATACACCAGCGCCCTAGCTGGCGACATTACCGGTCAGATGGCCTGATTTTTCTAACATGTTTAGCGCATGTTCAATGCGCTTATCGATAGCTTCAGAAGAGGTTTCTTCAGAATGGCCTATCAGCGCTGCCAGCAAAATTGGCGCAAACGTCAAATCTAAAAAGTGCCGGGTAAGGGCATTCGCATCAGCCTTACTGAGCATATCGTTTTCCATCAAGCTTTCAGACACAATCTCTATGACACGATCCCTAGCCATTTGGTCGAAAGATTGAATAAGCCCATTAAAGCGTGGGGCTTCAGTCAGAAAAAGCCGCATCAATCCAAGCGGAACGGGCTCTATTGCTTGCCTGATTACGGCTTTACCTGCCATCGCCAGTCGGGTACGGAGCGAAGCCGAAGGGATGTCTGCTTTCGTCAGTAATAATTCGCTGTTATCAATCGCCTGGCGGATCACGGCCTCGAACAGCGCATTTTTGCCAGAGTATCGTGAATAAAGACTGGCTTTCCCAACCTTAGCTTTTGCAACGACTGCTTCGCAACTCGTCGCAGCCAATCCTCTTTCTAAGAAAAGCGCTGTCGCGGCAGAAAGGATTCTTGTGTCTACATCCCCTGCGGCTTCGCGTCGGGGACGACCGACTCTGGAAGGCTTATCTGTTTTAAGTTCATCTGTCATGTGCCGAGTATACCAACAATCAACAGAATATAAAATTGAACGGTGCCGTTCCATTTTTTGCAGAAGTGCCTATACTGACTTTTAGCCCACCTGAATGCGGGAATAAAATATGGGACTGAACACAGTGGTTCTGGCTGGTGTTACCGGAGACCTTGGAGGTCGCATTGGTCTACAGCTTATGCAAAAAGGGGGGCTGGTTCGGGCCATCATAAGGCCGACAACATCAAATGAAATCAGACGTACTCTTCAGGCACAAGGATTTGAATGTGTTGAAAGTTCGTATGATTTAGCCTCTTTGACCGCCTTATGTTGCGGGGCTGACTGTGTGGTATCTGCTATTAACGGTCTTGAGGATACGATTATCACTCAACAGGGTACCTTACTTGATGCGGCTGTGGCCGCTGGCGTACCACGATTTATCCCTTCAGACTTTTCACTGGATTATACCAGGACACAGCCGGGCCAGAATCGGAATATGGATCTACGGCGTTTATTTCGGGCACGGTTAAACGCAGCACCGATTCAGGCTACATCAATACTGAATGGCGCTTTCTCAACGGTCCTGACTCAGGATGCACCTATCTTGCTGCCGAAATGGAACCGTGTGTTGCATTGGGGACACAAGAGTCAAATGCTGAACTTTACGACGAAAGATGATGTTGCTGACTTTACGGCAGATGCGGCATTAGATAGAAACTCACCGCGTGATCTCCGAATTGCGGGTGGCAGCTCTTCACCTCAGGAAATAGCAAGTATTGCCTCCCAGCTCTCTGGAAAGAAGTACCGAACTATACGCGCGGGCAGTATTAACACGCTTAGCTGGGCAATTTCATTGATTAAAACAGTGGCACCCTCTC